>Ga0209358_10003283_pt1 | contig 11992 bp, 15 predicted proteins | sample LauGreFa1BDMLBSN_2_FD_187574 | JGI IMG/M metagenome (GOLD analysis project Ga0209358, IMG submission 187574) | Freshwater lake microbial communities from Lake Michigan, USA - Fa13.BD.MLB.SN (SPAdes) (version 2) | ecosystem: Environmental > Aquatic > Freshwater > Lake | place: Lake Michigan, USA...
AGTTCATTTCTGTTTATTATTATATAAAAATTGTAAAAGTTATTTTTTTTGAACCAACTTTAAAAATATCTAATGCTTTTTGTTTAGTAAACAATAAATCTTTAAGCAATTTGGAATTGTGGTTAATAAGTATTAGTATAATTACTCTTATTTTAACTTGCGTATTTCCAAATATAATTTTATTTATAGCAAATAAATTAAGTTTAGGTTTAATATAAAATTATATATTAATTAAATCCATTTCAACGTACACATTATAGCGTATAATTATAATTAAATAAAAATATGAAAAATTTAAATATTAAAAAAATTCAAAACAAATCACAATTTTTAAATTTAGAGATAAATAAAGTAATTGTTTATTCAGATTTAATCTTTAGTTTATTTTATTATAAACAACATATAGGTACCCAATGTAATTTATTATCTTGTATATCTGGCGTAGACTTTTTAGGTAAAACCTATAGGTTTTCTATAGTATATCATTTATTAAGTTTAAAATTTAATAAACGTTTAAAATTAAAAGTATTCGTGAATGAAATTACGTCTGTAGAATCTTGTACTCAAGTCTACGAAAACGCCAATTGGTGGGAACGTGAGATATGGGATATGTATGGTATCTATTTTATAAAGCACCCTGATCTAAGAAGAATTTTAACTGATTATGGATTCGAAGGTCATCCGTTAAGAAAAGATTTTCCACTTTCTGGGTTTTTAGAACTTCGGTTTGATAATATTCAAAAATCTGTAGTTATACAACCGATTGAATTATCTCAAGAATATCGATCATTTCAATATGAAATGCCATGGGTTTAATTTAATATTAAAATAATTAAAATATGTATTTAAAAAAACAAAATATAGCTACTGAAATTAAAAATTTTACGATTAACTTTGGTCCTCAACATCCAGCGGCACATGGTGTTTTACGACTAATTTTAGAATTAAAAGGTGAAGTTATAGAACGTGCAGATCCTCATATAGGTTTATTACATAGAGGAACTGAAAAATTAATTGAAAATAAATCTTATATACAAGCTTTACCCTATTTTGATCGTTTAGATTATGTATCCATGATGTCTCAAGAGCATACTTATTCTTTAGCTATTGAAAGATTAGCTAATATCACTGTCCCCGTACGTGCTAGATGTATTCGTGTTATTTTTTTAGAAATAACACGTATTTTAAATCATTTATTAGCCGTAGGGTGTCATGCTATGGATGTTGGAGCAATGACTCCTTTTTTATGGGCTTTCGAAGAACGAGAAAAGTTAATGGAGTTTTATGAGCGTGTTTCAGGTGCTAGAATGCATGCAGCTTTTATTCGTCCTGGAGGAGTTTCTGCTGATTTGCCTTTAGGGTTTTTAGATGATTTATATTTATTTATAGATCAGTTTAATTTAAGATTAGATGAGATTGATGAAGTTTTAACAGAAAATCGAATTTGGAAAGAACGTTTAGTAAACATAGGTACTGTTACTGCCAAAGACGCTATTCGTTGGGGTTTTAGTGGAGTTATGTTAAGAGGTTCAGGTATTTGTTATGATATTAGAAAATTTGAGCCTTACGAAAATTATAGTGATATTGATTTTAGTATACCTGTTGGTATACATGGTGATTGTTATGATCGTTATTTATTAAGAGTCGCTGAAATGAGAGAATCTTTAAAAATTATTGAACAAGTAATAGGATTTATTACTCCTGGTTTAATAAAAACTGAAAATATAAAGCAAACTTCTCCTAGCAGAAGTGATGTTAAAAATAGTATGGAAGGATTAATTCATCATTTTAAGCTGTTTACAGAAGGGGTAGTTGTACCTACAGGTGAGGTTTATACTGTTACAGAAGCGCCAAAAGGTGAGTTTGGTGTATATTTAATTAGTGACGGATCAAATAAACCTTATCGTTGTAAGATAAAAGCTCCCGGTTTTGCACATTTACAGGCATTAAATTTTATGTCAAAAGGACTTATGATTGCAGATATTGTTACTATTATTGGGACATTGGATATTGTTTTTGGTGAAGTTGATCGATAATTATACATTTTTAGCTTAATTGGTTAAAGCGAAAGCCTTCTAAGCTTTAGATTATGAGTTCAATTCTCATAAAATGTTTTAAAAAAAATGTTATGGTAACTAAAGTTATTGATTTTTTAATACAATTAAAAAATTCTTCTCAAATTTTCAAAACTAATTTTTATATTAAAAAACATGTAAAATTTAGTAATTTATTATATATCTTATATAAAACTGGATTTATTCAATCTTTTTCTATCACAAAAAATAATTTTTATTGTATAAAAATTAGATATTATTATAATAAACCAGTTTTATTTTATTTAAAAATTTTTTCGAAACCTTCTTTATCTATCTATATGAGCTTGCTAGAGATTTGTAAATTACCAACCAAAAAATTAATGTTTTTTTTTTCTACAGCTAAAAGTGGAGTTATTACTCAATTAGATTGCAAGAAACAAAAAACAGGTGGTAAATTATTGTTTATGTGTTAATGCTATTTATTATGAATATTTCTAAATTAAAAAATTATTCTTTATTTTTTGAAAATACAACAATATTTTTAAAAATTTTAAAATTAAAGTTTTTTTTATTAAAAAAATCTAATACTTATTTTCTTTTACCTAATTATATTTTTATAAAAAAAATAAATAACAGCGTATCTTTTATATATTCTAAATCTTTTAAAAAAAAAATGTTTTATTTTTTATTTTATTTTTTAAATTTTTTTAAAAAATTAAATTCATTAAGTAGAAAAAAAATATTTTTAACAGGTTTAGGTTTAAAAATAACTTTAATTGATCAAAATTTATTATCTTTCAAATTAGGTTTTAGTCATTTAGTTAACTTAAAAATTCCTGCTAGTATAAAAGTTTTTGTTATCAAAAATAATCTTTATTTAGAAAGTTATAATCCAGCTTTATTAGGAACTTTTTCTAACATTATAAAAAATTTAAAATTTCCAGATGATTATAAAGGTAAAGGTTTTTGGTTTAAATCAGAAAAGAAAAAATTAAAACCTGTAAAAAAATCTTAACAAAATTATTCTATGAGTAATCAAAATTTAAAATCTAAGTTATTAAAAAGTTTTATTAATTCAGAATTTTTTGTTCAACAAAAAAAATATAAAAATATAGAGTTTAATAAACAGACTTCTAATTTATATTTTTATAAAAAGGAATCTTTAACTATCTTAGATCCTTTCATTCAATTTAAATTTATTAAACAGTTTTTACGTCTTTTACAATTAACTAAAAAAAGTAATCTTCCGTTTTTATATATTTTAGTTAAAAATTTACAATTTAATTTTTTAGTATATGAATTTACTAAACATAATAAAAATTTATTTCCTATAGATGTAGAATTAGATTCTGATTTGTTAAAAGATACTAACATATCAAAATTGGTTTTATTATTAAATTGTTTTTTTTATGAAAAATCAATAACTTTTTCTAAATCTAATACTAATTATAATTTATTAGTTAAAGTTAATTCATTAAATGAGTTTCTGTATTCAAATCATTATAAAATTTTAAACGATATTGAAACACTTAAAAAATTAATTTTTTTATTAGCAATTATAAAAAAAATTTTCATTTATAAAAAAAAATAATATTATATGAGATCATTATCGAAATTTTCATCTTACCCAACTAATACTCCTACTGTAATTCCATTTAAGCTATTAAAATTTAAAAGATCAAAATGGAAAAAGGTAAAAAAAATTGTTAAAACTAAAATTACTCTTTTAAAAAAACGTAAACAATCTAAATTGTTTTATAAAAAACGCAATAAATTATTATTATTAAAAAAAACACGCTTTTATTTTTTTTATGGTCTTAAAATTCAAAGACGAACTATGCCTAATTTAAAAAGATATTACAAAGATTGTTTAATTACAAACAGAGTATTTAAACAATCTTTTAGTAATCGTTTATTAACTTTAAAAGATAGTTCTAAAGATTATAATATATTTTTTTCAACGTTTTTTATAAAACAATTTTTTAAACCAGAAATCTTATTGTCAAAATTACATTTTTTTAATTCTTCTGAAGAGGCTCTTCAAAGTATTTCAAATGGTTCTGTTTTAATTAATTTGCAAAGAAAAAAATCTAATTATGTATTAAAAGCTGGAGATATTATTAGTTTATCTACTACTAAAATTAATATATTTTCATTCCAAAAAATTATTGAAAAAAATTTTTTTTTAAAACGAAAATTTTTTTCTTTTTTAGAAATAGATTATGTTACAGGAACTATTATAATATTAAAAAATTTTTCTGATTTAAATTCTTTTGATTTAAATTTATTTCTTACTTTTTTTGTAAATATTCAACAATTGAAAAATTATCATAAAATTTAATTATTTTTAGGGAGTATAACTTAATTGGCAGAGTATGTGCTTTGCAAGCACAAGGTTAACGGTTCAAATCCGTTTGTTTCCATTAATAACGAAATAGCTTAATTGGTTAAAGTAATGGAATCATAATCCAATTATTAGGGGTTCAAGTCCCTTTTTCGTTATTTTAAATTTAATTTCCTATAAAATTTATATATTTCGGAATATAGCGCAGCTGGTAGCGTGTCTGCTTTGGGAGCAGAAAGTCATGAGTTCGAATCCCATTATTCCGATAAATTTTATAAAATATAATTATAATTATTATGTTGGGTATAACATGATATATTGTTTTATATTTGATTTTATATGCTTAATCAAAATTTAGTTGCTCCTGAAAATTTACAAGGTTTTGGGGGTAATTCTTATGCCGAGGAGAATTATTTTTTTTTTACTCGTTGGTTTTGCTCTACTAATCATAAAGACATTGGAATTTTGTATTTAATTTTTGGAGCTTTCTCAGGAGTAATAGGAACTACCATGTCTGTATTAATTAGAATGCAATTAGCTTCTCCAGGGAATTCTTTTTTATTAGGTAATTATCAACTTTATAATGTGTTAGTAACCGGTCATGCTATACTTATGATTTTTTTTATGGTTATGCCTATACTAATAGGAGGTTATGGTAACCTTTTTGTTCCTTTGATGATTGGTGCGCCAGATATGGCTTTTCCAAGAATGAATAATATTAGTTTTTGGTTATTACCACCTTCTTTATTTTTAATACTTTCTTCTGCGTTAGTTGAATCAGGTGCTGGAACAGGTTGGACAGTATATCCGCCTCTTAGTGGAGCTCAAGCTCATTCTGGTCCTTCTGTTGATTTAGCAATATTTAGTTTGCATTTATCAGGTGCTTCTTCAATACTTGGAGCTATTAATTTTATTACAACTATTAATAATATGAGATCTCCAGGTATGGCTTACGTAAGAATGCCTCTTTATGTATGGTCTGTATTAGTTACTTCATTTTTATTATTACTTTCTTTACCTGTTTTGGGAGGTGCTATTACTATGCTATTAACAGATCGTAATTTTAACACCACTTTTTTTGATCCAGCTGGTGGAGGTGATCCAATACTATTTCAACATTTATTTTGGTTTTTTGGACACCCAGAAGTTTATATTTTAATTCTTCCAGGTTTTGGTATAATTAGTCAAATTGTTTCGAAATATAGTAATAAGCCAATTTTTGGTATGACTGGTATGATTTACGCTATGATATCTATTGGTTTATTAGGTTTTGTTGTTTGGGCTCATCATATGTATGTTGTTGGTTTAGATGTAGATACTCGTGCATATTTTACTGCTGCAACTATGATTATCGCTGTACCAACTGGTATTAAAGTTTTTAGTTGGCTTGCAACTTTATGGGGCGGTTCGTTTAAATTAGAAACTCCGTTATTATTTGCGTTAGGATTTATCTTTTTGTTTACTATAGGAGGGTTAACGGGTATTATTTTATCTAACGCAGGTATAAATGCTGTTATGCATGATACTTATTACGTTGTAGCTCATTTTCATTATGTTTTATCTATGGGTGCTGTTTTTTCTATTTTTGCAGGGTTTTATTATTGGATTAATAAGATTACTGGTAATATGTATTCCGAATTATTAGGTCAAGTCCACTTTTGGTTATTTTTTATTGGTGTGAATTTAACTTTTTTTCCTATGCATTTTTTAGGGTTAGCTGGAATGCCTAGAAGAATACCAGATTATGCAGATGCATATTCTTCTTTTAATATTATAGCTTCTTTTGGGTCTCTTATTTCTGTTGTATCAGCTTTATTATTTTTTTATATAGCTTATCAAGCTTTAGCTGGATCTAATTTTAGAGCATCTTCTTGGATAAATTCTGATAGATAAATAACATTTTTTTAGTAAATGTTTAGTTATATTAATGAAATTAAAAATTGTTTTTAAAACAATTGTACGAAATTTTATTGTGATTAGTATGTTAGTATTTATAAGTTTAATTGAATTTCTTTTGGTGTCTGGTGTTATACTTGTAACTTTTTTTGCGGAAGTAATAAATCCTATTAAAGTAACACGAGTTATTAGTAATTTAAGTCTGTTTTTTATTATTTATGCATTAAATTTTTGTGAATTTACTTATATAAGCCCCTTATCCTTTTTATTCATTGCTTTAACATGTTTTCTATTGTCTGAGTGTGCTTTATCTATCAACGAAAATAGTCTTTTTTTAAAGCCTTTATGTGTAAGTTTATTACTTATTGGAATTTTTTTAATAGGTTGTTTTATTGTTGAAGATTTATTATTATTTTATATCTTTTTTGAAGCAATATTAATTCCAATGTATATTTTAGTAGGTCTTTGGGGTTCTCGAGAACGAAAAATTAGGGCTGTATATTTATTATTTTTTTATACTTTAGTAAGTTCTTTATTTTTTTTGATGGGTATTCTATATTTGTTTTATGTATTTAATACTACCAATATTGAGTGGTTAACTTATTTTTGTAATATATATTTAACCAATACTGAACAATACGCTTTATGGCTTTTTTTCTTTTTTTCCTTTGCATCTAAAATACCTGTGTTTCCTTTACATATTTGGTTACCAGAAGCTCACGTTGAAGCACCTACTATAGGTTCCGTATTACTAGCGGGTATACTTTTAAAACTAGGGGTTTATGGTTTTATGAGATTTAGTTTAGCATTGTTTGAATCAGCATCTATATTTTTTTCACCTCTAATATATACCTTATGTATTTTTGGTATAATATACGCTTCTTTTTCAGCTATCAGACAAACTGATATTAAAAGAATAATAGCTTATTCTTCTGTTGCCCATATGAATTTAGTTGTTATTGGTATTTTTAGTTTTACTGTTGTAGGTATTGAAGGTGCAGTTTTTCAAAGCTTAAGTCATGGGTTTGTAGCTGGATCTCTTTTCTTTTTAATAGGGTTTTTATATAACCGTTATCATTCAAGGTTTTTATCTTATTATGGTGGTTTAGTACATTTTATGCCTATCTACGCAATATTTTTCTTATTTTTTACTTTATCCAATATAGCATTACCTGGTACAAGCAGCTTTGTAGGTGAGTTTTTATTATTATTTGGTATTTTCAAATTTAATTCTTTTATTGCAATTCTTTCAACATTAGGAGTTATACTTTGCGGGGCTTATTCTCTTTGGCTTTATAATAAAATTATTTTTGGTAATATTAAAAATAATCATTTAGTACAATTTGTTGACTTAGATGTTAAAGAAATTTTCATTTTATTTACTGCTGCAGTTATTGTTTTATTATTAGGAATTTATCCAACTATTTTATTTGAATATTGTCATTCAATCTCTTACTTTTTTGTTTCGAATTTTATTTCAAATGTAATATTATAATAACTAATTAATTTTATGACTGTTAACAATATTTTAATTAAAGGTCCAACGACTTTTAATCAAAGAGATTACTTAGAAAAATGTGATTTATTAAATAAATATTTAATAACAAATATTTATGAAATCCCACATTATTCTTCTTTATCTATAAAGTATAAAAATTCATCTTCATTTTTAGATAATAATATCAATAAGTTTCAAGTGATATTGTTTTTTTATTTTATGTTAACTCATTTACCTATAGTTTTATATAAACAAGATTTAAATAATACTGTATCATTAAAATTAAAGTTAACTAACGATCAAAAAATAAAAAATTTACTTGAAATTTTAGTTTTAGAAAATATTATTGTTTTAAAAAAAAAATTGAAAAAATCTATTTTTTTACCTCAATCTATTCACCATAAAAAACGATTAAATTTTAAATTAATACTTTCAATTCAAAATTCGAATATAAATAACGAATTAAATTTAATTTTAAATGATTTATATCTTAATAATCTTGAAAAAATAACTTTGAATATTGATTTTAATGTTAATAAGCATTTATACAACAAATTATCAGGCTCATCAAAAGATGATTTTTTAAAAAATTTTTTATATCTTTGGTTTTTTTAAAATATTGATTACTTTTAAATTTTTATAATTATGACTTTATATTTTTACGAATTTTTTAAAATATGTATTTTTTTTGTTTTTAGTTTTTTTTTAGGATTTTTGATACTTATTGCTTCTTATAGATTAACTATCTCAAATCCTGATTCTGAAAAGTTATCCTCTTATGAGTGTGGTTTTGATCCTTATGGTGATGCACGAAATACTTTTGATATCCGATTTTATTTAATAGCTATTTTATTTATTATTTTTGATTTGGAAGCAATTTATTTTTATCCTTGGTGTGTTTCTTATAGCTTTTTACTTTCAGATGGTTTTTGGGGTCTTCTAGATTTTATTATAGAGTTACTTTTAGGCTTTTTTTACGCTTGGAAAATCGGAGCTCTTGAGTGGGTTTAACGTTATTATATTATGTTTATAAAAAAAAAAAAAGATTTTTTTTTTAGAAAAAAAAATTTAAAATTAGAAAAATTAAAAATGATTTTATCGTTTTTAATAAAAAAAAATTCCTTTAAATTTCAGCACAAAATTAAATTTTTAATTATTAAAAAACTACAGAGAATAAATTTAGTTAGTAAAACTAAGATTGTAAGACGTTGTATTTTGACAAATAGAGGACGATCTAGTACTAGACCATTTAATATCTCCCGTATGGTTTTACGTGAATTACTACAATTCTCTATATTACCAGGGTATCAAAAAGCTGTTTGGTAAACAATTACACAATATTTAAATATTATTTATGATTCAAATTGGAACAAATGTTATCGTTAGTGATAATTCAGGTGCTAGAAAAGCTATGTGTATAGGTTTGTATAATGGTTTTCAAAGCTCTTTTGCAAAAACAGGTGATATTATTTTAGTAACTGTTAAACGCTTACGAGCTAAACGTCGTAACCTTTCAAAAGCAAAAAAAGGAAGTATGTATAAAGCTTTAGTTATACGCGTTAAAGTTTTATATAAAAATCATAATTCAAGTTATTTTTTTAATGAGAATTCTGTTGTTTTATTAAATCAAAAAAATAAATTGTTAGGAACTCGTATTTTTGGTGCTCTTCCAAAAAATTTACGTTATACTAAGTTTAGTAAATTAATAACTTTATCGTCAGGACTTTTGAATTAAGTTTATTTTCTTTAATAGCTCAGCGGTAGAGCGAGTGACTGTTAATCATTCTGTCATAGGTTCAAATCCTATTTAAAGAGTATTTTAATTAATGCAGTTTAGTTATGGCAACTATAAATCAATTAACTCTATTTATAAGAAAACCAAAAAAAAAAAAAAAAAAAAAAAATAAAACACCAGCATTAAAATCTAAACCTCAAGTTAAAGGAACTTGTATTAAAATATTTATTAGAACTCCTAAAAAACCTAATTCAGCTTGTAGAAAAGTTGCAAAAGTCAAAGTTTCTACGGGTAAAAAAGTTGAGGCTTATATTCCAGGTGAAGGTCATACTTTACAACAACATTCAACTATTTTAATGCGAGGAGGTAGAGTAAAAGATTTACCTGGAGTTAAATATCATTTAATTCGAGGTAAGTTTGATTTTAAAGGTGTTAAAAATCGTAAAACTAGACGTTCTATATATGGTGTCAAAAAACCCTAAGAAATTGTTGATTGTAAAAAAAAAAATTGTTAATATTTTATATAAAAAATTTGTAGGGTTATTAAATAAAGCAGGATTTAAATCTAAAGCAAAAAATATTTTAAATTTTGCATTATTAAATGCTTCAAAAAAATTAAAAATAACTCCTAAAATACTTTTATTGAATATATTTTTAAAATTAAATACTTATTTAGAAATAAAAAAATTTTTTTTAAGAAAAAGAGTTGTTTTTGTTCCTTTTTATGTTACATCATATAACAGGCGAACTTTTTTAATAGTTAAGTGGATTTTATGTGCATCAAACATGAATTTGCAACGTGTATCTTTCTCTAAAAAATTGTCGCTTGAATTTATTTCTTTATTAACAAATAAAAATTCTAAATCGATCAATTTTAAACTTATTAATATTAAACAGGCTTTAAAAAATCGATCTAATATTCATTATCGTTGGTAAATTTAAAAAATAATTTTATGAAAAATTTAAAGTTAATAAGCTCAAATGAAATTCAAATTAATACTTTTGGTCAGATAAGATTATCCCACAAATTTTTTTATTTTTCTAATCGTAAATACTATCGTTTTTTATATCATCTATAAAATAATTTTTGTCGAAGTTTAATTGGTAAAATTTTTAATTAATTTTTTTATGATTTTAAAACCAGTTAATAATACTTTTAAAATTAGAAATTTTTTCAAAAATTCATCTGATTTTATTTTATATATCAACGAGCAATCTCCTTTATCTGGTTATTATCCAGGCTATATTTTATCTCAAAAACATGAATTTCACTTAGTGGATCCTAGTCCTTGGCCTTTTGTTGCAGCTATGGGTGCACTAAGTTTAACTGTCGGAGGAGTTCTTTATATGCATGGTTATGCTTCTGGTTCTGAAGTATTATTATTAGGGTTTATAATTATATTATTTGTAATGTTTGTTTGGTGGCGTGATATCATAAGAGAAGGTACTTTTGAAGGGCAACATACTTCAGGGGTTGCTGATAATTTAAGGTTAGGGATGCTTTTATTTATTGTTTCCGAAATAATGTTTTTCTTTGCTTTTTTTTGGGCGTTTTTTCATTCTAGTATTAATCCAACTATTGCGTTAGGAAATACTTGGCCTCCTTTAAATCTGGTTGTTTTAAATCCTTGGGAAATTCCTTTTTTGAATACTATAATTTTATTGACATCTGGTGCTACAGTTACTTGGGCACACCATAGCATAGTCTGGGGTTCAAAAGGTAATGCAATTCAATCATTATTTTATACTATTGTATTAGCCATAATTTTCACTGCTTTACAAGGCTTTGAGTATAATAATGCTCCTTTTTCTATATCAGATTCCGTTTATGGTTCAACTTTTTATATGCTTACTGGTTTTCATGGTTTCCATGTATTTATTGGAACATGTTTTCTTACAGTTTGCTTATTACGTTTGTTTAAAAATCATTTTACAAGAGATCGTCATTTAGGTTTTGAATTTGCTGCTTGGTATTGGCATTTTGTTGATGTAGTTTGGTTATTCTTATTTGTTACCTTATATTGGCTAGGTTCATAAGTTTAAATTTTATTAAATATTAATTATGATTTTTTTTAATTCACCTTTAGAACAGTTTTACGTTATTCCTATAGCAAAAATTCCATTTTTTAATTTTATTGTTACTAATGAAGTAGTAATTATTTTTGTTTTTTTTTTATTTTTTATTTTTCTTTTTTTTTCAATGGTTAAACCAAGTACTCAGTCTTTTTACGTAATACCAAATAGATGGCAATTAGGATTGCTTTATCTTTATAAATTTATTAGTTATTTAATTTCAACTAATATTGGGGGTTCAAAAGGTCAAAAATATTTACCTTTTTTTTTTTCATTATTTTGCTATGTCTTATTTTTAAATCTAATTGGACTAATTCCATTTAGTTTTACATTTACTAGTCATATCATTGTAACCATAGCTTTAAGTTTTTCTTTTTTTATAGGTATAAATATTTTTGGTTTTAAAATAC
>Ga0209358_10003284_pt1 | contig 11992 bp, 8 predicted proteins | sample LauGreFa1BDMLBSN_2_FD_187574 | JGI IMG/M metagenome (GOLD analysis project Ga0209358, IMG submission 187574) | Freshwater lake microbial communities from Lake Michigan, USA - Fa13.BD.MLB.SN (SPAdes) (version 2) | ecosystem: Environmental > Aquatic > Freshwater > Lake | place: Lake Michigan, USA...
TAGTTACGTGGGCTTTACAAATAAATGTAGTAGAATCTGTTCCTGCTGGATGTGTTAATGTGCAATTTGTTCTAGATATTTCTTTAGTTTTAGGATTCCAGCTATAACGGAAAAATACTAATTTTTGTTCTTCTTCGCGATCGTAAGTAGCATCCCACGCTCCATACACTTGCTGCCAGCAGGCTTGATAAAATACTTTATTGTATTGACTTTCATGTATAATATTACTTGGAAACTGATAGTGATATTGATTAGATGCTTCGCTATAAAATTGGTATCTTAAAGTTGGAGCTATTTCAAGCATCGAATATTCGTAAATATCCAAACTTCCTGATGGAGCGTAGTGTTCAGCAACCATCATGGTCTCATCTTCATTTTTACCAATAAAGAAACATTGTCTATTAACACCACGCTGAGATGTAAATACTGGAACTGTAGTTGGCGTCACCTTAAACTTACCGAAAGTCATACCAGAAGAAGAAGTTCTAAAAACACCCCACCAATGATTAGCTTCGTTAGGGTCTTCGAAAAATAACAAACTATTAGTTGTGGAAACTAAGTTTCTATATGTTGGTATACCAGCAAGGTCATTACCGATAAATGTGTCTGCTCTAGAGTTTGATGTGCTATAAGAATTATAATATTGACCGACAACCAACCCTGTTGAAGATTTTACAAAGTAGTTTGGCTTATAATTTTCATAATCTAAACATACAAACCAATTATCTGTGTGACCTGGAGAACCCTCAGTGGCACCGTTTCTTGTTATATAATTTAGAAAAAAAGCATAGCGATTTTGTGTATAGATTTGTGGATACTGATAGTATCCAGCCAGAGGTGCATAGCTTGCCTGTATGTTTGATGTATCCTGCCCAGCATAAAACTCATTGAATCTTGGCGTTAAAGTATCAGTATCAAATGCCTGGTTCTCAATAAAGATTCTATTTTTAGTTGGATCTGGATCCTCAACAATATAGTTGTTCGCAGCATATTGTTTACAGTTTGCTAATCTAGTTACAGACATTTTATTTCCTTAAACTGACATAACAGCAGAAACAGCACTTCTACCAGCACCAGTTATAACAACTGCTACGTTTGTAGTCGCACTAGAACTTGTTGTAATAGATTTAGTGTAATACTCGCCAGTAGAGAACCTCATACTATCTCCAGCAATGCTTAATGTTATTGTAACCTGCATTCTGTTTCCGAAAGCATCGTACGCATCAACCAGAAGATTGGTGTTTATATCACTACCAGAATAAACATATCTAGTATCATCAATACTGTTTGGATCTGCATTTTGTAGTCGTATATTAATATTCGCAGGAATACCGTTGTTGAGAACATGAACAGTAACACGACCAACCGTACTATTTCTGGAAGTTAACCAGATACGATCAAGTTCATCTACTCCATATCCTCGTGTTCTAATGTTATTATTATATTTACCACGCCATCCAACTTTAACATTCATAACACCAGCAGCTGTTCCAGTTATAACTCCACTCATAGTAGAATCAGCGATAAACTTAAATGTGTCTGCAGTAGGAACAGAAAAAACTCTATAAACACCATTAGGTGCATTTGTTGCAGCTGTAGCTCCAGAAGTTGTTATAACGTCACCAATTGATAAACCATGAGCAGTTTTTGTTACTGTAATTGTGCTGGTAGTAACGCCATCTACATCACTTACATAACTCCAAGAGTCAGCATCAAAAGAAGTGGGAATAAATTGCAACATTCCAGTTCCATTGGTACCATAGATAAGAACTTTATCTTGATTTGCAGACTGATGTCCGTATGGTGACCAAGATAATGGAAAATCGTATATAGCTGGGAAATTAAATGCGCTATGGAATGTTAATGCATCATCGCCAGTTCCTGATCCAATTGTAAATGTCATCCATGTTCTGGATTTTACTGTTGGGAATCTAGCCTGACTTGAGTAGAAGAAAGAATCAGAAACAGTAAATGTAATATAATTTACGTTATCTTTAGTAAACTGATATGGTTGACACCACCAGTTATTAATTCCGTTTCCATTCCAAGATCCTGCTGTTGGTATTGCAGAATAAGTCGTGAATGTTGTTCCAGCAGGATACGTCAAACTACAATCTGTTTTTACTATTGGCAGCGCTTCTGTAGTAGTTACGCCAGAAATATTAGCAGAAGCAAATCCAATAGTGCCAGTTGGAGTCGCTAATGCAGTGTATGTAAATGTGCTAGTAGAAGGAACGGTAGCAACAGCAAAAAAGTTACCATTTGGTGCATTTGTTGTGGCAGTTAATCCAGTAACAGCGATAACATCACCAACCTTAAATCCATGATCTGCTTTAGTTACAGTTATTGTAGTAGTAGAAAATGTTACGTTAGTTGGTGTGAACGAAATCGCAGTAGTACCTTTTGTCCAAACTAAACGCATTGGTGCAAGCACGTTACTTGTATTAAAGTGTCCTGAATACAATACTTTTCTAGTAGAAGATGCATGTCTAATGTTACTTGGGTATGCCAGAATAATAGAACTCGCAGCACTAGCTGGCAATTGTGCCGACAGCATTGTAGTAGTAGTTCCAACACCTCTTGGAATATAATACCTGTTTACAGTATATGCGTTGGTTGTTCCGCCAGCCATTTGTAACATATAGACAAAATAATCATCACGACCCATATAAAACTTCCAATCACTGGAGTTTAATGTTGTATATGTTGGTCGACTAACACCAGCAGTAGCACTGTTATCTGAATATGTCCACTGATAACCTTTGAGAACATTCAAACGTGTCATTGATGCTCCGTTCTCAGTTTCAATACCAAAAGCAGAGCGACACTCGGCAACTACGTTCATGGTTCCAGCAGCAGTGCCAGTTGGTGCGACTGCGGTAATATAAGTAAATGAGTTTGTTGCAGTAGTATAAACAATCCAAGTACCATTTGGAGGAAATGTAGTTGCAACTGCACCACTAATAGTTACTGTATCTCCTGGCTGCAAACCATGAGAGTTCCAGTTAACAGTGATAGTTGTACCAGAATATGACCAAGATAATGCATTAAAGTTTAACTGATCTGTTCTCTCAAACAAATGGCAGTTTGCTAGAGTGTCTGTATGACGCCAACTTTGAGCACGCTCGCTCATGTTAGGACCACACCAATGATCTGATTGTAAATTATCAGCAGGAGCTGTTCTAGGATAAGATAAAATACTTAATCCATTTCTAGCAGTAGTTCTCCACGCTAGTGTAGGAATACATTCATTTAAATCTAAACTACACTGCCAAGTGTTCCAAACTCCTGGCATATAATAAAAGTCATTTTGTGAAGCAGAAAACGCAGTACCATCAATACCAGTTGCAAAATTTACTGGACCATAGTTATCAAAATCAGCGCTAACGTTAAATGTGTTAGCTCTTGTTTGCCAATAAAAAGTTTCTGCTGGTCTTGCTGTTAGTGTAGTATAGTCATAGGCATAGGTGTCAATGAATATACGACTTTTAGTTAAATCTGGATCTCCCCAGATAATACCAGCTCTAGAGTTTAATCTTGTTGTAAGTAGTTTAGCCATTATTTTCTTCCTGAGGAACTTCTTCTGTTTCTTCTACAATTTCTGCTGGAGCTGGCGGCATATATTGATGTTTAACTGATTCCCACCAAGCAAGAGCATCTGCTTCGTCTAGCCAAGGATCTCCTGTATTTGGATTAAATGGCTGAATAACTGCAAGACGTCCATCCATTGGCGTCCCTTCTTCGTATACCATTAATGTAGCTCCACCATGGAACTCTACTCTGAAACAATCTGTCATAATGCTGTCCTAGTAAATAGAAAACTTACTACTAAATTAGATCCTACTGGAGATAAGCCAGTGTTGGTAATATCCACTGTTATATAATCTCCATTTGCTGTCGTTATACTTGTATTTATTTGACTTGAAGACTGTCCTGCTGTAATAGTTACAGTTTGCACTGAAGTTCCGTTCTTTCTAACAACTATTGTAATATTTGCACCGAGCGGAGCAGTGTCGACCTGTGCTCTGATTCTAGAGATTAATAGCTCTCCCTGCGACCACCATCTAACAGTTCCATTATTTACTGTTATATTGCCAGGATAGTTAAAATGTCTCTCGTAGTACTGAGTAGTTAAACCAGTAGCTGGATCTATTTTTACCAAAGATATAGCATTATCTTTGAACATATCTGTGTTAATTCTTGTTAATGCCATTTCATTCTCTTATTAGAAATTAAATGTTATTGTGCAAGATGCTTTTAGACGATACCATCTGTAATCACCAAAAACACCAAAATCAGGAGTAGTATCGGTTACGACTGCTAACGGATAATTTTGAGGATATCTCATAAGAACTACTCCAGATCCTCCTGCATAGTTTCCTCCACCGCCACCACCACTGTTTGTTCTTCCTGGACCAAATGTATTAGTTCCAGCTTCAGTGCTATATGTTCCCGATGAAGATCCACCGCCACCAGTTGTTCCATGTGTTCCACCGCCACCACCACCTAAACCTCCTGCACCACCACCAGAATTATATCCTCCAACACCACCACCGCCTCCTCCACCACCAAAGGCATTAGACCATGAACCAGGATAGGTAGTTGGTAACCAATTTATGGTAAATCCATCACCACCTTTACCACCATACGGAGAACCAGCAGCGCCAGCCTGACTTGCTCCTCCACCGCCACCTCCACCGCCACCTGGAAAAGATCCATTAGCGCCTGGAAACCCTTGCCCAGCAGTTCCTGCACCACCAGAAGCAGATCCTCCTGAAGCACCAGCACCACCTCCACCACCAGATCCTCCAGTACCACCTGGACCACCAGAGTCTCGAGAAGCTGCTCGACCGCCACCTATTGCAGTATAATTTATACCTGAAGCAACAACAGTAGTATTACTACCAGTTCCTCCACTTGATCCCCCACCACCACCGATTACAATTGTAAACGTAGTATTTTGTGTTATCGGATAAACTCCACCATTAGGTTGTTTGGTAGAAGTATCAACACCGTAGTAAAGCATACCACCAGCACCACCGCCACCACCTTGTGAGTGTCCTCCTCCACCACCAGCAAGCATTAATATCTCAACATTATATGGCAATAAAATAGGTGGCCAATAACCATTAGGATCTGCTTTTATTCTATAAATTTGATTTAATTTATATAAACTTGGTAATTTTGCCATTATAAAGGTGCAGAGTAAAAAGTTATAGTTCCTGATCTATCAAAAAAGTGATATGTATATCCTTCAGTTTCAAATACGTTATCACCACCTGTCGCTCTTGGTGTTCCCTTATATTTAAAATAAACTTTGCCATCTGAACCATTTGCAGAAGCAGCACCAGAATTACCAGCAGTTCCTCTTTGAGAACCTGAAGCATTTCCTACTGCAGTTCCTGTAGCCGTATATAATGATGACGCGAGAAATGTTCCTGGTTTTATATAACCACTGCCACCACCGCCACCACCCATGGTGTTACTTTCTGAATAACCACCTGCACTTCCACCCCAGTATCCACCACCACCAGCACCACCATAACTATTAATTAAACAAGAACCACCCTGCAGAGCACCTTGAAATCCATTTGTGTCTTGTGGGGTGTCGCAGGAAGCATTTACACCAGCAGCAGTTTGCGAACCACCTCTTCCAGCATATAATGGTTTAGAGTCATATGGAGATGCACCATCTTGTGCAATTAATCCTCCACCGCCACCACCAGAGTTACCTATTCCTGCTCTTGAGGAACCTCCTCCGCCACCACCACCTGCAATTAATAATGCAGTTTGTTGAGTTTTAGTAGACGAACTAAACAATCCACTATAACCTCCACCGCCACCACCATATACGTTAGTTCCAGCAGGAAATGCTACTCCAGCTCGAGACGATATACCGCCACCACCTTCTCTGTATATAATCTGATTAATTAAGCCAGCTTGACCAACAGTGATATAATAAGTGATAGTTTGTGTTGGAAACCCTATGTATGCTGTTGCTGCACCGCCACCACCACCTGGAGCACCAAAACTCCAAGCACCAGATGGAGTTGCGCCTCCACCACCTGCACCCCACAAATAAACTTCAATAATACTAGTATTAGCCCATCGATAATTAGATGGATTTGTAAAATCTACTATTTCCCCTAACTTCCATACGCCATAAGCACTGGTAAGAGAGGGAAATGCCATTAAGCAATTTCCTCATACGAAACAACTGCAACTAAATCGCCACTAGCTGATGCAGTAATTCTCAGCTGATCTCCCTCTTCTAGATAGATATTCTTGTTGACTACATCTATAGTAGAAGCAACTGGAACTGGAGTTGCAAACATTATATAATATGAAACTGAATTTCTATAAATTTCTAAAGTTGCATTAACTGCTGATGTTGCATCTATATTACTCAAATATATTGATGTAACTTTAAATATTTTATTTGATGCTGCTGCGTTAGTTACTACTGCTGTCGGTGAAGTAGTCACATTTAGTACTGCAGTTTTTGCATATAAAGAACCAATGTTAATTATGTTTGGGTTAGCCATTTCTTTTCCTTATCCAAAGAACATTGACAGAGCAATCGCTTTTCCTACACTGGTGCCGTCACCAGGAGTTGTGCTCTGTGCAAAAATAATTATTTCAATCTCATAGTTTAGATCTGGTGCTTCTGAGAAAGTTAAAGTTGTACCTGATACACTATATGTTGCCTTTGCCTGCGGAACACCGCCAACTATAACCAAAGTTTGATCTTTATTTCCAGGCGTAGTTGACAGAGTAAATATTGTTTGTGTTCCATTGCCAACAAACGAGTTTACAATAACTGGAATATCAGTGCCACCACCTGTAGTACCACCAGTGGCAGATATAGTTATGCTATCTGTTATTGGATCCGTAACAATAGAAACTCCAGATCCTGCAGTTAATGTCAGTGTATCTGTGGCAGAATCTGCAACTACGTTAGACTGTCCATAAACTGAAATAGTTTTAAACGAATCAGAGGCAACTCCACCGCCTCCACCGCCAGTATTGGTAATTGTTAATGTATCTGTTGTAGCATCAGTAGTAATAGAAATTCCACTACCAGCAACTAATGTTAATGTATCTGTTGAAGAATCAGCAACAACACTAGACTGCCCACTAACTGCAATAGTAGCAAAAGAATTACTACTTCCTCCACCTCCGCCAGTAGCAGAAATTGTAATACTATCATTAGTTGCATTTGTTGTTAATGTTACATTATCACCAGCTATAAGAGTTAATGTATCTGACGCAGAATCTGCAACTACGTTAGATTGCCCAGCAACAGTTATGGTGGAAAAAGAAGAACCACCACTCTCATTAGCCCACTGAACTCCAGTTCCAGTCGATTTTAATACTTGACCTGCAGATCCAACCGCAGCATTTGCTGTCAATGTTCCAGTTAAAGTTAGATTATCAGCAGTAGCAGTATTCAGTACTGGACTTGTTAGTGTTTTATTTGTTAATGTTTCAGCTCCAGCTATCGATGCTAGATCAGCATCAGTTACCGCAGTATTAAACTGTGCCAGAGTTCCGCTAACAGTATTGTTTGCGAGAGATATAGTTTTATTGGTTAATGTTTGCGTACCAGTATCTGAAACAAGAACCGCATCTGCATTACCAATCGTAGTTCCACCAGGCAATAACAACTTATTAGTAGCAGCCTGAGAATGCGGTTGGGATGCAATTTTTTGACCATGAGAGTTAACATGGCAGTTTAATTGGATCTGTCCATCAACTGAAGCTCCATCACCCTGGACTTCTAAAATGTTAGTAGCAGGTTTAAATACTACGTTCCCAGAAGCAGAAGTTGTTATTCCGCCAAGAACAGGAGAAGTTAATGTTTTGCTAGTTAATGTTTGAGAGCCAGTTAAAGTAACAACTGTGCTGTCTACTGCTACGCCTATAGTATCAGTTCCTGCAGTTGTCGTTATCGCAATACCAGAACCAGAAGATAATGTTAAGGTATCAGAGGAACTATCAGCAACTACGTTAGACTGTCCAGCAACAGCAATAGTAGAAAACGCATTAACTAAAACACCAGAGACAGTTGTAATCTCTAGATTATATCCATTATATGGTGCACTAGAAAATGTCAGTACATTTCCTGAAACAGAATAGGTATCCTTAAACTGAACAACACCCTCTATGACTACGATGGTGTGGTCTTCATTTGTTGGTGTTGATGATAGAGTATATTGTGTAGTAGTTCCGTCACCAGTAAATTTGTCAACTAAAGTAGTTATACCACCAGAGCCTCCACCACCGCCACCAGTAGAATTGATGGTGATAGAATCAGTTGCTGCATCTGTTGTAATAACAATGCCAGTTCCAGCTACTAATGTTAGAGTATCTGTTGAAGAATCTGCAACAACAGAAGTCTGACCATTGACTGCAATAGTTCTAAACGTATCTGAGCCACCACCGCCACCGCCAGCGTTAAACTGAACCCATGTTTGACCAGAGAAACTTGTCAGAGAATAATTAGTTTGAACCCAACCAGTTAGAGCATATGTTGTACCTTCTAATATAAGAACTGAAGTTCCCTCTAATTCTTGAAAGGTATCAGCATCAGTAGATCTAGTTAATGTGTAAGTAGTTCCGTTATCAGTATAGGTGTAGATACCGTTGTTGGCTGCAGTTGTTTGATTCTTTAGTAAAATTCTATAACCAGAATCAGCTGATACTAATGCATCATGACCATCTATAACTAAAGTATTTGTATTCCCAGTTAACGCTATGTTACTTGCTGCTAAAAGATTAACAGCTCCCTTCCAATGTAAACCAGAAGCAACATCATCGACGTACTGTTTTGTGGCAGCATGTAAATTACTTGTAGGTGCACCAGAAAGTGTTAGATAACCAGTCATTGTATCTCCTGCCTTATTGACAGGAGTATAACCTAATGCTTGCTGATAGTAAGAACCATCATTACCATCTAGCGTATCAGCATCTAATCCACTGTTTGGTCCATCTAAAGATTTAACCGCATCTATTATGTTCTGAGCGCTAACTGAACCTGTTAAACCATTAACAGAAGTTACGCCAGTGTTAGTTATTGTGATTGTATCTGTTGTTGCATTAGTTGATATATCAATACCAGAACTAGCAAGAAGGGTTAAAATATCTGTAGAAGAATCAGCAACTACGTTAGAATGCCCAGCAACAGCAATAGTAGCAAAAGAATTTGAAACAGTATCTGTAGTATTGATAGTGATACTGTCGTTTGTAGAATCTGTTGTAATTGTTACATTAGATCCTGCTACGAATGTTAACGTATCACTGGTAGCATCTGCTATAACATTAGATTGCCCAGCAACTGCTATTGTCGAAAATACATTATTAACTGCACTGCCAGTAATAGTAATACTATCACTAGTGTTATCTGTAGTGATTGTTATTCCAGTTCCAGCTATGAATGTTAATGTGTCGCTAGAACTATCAGCTGCTATTGTATTTTGACCTGTAACAGCAATATTTGTGAAACTGTTTGGAGAAGGAATACTTAAAGACACCCACTGAACGCCAGAGCCAGTAGATTGCAAATATTGACCAGAACTTCCAGTGGTAGATCCTGCAGTTAAAGTTCCAGTTAGAATTAAGTTTTGTGCAGTTTTATTTGTAAGTGTAGCAGTGCCAGTTAGCGTTACATAGTTGTTAAGATCGCTAGCCTGGAGAGGAGTATATCCGAGTTTATCTGTAATGGCAGTTGTTGCTAACTTAGCAGCTGTTACGCTACTGTCAGTTATATCACCAGTTCGTATTGTAGTTCGTGCCACTTTTTATTCCTACGATAAAGTTCTTGCTACTACTGAGATTCGTTTAAAGTCAATCTGTGTGCTAAGATTGGCTGGTGATACTGTCAGATTAATGTTGCCTGATGCTAATGTTGCACTAACAGTCATCAGTGGAGATGCTCCAGTATACATTGTTCCATATTCAGTCACGAATGCATCTGTGCCATTATGAGTTACTAAAACTTCTGTGCAGTGAACCTGATTTGTCCATATTGCTTGTATCAAGTATTTAGCCGTTCTAAACTCAGTTGCACTGTAAGAGTCGACTATCTGATTTGCAGTAGTATTGGCTAAACTCTGTTCGCCAGAAATTAACCCTGTCGATGGTGAAATAACCTGAGTGATATAAGCTGCGCCATAAGAAAGGACTTCGACAGTGTCAGTATTGCCTAATGCAGTTGTAAATGTAATAGAAGTTCCATTAGTTGCAGTATAGTCGATACTTTCAACTAATCGAACACCGTTCTGATAAACATCGAGTTTACCTACATCATAAGTTAATACGTTTGAGTTCGCATCTGCTCCAGATATTGTAGATGTCGTAGTTGTAATGTTGTAAAGATACTTTTGGAAATCACGCAGGGATGCATCAGTCGTAACTCCAGAAATAATTCTAAAATCAATTTTATCATTAAGGTTTGGTGCCGCAACGAATGTTAAATTGGATCCAGTTACACTATAATTTGCAATAGATTGAACAACACCGTTTATAGTAACAATTACGTTTTCATCGGTAGAGGGAACTAATCCCAAAGCATAAACTGTCGTGGTTCCATCTGAAACATAAGATGTAACTGTTATATAATTTTCGCTAAGGGCAGTACCACCAGCTGCTGTAGAAGTGATTGTTATCGTATCAGTAGTAGAGTTGGTGCTTAATGTGATGCCCGAACCAGCTACTAAAGTGAGTGTGTCAGATCCTGAATCTGCTACTACGTTTGGTTGACCAGCAACCGCAATAGTTGTAAACGAGTTACCAGAAGATGTAGCGTTAAAGGTTATAGACTGTGGTGTTGCATTTGGATTTGTGGTAATGGTCATGCCAGTACCAGCAACAAATCGAACAGTATCCAATCCAGTTGCAATTAATGGAGACTGTCCTGTGACTTCCCAAGTCTTAAACGTGGAATTCATTCCGATCTTAACTGCACCAGATCCAAGATCTGTTACATCAAAACCAGAATCGGTATCAAATCTAAGCACACTAACATTACTAACTGAACCAGTTATAACATTAGAACCGTCTATTTCGCTAACAGTTAAAGCAGATGCTGGTGTTGCCCACTGAACACCGATGCCAGTTGATTGTAATACTTGTCCGTTAGTTCCTGCTAGACCACCAGCAGTTAGAGTACCAGTCAGCGTCAGATTGTTCGCTGTGGCACTATTGATCGTTGGGGATGTTAATGTTTTATTGAGAAGTGTTTCTGTGCCAGCTATTGTTGCATATGATGCAAGCTGGGTTGAATCTGGAAAGAATTTTATTGTATTCGTTGAATCTTTATAAAATAACTTTCCATCGGTATAGTTGAGTGCTAACTCACCATACTCTAAATCTGTAAGCAGAGGTACTTTATTCTGTATCGCTGACTTTTTAAGTTTGACTCTATTCGCCATTACATTACCTTAAAAAAGGAAAAAGAGAGAATAATAATTCTCTATTAATATCTATTAATATGTTCCACCGTCAATATCTCCGTATACCAGTGCAGTTCCAGCAGAATTAACTTGTAAAACTTGACCAGCAGTACCCATAGAAAGGGTAGTATATGTATTACCTGCTGCTCCAACTATTAATTGATTTGCACTAATCGAAGATAAACCAAGACCGCCGTATGCTGGTCCGATTGCATTACCATTCCAGGTACCAGTAGTAATAGTACCAAGAGTTGTGATAGAAGATTGTCCAACATAGGTTGAAGCAATATCGATACTGTTTGCATTAGCAGTAATTCTATCCGTAGTTCCAACTACATCAAATACACCAGATGTAAATGTTAAACCAGTTCCTGCTGCGGTAGAAACAATTTGTAATTCATCACCAATAACAGTAAGACCACCAGTGAGAGCTACATTAAGTGAGAATTCATTTCCAACCAGCGCAAGACCAGAGCCAGCAGTATAAGTACCAGCACCAGCAAATTGCTGCCATACTACAGAGTCGGTTCCTACTGTAA
>Ga0209358_10003288_pt1 | contig 11977 bp, 10 predicted proteins | sample LauGreFa1BDMLBSN_2_FD_187574 | JGI IMG/M metagenome (GOLD analysis project Ga0209358, IMG submission 187574) | Freshwater lake microbial communities from Lake Michigan, USA - Fa13.BD.MLB.SN (SPAdes) (version 2) | ecosystem: Environmental > Aquatic > Freshwater > Lake | place: Lake Michigan, USA...
AGGAGATGTTTTTAGTTGTGCAACTCAAAGATAATTTGAGATACTTAAATTCTCCTCTTTTTTTTTACTTTTTTTAAAAACGTTTAGGACGGTATTGAGATAATTGACTTTTATTTGTGATAAAGCAAAATTTAAAAATATATTTACAAAAAAAATAAAATGAATAATCAACCTCACAATTTTGGTGCTATAATACCCTTGGCTTGGCCAGATAGTTTGGTGAATAGTTCATTTAAATTAATGGATCCATTTTTTTCGATTTTAAACCTTTCCAAAAAAGGATTTTATAAAGTTGGACATGCAGCCATGGTAGTAGCGCAAATGGATGGTACGTTGTTATATTTTGATTTTGGCAGATACATTGCTCCAAAAGGTAAAGGACGAATAAGAGGCTGCAATACTGATCCCGAAATTACGCTTCAAAATAAAGCTATATGGCAAGGGAATGAGTTGCATAATTTAGAGGATATTTTGTTGGAAATTGCGCAAAATAAACATACTCATGGCGAAGGTAAAATGTATGCTGGTGTGCATTATATACAAAATACTCAAAAAGCATTGCAATATATTTTAAACCAACAAAAACGCGAATTTATTAGCTACGGACCTTATGTTCCTAATGGGACAAATTGCTCTCGTTTTGTTGCGCAAACCATAGCACATGTTAGTGAAATTAATCAAAAAATAAAATTTTTATATCCATTTTATACCACACCTAGTCCCTTAGGAAATATTTTTAATTCCAATGGTAAATTGTTGTTAGAAATTCATCAATCTAACATTCAGCCTATTCCAATTGATAATTTACAGCAAAAAATAAAAGTGCTTAAAAGTAAGGTTCTGTTCACAAAAAATGAGGCTTTGTTACAAAATATCGATTTAACCAAACGTTACCAATTTAATGCCCCACATCCACACCAAAATATTCCTGTAAATGCACAATGGTTGGGCGGAATGGGAGCAGGAGCTTGGTTTACTGTAACTCCTCAAAACACTAAAAGCATTTTGGTTAAACGCCAACAAAAAGATGGGTTTACAGATTATGAAACTTTTTTTGAAGTGAATAAGGGTAATTTTAATCCTACACAACCCTTTGAAATTGTTTATGGTAGCAATTATCAAAAAACAATTTTAGCTCAAAATAATCAGTTTATAGTTTTTAATCGGAAATAAATTGTTTTGGATTTAGACTAAAAATTCAAACATTAGTTAATGTTAGATTAATAATTAAATCTAGCTTTAGATAGCTCGGTAATTAAATCTGGATTTTCCTCTAAACTGTTACCAATTACCAATAAATCGGCGCCAGCTTTGAAGTTTTCTGCAACTTTTTCGGCAGTTTTAATTCCTCCACCAACAATTAACGGACAATCAATAACAACAGAAGTAGCTTGAATCATTGCGCCAGAAACTGGATTTTTTGCTCCACTTCCGGCATCTAAAAAAATTAGTTTTAATCCTAACATTTCACCAGCCATAGCAGTTACAGCTGCAATACTTGGTTTGTTGTGCGGAATAGGTAAACTGTGGCTAATGTATGATGCAGTAGTTGGTACTCCGCTATCCACTAAAATATAACCAGTTGGTAAAATTTCTATGCCACTTTGTTTAAGCAATGGCGCTGCAATTACATGCTGTCCAATCAATAAATCGGCATTTCTACCCGAAATTAATGATAAAAATAGTAAAGCATCTGCTTTTGGATTGATTTGGTAAACACTTCCTGGAAATATAATACAAGGAATTTGTGTATGGCTTTTAATATATGTTAAAGTTGAGTTTAATGAATCGTTTGTAATTAAACTACCACCAACAAAAAAATAATCCACAGCATTTTCGATACCTAACTTAACTAAATCCTTTAAAATCAAAGGATTTAAATTATCGGGGTCAATCAAAACAGCAATAGATTTTTGTTTTGCTTGCTTTTTTTGAACTATATTTTGATATATTTTAACCATAATCGACCGCTAAAATAAAGCATATTTATCTTAACACAAATAATATCCGATAATTTATTTTGCATTTTAGCAAGTAAATCTCTAGTTTTACGGAAAATTTTTATAACACATGGCAAATATTAAAACAGAAAACTTTAAAGTTAAGGACATAAGCTTAGCTGAATGGGGAAGAAAAGAAATTAGATTGGCTGAGGCAGAAATGCCTGGTTTAATGGCTTTAAGAGAAGAATTTGGTAAAGATAAACCCTTGAAAGGTGCACGTATTGCTGGTTGTTTACACATGACTATCCAAACTGCAGTTTTAATTGAAACATTAATTGAATTGGGTGCAGAGGTTACATGGTCATCTTGTAATATTTTTTCAACTCAGGACCATGCAGCGGCAGCAATAGCAGCGGCAGGCATCCCTGTTTTTGCTTGGAAAGGTATGAATGAAGAGGAATTTGATTGGTGTATCGAGCAAACTTTATATGCATTTGAAGGTGGACAACCTTTAAATATGATTTTAGATGATGGCGGTGATTTAACCAATATGGTTTTTGATAGATATCCTGAATTAGTTAAAGGTATTAAAGGTTTATCTGAAGAAACTACAACGGGTGTTCACAGATTATATGAGCGTCAGAAAAACGGAACATTAGTTTTACCTGCAATAAATGTGAACGATTCGGTTACTAAATCTAAATTTGACAACAAATACGGATGTAGAGAGTCTTTAGTGGATGGTATCCGCAGAGCTACAGACGTTATGATGGCTGGAAAAGTGGCTGTAGTTGCTGGTTTTGGTGATGTTGGTAAAGGTAGTGCAGAATCTTTAAGAGGTGCTGGTGCGCGTGTGATTGTTACCGAAATTGACCCAATTTGTGCTTTACAAGCAGCAATGGAAGGTTTTGAGGTTAAAAAAATGATTGATGCAGTGAAAGAAGGAGATATTATTGTTACTACAACTGGTAACAAAGATATTATTGTTGCAGAACATTTTGAATTAATGAAAGATAAGGCGATTGTTTGTAATATTGGCCATTTTGATAACGAAATTGATATGGCTTGGTTAAACCGTACTTACGGTCATACAAAAGATACTATCAAAGACCAAGTAGATAAATATACTATTGGAAACGGTAATGAAATTTTAATTTTAGCAGAAGGTAGATTAGTTAATTTAGGTTGCGCAACTGGTCATCCTTCTTTTGTAATGTCGGCATCGTTTACTAACCAAACTTTAGCACAATTAGAGTTATGGAAAAATTCGGCGAGTTACAAAAACGAAGTGTACACATTACCTAAACATTTAGATGAAAAAGTAGCGCGTTTACATTTAGCTAAAATTGGTGTTGAATTAGATGTTTTATCTAAAGATCAAGCAGATTACATTGGTGTACAAGTAGATGGTCCATACAAAGGCGAATTTTACAGATACTAATAGTAGTTTAAACATACTAAAAAAGGTGTTGCTAATTAAAGCAACACCTTTTTTTTATTTAAAAATGATTTAATAAACTGAAATTATATGAAATTGAATATTAATAAATATTACTCATACAAAGATTTTAGTTGATTTTCGGGATTTATTTTTTGTTTATTGTAGTGGGTTTCTATACCATTTTTGTAGGTTACGGTTAAAATAATTTCACCATATTCGCCATAAAAATACCAGTCGCCTGTTTTTTCGCCGCCACTATACCTTCCTTCTTTTTTCATTCGCCCATCTTTAAACCAAAATTGGTGTTTTCCAATAGGTAAACCAAGTTGATATTCGCCTATAAAAATTATAGTTCCATCCAGTATTTGGCTTTTCCAAACTCCAGTTTTAAGTCCGTTTTCAAACTTCCCGTAACTGTATTCTTGTCCGATAATATAAAACCAATCCCCTTCCTCCAAGCCATTTTTGTACATCCCTTTAGCCACAACTTTTCCACTATCGTTTTTTTGGATGTACTCGCCGTATAAATCACCGTCTATATAGTTAATGATGCTTAAAGTATCGCCCGTTTCAAAAAACCAATACCAAGTTTGGTCCTCTAAACCTTGATTATTGTAATAGGCAATTTGTTCAATTTTTCCGTTAGGATAATAAAAAATCCATTCCCCAATTTTTTTGTCGTTTTTATACATTCCTTTAGCTTGTAAATCGCCGTTGGCATAAAAATGTTCCCAATACCCATTTTTAATTCCCGATAAACTAATTGCACCTTTACCAATTAAAACATCATTTTTGTACCATTCGCCCCGTTCAATGTCGCCATTTTCGTTGAAAAATTGATGTGTTCCTTCTTTTTTACCATCTTTATTATATGCACCATAGGATTTAACTTTTCCGTTGGTATGATAAGAATTTTTGCCTTCTAAAACGGTAACTTCTGGTGCATCAACTTGCCAAATTCCGTTTTGATATTTTTTAATTTCAATCAAATTTCCTTTAGCATTATAAGTTTTTTCGTAACCATGTTTTAGGTTATTTACATAATCGGTAGATTGTTGAATAATACCTTTTGGAGAATAAGAAACCCAAGTACCTTGTTTTCTCAGTTGAGCATCGGTTCTATTAATTTTTTGTGTATTTTGTAAAAATCCCGAATCAAAGTTTTTGGTTTCGATGATTAAAGAGTCTTCATTAAAAACAAACACCAACCCATGAATTTTGCCGTCACGGTAGGGCGTTTTGGATAACATTTTACCGTTTTCATCATAAACAGTAAGGGTATCGCACAAAACATTTAAACAATACTTTTTAATTTCTTTTATTTGTTTGTTGGGATAAAATATAATTTCGGTTCCGTGTTTTTGTCCGGCTTTATAGGTAGTTTTTTGCGTTAAAATTTGTTGGTCGTTATAAAAAAGCCAAACACTATCTAATAAAAAATTTTTACGATTTCCTTCCGATTTTTTTAATCTGTTGGGATAATAATTTATCCAATAACCATCAGGTTTTCCATCTACTAAATACCCCTCGCTAATTTTAATATTGTTTTCGTTTTTATAAATTTTATACTCTTTATTTTGTGCCCCAGCAACACAACTAAAAAGTATAAATAAAATAAAACATAAAAAGCGCATAAGTATAAATTGATTAATCTAAGTTACATATTTTTAGATACACCTAAACACGTTTTTTTGATTTTTAAATTTACTTATACCATAAAAAAGGTTGCAATTTTTTGTTGCAACCTTTTTTACAAAATTTTACTCCTTAATTATTTTGGCGGTAGCACCATTGATATTAATTAAATACAAACCTGATTTCCAATCGCTGGTTTCAATTTCAATTATATTTTCAGGCGTTATATTTTGATATATAATTTGTCCGTTGGTGTTAAATACTCGAATACTGTTTTCCAAAATTTCACTATCCTCCAACTCAATTTTAAAATTATTTACAGTAGGGTTAGGATAAATTTTAACTTTATCTAAATTAATCACTGTAGCACTAACTTTAGGGAAAAGTTCTTGGTGCATCTTAGCAAATTGTCCTTTGGTGGAACTACATCCTGTGCTTCGATTATCTTGGTTAATCGACCAAGTCATTAAACCTCTAATATTTGGGTAGGATTTATCTAAAGTGTAATTCCCAGGTTTTGGTCCATTTCCACGTAAATAGTTTACGGCTTTTTTGGTATTGTCAACAGATAAAAATCCACTTCCTGCTGCGCACGAATTTGCGGGTAGTGCAATGGCAATTTTTTCCTGTGGTATACCCGAAAATGTTCCGGATAATCCTGCGTGATTGTTGGTAAATCTAAATCCTTCAATCATGGCTTCTGTTTGGGTAATCACAAAATCTACAGTGCCTACAGCATATTCTGTAGTGCTAGAATTAGTGGTGTATTTTCTCGAATAAACCGAACCCGAATTGTACAATTGTATCATCACTAAATCTAAATCGTTGCGCATGGCTTCTAAGTACTGTAAAAACACGCCATTACATTTATTCCACGGACTAATACCTCCAGAGGTATAAGGTACTTCTGGTGCGGTTGTAAGAATCATTTTTCGCCCATATTTTCCCTGATACCAAGTCATTAATTCCTTTGTACCATCAATTAAATATTGCATATGTGTCCACGGACTCGTAATTGCTTTTTTGGTATCCGTTGTACTTGGGCAAACATAATCTTTTTGTTCCAAATCAATATCAATTCCATCTACCCCAGTATTTTCTATAATGGTTTTCATTTTAGATACAAAGGTGTTTTTTTGCGCCTCACTAGTTAATCTAAACGAGCCATTGGCACCACCCACACTCATTACAATCACTTTACCTTTTTGGCGAGCTGCAGTAATATCGTTTTTTAAACTGGTTAAGTTATAACCCGCCGAGCTTCCCCATGATTGTATGTTAAATGCTAGGGTGTTTACATCTCCACCTGTAGCAGCAGCAAAGGATAAACAAATTACATTGTATCTATCGTCCACATCGGCTAATTTAATTAATGGCATATTGGTTTCGTGCCAATTGTGCCAATAGCCAACCAAAACCGGATTGGGTAATTGTGCTTTAACTACTAAAATTTGTAAAATTGTAATTAAAAGTAAAAAATTTGTTTTCATAGTTATAAAGTTTACAGACCTTTGCAAAAATAAAACAGAGGCAGGGTTTAATGGAGTACAATATAAATAAAATATCTGATAATATTCGCAAAATACTTGGACATTTACCCGACCAACCCGGTATTTACATGTATTTTGATAAACATGGTGATATTTTATACATTGGTAAAGCCAAAAACTTAAAAAACCGTGTGCGAAGTTATTTTAATGGTACACAAGTAGGTAAAACCAAGTATTTAGTTAAAAAAATCTGCCATATTGAGTACACGGTGGTGGAAACCGAGCAGGACGCTTTGTTGTTAGAAAATAATCTGGTTAAAGAGCATCAACCTCCCTATAACATTCGTTTAAAAGATGATAAAACTTTTCCGTGGATTTGTATTGTAAACGAGCGTTTTCCAAGGGTAATTAAAACGCGTAAATTAATAAAAGGGGAAGGTATTTATTTTGGTCCTTATACCAATATTAAATTGGTGTATGTTTTATTAGAAATGTTTCATAAGGTTTTTAAAATAAGAACTTGTACTTACGAATTAAGCGAAAAAAATATATCTAATAAAAAATTTAGAGTTTGTATGGAGTACCAAGTGGGCAATTGTAAAGCTCCTTGTGTGGGGAAACAAAACGAGTTAGATTATCTAGAAAATATTCAGCGTGTAAAAAAAATACTAAAAGGAAATATTGATGAGGTTATTGAAATTTTAGAGCTAGAACGCGATAAAGCAAGTGCCGAATTAAATTTTGAGTTGGCGCTCGAGATTCAAAATAGTTTAAAGGATTTAATCGATTATCAATCGCGCTCTACAGTTGTTCCGCCTACTATTGATAATATTGATGTGGTATCTTATTTTAGCACCAAAGATCGTGTTTTTGCTAATTATTTGCGGATTATCCGCGGAGCTGTTTTATACACTTACTCGGCGGAGCTTAAGTGGATGTTAGATGAAACTATGGCGGAGCTTTTACAAGCTTTTTATTCCGAAGTGCGTTTTAAATTTCAAAGTGATTCAAAAGAAATCATAAGTCCTATAGTTTGGGAAAGTCTTTTAAATATCCAAATACCCCAACGTGGCGATAAATTATCTTTGTTAGAATTATCCGAAAGAAATGCAAAATATTACGCTTTTCAAAAATTAAAAATCGATAACGATTACCAATCACAAGATAATTCGTTGGTAGAGCTAATGAGTTTGTTAAAATTAAAAGATTTACCTGTACATATCGAGTGTTTTGATAACAGTAATATCCAAGGTACTAATCCTGCAAGTGCTTGTGTAGTGTTTAAAAATGCCAAGCCTAGTAAAGCCGATTATCGTAAATTTTCGATTAAAACAGTGGAAGGTCCCAACGATTTTGCTAGCATGTACGAAGTGGTTACTAGGCGCTATAAAAGATTAATGGAGGAAGAACAACCTTTACCGCAATTAATTATTATTGATGGAGGAAAAGGGCAGTTGGGGTATGCTTGTGATGCTTTAAACGATTTAGGTTTAATGGGTAAAGTTGCCATTGTGGGAATTGCCAAACGATTAGAGGAAATTTTTGTGCCGGGCGATAAAGATGCCTTATTTATTTCCAAAAAATCCGATGCTTTAAAACTCATTCAGTATTTACGAAACGAAGCCCATCGTTTTAGTTTAGGACATCATCGAACAAGGCGTTCCAACGCAATGATTGAATCCGAATTACTTAAAATTAAAGGAATAGGCGAGGCAACTTACCAAACTTTAATTGTTAAATTTAAAAGTGTTGCCAAACTTAAAAAAGCATCTCTAAGCGAAATATCCGCCGAAATTGGCGAAAGCAAAGCCCAATTGGTTTTTGAGTATTTAAATTCGTAAGTTGATACAATCAATTTTTTTTGTATAAAACTTTACCAACTCTGTTGATGTGTTCTATTAAATTCTGATTAGATATTCTGTCAAATAATTGAATGTCAATTGTGTAAGGAAAATTACTTTCGTTAATTTCAGAAATTATTTTGCCAATAATTTTTGTATTTATTTTGCTTTTCGTAATCACTAAATCTAAATCACTCCTTTCATTAAAATTGCCCTTAGCTCTAGAACCGTATAAAATAACTTCTTCAATTTCAATATATTTTGCAAAAATTGAAAATAGTATTTTTAAAGCAGATTCTTTTAAGCCAAAATCGTTCATTTTTGTATTAAATATTTAATTTATTTTTGGTTGAACTCTGTTAAAAATGAGTTTTTTAATTCCGATAATAATGCCGTATATTTTTGTTGAATTGATGGAATAACTTCTTCAAAAACTTTTGTATCATAAGTATGGCTAAGTAAGTTTCTATCATCTATCATTTCAAGCCATAATTCAATGTTATCAATATATTTAGCCTTAAATGCTTCTTTTAAAACCATTTTCGGAGAAATTTTATCTAAAATTAAGTCGTCAAATTCCATTTTATCTTTTAAGGTTTTCCAAGCTAATTCTAAAGTAAATTCAAAGCGTTGAATTATACCTTCTTTTTCCAATAATGAAATTTTATGGATGTCTAAATTTGGAATTTCTTCGAGTAATTTTATAGCTTTTTGGAAATTTTCAAATCTTTGTTTCCACCATATATCTTTTTCCATAATAATAGGTATTCATTACAAGTTTACGTAATTTTTATAAGATTAAAAACCAATATGGTTAATCAACGTACAGAAAAAAAATACTATTTATGGAAGCTACCAATCAGCAAAAAAAGTTAATTCAACAGTTTAGCTCGGGCTTACAGTTTGGCTTATTTAAAATTTTTAAATTACCTATGGCTTTTTTGGCAGGTATTAAAATTGTAAAAGTAGATTTGGAGCAAGTTACTACCTCTTTAAAATATAAATATTTAAATAAAAATCCATTTCAATCGGTTTATTTTGCAGTTTTAAATATGGGTGCTGAGTTGGCTAGTGGGGCATTGGTAATGTTACAATTGGCAAAATATAAAAACAAGGTTTCTATTTTGGTGGTTTCTTCAAAATCCGAGTATTACAAAAAAGCTACTGGTAAAGTGTTTTTTAATTGTAAACTAAGTCCCGAGTTGTTGCAAGCTATCCAAAACACTATAGAAAATAATCAAGCTTCCACTTGTATTTTAGAAGTAAATTGCACTTCAGAGGACGGTTTAATAATTGGAAAATACTGGTTTGAGTGGTCCATGAAGAAAAAAGATTGATTTTGAATGGAGTTTTTACAATTTGTAAATTTTAATCTTAATTCGGTTTTAATCCTTATAATTTCAATACTTACAAAAGGTTTTTCAAATCAGGAAAGCCTAGTATTATTTATTAGTCTAACTTTTAATTTATAGCCAATTACAACTTTATATCTGGCTGTAAGTGTGTTTATTTTTACACTTAAAGCCAATTATAATTTTATATTTGGCTATAAGTATATTTATTTTTATATTTACAGCCAAATATAATTATTATGCATAGAGTAGGAAGAGAGAATGAATATAAGATTTTTCAAAAATTATATGCTTCAAACAAGTCAGAATTTATAGCAGTTTTTGGAAGAAGAAGAGTTGGTAAAACTTATTTAATACGTTCATTTTTAAATGAATACAATTGTTCTTTTCAAGTAACAGGACTTTCAAATGCAAGTTTAGCTCAGCAATTATTTAACTTTAGTAATTCATTATCCAAACACACTAAACAACAAGTGCTTGCAAATAATTGGTTACATGCTTTTCAATTATTAATTAATTATTTAGAAAACAGTACTGATAAAAAAAAGGTAGTTTTTATAGATGAATTACCTTGGTTTGATACATCTAAATCCAACTTTATTCAAGCATTAGAACATTTTTGGAATAGCTGGGCATCTACCAGAAAAGACGTGATGTTAATTGTTTGTGGTTCTGCGGCTTCATGGATGATTCATAAACTTATCAATAATACAGGAGGTTTACATAATCGAGTAACTAAAAAAATAAAAATTTCGCCATTTACATTAGCCGAATGTGAAGCATTTTTAAAAATGAAAAACATACCATTGGATAGATATCAGATTGTACAATTGTACATGGTTTTAGGAGGAATTCCTTTTTATTGGGATGAGGTAGAAGTTGGTAAAAGTGCTGCTCAAAATATCGAACAAATTTGTTTTTCCGAAAATGGATTGTTAAAAACCGAATTTAATAATCTATATCAATCGTTATTTAAAAATTCAGTTAAACATTTAATTGTTGTTAATCAGCTTGCTAAAAAAGCAAAAGGACTTACAAGAGAGGAGATTTTAAATAATACTTCTTTACCCAATGGAGGTAGCAGTACCCGAATTTTGGAAGAGCTTGAAGAAAGTGGATTTATCCGAAAATATGTTCCTTTTGGTAAAAACAAAAGAGAAAGTTTATATCAACTATCCGATTTTTATACTTTGTTTTATTTTAATTTTATTCAAAACAGTAATTTAAACGATAAAAATAATTGGTTAAATACTATAGATGGTCCTAAACAACGAGCCTGGAGTGGTTATGCTTACGAACAAGTTTGTTTATATCATATTAACCAAATTAAAAATGCTTTAGGTATTTCGGGTATAGAAACTTTTACTTCTGCTTGGCGCAGTAAAACTTCGGCTGTAGGTGCTCAAATTGATTTAGTGATTGATAGAAGAGATAGGGTAATTAATTTATGCGAAATGAAATTTTCGATTAATGAATTTGCTATTGATAAAAAATATGATGCAGATTTAAGAAATAAAATTGGAACATTTAAAACCGAAACCAAAACTAAAAAGTCTGTTTTTTTAACTATGGTTACAACATTTGGGTTGCAACAAAATGCTTATGCTGGTTTAGTACAAAATAGTATTACTTTAAATGATTTATTTAATGGGTAATTAATTATAATACCAATAGTTTTTTAAAATGAGCTTGACGAATTTTATAATTTACAATGGTTAATGCCTGTTAAAATTTCGTAGTATATTTTAAGGAGCTTGCGACAGTAAAATAACTAATGGAAAATTTAGATTAAAAAGCTTTTAATAGTTTAGCGAATTAAAAACTTATTTTAATCTTTATTGGTTATAATTGGCTGTAAGTGGTAAAATTGTACCACTTACAGCCAATTATAAACCCAAAACCTAATGTAGTTTTGCAATAATTTCTACCTATCGAATATTTAAAAATTGTTCAACTTATTTTATAACCCCAATAAAATCATTACTTACAAAAGGGTTTTGAAATTAGGAAGGTCCCTGATGAATTAGGATATCGTATATCGCAATACGCAATATTATTTTCAATAAGTTTGATAAATGAGCAATTGCAAATTATCTCCAACAATGAAATAATGCAAGAAGTTATATTGGCGCATATTCATCCGTTAATGTTGGACCAACGTTTGCCCATTGTGGAAGAAAAAATCACTCAAATACTCAATATAAATTAATCTTAATAAAAGATATCAATAGCGTCCTAAATGTTTCAAATATATAAATAAAAGGTTGATTTTATT
>Ga0209358_10003291_pt1 | contig 11970 bp, 10 predicted proteins | sample LauGreFa1BDMLBSN_2_FD_187574 | JGI IMG/M metagenome (GOLD analysis project Ga0209358, IMG submission 187574) | Freshwater lake microbial communities from Lake Michigan, USA - Fa13.BD.MLB.SN (SPAdes) (version 2) | ecosystem: Environmental > Aquatic > Freshwater > Lake | place: Lake Michigan, USA...
GCACGCGCCGACTTGGGCGACGCGCCCACAGCACGCGCCGACTTGGGCGACGCGCCCACAGCACGCGCCGACTTGGGCGACGCGCCCACAGCACGCGCCGACTTGGGCGACGCGCCCACAGCACGCGCCGACTTGGGCGACGCGCCCACAGCACGCGTCGCATCGCCCGAGCGCCTACTCCCCTTCTTCGGACGAGTCGGCGGGCGCGTGGGTGCGTCCGATGCGCGCTTCCGGTACTCTTTGAGGCACTTGCTCGCGTCGAATCGCCTCACGTACGTTCCACTCGCATCGTCGTACACGATTCCACCGCTCTCGTACAGCGACTTGAAGTGGTCCGATTCAGCGACGTAGTAAATGAATTTTCCGTCGGGCGACCTCGCGTGGTGGTGCGTCAGGTAGTTGGGCAGGTGAGGGACGACGTTTGGTCGGGCGGACTCGTTGCATCGGTCGCGGACGTGTTCGACTGAGACGCCAAACGCCACGTCCGGACTCACATACACGAACCGGTCGCTCGCCTCGGGCCTTTGCTTCAAGAGATGGCCGATGTCGTCGGAAAAGACCAGCGTGCGATGCACAAACTCGGCACACAGCAGGTTGCCACCGTCCGTCAGGTACGCCACCTCGTACTGCAGGGTCTCGACTTGCCTCGGCGTCAGTCGCGCCCACGTCGCGAATAGACACAGCGTCCAGTGTTGACACAGCGCGTGCAGCACCGCCGGGTCGCTGGGCGCGTCGTCGCCCCCCGCCGAGATGGCCTCGAGATGCGACATCAATTGCTCGCCACTCGGATACGCGTGTGGCTGTAATGGGTGTCGCATCCAGACGGCGCTGAGTTGCAGTGGCATGGTTTTTTCGAACAGCGGCCGCGTAAAGTGCACGCAAAACAGTGAGCGGGCAAACAGCTGCAGGTTGATGGGGATTTGGGCGATTTGGGCACGACGCTCCATCACAGCCCGTCGTTGCACATCGTTGACATCCACGAACTTCAGTTCCATCCCTTTTACTAGGTATTTTTACGATGGTGTCCACTTGAGCGGTATGGCGAACAAAAATTGCGCAATTTCGCACCCACTACTTAACGAAAGAAGTTGCATACGTGAGTACTCAGTTCAGGCTACTTTCCAATGGACATTGAAATGATTAATGTATTCAATTGGCCTGAACTTTGAGTACTCACGTATGCAACTTCCTTCGTTAAGTAGTGGGTGCGAAATTGCGCAATTTTTGTTCGCTACATGGCTTGAAGTGACTTGAGCCGTGTAAAGAGTGCAATCGCGAGTCGCGAGCGTGAGAGTGTGGCCGGCCATTCAGGACACGATGCATGTCTGCACGCTTGGCCCGAAAAAAAAACAAGGTGCCGTTCTTCCACCAGCCGAGTCGGTCGCATCGTTCGGTCGGTGTCACGCTGCTCACGCGGTGCTGCATTGCGAACCTAGCATCGAGCAGAAAAGCGCGTGATTTCGCACCCACGACTTAACGAAGGGACTTTCATACGTGAGTACTCAACAATCAGGCCAAGTTCCAATGGATACGCTCCCATGCGTGTTTACAGTCAACGAGGGGTGACAAAATGCGACTTTATGCCTCCCAAACGAAGATTTTTGGAAGGAGGAACAAAAGATGAAATCCGGATTTCGAAGGAAGCACTTTTCAAGGTCGTGAGTACTCGATTTGGGCTACGAATCGTTGAAGGCTCAATCGAAAATCCGGAGTTCATCTTTTGTTCCTCCGGGAGGGAAGGATAAACTCGCCAAAATGGGACGGGCGTTCTCACATTACGAGCAGGGTTTGAAATCGGCACGTTCGTCGGCTCGGATCGTACGGAAGTCAATGCGCAATGGGCGTGACACATGCTCGTTCGACTTGCGCCATCAGCACGGTGAACGACTCGCTATACGCATCATCGGTTAGTGATATATTGCGAACGTCTGGGAAATCGCCAAAAAGACGCCGCATGTCACTCGCGGTCGTGCACTGGCGGCGGATGACACCAGCGACACGCATGCTTGCATGCTGTTGCAAATTTGGAATATCCAGGTAATTGGCAAGATGAACGAGCTCGAGTGGCCTATCGTGCTGCTCGACGAGCGCGATTTTCGCACATTCGTCATCACACGATAGGAAGCGACACAGCCAATCGAGCAGACGGCCGTCCACGTTTTCGAGTGGGATGATGCCGCCGTTCTGTTCGTTTTCTGACATGCAATGCAGCACGTTGCAACCAGCGAGCTGCTCAATCGTTACAAAAGCGGTAGAACCATCATTTGCTTGTAGTAGGGGCATGTATTGGTTCGATGCTGCATTCTCATTTGAATCATTCCGTCGGGTCCACCGGGGGAAAAAATGCGGGTGCGCCTTTTAGTTTTTTGACTTTTGTCGGTTGAAAAACCAAACGATCGACGGCGGCACGTCGGGAGCGTTCTTAGCGTCTGCACCAGACTCGTCTATTGAGGGTAGTATCGGCTGTGGGGTTCTTGCTGGCGCGGGCGTGGGTGCTGGTGCGTAAGTCGGTGCCGGTGAGGACGTGGGATCGGACGTGGGTGTCTGTTTGGATGCAGAAGTGGGTTCGGGCGTGCGTGCGGGTGCAGACGTGGGTGCAGACGTGGGTGCAGACGTGGGTGCAGACGTGGGTGCAGACGTGGGTGCAGACGTGGGTGCAGATGTGGGTGCAGATGTGGTGGGAGACGGACCATGAGACGGAGTGGGTCGACTAGTCGATGTGCTGAACGTTGCATATGACGCCAAAAAAGAGGCAATTCCCATGCCACTGTTTTTGTATTGGACGTATATGTGTGCGAAAAGAATCGCCAAAATTGCACAAAAAACCCCAAGTAAAAACATTTATGTACTATTTTTACTTATTGGCTACACGCATTACAGTCGGTCGCATTGCAATCGGGCTCGGCGTTGCAATGTGAAGCACACTGGCTATCAACGAGCGAGCAAAATGTGGATTTGTCTCCGATGGCCTTGCGCAGCCGACTGCATGTCAGCGTGGCCACGTCCTTGTCGGCGGTGGCTGCGATCGGAGACGTGTTGCGAGAGGTGGCGGGTAGGCCCGAATTGACCCGGTTCGACGCGATGGGCGTATTCATTTGGGAAGGCCCTTTGGTATCGCCGCCGCGCCCTCGGTCGGTTTGACAGCTGCGAGCGGGCTCAACGGGGCCATTTTCGGACGACATGGCCACACATGAGCCACACGATCCTGCGTTGTACGGTCTCGGCGGTTCTAGGTCGAGTTGCACAACAGAACGCTGGCAATTTTGTGTCATGGAATACATCATTCTTTATTGTTACTTTTTAATTTGCATTTCAAAACCGCCAGTGTTATATACCCAAATGTGAGTGTACGGGCGTCTCGAACGCCCGTTTCCGTCCCCTCTTGCCGGCCAGCGACGACATTTCCTCATTGCGGGTTGACGTAAAACACGGCCTGATGAACCGTGCGGATATTCACCGGAAAGTACCCCGCCGGCGCGTTTCCACTCTCCCTCTTCGCGCTGCCCTTTTTGGAGATGCCTTCGACGATGCTCCGGTCCAGCCACGTGCCGTCAAACATCCGGTCGCTTTTGTCCGTCGCACGGTCATCCGCTGGGATGTCGATGGTCGTGGCGCCGGTGCCCGAGTTCGCAGCGCCGGGAAGCATGCACAGTTGCTGCACGGCGTCGTTCGCCCCGCTTCCGCCGACGAGTGGCGTGTTGTTGAAGAGGACGCTATCGCCGACCTGGACGCACCCGGGTGCGTATTTCCCGTTGCTGACCGTGCGAAAGTCGACATTGCGTGAGGACGCAATCTTCGAGCAGGTTTCGTGGTCGATGTTTTCAAAATGGCTAGCTTCGCACGTACCGGACGATATCAACCGAACGTTGTGGAACATTTATTATGGATTTATTTTCCGAAAATGTTCGCCACAATGGTCGTGACGCGCTTTCTCGCATGACGGGCATCGTATCATCTTGATGTTGCGACCGCGATGTCCGTGTGATGATTGTTACAAATATATGGCTCCCAAACGAAGATTTTGGAATGCTGAACGAAACGCTCGATGATTCTTTTCGAAGCACTTTTCAACGTTTCGTGGCCCAAATCCGGTCCTCACACCATTGAAAATTGCTTCGAAGAAACTCATCGAGATGTTCGTTCGACCGTCCAAAATCTTCGTTTGGGGAGCATAAAATGCTTTTTAGAGAGAATATACGGTAGAACAAAAATACAACAATACGCATGTCATCTATTTGCTGTAATGATCATCCGCGAAACACCGCTCATCTTTGTTGCCTGCAAAATTACCCCTCCCAAACGAAGATTTTGGAAGGCCGAACAAACATTTCAGAACGCGTTTTCGAAGCACTTTTCAAGTATGTGAGTACAGGATTTGGGCGACAAAACGTTGAAAAGTGCTTCGAAAACGCGTTCTGAAATGTTTGTTCGGCCTTCCAAAATCTTCGTTTGGGGAGCATAAAAATGCACCCTAGGCAAGCGACCGATACATCGTACATTTTACCAGTTCTATAGATCACCATATCATTTTTTGCTACACATGCGATTGTTGTTCATTATTATTACATTGAAAATAGAAGCCTTCCCCCGCAGCACGTGTGTCAGTCTGAGTGTGTGTCAGTGTGACTGTGTGAGTGTGTGTCAATGTGAGTGTGTGTAGCGCATGCCTCACTGCTCCCGACTGGAACGCACGATCTTGACGGGATAGCGAACAAAAAATGGCGCAATGTCGCACCCGCGACTTGACGAAGGAAATTGCATACGTGAGTACTCAACAATCCGGCTACTTTCCAATGGACACTGCAATGATTTACAAGAAATGCGTCGAATTGGCCTGACCGTTGAGTACCATAGTTTCGAGCATTAAATTGCGCAATTTCAGGCCCCCACTTAAGGAACACAGTTGAGTATGGTGTGAGTACTCACATTTGGGCCAATTTCTACACGAAATCAACAAACCTAGTATGATATATGCGCATGCGTGAAACATTGGCCCAAATGTGAGTACTCACACCATACTCAACTGTGTTCCTTAAGTGGGGGCCTGAAATTGCGCAATTTTACCCCTCCCAAACGAAGATTTTGGAAGGCCGAACCAACCTTTCCGAATGTGTTTTCGACGCACTTTTCAGGGGCGTGAGTACTCGATTTGGGCTAAGAATCGTTGAAAATTGTTTCGAACACACATTCGGAAAGGTTGGTTCGGCCTTCCAAAATCTTCGTTTGGGGAGCATAAATTTAATGCTCGCTTCACGGTTGAGTACTCACGTATGCAACTTCCTTCGTTAAGTGGGTGCGACTTTGCGCCTTTTTTTGTTCGCTACATGGGTGTGTGATAAACATTGTGGCGAGCAAAAAAGTCGCACTTTCAGCCCTCGGTCGAAATGGGTAGAAAAAACGTAGATAAGAACATCGATAAGAACAAGCAATGATTTGGGTATAAAAGGTCATGAAAAGGCCATGAACGGACAATTATGGTCATTTGGATGCATGGAAACTCCCAAAGAATTGCTATTGTTATTATCGAATGTTCTTATCTACGTTTTTGATGCCACTTTCGACCGAGGGCTGAAAGTGCGACTTTTTTGCTCGCCACAATGGTGATAAAGAAAAACCACACATCAGGTTTTTTTACCATAGCCCTTCCAAAGAGAGCCATTCTTAAAAGTCGCACGAAGCACTGTTCAGCGAATATGTCGCAAAATCCAGTACTCACGCCCTTTTCAAGGGCGTCGAACACACGCCCTTCGAAGTGTTCACAACTCTCAGAACAGAGTCTGATTCTCTGAAATGGTTGGGGGTTTGTGCTGCCAAAATCTTCGTTTGTTTTGGGGGGATCATATGACTGCAAATATTGCACATTCTGCATGTATCCACTGTCGACGCACGATGGAGCGGATTCACCCTCACGTTCCACCGGTAGGCTTCCGTGGGTGCATCCACGCGATAAACTCTGTCGCAGTCGCCGTCTCGCTGCGTCGATAGCGCAGGTCGTTCGTGTACTGCAAGGTAACATACTCGAGCTGCGCGCGCACCTCGGGTCGGTGTTCAGCCACGCGGTCGAGCTCGTCGACGATCTCATTCTCGTGCGCACCCTTGTTGCGCGCGTGGAGTCTCCTCGACCTCGACAGTAAGTTGACCCTCTCCCACGGGGTCTCGTCCGGGTCGTCGACGTCGGGCGCTTCAACGCCGGGAATGTCATCGTCACCACCCGTAAACAGTTCCCACTCGGTTAGCGTCCACACACGCTCCCGCCCGGCCACCGTCCCACGGTAACCACGCGAGACCAACTCGATGTCCATTTCATCCATCCACTCGAACAAGGCGCCTCTCTTGATTGCGACTGGGTGGAACGGATGGACGTGCGACTCGCCATCTTTGTCGCTCGCGTCTTCACTTGCGTCTCCGCCGTCGTCGCTCGCGTCCTCGTCGTCATTACTCCATGGATGATTGCTCTCTTCCACACCGACCGTCCCATCGGCGCGGGCCCACTGTCTTTCACGCTCATCCACCGGCCATGACTCTCCCGTGAGGACAGCACTCAACGGGACGAACAGGTCGACTTTGTGGTACCAAAAGTCGAAATCGCTCGAATAGGCCTGAGTCGTCACACGGGGGTATAGAATGGGAATGTTGAGCAAATAGTCGACAGCTGCTTCCACCGTGCCTTGGGTCAGCGCATCGGTCGGGACGGCGTCGATGGCCTCGCAGATGATGGTCTTGTAGGTGTCCGAGATTTCGGATTGCTGCGTCGCGAGCCATCGTATCTTGTGCTTCGACCCATCGACCGCGCTCTCCAGGTCCAGTCGTAGTTGGGTCATGGCTGCATCGACCTGGCGACGCACCTGCTCGAATGGCGTGGCGGATGACGAGGCGTCGTCGGCGCCATTCGCATCGGCGTCCGCACCCGCACCTCGCCAGTCGTGGGACGACCGTGCGGTCTGCCTCTGCTTTGGTCGTTCCATTGGCGCCGTCGGACGTCGAGTCGCACGTGGCTGAGCCGGTTCGCTTCGTCGAGTCGCACGTGGCTGAGCCGGTTCGCTTCGTCGAGTCGCAGCGCGTCGTTCCATCTTCCTTTATTGTTGTCTTTTGCTAGTTTTGGTACATCGACTGCGCCCAACCCGCAGGCATGACCAGCCGGTGTGTGTGTGTGTGTGTGTGTGTGTGTGTGTGTGTGTTTGTGAGTCGCGTTTGAAGTGGGCGACAAGATACGCATATGCACGAGATTCCGATGCGAACGCACGTGCGTTAAAAGGGTTGCCGTGGGTATGCATATATGCTTGTCGATTGGATTGGTTTTCACCGACCGGCGAACGTGCGGATAAGGCCGAGTGGCGCTCGTCTACCCGCACCGTCTGTTATGGACGAGTGGGTTCGGAACATGCTGTCTACCACGGCGAACCGCAATAGCCCCAAGCTACCGACGAAACGAGAGTTCTTGCATCCGCGAACGTCCGCCCCATCGCCCGTCGAGAGGGTGGAGGTCGAAATGCTGTCGCTGGGCCATAGAGACGCTAAGCGAGCGTGCGACACACGGGGCGTAGTGCAACGGCGCGTGCACATCTCATCCGTTCCAGTGTCTGTCGATCTCACAACATGAGGATATAGCACGCCGATGTGTCTGATGTTCCATCTGTCAACTCACAAGATGAGGTCCATCATTAGGATAGCATGCTGATATGTCTGTCGATCTCACAACATGAGGATATAGCACGCCGATGTGTCTGATGTTCCATCTGTCAACTCACAAGATGAGGATAAGCATGTCGATGTGTCTGTCTAATTCACAGGATGTAGCATGTCGATTTGTCTGTCGAACTCACATCGTGCTACCATCATGTCGATGTGTCTGATGAATCAGTGACGATCCATCTTTCGCGATGTGTATGTCTAACAGTTCTGCCCAAATCGAGTTCTCAACCTTTGAAAAGTGCTTCCCTGGGAAACGCATTCGGAACTGTTTATTCTGCCTTCCAAAATCGTCGTTTGGGAGGGGAAAATCACAGCACGCTGTCATCATTTCGATGTGTCTGTCGAACTCACAACATGAGGATATGTCACTCCGATGTGTCTGTCGAACTCACAAGCCAACGTGCTATCATCATTTCGAAGTGGTTGTCGAACTCACAGCATGCTGTCATCATTTCGATGTCTGTCGAACTAGGATGGCATGTCGATGTATCTTCCGAAATCTTCGTTTGGGAGCCATGGAGTTAGACAGATGGAGCATCCGACACATCGGCGTGCTACTGTATGGCTGCTTGTATCCTCATGTTGTGATTTTTACATATAAATCGACATGATGATAGCATGCTGTGAGTTCAACAGACACATCGAAATGATGACAGCATGCTGTGAGTTCGACAACCAATTCGAAATGATGTTCGCACGTTGGCTTGTGAGTTCGACAGACACATCGACATGCTATCACATTTTGAGTTCGACAGGACACATCACTGGCATTGACTGCATGGTGAACAAAACAAAATTGCGCGATTTCGCACCCACGACTTAACGAAGAAATTGGAATACGTGAGAACTCAAATCAGGCCAAGTTGGTTGAGTTGGACAGACACATCAGCAATGCGATTTAGCATGCGATGATTGCTATCTTCATCTTGTGACTCTGAGTTTTACATGCACATGACAATTTAAGCACGGCTGGCATGCACGCTCTTTTAACAGGGCTGGCATGCACGCTCTTTTAACACGGTGGACCCATCATGACAGCATCACAGTGTGATCTCGACTGACACATCGACATGCTATCAACATCTTGTGAGTTCGACAGACACATCAGTATGCTATCTTCATCTTGTTACTCTGAAGTTGAGTTTTACATGCACATCACCATTGAAGCAGGGCTTGCGCATGCACGCGCTTTTAACACGGCTGGCATGCACGCTCTTTTAACACGGCTGGCATGCACGCTCTTTTAACACGGTGGGCCCATCATGACAGCATCACAGTGTGAGTTCGACTGACACATCGACACATCTGGTGAGTTTATGGTCCCCAAACGAAGATTTTGGAACGCCGGTCAAACATTTGGGAACGCATTTTCAAAGCACTTTTCACATACGTGAGTACTAGTTTTGGGCTACGTTTATTTGAAAATTGCTTTGAAAATACGTTCCCGAATGTTTGGTCGGCATTCCAAAATCTTCGTTTGGGGACCATAGAGTTGGACAGACACATCAGCATGCTATCTTATGGCGAGCAAACAATTGCGCAATTTTATGCTCCCCAAACGAAGATTTTGGAAGGTCGTACAAACATTTCAGAGTGCGTTTTCGAAGCACTTTTCAACGTTGTGTAGCCCAAATCGAGTACTCACACCCTTGAAAAGTGCTTCGAAAACGCACTCTGAAATGTTTGTCCGACCTTCCAAAATCTTCGTTTGGGAGGGGTAAATTTCGCACCCACGACTTAACGTAGGAACTTTCATACGTGAGTACTCGACAGTCAGGCCAAGTTACAATGGACACTAAAACGATTTAAAAGAAATGTGTCGAATTGGCCTGACTGTCGAGTACTCACGTATGAAAGTTCCTACGTTAAGTCGTGGGTGCGAAATTGCGCAATTGTTTGCTCGCTACATGGGACCCATCATGACAGCATCACAGTGTGAGCTCGACTGACACATCGACATGCCATCAACATCTACTGACACATCAGCATGCTATCATCATCTTGTTACTCTGAGCTCTATGCTCCCCAAACGAAGATTTTGGAAGGAGGAACAAAAGATGAAATGCGGTTTTTTCGAAGCACTTTTCCACTGTTCGTGGCCCATCCTTGAAAAGTGCTCGAAAATCCGCATTTCATCTTTTGTTCCTCCTTCCAAAATCTTCGTTTGGGATGGGTAAACGTAAGAGTCTGAAGTTAAAAATGGCGCAATGTCGCACCCACGACTTAACGAAGGAACTTGCATACGTGAGTACTCAACAATCAGGCCAATTCGACACACTTATTTTACATCATTTCAGTGTCCATTGGAACTTGTCCTGACTTTGAGTACTCACGTATGAAAGTTCCTTCGTTAAGTCGTGGGTGCGACATTGCGCCATTTTTTTTGTTCGCCATACCTACTGTATGTATGATGACCATGGGCTGGAGTCGCCACACTGACGCGCAGTCCTAGAGTTCGCATTTGGGTTCGGTGGGACCGCAGGCGGATTCCCGGAACAGGTTGTTCACGCACCCGACGTAGACACCCTCGATGTGAACATACCCGCAGTTCAACGAGTGGCGGTCGTGCAGCGGTTCGACCACCTTTTCGTAAAAGGTGCGGATGGGCGTGTTGTAGAGGGTGAGCTTGCAGCCGCTCTCGATGGTGCAGTGGTCCCTCGACTTGTTGCAACAGACGGTGCGTTGCTCGACTACGCTCCCCGGGACACCAACCTTGCGCAGGTGCATCGCCACTTGCTCACACGAGAGGCCGTGTCGAGAAATCATGTAGTGAATCGGCGCGTGTTGGTCCGCGCAAAGGCCCATCGTCTGTCCCCTGCCACAGCACCTCTCCCTTTTAGGCCACTTTTACCCTCCCAGATGCAGATTTTGGTAAGCGTCCGAACTGCACAGAAGACGACCGACCGAACCTATCCTAGTGGGCTTTCGATTCAAATTTTACCCTCCCAAACGAAGATTTAGAAAGGATGAACAAAAGATGAGATGCGGATTTCGAAGGAAGCACTTTTCAATGGTACTTGGCCCAAATAGACTACTCACGCCCTTGAAAAGTGCTTCACCAATCCGCATCTCATTTAGGAGCCAATGCCGAGCCATAAGGGTCGGTCGGTCTTCCTAGAATCTGCGTTTGGAGAGCATGTCTTTGGCAAACCTCCGCAGTGAATCCTTCGTCCGTGATTCTTCCTAGGAACGAATGGTGCAGAATCATACCCGTCCCATTGGCTCCCAAACGACGATTTTGGAAGGCCGGACAAACCTTTCCGAAGGCGTTTCCCGTGGAAGCACTTTTCAAGGGTGTGAGTACTCTATTTAGGCGACGAAACGTTGAAAAGTGCTTCCCGGGAAACGCCTTCGGAAAGGTTTGTCCGGCCTTCCAAAATCGTCGTTTGGTGAGCATAAATCAAACAAAAAAGGGCATCGCCAGTTGCGTCATTTCATTGCCATGCTTGCTGCCAGATGTTTCCATACCACTCCGTTACGGCGGGGGGTGGTGGGATGTACTGATAAGTACCTGCTGCAATCGCGCGATCTTGTTGTTGCGTAAGTTCATTAAGGTTTTGCTGAATTTGCGCCGCTTGGCTAATGAGGCCCTCACACCCAGCGTCGTACCTCGATGATACCTGGACGCTCTTATTCGGACCGGTCTTCCATACTGTTATTTGGTTGGTTCCGAGAACGCAACCCTGAGTTATCTCGCATCCGTTGTCCGTTCCACTGCAGAGGCTGTTGTCTACGATCTCGAGCGTGTTCTTGTTTTTACAGTAATACGGTTGAAAATAATGATTACCGCCCTGCACAACGAAAGTGTCGTAATTGTCCTTGTAACACTGAAAGTCGTTCGGTGCCCATGCCGGAGGTGGTGGTGGCGCCCAAACCGGTGGCTCCCAAACCGGTGGGGGTGGTGCCCAGACCGGTGGTGGCGGTGGATTTGCGATGCATTGGATGGGTGTATACTGGCCATCTGCGCAGACGCCTTGTGCGGTTGCTTGGTAGCCGGCGTTGCAAGATTGGGTGCACGTTGAGCCATGGGAAATCATGACATTATCACACCACCAGTCGTTGTATCCATTTTCCGGTCTTGGAACGTAGCATCCGCTCGGTGGTGGAGGGGGTGGTGGAGGGGGTGCGCGACCGGGACGCCGTTGTGCTAGCAGAAGGGCACGTCGCAACGTTGGCAGCGGTGCCCGCAGGGCATGCCGAGGGGCACCCACACGCCGTGGGGGTCGCCGCGTTAGCGGGGCAATAGTACCCAGCGGGGCACGCCGTTGAGGTGATGGT
>Ga0209358_10003300_pt1 | contig 11955 bp, 9 predicted proteins | sample LauGreFa1BDMLBSN_2_FD_187574 | JGI IMG/M metagenome (GOLD analysis project Ga0209358, IMG submission 187574) | Freshwater lake microbial communities from Lake Michigan, USA - Fa13.BD.MLB.SN (SPAdes) (version 2) | ecosystem: Environmental > Aquatic > Freshwater > Lake | place: Lake Michigan, USA...
GTCTCTCTTGCATCTACCGTGACAATCTCCGCTGCTGCTTCCGCTGCTGCTAATTCCGCTGCTGCTAATTCCGCTGCTGCTAATTCCGCTGCTTCCGCTTCCGCTTCCGCTGCTGCTTCTGCTGCTTTCGAATCACTCTTAGATTTAAATTTAGACAGCATCCCATTAAAGGACTTGGACTTGGGTTTAGAAATAGACTTTGTCTTTTTAAGTCCTTTAAAAGGGGGCAACTTGTCTACTAGAGACGATAGAGTATATTGACCGTCTTGTATCGACCGAATTCGCCATAGTTTATTCTGATACAAAACCGCGTTCCCTATCTTCACTTCTGGTAAAAAGTAATACCCTTTTAGTTCTTTTTGGTTTTGTTCGGTGACGATCTGTTGAGTGCCATTCGGATGAAGGGCAATCTCGCCTGGTTTAAACTTATGTCGTAGTGTTCTCCTTGAGGTAGGGGTCTGCATGTCTCGTTTACGTTCACTTGTAACCCAATTTCGAGTAGCGTTCCAATTTTTTTTGGATGCCGGATATCGTTTTGGCGGGCGATCTAGACTGAATCGTTCTCCATATTCTTTAGACTCATCCTTGTCTAGACAATTCGTGTTGCAGGTAAGCACTGAAATATAGATAGGACTATCCTTGAAATGCTTGTTGTAAGCGGTAATCACATCCAATACATCCGACAGAGACAAGTCGCCGTTTTTGAAATTATATAACTTTTTGCCTGTGGTGCAACATTCAATATAACTATCAAACTTGTCTCCTGGAAGAGGACCAAACTCCATTTGATAATACTTTTTGGTCGCTATAAATTTACGTTTGTAATCACCTTTACGTTTGTGAATAGATTTACGACAAAACGAATCCTTGTAGTCATCGTCATAATAAATACATTCGTTCTCAAACGCGTAAACCAATAGTTTTGCAGTTTTCAACTTGACGGTTTCGTTTTTACGATAGCAACCATGTGTGGTAATCAGATACCGCATATAGGTACAGGTGATTTTAAATGTTTCACTCCGACACTCGTAAGTATTTTAAACATATCTTACCTCTATTCTATAGATGAGCATTTGGAAAGATCGTTTCAACCTAAAGCATTACCTTCTGGACCCCTTTTCCGTAATTGTCAAGTTGGCGATCTTAGGTAAAAAACCCATCGGCACGAAGATCCTGATCCAGACCAACTGTTTTTACTTCCAAGAACCCGGTATTTTTCAACCCATTGCTCGAACCTATTATCAATCGAATAAAATAGATATTCAGTATCTATTTAATCCCATTTATCAGGCGTGTGAAAACTACTTGAAAGAAAATAACATGAAATATGCGCTCTTGTTCATGTCTGCACTTGAAGGAATCAAACGCCTCATGGAAACCTATTCCGACTGTTCTATCATCGGTCTTTGTCTCAGTTACTATTATTGTATCATCGACCAATACATCCAGCGAACCCAGAACGCTCGTCTCTTTTATCGAGACAACCTATCTGATTTGTATACACCCGACCTGATCCGACATTTTCAAACCGGATGGACCGAAGACAAGATCAAGATTGTGCTGGACATTGTTGCCTTTTTAGCGCAAGATCAGAAAGCAGAGTCGAACATTCGATCTTTAGAAACCCTCATGGAAAACAATGATCTCTTTTTTCGTGAACTATTTTTAACCCTTTAATACAATGCCGCATATTGAAAAAATCGTCGTATTCCTAAAAATATTATTTATTGTCTCTGCAATCCTAAAATTGTTTGCACAAAAAAAACATCCGAAATTAACGATTGAATTACGCATCGTGCATATCCTTTATTACAACGCCTCCTTATTTCTTTTTATGTATTGGTTTAATCCTTGGTCCAATAAAGTTTGTTTAGAAGGGGAAGAGAAAATCATTGTTTTTTCATTCGCTCTCATTGAATTCATCCAAGAAATGATTCCCGATCTCTTTTAAGTATTCACGCTTACGCTATTTTGGTGACTTGTAATTTGATAGATTGACGGGGTATATCATACATATGATTGGACGATGCAAGTAGATAGATGGAGCCAGATGAGGACAACGTCACCATTCCACTTATAGAATGAACAAACCCCGATGCTATATGCTGTCTTTTAATATTGATATAACCATGAAAACTTACACTTATGTTAGAGGTATTTATACTCAATACGGTATATCCTGTAACATTACTCACAGCACATAAACAAAACCCATTTACAAAATATACTCCAGGTGGGACATCGAGTGATGCAATAAGATGGACCTTATCCATCCCGGTAAGAGTGTAATCGGTCGTTTTTTCAGGCATGGTAATCGTATACCCGACCTGTTTTTCTGTTAAGGTCGGAAGGGTTTTATAGTTATAATAAATCGGAACACTGCAATTAATATTACCACTGTAATTAATATTACCACTGCAATTAATATTACCACTGCAATTAATATTACCACTGCAATTAATATTACCACTGCAATTGATCGTTCCGTATAAATTCGTTGTAACCAATTCAGACCCTAGATTCACCACGCCTGAATTTCCTATACCATCCGTCAAAGCACTGACCGTCAATAAGGTTTCCTCCGTATTGATGGGTCCATGTTTAAACAGCAAAGATTCGTTATTGTAAGTATAACCGTCATACTGGAGAGTGTTTACGAGATCCGAGATGAAAATCGGTACTGTTTTTACACCGTAGGGTGCATTCACGGTGATGGTAGTATCCGTCGGAGTAACTGGAACCAGTACGGTTCCAAATGTCACGTTTTTTATTCGAATTAAATTCGTTCCCGTGATCGTAACCAGAGTATTCTTTTTCCCAGTGGTTGGAGAAATTCGCGTAATCGTCGGCAAGGTAGGGTCAAAATAGATTGTATTTAAACCCATCGTCAGCACAATTCTTTGATTTCCAATATATCCTGAATAAGAGAATACTGCCTTCGTTGCATCATTCAGAGTATTTGTATATACCGTATCACCTATTTTCACTACGGCATTCGAAAGATTTGTCCCTGAAACGGTGATGACATCCATCGATTGTGTTACTTCATTAATGGTAGGTAATGTTTTAGTATAGGATATGGCATTTGTTCCATCTGATAGGTCAATCTTTTGAGTTCCAATAAATCTTGGATAATAAAATAGAATCGAATCGGCACTCGTGTTTGTATTCGGTACTACGAATGAAAAATTACCAACCGTTAGAGAGGTATACCCCGCGAGGTTCGTTCCAAATACTTTTATTTCATTCATATTTTGCGTGACATTTGTGATGGTAGGCAATGTGGTCGAACGATAAGAAATGCTATTTATTTGATCCGAGATGACAATTTCTTGGTTTCCAAGGATGCCTGTATAATTAAAGGTAAAATACCCAGAAGAGGTTAACACCCCGAATGAAAATCCACCAACCGTCACCGTTATATAAATCGGAAGGTTTGTTCCAAATACGATGATGTCAGTAATATTTTGGGTGACATTCGTGATGGTAGGCAATGCGCTAGTATAAGAAATCGTATTTGTTCCATTGCTGATGACTATCACTTGTGTTCCAATAAATCCATTATACTCAAAGGCAATAGAATTGGAAGTAGGGGATGATTCGATAGACACGCCGCCAACCGTAACCGAGGTATATCCCGTCAAGTTCGTTCCAAATACGTTGATTGCATCCCTATTTTGAGTGACATTCGTGATTGTAGGTAATGTGTTAGAACGATAAGGTATATTATTTGTTCCATCCGAGATGACCATTTCTTGATTTCCAATAATCCCTTCATAATTAAAACTAATATGATCGTGAGTGCTTACCACAGAACTTGAAAAGTTGCCAATTGTCACAGATATATAATTATCGAGGTTCGTTCCAAACATCATGATTGCATTGTTATTTTGAGTCACATTCGTAATGGTAGGCAATGTGGTAGAACTATAAGGGATCGTATTTGTTCCATTGCTGAGGATAATCTGTTGAGTTCCAATCTCGCCCGTATAATTAAAGGTAACATAACCGGATTCAAAACGGGTATTCGTCACTCCAGTTGACGCGCCACCCACTGTCGCCGGTTGGTCATAGTCCGTCAAGTTTGTCCCAAATACTTTGATGACATTGTTGTTTTGGGTGTCATTTGTGATGGTAGGTATTGTGATAGAACTAAACGCCACTGTATTTTGTGTATCACGGATTCGAATGACTTGCGTTCCAATGTTTCCTGTATAGGTAAATACAAACACATTGGTATTCGCGTATTGGAACGAACCATTCAAGTCCCCGACTGTAACCGTAGTATAGTTCGCCAGGTTTGTTCCAAAAACCCTTATGACATTATTTGTTTGGGTAAAAGACTTGATTTCAGGTAATGTGGTCGAACGATAAGGTATGTTATGTGTTCCATCCGAAAGGACAATCTCTTGGTTTCCAAGAACGCCTGTATAATTAAAGGTAATAGAATCGGGACTAGTGTTTGACACTTCAGATGAAACGTCCCCAACCGTCACCGAGTTATACGTCGCGAGGTTCGTTCCAAAAAGGGTGATTGCAGTATTGTTTTGTGTGACATTGGTGATGGTAGGCAAGGTGGCAGTATAGGGGATGGTATTGGTTGGATTGCTGAGGATAATCTCTTGGTTTCCAAGGACGCCTGTATAATTAAACGTAACATACTCGGAAGTAGCGCTGGTCACAACTCTTGAAGTGTTCCCAACCGTCACCGGTAGATTATAACTCGCGAGGTTTGTTCCAAAGACTTTGATGACATACTTATTTTGTATGATATTTGTGATGGTAGGTATTGCGGTAGAACGAATTGCGATCGTATTTTGTGTATCACTAATTCGAATAACTTGATCGCCAATGTTTCCTGTATAGGTAAATACAAACGAATTGGTATTCGCGTATTGGAACAAACTATTCGAGTCTCCGACCGTAACCGTAGTATAGTTTGTCAGATTTGTTCCAAAAATACTTATATTATTATTCAATTGGGTAAAAGATTTGATGGTAGGTAATGTGGTAGAACTATAATAGATCGTATTTGTTCCATTGCTTATAATAATCTCTTGGTTTCCAAGAACGCCTGTATAATTAAACGTGACATACTCGGAAGTAGCGGTTGATGGTCCAGATGACACGCCTCCAACCGTGACAGAGGTATAACCTGTTAGGTTCGTTCCAAAGACTTTTATTGCACTGTTATTTTGAGTGACGTTCGTGATCGTAGGCAATGAGGCAGAATAGGAAATCGTATTTGTTTCATTGCTGATGACAATCGCTTGGTTCCCAATAAGTCCTTTATAATCAAAGGAAACATACTCGGACGTAGTGTTTATATTCGTCACTCCTGTTGAAATACCACTCACCGTCACAAATATATATCCCGCCAAGTTCGTTCCAAACACTTTGATTGCATCCCTATTTTGAGTCACATTTGTAATCGTAGGCAATGTGGTAGAACGATACGAAATCGGGTTTGTTCCATCTGTAATGACCATCTCTTGGTTTCCAAGGAAACCTGTATAATGAAAGGTAATATACTCGGAAGTTGCGCTTAATACACTGGCGGAAGTTCCGCCAACCGTCGCCGTATTATAGTTCGCCAGATTTGTTCCAGATACTTTTATGGTATTCCTATTCTGGATGACATCCGTGATCCTCTGTATTATGGTATACCATGCACTAGAATCATAATACACCTGGTTTACACCATTGCTTATTGTAATATCTTTATTTAAAATAGAATCATTATAATTAAATGTAATAGAATTGGAAGGTGCATTTGATCCTCCGGTTGAATTTCCATTCACCGTAATTGTGGTATATCCACTGATATTGCTTCCAAATAATTGGATGACATTCTTACTTTGAATCACTTTTGTGATGGTAGGCAAAAAACTAGTATTATAATAGATGGGTCTATAATAAAGACTACTAATCGTAAATGTTTTATTGGATAGAGTTCCTGTGTAATTGTAAGTGAAATAGGAATAAGGAGATTGATTATTCCCATCTGTAGTGATTAATGTTCTACCATCCACATAAATATAATGCTCCAGACTATCCCCAAAAAAGGTTACCGTATTTTTTGATTGAGACAAACCCGTGATCTTTGTAATACCCCACCCCCAACCATAACCAAATCCTTGATTCATATCTACGATTTTATTTTGTATATTCCCTGAATAAGTAAATCTAACCGTAGTTAAAGTTCCAATAATACCACCAAATGCACCACCCCAGTCATCAAAATAAGTATACGGCAAAAAATCCCCGGGCGGTACTACGACTCCATCTATTTTAACGTGACATGTCATTTGCGAACCCTCTATTGTGACTATATTACCTTCTTGTTTTATATAATTCATTATAGTTTACAAACATAATTTATTAAAAGTTATATTCTTTGAAACATATTCAAAATGTTAAATATAAACACTTAACCGTTCCCGATCAGGACATGACCGGACTTGTTATAAAGCATCAACTTGATTTCTTCTTTGATTTGATTGAGACAATCGTCGATTTCTTTGTTGTTCAAATACCTCAAAAACTTATCCTTGAGATCTGCATCGGGGTTAGAGTCCAACCATTCCTCCAGCATCATTTCTTTTTCTTCGTATAACTTGTGGAGTTCATCCCTTTTGTTGGCAAGGTTCCAGTTGTTCCCGTCAAATACCATCAAATATTTATCTTTCATGTTCGAAATATAAATATTCATATTTTCTGGTTTCAATGGATTAAAGTGTATCTTTTCAATCAAGGTTTTGACACAATGATTGACTTTCTTGATACATTTCCGGTAATCGTCGTCCGTGAGATGCGAGACATCCGTGTCTCGGTAAGATAATAGAGTAATGTTGTTTTGGATGTTGGTCGTATTAAACGACCCATGAATCTCTAACTTCCCCCTCAGTTTTTCGATTTGTTTATTTTGTGTTTGAATTTGTTTTTGTAATTCTTGTTTGTCTTCACGGTGTTGATCCATCTGTTGATTGAGGAGTCGAACCAATTCTTTTAAATCCTCGTCGTTACTTTTCATACAGGTATATTTGATATGACGATACATGGATTGTTTAAACTTAAATTCTTTGTCACAATACTTGCACAAATGAATGTCTATAGACAAGGTCTTGTGTTTTTTTGTAGTTAAATGTTTGTTGTAATTCGCTTGACTGGTCGTCTTGTAATCACAGCAACGGCACCATTTTTCCATCGTATAGGGTAGGATAGTAGGTTCTATTTAAATGATGTTGACTAAATGTTGACTTTTGTTTGTAAAATGTTGACTTTTGTTGACTAAAAGTAACACTTCGAACCGTGACCATATAGGGTGTCTAAAAAGTTTGCGTTTTTATTTTATGCTCTCCGAACTCCGTTACTTTTTGTTACTTTTTATTACAAAGTTGCGACAACCTTCCGATGCAGACATGCCTCGGGACCTGTTTCGTAAAAGGACAGCATAAACCGAAAAGATTACTTTTTAGTCAACCCATTTTTTAGAAATAGTTGCGAGAGAGAGAGAATGAAAAAAAATATATTAGAAAATAAAAATCTTTGTCTCAAGATAAAATTTAAAATAAAAGTTTCAAAAATATAAATCAAAAAAGATAAATCACTTTTTAATACTATTTAAAAAAAAATACGCATACCTTGTAGAATGAACAAACAAGAGGTATTCGACATGATTCGACGAGCGGAACAAATGAAACACCCCCTCAGGCATTATCCGAATAAAACAATTGTTCATTATGGAGACCTAACCCATTCCCAATCGATCCTTGGATTTAAGGCAGCGTCCATTAAGTTGGGATGTCGCACCTTGACGGCGGATGCTACGGAATCGTTGGAAGATAGCGTGCATACTCTACAATATTATGGAGATGTATTGGTCATGTACCACAATCGCCCTGATGCGATCTCACGTGCATTGAATGTTTCACAGATTCCGGTCATTCAAGGGGGTCTTTATTCCAATACATCACAAGCGCTTACGGATCTATATACGTTATTCAAGGAACTGCGGTTTCGTGGAATCCAACTAGATTCCGAAGAACGAGAACCCTTACAGGTGACTTTTCTGGGATACAGTCGCGCGGTGAGTCCCTTTGTCAAACTATTGGAATTATTTCCAAAAATAGAATACCATTATACACAGAAGGAGATTCCATCTAACACGGATGTCTTGTATGTCTCTTGCCAACAAGGTCCAGAAGAATACCGTGTAGACCGCGATTTTTTGAAAACAACCAAACCTACTCTGATTTTGATGCATCCTTTCCCGCGAAAAGATGAAATTTCTACAGACGCAGACACAAATCCACGATCGGTTTATTTTCATCAAATCGAGAACGGACATTATATGCGAATGGCGATCCTAGACAAGGTATTGTCCATGTCCTGTTCGCCTACATTCTGGGAATGGTGTGTGATCCTGTGGTATTCGATTATATATCAAACGTATCGTCGATGTTTTCACGCTGACCGGTAGACAATTCAGGGGTTTGTGTCTGCGTCAGTTTCTGCATTAAAGAACGCCATGTTTGTGGATGTTTAATGTTTTTCAGATAGGCGCTTGTAAATACACAACCCATGACATGCTCAAAACTGAGTTCATCGTCTTGTGAACTACTGATCAATAAACATGTCCTTTTGTCTCGGGTTTCCCGAGGTTGATCCAATCCTTCGCCCAGCGATACGTAAGGTCAAATAGATTTCCACTGTGACAAGGGTAGATTCTTTGTCCATGAAATCTAGATAGGACCAAAACTCGTCGCGTGTAATGATTTCAGATTCCGCGCAAAAAATCGCGTCGGGTATACCATGTCCACTGTAATAAAAAAACAAGGTTCCTTTCTGTTGCAACAATCGTTTGAATTCGGTTACAATATTTTGTTTGGTTTTAGGGTATTGTCCGTCATGACAATCGTGTCATAACCGACCAAAGTTTCTTTGATTATCATGAAGGGGTCTAGGGCGTGTTCGGTATTGACCTAATTGATTCCTATCAAAAGAGCATGTTTAAGCATATATATTGTCTCTGATAAATATATATGCCAAATTCTACAGCGAACGTAAAAGCGCGTAAACCTCGTCCTGCACCCGTGCGTAAACCGAAACGACCCACAAAGAAAACCTTGAAAGGGATCGAATCTCTTGCTTCCAATACAGCAAACAATGTCGTTCAACGTACCTTGAAAGAATTTCAAAAGATTAGAAATATCGCCCAATATAAAGGCGAAGGACCCGCCCAAGAAACCCATTCTTACGGAGTTCTGAGTGATCCTTCTGCTCGCGAACCGTCTGCCAAGAAACCTCGCCCCAAACCGGTGCGTAGAACGAAAAAACAATTTAATGCGACCACAAACCCCTATTCCATCAACATGGTGATGAACAATCCGGTCAAGATCGCCAAGGTCAAGATTTCCAGTGTCAGAAAATCCGTCGCCAAGAAACCGAGCGCCCGAAAGGGATTTTCCCTAAATCAAGTGACTTTTCCGGACACACCACATGTGCCTTCCCAGGTGCCTAGAATCATGACCTTAGATGAATTGGTGCATAGCAATGTTTCACTGAACCAAGCAAAGGCGAACGCTCAGCGTAACGCTCAAATGTTTGTAAGTGCATTTGCGAAGCGAAAAAGCGCAGCAAAACAAAGAAAACCGAAAGGGAAAGCAATCTAATGCTTTAGGATTCTACTTTTAAAATACTTTTGATCTTATCCTGTAAAAAAGGACGACACATTTCTAAGAAAACTCGCATGAAAGGATTGACATGGAAAAGGCGGAATTGTATCAAGGTCGCCTGGTATTTTTGGATCAATCGTTGCAATGCCATGGTCAGTTCAAACGTATACCATTCTATTTTAAAGTCTTGACAATCCATGGACCACTCCCAGGTCATGTGTTCCGGTTTATGAGACAAAAAGAGTTCAATATGTTCTACAATTTGGGAAACCTTTTTGTCTCGCGCTTCGCGAACACAGGTATGATAAGACACATGATTCTCTAGTTGTTTAGAGATATGAAAAGAATGCAATCCTGGATCTACGAGACAAAACCGGCATTGCATACTTTACCTTTTTATTCATATAGCATATAGATGAGCGAATTAGATTTGTTGACGACTCTATTAGAGTCTAAGATTCGTTATAATGCCATCACCTCAGATGGAAATTGTTTTTTTCATGCGTTAGAATATGCTTTAGGGAACTGCGATATAGGGGATAAAAAGAACCCCCTATACAATCAAACTCGCCAAGAGGTGTCCGATTTGTTAATTGCAAAATACAACGAGGATCTTGATCTAATGGATTTAGTCAACGAAGTAGACACTAAAAATCATTGGGTTGAGATCGAACGAATACAAGAAAAAATTAAATTTATGCAACACTTTCGTAACAGTTATGTATATTCTACCGAAGAAGTGATTTATTTTAGCGCTTTGTTGAAAAAGAAAATTTTGTTTATTGTAAGAGAAGAACCAGACCCCGATGGATTTGTAGGGGACTTTCAGACGACACTGATTATTCCAAAAGGCGTACCAATTCGCCCAGAGAATGTTCTAGTGATGATTCATTCGGATGGAATACATTACAATACGCTACAATATCCGCTGAAAATTACCGATAAGTTTTTGACAATGATTCGAAGATACAATGATTCGCCGGATGGTTTACGGTTTACCGATGTTCCCGGGATCAGTATCAAAGTTGGAATCTTGAAAACCGTTCTTCGTCACTATGTTGGATTAAACCAAATCATAATAAATGCACAAATCAGGTCGAATCATGAGATGGCGCTAAGACTCGCGAGTGAGGTCAATCTGAATTTGGTGATTCCTGAAAAATCGAAGAGTTTAGACAATGCATATTCGCAGAATGAAATAAATCGTATGGTTCGAGAAATAGATCATCAGGTCGAACGTAAAAAACAAGAGAACCTAATCTTTTTACACCTTTGCACATTTAAAACGCCGATTAAAAACTTATTTTTTTTATTTTTTCAACTTATTATTTTTATCTTTTTCTTACGTGTTTTTATCTTTTTCTTACTTGTTTTTATCTTTTTCTTACTTGTTTTTATCTTTTTCTTACCAGCTGTTAATGATTTACTTTTACTTCTTTGCATTTGTACAACACCGATACATTTGTTTAAATCAGACACACTTATTTTTTGCACATCTATATTTTTTTTTTTTAATAGTATGCTACTACATAATCTATGTAGTCCATCTAAAACATCTAAATTACTTTCAGATACTATTAATGGATAATTTAAATCAGCCTTATTTATAGCCTCTATATGATATGGTGCTTTTTTTGGATTAGCAAGAACTTCATACGGAGATATATCATTTCCTTCTTTATCATCCCAATACTTAGATGAAAGACTATTATTAAACGCAGATATAGGTAAGTTTATTATAGGTTTATTTTTAGCACATTCCCATAATTGTTCTATTTTATATGAGTGTGTGTCTAAATAGTTTCTTTCATCAGATGTAAAATCCATTTTATTATAATTAGTTGAGATTTTATTTTTACAATTTATTATTATATCATTAAATATCGATAGATTAATATTATCTAAAATAATTAATTTATTATAGAAAGTATTTGTAAATTTAAACTGATATTTTTTGTAAAAAGAATTAGTAAATAAACATAATAATATATTATATGCTGTTCCATATCAACATTTTACCAATTCAATTGAAAATTATTTCAGTATGTTAAAGTCAAGATTACAAAAGTTAGATGGATTAACACACGAAAAACTAAAAGAAAATATAGAAAAGGTTATAAAAGACATTCCAAAGGAAAAATATGAAAATATATTTAAGGGAGCATATAATAGAACAGAAAAATATGTAAAGAAACCATCAAATAGAACACGGAAACTAAAAAATTACCTGCCTTAAAATCGGCGTTTTAAATGTGCAAAGGTGTAAAAAGATTAGGTT
>Ga0209358_10003302_pt1 | contig 11950 bp, 11 predicted proteins | sample LauGreFa1BDMLBSN_2_FD_187574 | JGI IMG/M metagenome (GOLD analysis project Ga0209358, IMG submission 187574) | Freshwater lake microbial communities from Lake Michigan, USA - Fa13.BD.MLB.SN (SPAdes) (version 2) | ecosystem: Environmental > Aquatic > Freshwater > Lake | place: Lake Michigan, USA...
CGGCATTGCGAGAAGTGGTGGCGCGAAAACTATCAGCTTTGATTCGTGGCGTAAAGGCTGGGATCGCAAGGCTAAGGCGTTAGGTTTTAGACCCCGTAAGTGGGTGAGAGAGGTTTAACATGGCTGGCGGTACGACAAACACGGTTACGAGAACCGAACTTGACCCGACGATGCGCCCTTATGTCCAGTACGGACTAAGCGAGGCGCAAAGACTCTATCAACAAGGTGCTCCTGAGTTCTACACAGGCCAGACCTATGTAGGCCCGTCTCAGCAAACGCAGGCTGCGCTCTCTGCGATGCAAACAAGGGCTATGCAAGGCAACCCACTTGTGCCTTTAGCGCAACAGCAGTTAGCAACGACGCTCGGTGGTTCTCGTGCTGAGACATTGGCGGGCGCGACAAGTCCTGTCTTAGCTAATACGGTTGCAGGTGGTTATCTCGGACAGAACCCGTACTACACATCTGCTTTACAGCCTGGGTTCCAGGCGGCAACGACTCAGTACCAAGACGCAATCAACCAGATGCGGTCTCGCGCTTCTCAGGCAGGACGTTACGGAACTAACGAAGCCTTAATGAGCCAAGAGCAACGCGCACAAGGCGCACTTGCTAACGCTCTTGCAGGGCAGGCTGCACAGTTGGGTTACTCCGGTTACGAGGCTGAGAGGGGGAGGCAGCAACAAGCACTAGGCATGGGTCTGGATCTCTACGAAGCAGAGAGGGCCAGACAACAAGCGGCGATCGGTGCTGCTCCAGGCTTGGCCGCACAGGACTACACGGACATAGGACAGCTAGCGCAGGTTGGGCAGGCGACAGAAGGCTACCAACAAGCAGCACTTCAGGACGCAATACAACGCTTTAACTTCCAGCAACAGGCACCTTACACGGCACTTCAGTCGTTCTTGTCTGGTGCTTACGGTGCGCCAATGGGTCAACAAACAATTCAGCCGACTTACTCCAATCCACTTGCGGGGATGCTCGGTGGTGCTTTAGCAGGATCTAAACTTGGAAGCACGGTTCCGGTGCTCGGAACAACTGCTGGTGCAGCATTGGGTGGTCTCGTTGGTTTGCTTGGGAGGTAATCGTGTCAACTAGCAACTTCCTTAGCGGTGTATTTGGTGAAATGCCTTCCTACATGGGAGGCTTGTTAGGCGCAGAAGATCAGGAAAAACTTAGGCAGCAGGCACAAGATCAGGGATTGCTAAACCTTGGTCTTACGCTACTTGCTGGATCAGGAAGAAGTCCTGTTCGTAGGTCTACAGGCGAACTTGTGGCGCAAGGACTACAAGCAGGACAGCAAGCCTATCGCGGTGCGGTGCAGCAAGCAGTGCAGGACAAGATGATGGGATTGCAACTTGCTGAGATGGTTAAGAAGCAAAGAGCAGAACAAGCGTTGCCTGGATTAATTGAAGGAGCAATGGTTGCTCCTCAGCGAGAATTTACAGACCTTGAGCGCATGGAGATGAGAACTCCGTCTGTAGCTACAGGCCCAGCGCAATTTGATCCGCGCCAATTCTTACAAAGGGCTACTGCTGCTGGCATATCGCCAATGACAGCGATACCTATTGGGAAAAGCATCCAAGAGTTCACGCAGCGACAAACCAAGGTTTACAAGCCTGGGGATGTTGTTATGGACGCGACCACTAATGAAGTGGTTTACACCGTTCCTGAGAAAACTGAAACAGGGATTTTGCAGACTGAAGGCGGTGTTTTTGCTTACAACAAAAACGCAGCAACCCCTCAACTGCAAAAGATAATGGACGGAACTGGTTCTAAGTTCACAGGAGTTGCGGCAGATTATGCAATGTCGCAATTTGGAACTGACCAAGTAAGCAAGATGACGGAAGAGCAGAGGAAAAAAGTTTGGGAAAATGGTGTTATTGCTGCTAAACGGGCTGGCGCAACAAATGTTGGGGTCAATGTTCCAACGCAAAGCGAGTTTGGCAAAGGCGTATTCTCTAGTTACGAATCCACTCAAAATGCTGCTAACAACGCAAGGCAGACGATTGGTGTTGTTAATCAGCTTACAGGATTCTTGGATGCCGGTGTAAAAACTGGATTCGGTGCTGAGTCAAGGGCTGCGCTCAATAGAATAGGGCAGGCCATAGATCCCAACTTCAAGGTTGCCGAAACTGCTGGTATTGAAGCAATACAATCGGCGACGGCACAGCTTGTTCTTCCGCAAGTCAAATCTCTTGGCGCGAACCCAACTGATAAAGACTTGGCATTTATTGCCAAATCTTCCCCAGAACTGTCTAAGTCTGTGGAAGGTAATAGGCTTATTCTTGATGCTCTTCGCGCTAAATCTGAGCGTCAACTTGCTGATGCTGAATTTGCGTCTAAGTGGGTGCAGCAGAACTCAAAGATGATTGAAACCAATCCGGTTGCTGCTAAGGCTGAACAAGATCGGGCATTAGAAAACTTTAGACAAACATCACCCTTATATGCAAACACCGGCGATGAATTGCGCCGTAAGTTTCAGTCTCTAAAATCTGGTGGTGGTGCTGGTTTACCTCCAGGCGTTAAAGTTTCAAGGATGCCCTAATGAACACCTACAGCGTAGAGATTCCTGGTCAGGGTAGGTTTAGAGTCGAATCTGAGCAAGAGCTTACAGACGAACAGGCTTATCAGGCTGCGCTAGCTCAAACGAAAAAAGAACCCGCGACACAAAGAATCCGTTCGTTTGCTCAGGGTCTTACGATGGGTGGTTCTGATGAAATGGAGGCTGGCATAGTCTCTAAGTGGACTGGTAGGCCGTATGACGAAGTTTTGGCCGAGATCAGAACCAAGATCAAAGCCTATCAACAAGCAAACCCCATTGAATCAACAGCAACCGAGTTATTAGGTGCTGCCGGAACGGGTTTGGCTTTTGCACCTTTTACTGGAGGCGCGTCTGTTCCAGCAACGCTTGGCAGAGCAATGGCTACTAGCGGAGCGCAAGGTTTAGCTTCTGGTTTTCTATCAGCAGAAGGTGATCTTTCTCAACGCGCTGCCGGTGGTCTTACTGGTGCTGCAACAGGTGCGGTTCTTGGGCCTGTATTCCAGAAAGCTGTTGAGGGGGTTGGTTTTACTGCTGACAAAGTTACAGATTGGGCTAGACGCAATATAGGCGGGCGCGGTAGTAAGGCGGTAGAAACAGAGATCCAGCGTCTTGCCAAGACAAGCGGTTTAACCAACGACGAGATTGTAGACAGGATTGCTCGCGGCGAAATTATGGCCGAGAACGAGACGTTAAGAACTGCTGTACGCGCTCTGTACTCCCAAGGTGGAGAGGCGGGGAATGTGATTCGAGAGGCGTTAACCACGAGGCCAGAACAACTTCGTAGGACAGCGCAGAAACAATTGCAGTCAGACTTGACCCCTGGCGTTAACAGAAGTGTTTTACGCCAAATGAAGATGAGCGATGACGCAGCACGAGCAGCCGAAAGGCAGGCTTATGAAACCGCGTTCCAGCAAGGTGGTGTTATATCCCCAAAACTCACTTTGGCCTTTGGTGAGGCTATTAAACGGGTTCCTGATGTAGTTAAAAATATCAACCGAGACTATCAGGCTCAAACAGGCAAGAAGGCGTTTTTTGAGGTTGTAGACGGTGATGTTAGGTTTGATAAAGGCGCAACGCTCCAAGACTTTGAGATTGCAAGACGTTCGCTTAGAGATGCTGCTGCCGAAGCATACAGGGCTGGGCAAGGTAATTACGGTGGCATCCTCGCTGACCTAGAGGGTGCGATCAAACGAGAGTTGGACGTAGCTTCGCAGCCATTAGCAAGGGCTAGGGCCGGAGCGCAGGCATTGCGTCAAACAAGAGACGCTTTTGCAGAAGGTAGGAAGTCTTTTACAAAAAGCTCTGACCAAGTTGAACTTGATATTCAAAATTACAATCCTCAGCAATTACAGGCTTATAGGTCTGGCGTTATGGATGCCCTCCGTAACAAGTTCACTACAGGCCAACGTAAAAGTTTGATGTCAACGCTTGCCGATCCTGAGAGCAAAGAGGCAAGAATCTTGAAAGCTATATATCCGCAAGACTCTCTTGCCGAAATAGAGCGAAAAGTAGGTTTAGCGGCGCAGTCTCAGAAAACTGCTACGAATGTTTTGGGCGGTTCTCAAACCGCGCCAAGTATGTTGCAAGCCCAAAAAATAGGTTCTGACGTATCTGCTCAAGAGTTATTTAACGCTGCAAGGCTTGATCCCTTCGCTTTGTTGAACGTAACCCGTAAAATCCTAAGTAGCAAAACACAGAATCTTTCAGAAACAGAGCGTGAGCAGGTCGCCAAGATTCTTGTGCAAACAGATCCGAACCTTGTTAGAAGGGCGTTGCAAGACGATAGCATGATGGCAGAGTTACAACGTAGGGTTAATCAGATCACGGGGGGCGCAGCAGTAGGTGCGAGAAGTGCTGGGGCGTACACAGCAGGCGCGTATGCAACACCGTCGCTCTTAGCGGAGTAAACATGGCAAAGACAAAGATCTCTGAGTTTTCCTCAACTCCAGGCAATAACACCGACATCGACGGTATCGACATTGCCGAGGGTTGTGCGCCTAGTAACATCAACAACGCTATTCGGGAGTTGATGAGTCAGCTTAAAAATCAACAAGCTGGACTCGATGGCGACACCTTTACAACGAACGATGTCCTTACGGTCTCAGGTGTCACGGCTAACGCAGGCCGAGTAAGGTTTGGCGAGGATGCAGATAACGGATCTAACTACATAGAACTTCGTGCACCTGCGACGATCTCGTCTAACACGGCCTTTGTCTTACCTTCCGCAGATGGTTCTGCTAACGCAGTCTTGGGAACGGACGGGTCAGGCAACCTCTCGTTTTCTAGTTCCACAGGCACAGGCGATGTTGTACGCGCAACCTCACCATCCCTGACAACCCCTAACCTTGGCACTCCTTCTGCTGCGACGTTAACGAACGCGACAGGTTTACCAATCTCAACAGGCGTTTCTGGGCTAGGCACTAACGTAGCTACAGCCTTAGCCGTTAACGTAGGCTCTTCTGGAGCCTTTACGACCTTTAACGGCGCGATGGGGACACCATCGAGCATTACCCTTACCAACGCAACTGGGATGCCGCTATCGGGCGTTACGGGCCTAGGAACGAACGTAGCAACTGCTCTTGGCATAGCGGTAGGTTCTACTGGTGCATTTGTCACGACATCGGGGTCTGGTGCTAGTGGTAGTTGGAATATCAACGCAGCAACAGTAACCAACGGTGTCTATACGAACGGGTCTTATGCCGATCCTGCGTGGATTACCTCACTTTCTGCGACCAAGTTAACGGGTTCGATTCCGATCTCTGCCGGCGGTACTGGTCAGAGTGCTAAAGACGCAGCGTTTAATGCTCTAGCCCCAACGACGACAAAAGGCGACATCATTGCTAACTCAGGGACGACGAACATTCGCGTTCCTGTAGGCACTGATGGACAGATCCTTATTGCTGACTCAACACAGACAAGTGGTGTTAAGTGGGGGTCAGTAACGGGCGCAGGAACGGTTACATCGGTAGGGATTACACCTCCAGCGTTCTTGACTGCAAGTTCTGCGATTACTTCTTCAGGAAACATCTCGCTTACCTACAACGGTACAGCGATTCCTGTTACGTCTGGCGGGACGGGACTTAACTCGTTAGGTGCTGCCCTTCAGGTTCTACGCGTTAACTCAGGTGGAACGGCTCTTGAGTTTGCAACGCTTCCGACAAGTGGTGATGTATCTGGCCCCGCTTCTTCGACAGACGCTCAGTTAGCGATCTTCAACGGAAGCACAGGTAAAGTTATTCGTGCAGCTACAACAACGGGTGTCTTAAAGGCAACCTCTGGTGTCGTAACTGCGGCTTCTGCTGGAACGGATTACATAGCCCCAGGTGGAGCATTAGGAACCCCTTCTTCCGGTACGTTAACCAATGTCACGGGTCTACCAATATCCACAGGCGTGTCTGGATTAGGCACAAACGTAGCGACTGCACTCGGTGTAAGCGTAGGGTCTGCCGGAGCCTTTGTCCTTAACGGTGGTGCGTTAGGAACCCCGACATCAGGAACCCTAACCAACGCCACAGGGCTTCCCGTTTCTACAGGTATATCAGGACTAGGAACCAACGTAGCGACTGCTCTAGCGGTCAACGTAGGTTCTTCTGGTGCTGTCGTTGTGAACGGTGGTGCGTTAGGCACACCTTCGTCTGGTACGCTAACCAACGTCACAGGATTGCCTTTAACGACTGGCGTTACAGGAACACTGCCTGTCGCCAACGGAGGTACTGGCCTTTCTTCATTAGGTTCTGCCAATCAATACTTAAAGGTTAACTCTGGTGGTTCCGCGCTTGAGTTCGCAACCTTAACGGCCGGCGATGTCTCTGGGCCTAGCAGTGCGACAGACAACAGGATTGCAAGGTTTGACGGTACGACAGGCAAACTCATTCAGAGTTCGTCTGCAAGCATCACAGACACCGGACAGGGTTCTTTTGTTGGCTACATGCAGGTCACGGCTAACACAGGCGCAGGAACTTCTGGTTACCTTGAGCTTCAGTCAGCAGACGCAGGGTCAGGCACAAAGACGCTACGTCTACAACCATCGAGTTCTGCATCCACCTCGACACAAACCTACACGTTTCCGACTTCGTACGGAACGAATGGGAATGTCCTTACGTCTGACGGGTCTGGTGGACTATCCTGGGGTGCTGCTGGCGGGAATCCCGCTGGGTCAAACACTCAGATTCAGTTTAATTCTTCTGGTGCGTTTGGTGCTTCTGCAAACCTTACTTGGGACGGCTCTAACGTCCAGTTAGGTGCTACAGGTGCGCTTCGTCTAGCGGATCTTGACTCAAGTAACTACATAGGCATCAAGGCTCCCAATACGGTAGCGTCTAACGTTACTTATACGCTTCCTAGTGCTGATGGCTCTAACGGTCAGGCACTAACAACAAACGGATCAGGAACGCTTGCCTGGACTTCGTTGTCTGCGACTCCTGGTGGATCTAGCACTCAGATTCAGTTCAATAGTTCAGGGTCTTTTGGTGGCTCATCGAACCTAACCTGGGACGGTGTAAACGTCCAGCTAGGCGCAACTGGTGCTATGCGGTTTGCTGACACCGACTCTAGTAACTACATTGCCCTTAAGGCTCCTGGAACGGTTGCAGCTAACGTCACATTTACATTGCCCAATGCTGATGGAACGTCAGGCCAGTTCCTTAAGACAGACGGTTCTGGTGCGTTGTCTTGGTCTACGCCTGCGGGTGGTGGTGATGTCACTGGCCCAAGTTCATCGACAGATAACTTCATTGCTGTCTTTAACGGTACAAGCGGCAAAGCAATCAAGCAGGGTTCTGCGCTTTACTGGACGAGTGTTTTAGTAGGCCAGGGTTATCTAGCGGCAGACGGTTCTGTCTACGCAGACGGGATTATCGACCTTGTAAACACGGGTGGTTCTGGTAAGGGTGTCAAGCTAACCTACGGTTCTTCTGGGACAGCCTCGGTTACGCTTAAGGCTGCATCGTCAGGAACAACGACACTGATATTCCCCTCTAGCGCAGGATCTAACGGTCAATATTTATCTACTGATGGCTCCGGAAACCTTTCTTGGGCGACTGTTTCTGCAACCCCAGGTGGTTCTAACACCCAGATTCAATTTAACAACTCTAGTTCGTTTGGTGGTTCTGCGAATCTGACCTGGGACGGAACAAACGTGCAGGTCGGTGCTACGGGCGCGATACGATTTGCAGACACCGACTCAAGCAACTATGTTGCTTTTAAGGCTGCTGGAACCATCAGTTCTAACGTAACTTGGACACTGCCAAGCACAGACGGAACGAATGGTCAGTTCTTAAAGACTAATGGTTCTGGAACGCTTTCGTGGGCATCTGCTGCAAGCAGTGGTATTAGCCCTGTCACCGCCTCTATGATTTGGGGATAACAAATGGCCGCACCAAACCTGCTCTCACCGACAACCATTAACGGAAAGACCGTAACGGTTGACCTGTCATCAACGTCTGCAACGTCTATTCTTAGTAACGCTGCAAGTTCAGGCAAGGTCTTAAAAGTCAACTCGCTTTATGTTGCTAACGTAGACGGAACTAGCAACGCAGAAATTACGATTAACTTTTACTCTGCTGCTGCGCTAGGTGGTACGGCTACACAGATAGCATCTACAGTAGTTGTTCCTGCTGACTCCACGCTAGTAATCATAGACAAAGACGCTTATATCTATCTGGAAGAAGATAAGTCGTTGGGTGCTACAGCAGGAACGTCCGGCGATCTTAAGGTTGTTTGTTCTTACGAAGATATTAGCTAGGAGTCGCCATGCCAAGAGGTAACGGCGGGGTCATAGGCCCAGCAAATATTCCGACAACAACATCCGCTAAGGGTGTCTGGTCACTGATGGAGCAGTTCCTTGCTCAAAGGCAAGGTATATGGCCTACCACTGGCTACACCATCGTCCAAACCTTTACCGCTACGTCTACTTGGACTTCGCCTATTACTGGTGAGGTTGAGTATTTGGTTGTGGCTGGTGGGGGGGGTGGCGGTGGTAGCAATGCCAACACTGGTTCAGGTGGAGGCGGTGGTGGCGCAGGGGGTTTTAGAACGGGAACCGGATTTTCTGTTACTGCTGGTACTGATTACACCATCACGGTTGGAGGGTCTGGCGCTGGAGGATCAACAGGAACATCTCCAGGAAGTGCTGGTGGCGACTCAATTTTTTCTACTATTACATCTAATGGTGGTGGCGGCGGGGCAAGAGGAAATACAACTGCACAAGCTGGGTTAGCTGGAGGCTCTGGCGGAGGTGGAACTGGGACGGGGGCCGGTGGTGCTGGTAATACACCTTCAACTAGCCCAAGCCAAGGAAATTCCGGTGGTGGTTCAAGTTATAGCGCTCCTCAGTATGGTTCTGGTGGCGGCGGTGGTGCTGGCGCATCAGGTACTTCAGGAACTTCAAGTGGTGGTGGTAACGGAGGAAATGGAACCGCTACGACTATAAGTGGAACTAGCGTTACTTATGCTGGTGGCGGCGGTGGTGGAAGTTTTGGCGCAACTGTTGGAAGTGGTGGAACCGGAGGAGGAGGAAACGCAAATACACCTCCTTCTAATGGAAGTAACGGTTCTACGAATACAGGAGGCGGCGGTGGTGGTGCAAGTACATCAACAACTTCCCCTTTTACTGGTGGTAATGGCGGCTCCGGTATCGTCATCCTAAAGTACACCGTACCATCACAAACGGTCTTTACCTTCAAAGGCACGACTACGTGGAAATGTCCTACGGGTGTGACCTCTGTTGACTACCTTGTGGTTGCGGGTGGTGGCGGTGGTGGTGGCTCTTACGGCGGTGGTGGCGGTGCTGGCGGTTTTGTTACTGGAACGGCTACGGTAAGCGCGGGTGATTACACCATTACGGTTGGAAGCGGCGGTGCTGGTGGGTCTCCGTCTAATAGCACCAATATTGGAGGCAACGGTAATCCATCATCTATTGCAGGGCCATCTCCTTTTTCCACAATAACCTCTACTGGTGGCGGTGGCGCTCCTGGTTATTTACCAACCAACGGGGCTGGTAGCGCCGGAGGGTCTGGTGGGGGCGGTATTCTAGGTGGTGCTGGCGGTGCAGCATCTCCGTCAGGGCAAGGTTATGCTGGTGGTTCAGGAAATGGAACTAGCGGCGCTGGTGGCGGAGGAGGTGGAGCTGGCGGCGCTGGTCAGCCTGGGTTAAATCCTTCTGCTGGTGGTAATGGAGGTTTAGCTGGAACCTCAACAATTACAGGTTCAACGGTTTATTATGCAGGCGGCGGCGGAGGAGGGGCTTATGGCAACGTCACTGCCGGTTTAGGTGGTGGAGTATCTTCGCCTGCATCTCAAAAGGGTGGCGGCGGTGACGGTAACGGTTCTGACACGGGAACCGGAGCAGGCACAGCAGGGACCGTAAACACTGGCGGTGGTGGTGGAGGTGGTGGGCGAGGCTCTCCATCTTACAGCGCATCCGTAGGCGGTGCAGGCGGCTCCGGTATCGTAATCATCAAAATCAATCAATAACATGACTACAAAAGTTTATAAATTTCTAGGCATCGACACAGCTATGCACTTACTACGTCCTGGGGCGAAGTGGGAAATCTCTAACAACGTATTCACACGTTGGGATGATCCTAGACCTTGTCCGAGTATTGAAGAGGTCTACTGGGTTATCGACAAGATCAGAGAGTTTGAGGACAGCATCCCAACGATCTACACCGACGAGCAACTCCGCGAGATGGGCATAGCCAAAGAGGAATTTGAACGTGCAGTTGCATAACTTATTCCCCATCCCTGTTGGCTTTGCTGAGCTAGGTCGCCCCTTGTCCGATGAGGAGTTGTTCTTCATCCGTGAGCTTGAGACAAGACCTAATCAAGGCAACACGACAAGCACTGATAACTTCGTACTTCGTAGCCCTATACTGACGAACCTACGTTCGTTCATCGAAGATGCTGTCTCGGAATACTTTAAGTCCACAGTCAATCCTAAGCACAACGTATCGTTAAGGGTCACGCAAAGCTGGTGCAATTACAGTGAACAAGGCCAGTACCACCACAAACACGCTCATCCCAACAGTTACATCTCAGGTGTGTTCTATGTGCAGACCAACCCTGATGACAAGATTTACTTTTACAGAGATGGCTGGCAGCAGATCAAGTTCCCTCCCGACCAGTGGAATCCGTATAACTCTGAAAGCTGGTGGTTTGAGGCTTATGCAGGTCGCTTGATTCTCTTTCCTTCGTCACTCACGCACATGGTTCCAGAGGTCAAGGGCGAGGACACAAGAATCTCACTTAGTTTTAATACCTTCCCTGTCGGTGTCGTTGGGGAAGAGATGGATTTAACCGGATTGAAATTGGAGGCGTAATGGTTACTCAAAAACGCTTAAAAGAGCTGTTTGAGTATCGTGATGGGTTTCTGTATGCAAAGCAAGGCTATCAACCAAAATTTACGCCTATAAAGGGCGGCCATAGGTATATTAGGATGCGTGTCGATGGGAAAGTCTATGCGCTACATCGGCTTGTATTTTTGTACCACCACGGATATCTCCCCAAAATAACAGATCATGCAAACAATGACCGGTCTGACAATAGAATTGAAAATTTGCGAGACGTTACGCAAAGCCAAAATTGTTTAAACCGAAGGGCTCATGTCAACAATAAATCAGGAATAAAAAACGTTTATTTTGACAAAGGATGCAAAAAATGGAGCGTCCAAATAACAGTTGATAAAAAACGCAAATTGATAGGTTATTTTGAAGACATTGAATTTGCTGAATTGGTTGCAATTGAGGCAAGACACAAATTCCACGGAATATTTGCAAGAGGTTAATGATGGCTCATTTTTGTAAATTGGACGAAAACAACATCGTCACGCAGGTTGTCGTAGTAGACAACAAGGATACTTCAGACGCTAGTGGTGTCGAGAAAGAACATATCGGTGCTGCACACCTAGAGAAAATCCTCGGTGGAACGTGGAAGCAGACCTCATACAACGGCAACATCAGGAAGAACTACGCAGGCATTGGGTACACATATAGGCAAGACATTGATGCGTTTGTGCCTCCTAAGCCCTTTGCAAGCTGGCTTCTCAACGCAGACGCACAATGGGAACCTCCCGTTTCTATGCCAACTGACGGTAAAATGTACTCATGGGATGAGGACACCACAAGTTGGATTGAGAGATGACACCCGAACAGAAGTCAGACGTACTCGTAGAAGCTGCAAAGGCTGCTCCTCCTGTAGTGATTACAACGGCTGTGACCGTTGGCGGTCTGACTCTGAATGAATGGGTTGCAGTTGCTACCTTGCTCTACATTGTGTTACAGTCCGGCTGGCTTGTCTGGAAATGGTTCCATGCCATAAAAGATAAGAAGAATGAAGCACAATCTTCCGATAGTTAAAGTAGTTTGGGAAGATGCCTGCCACGACACTCTTGGGTGGGGTGATAGCCCAGAGAAA
>Ga0209358_10003303_pt1 | contig 11950 bp, 11 predicted proteins | sample LauGreFa1BDMLBSN_2_FD_187574 | JGI IMG/M metagenome (GOLD analysis project Ga0209358, IMG submission 187574) | Freshwater lake microbial communities from Lake Michigan, USA - Fa13.BD.MLB.SN (SPAdes) (version 2) | ecosystem: Environmental > Aquatic > Freshwater > Lake | place: Lake Michigan, USA...
GCACCTATCTTTATACATGCAATTAAAATTGCAATTGTGTCTATTGAACGACTAAGACAGATTCCTACATTATCTCCATTTGAAACATTTAGATTTTTTAATCTATTAGCATAACTTGAAGATAATCGATCGAGATCTTTAAATGTTATAGTATCCTGATTATGATAAATGGCAATTTTTTCATTATATTCATAAAATTTTCTACTTAGTAACTTCATTAGATTTGCATGTTTAAAAAATTCACCAGAATATATTGAATTTACATATTTTATGTCATTATGTGATATCATTTGACCTGCTTTTAAAATATAGTTCTGATCACCTTTACCAAGAATTACCACAACATCATCATGGTTTGCATTTTTTATTGCATACTTTATAGCATGTTTTCTACTATCCAGAGTAACTATATTCTTGTGCTCAGTAAATAGCATTTTAAATTTTTTTATAATACTATTATTATCAGAAATATAAGCGGAACTAAGTGTAGTAATGATAATTTTATTTGCAAATTGGCTAATTATTTTAGCAGTTTTCTTATTAGATATATCAGTGGTTATGTCTGAAGTACCACATATTACATATATTTTTTTATGGGATATATTTTCTTTTATGCTTCTTAAACATTTTTCAATTCCGTCAGGATTATGTGCAAAATCTACAATTGTTAATGGTAAATTTTTTTCATAAAAACTCACCATTCTTCCTGGAACTTTAACTATATATGAAAAGGCTTTTTTTATTTTATTAAAAGGAATTCTTAAAGCAATCAACATTCCAAAAACAGCTAAGATATTGTATAAATAGAATGAACCTAAAAAAGGTGTTGCAATACTTTGTTCATGATCTTTATACCTAAGAAGTATATCCATTCCTGATAGTTTATGCACTACTTCTTTTACAAAAACATGTTCTTTATTGTTTATATCTTTTAAAAATCCATAGGTTATAGTACTTTTACCTAAAGCTAATAATTCTCTTATAATAGTACGTCCTACTATATCATCAAAATTTATAACATATGAATCTGCAATATTTGAACTGTTTGGATTAAATAACTCTTTTTTTGCACTTATATAGTTTAATATATTACCGTGATATTCTAAGTGATCATCACTAATATTAGTGAATACTGCTACTTTAGAAGATATCGCAGCAGTTGTATGCCATACTAATGCATGTGAGGTTACCTCGAGTATAACTATCTCAACTTTCTGGGAGACAAAATCATTCAAGATTTTGAATAAGTTTATTGCAGGAGGAGTAGTATACCCAATTCTAAAACCTGTTAAAGGCTCTGTTATTAATGGTTTAGAGATAATGCCATAACCAATACTACTAATAACAGCAGATTTAAAACCAATATTATTTAATGCTTGAGCAGATACATGAGCTACAGAGGTTTTTCCATTGGTACCTGTAACTGTAACAATTTGCAATTTTTTTTGAGGATTATCAAAAAACTTTGCTGCAATATAACTTACTTTTTTATGTAAATTTAAAATTGCAACAGTTACTATTTTCTTAGAGTATTCTTTTTCAATTTCACGATAATCATAATACGGATCACTTGCATCTAAGACTAGAATTTTTGCACCTTTTTTTATTGCACTTGTAATTCTTTCATTCCAGTTGTGTTGATCTAGATATGCTTCAAAGTGGAAGAATGCTGTTTCAGGTTTGCATATATCACGTACCCTATACACTATATCATTTACCCAGACTCTAGGAATTTCAGACATTGAGTGGTAGCCTGATAATAATTCTGATAAATACATGGCTTTTTATATATTGTATGTTGGTTTATTATATATAATGTTTCTCTATTAAACATATAATATAATTATTCTTTAAATAGCTGTATTAATTTATTTGGTATTAACAACTGCTCAAATAAATCATTATTTAGTCATGATAAGTGATAATTTTTTATACCAAGCCTTATGAATATTTAGATAAATATTCATATTACTGCTGTTTTTTTATTTGATTATATACCTATTTTAGGTTTTATATACTTTGATATCCAGGTTGGAAACAAAATACACAACCATTTATTCTTTATTCTCCATAGCTGTCTACTACTAACTCTACTAAATTTTAGAAGACACACAGGTTTTACAAGCCACCAAAAATTTACTGCTAGATTTAAATCTTTAGATGATACAACTGCATGCCACCAACCAGGAGGTATGTAGATACTCTCTCCTTCTTTAATTTCTACTTCGTAATACTTTGCCATAAATATTTTAGGATATTTTGTAGTATCTATGTTATCAAATATATCTACACTACTCATAAGACGATTTGTATTCTTACTAGTATTCTGATATAAAAGCTTAGCTTCTGATGGAGGAAAAAGAATAAACTTTTTACTCCCTTTTAATACTGTTAAAATGTTTTGATCTGGGTCAAAATGAAGATAACTAGTATTACCACCAGCACCAAGCCATAAATTTATACTCCATAATCTTTTAATAGGAATAAAATTAGGAACTTCTATATCTTTTAATAGCTGAGGTAATTGTGGAGCATCTCTATTAGGATGTGTCATGATTCTTGTAACTGTTAAATACAGTTTTTTATACTTGTTATAGTGGTGCTCATTACATAATATATCTTTTAAAGACCTAAAAAATTCTGAAAAAGGCATATTAGAAATTTTTTTATATGCAGTTCTATTATTTGCATCTAAAGGTACATAGTTAACATTACTATTATTACATACTTTTTCTAGATAATCTAAAGTCCATAATATACGTGCTGGCCAAGTATCTATTAAACCTTTTATAACAACAGGACGTTCCATATCAAGAAATTGTTGTATCATATCTGTATTTTGAGCTTGTACACGGTATATATCACCTAAATAAAGTTTCTTATTAAGGTGATGCGATATTATACTCATAATATTTTTATAACCTCTATTTATTTGTTTTTGATTCTCTATTAGAATTTTTGATATATTTGAAACAGCACAGCATTTATCATGAATATGATAGCTTTATATGTCAATAGTTTTTAGAATATATAGCAGGAGTTTCACAGTCAGTAAAATAAGGTATCAGCTGGAAACAATCGGATATTATCTCGGATTAATATTTTTATATATTCCAGAATTTATTGATATAAACTATATTATTAGCTTTTTAGTTGTTTTTTTAATACAGTGATAATTCAATATAGTTTATATGTATAACGTTTTTACAAGCTATATAAGACTTATAGTACGAATTAAACCTATGCTGAGGTATACAGTTATATATAAAAGCAAGATTATCGCCTAATATGTTCATTATTTTAAGTGCAATCAAAATTTCTAATTCTTAAGGCACTTATATCTTGTTCTTAAAAAATCAACTGCTTACTTAGATTACTTATTATTTACGATTACATCTAACTATCTTGCTTTATCTGAAGAAAAACCAATGAAAGTCTCTATAGCACTTTCTGGAGGTATAGATTCATGCTTAGTTAGTGCATATGCTCGTAGAATTGCACCAGAAAGTCAATTATATACAATCACATTTGGAACAGAGCAAATAAATGAATTTTACTATTCAGAACTATGTGCTCAACATATTAAAGCTATACACAACAACATTATTATAGATGATAAGATGTTTTTTGAAGGATTAATTAAAACTATTTATTTCAATGAAATATTTGATGGGGTCTTTGCAGAAGTACATGCAACAATGGGATTTGTATACGAAATTGCTAAAAAATTTAGTAATATAATATTAACAGGATTTTATGCTGATAATTTATTTGGTGGTCTCATACCACTTGAAACACCACAAAGTAGAATTAATCCAATTTTACTAGATAAATCTGTACGTACAAAATGGACAGGTGAATACAATGTTTTTCTTGCAAAACACTATGGCTTAAGAGAATGCTCTCCATTTTTAAACCCTACATTATCTGAATGGGCTATGTCTCTTTCATCTGAGTTTAAAATATACAATAAAGAAGTTAAATTCATACTTAAATCTTTAGCTGAAACTCAACTTTTGTTAAATAAAAAAAATATTTGGCGCAAAAAAGTAAGATTAGAAGAGGGGAGTGCAAGTGAAAAAATCTTTTGCCAATTCTTAAATTTAAATCTTGGAGAATACTATTTAAAACACAAATTTACGTACAATATTTTTAAACTTATTTTTGAAAAAAACATTCCCTATCAAGAAATTAATATTTATTCAATTAAAAAACAGTTAAATCATTGAAAACAATAATAACACCAGTTTAGGATTCATTTTTATAATTATAAATTTAGATATAGCCGATATTTGTTAGTCAAAAAGAACCAGTTCATCTATTAATATTTGATATAGCGTCTGAGAGTGTATATTATCAAGAATATTAAAGTGATCAGCTTTAATATGACGTACCTTTAACTGATCTAAAATAACATGTTCCCAACCATTATATCTTTCTTGTACTAATTTACTTACCTTATTATTATATGTGTCTGCTTTAATTAATAAAGTAGGGCAATCAGCAATAACCTTAGGTTTATACTGATACAGGATAGAAGTATTGTATTCAAGTATTTTTATAAAATGATCTAAGTATGGACTATTTGTATACTTTTCATAGGTTTTGAACATAATACTAGATAAATCACGTTTTTCATCTTGTATATTGTCAACACAAAACAATATCGGATTATAACTATCCAACATTACAAGATTATTAATATATATTCCATGTTTATATAATTTTTCTACAACTGCATAAGCAAGTACACCACCAAAAGACCATCCAACTAAGTACAATCTGTTAACGGTATTGACATTTTCCTTGATCCACTGAAAACAAAGATCAGCTAAGCTCTCCATATCTTTATAATTTATTCCGCGAGTATAGTCGTAACTAATTTCATATGAATTATATTTTTTAAGTTTTTGTATTATATTATTGTAGTACCCACTGTTACCAAGTATAGAAGGAAAAAATATAAAACTACCTTTTTTATTTGAAATATTATTTTCTATATTGACTATAATAAATGAATTCCAACGATTTGGTTCAGATACTAATTTTTTCTTTATAATTGCTGCAATATTTTTTAAAGTGGAATGCTTGTATAAAACATTTAATGAAATATCTACTCCAAATTTTTGTTTTATTTTTAAAAGTAATATATTTGCTAGTAACGAACTACCTCCAAGTTCAAAAAAATTACAATAACTCGATGGCAAGGTTTTTAATTGTAATATCTCTCTAACAATATACACTAAAAATTGTTCGTATTGATTTTTTGATATTTTTGTCTGTGTCTCAATATCAACATTTTTTAAAAGTGTAATATAGTCAGTCTTTCCATTTTGATTGAGTGGTATGCTATCGATAATTATTATCTTATTTGGTAACATGTATCGAGGTAATAGAGTTTTTAAATGTTCCATAATATTAGTATTATAAATTATACCTTTAGAATAATCAGTAAGCTCAACATAAAGCACTAATTTTCTATCCTTCATTACTAATGCAGCAACATTTACATACTTTAACTCAGTAGTAGCTCTTTCTATTTCTCCTCTATTTACTTTTTGGCCATTAATCTTATATTGATGATCTAAACGTCCTATGTATATAAATTCCCCATTTTGATTAATGTATCCTATATCACCTGTCTTATATATTCGTTCTTCAGAATGTAATGGATAATATGTAAAACCACTATTATCCATTTTTTGTTGATTTAAATATCCTTGTGCAAGACACATCCCAGATACACAAATCTCTGCTACTTTATTTACAGTTTCTACTATTTCTTCTTTTTTATCTAAAAGAAAAACATTTGTATTATTAATTGGCTTTCCTATAGGAATATACCTAAGATTACGCCAATTTTGTTTAGGTATCTCATAAAACATCACATCTGCAGCAACTTCTGTTGAACCATAAAGATTAAGTAAAATAGTATTAGGAAAAATCTTTCTAAATTTTTTGATTAAAGAAGGTTGAATTTCTTGACCGCTAAGGGTCAAAATCAGCAAAGATTCAAGTTTTTTATCAATGTCAGAAATATGATCTAGCATTACGTTTAATATCATCGGACCAGTAACTAATCTTGTAATACCATTAGAGTGTATATAATTTGTTAACTGTATTAGATCAGAAGTAGTAATATCTGATGGAATGTGTAACACGGAACCACATAATAAAGGCAAAAAAATTTCAGCAACAGAATCTACAAAAGAAAATGATACACTAAAAATCAATTGTTCATGTTTCATAATAGGATATTGTTCATACATCCAATATAATCTATTTAATAGACCATAATGAGTTCCAAGTACACCTTTAGGTTGTCCTGTAGATCCTGATGTATATATTAAATAAAGAGTATCTTCATTTATTTGACTACTTTGTGCTATGGTGTTTTTACGGAGTAAAAAATTTCTTCCTGATATTTTTAAAGAATGGTATTGATTCTTATTATTTATATTTTTTAACAAATGTTCTTGCGTAAAAATTCCTACAGCATTACTATCATTTAGTAATTGCTCTAGTCTTGCTTTAGGATTTCTTAGATCTATAGGAAGGTATACGCACTGAGCCATCAAAATACCTAACAATATAGCTATCATCTCATCTGATTTAGTCATATATATTGCAATTATAGAAAATGGAATAACTCCAACAGAACGAATTTCATCTGCTATATTCTGTGACTTTCTATAAAGCTCAAAATAGCTTATTTTCTTTCCATGCTCTGTAATCAAGGCCGCATTATCAGGATGCTTTAGTGTTATTTTATAAAATAACTCATTGATATTACGTTCCATGTTATATAATATCAAACTTATCAGTTGTTTGATGCGTCTCTAGTCTTTTAAGAATTCTATTAGCAAGAACAAGATCTTGTGCTACCATACCTAATGTATTCACAAGTACAAAATTTGTTACTTTTTGTATAGGAATGTTATATGTTAAATATTCTCCAATTAATTTAATCTTATTTTCATTAATCTCTTCATTTCTTATCAATTCTCCAAGGGGAGTAGATGAAACTTTAACAGCATTAATATCATCTACTAAAATTACATCTGACTTTTTAAACGTAGTTTTATCAAAATCAAATAAAGATAAATTAACTAATAACTTAGTCTCAATAGATATCATGTCTTTTGTAATATACGGTGGATGCTTTTGTCCGCATGTTACAACAATTTCTGTAGAATCTAAAGCTTGTTGTATATTATCACACTCAATAATTTTCTCATCTGCAAGATATGTATACTTCGCATTATAACTAAAACATTTAATCTTTTTAATCGAAGGATATAGCTCTTTTAATTTTACTGCATGCATCTTACCTAAATTTCCCATACCTATGATAGATACGGTTTCTGGTTTTAAATTTAGTATATCTATACTTAACTTTGTAATTGCAAACGTTCTTAGTAAAGAGATATACATACCATCCATAATTGCTATTGGCTTGTTAGAAACTGTTTCGTTCAGGATAAGCAAAATATGACATTGCCCTGCAGATGCTCCTGGACACCTACTAGCCCACTTAATACCCGCAATATTTTCAGTACCTATCAGATATGCAGGCATTGCGAAAATCCAATCATCAAGTAATGGATTAAGACTTGGTCTAAATATCTTTGTTTTTATAGGATGACAGGCTTGATTTTTTATTACAGTTCCAAATGCATCTTTTACTGCATCAAATACAAGATCCATGTCATTAGCTACAGCATTACGTACTGTAATATCATCTACCATTTTAATTGCTATCATATTAATTCCATTTATATTTATTTAAATAGGTCGTTCTTAAATATTGATATAATAGTGCCTTTTATTCTTTTACTATATTATACGTTTATTCCATATCATCAGACCACATAATGCAGCAAATAGAGAAATATAGATCAATATAAATAAGCTATTATATTGATCTAAGACAGTTAATAAAAATGGAGCAGTACCACCAAAAATTGCTACTCCTAATCCATATCCTAATGAAACACCAGTACTTCTTATATGAGTAGAAAATAATTCTGCAAGAAACACATGTTTTAGACCACAAAAACATGAACTAAGACATGCAAGAATTATTTGATAAAAACACAAGCTATATAAATTATTTCTTAATAACATTTCTGCTAAAGGAATCAAAAATATAGCATATCCAATACAAGAGAATAACATTAAATTTTTTACTCCAAATTTATTTGCTAATACGCCATTTATTAATATACCAAAAGCATAAAAAAACATTGCAATCATATTAAAATAGTTTGCATCTATAGTTGATATAGATAACTTATTAGGTAAATAGTTTACTAAAAAAACAAACTGAAAATAATAAATTAAACCATTAAAGCCACCAATAATAAAGGCTATGAATAGTTCTTTACGTTTATCTCTAAGTACAATATAAATAGGATTAATAAACGCTGATGTTTTATTATGTACAGTTAGAAATTCCTGGGTTTCTAAAATTACACTTCTTAAAAGTAACCCTATTATTGCTAGACATGCACCAAATGCAAATGCAATTCTCCATGCCCATTGTGGCATACCTTCGGTTATTACAAGTTTATAGAAATATGAAGCAATAAGAGATCCTACTACCCCTGAGATAACCAGTAGAGCAGAATTAATATTTTTTAATTTTTTATTACATTCAATTAGATAGATAGCAGCATTATTATACTCTCCACCCGCAGAAAATCCTTGTAACGCTCTAAATAGAGTTACTAGTACTACCGAGCCATAACCTAGGACCTCATACCCTGGTAATATTGATATTCCTAACGTAGCAATTGCCATCAACATAACAGAACCAAGCAACGCCTTTTTTCTACCATAAATATCAGATATGTAACCAAAATACAGTGATCCAAATGGCCTAAAAAAGAAACCAATTGCAAATGTAATATAACTTAAATAGATAACTGAAGTTGCAGAACTCTGTGTATTATAAAAAATTTTACTTAAAATAGGAGCAAAAATTCCGAATAGCATTATATCATAAAATTCTAACATATTTCCTAATAACACTGGAACAAGATATTTAAATAAATTCTTACTCTTTACCTGCATTTAAATATATAACCTCAAAATTCACAAAGGACTCATATACCATATAATATCAGGTGATTAAGATTTTTGCTCTTATAATAAACAAAGTTTATTGCGTCTAAGAATAAACTTTGTTTATTATATTGCATAATTGACCCATAAAATACTGATTTGCATTCATTCTTGTTTGTATTCTTTGAGCATAAAATCTAGTATTTTAGATTTATTACATTAATCTTTCCTACATTACCTTTATTTAAGTTGTATTCATTAACTCTAAATATTTACACTAATATCATATTGATATTAATTCATTAGTAATCTTTTTTATTTTAATTGTTGATCCTTAATACAAAATTATTTATTCTTTCAAAGGTGTGGCTACTTTATAAATAACTCTATGTCTAAGTACATTTTTTTTGAAGAAAATGGTTATATGTTAACCGAAGAGTTTTTATCATTAAAAGATGAATCTCATACAAATAAAAAGGAAGATCCATTTATATTAGTTCATACAGGAAATCATAAAGCTTTATCTTTAATGATAAAAAAAGGTATGAGTGTTCACTTAAGAAATGAAAAAGATCAGACCCTTTTTCATTATGCAATATTATATGATCAGGTAAAAATTGCTAATCTTCTTAAAGCTAATGGTGCAACTTTAAATTCTAGTGATAAATTTGGTCAAACACCAAAAGATGTAATAAGCTATAAGAATACTCCAGAATTGCTAAAGCTCCTCTTTCCTTATGAAGAACAAGAAATTTTAGATACCAATCTTTCAGGAGAAGAAGACACTAATTTATGTTGTGCAATATTTTAAGTGTTTTCTTAATGATATTTTGCTATATGGAGTCTAATGTTAAAAACTCCTAGAAAGTATATCTGGACTCATAGAATACAACCCAAAAGTGTTATTATAGCGGACAATTCAGTCTATTTTCTCCAGATTTTATTATTAAAAACTTCCATCTTAACTCATGTTTTTATTTTACATCATGATACAATCAAAAAAGGTATAATTACTATCAAATTCTGCTAATCCTATAATTTCCACTAACATTTTTTCTTCCTGAATTACATTATTAACATAATCAATATTAAAGTCTTTTCTAGATATGAGCTTGTGCAATTCTTTTTCTAAATTTAAAAGTTTTTTACAAAAAAAACTTCTATTATAAATATCTTTTCCAACAAACTTTTCTAAATTACCAACAGCTAATATATTTGTTTCTCTATAATCATCTAAGTTTAATGACTTATAATATTCAATTAAACTTGTTAAATTTTTATATGAGAGAATATTCTGTATATTTTTTTTTCATAGTAATATAACTCCTGTTCTACTGTTATTCTAACAACTTAATAAGAATCTACATACAAATGACACATATATCAATAATTGATTAATTAATTTAAGAGTTGTTTATGGGTAAATAGTAAAACCATATTAATATCTATGTGCTTTTTAAGAGGTAAATATTTAATCAAATCATAAGCTTGTATATCAGTTTTAAAAGGCAAATTACTATCTTTCAGTAAAGTAAATATACGATCAACCGTTTTTTCATCTACCAAACCATAAATTACTAGGTCTATATCAGAGTTAGAACTATATAATCCAGTAGCACGGGAACCAAATAAACCTACTTTCTCTATTTTTTCAGAAAAAGGTAATAAAACTCTTCGTAAAGTATCTAAATGTTTTTGTTTTAAACCATGATTAAGCACAATTATTGTCTATTTCAGTTGAGATTTTTAACATTTTTAAATAAAATTTTTCTAATTCTGGATAATAATTTTTTTCTATACTTATAATAATTTTTTCAAAATCTTTATAATTATAAGTATGAGACATTTTATTGCGTGAATCTAAAGCATCCATCCATACATCGCCGTTATCAATTATCTTGGCAGCGATAGCTTCCTTAATTACTGAACGAGCAGTAATAGTATCTAATACTATGCCACTATACTCTAAATAATCTTTTAGTACTTTCCATGTTAATTCCCAGGTATATTCAAAACGTTGTATAACGCCTTCTTGTTCCAAAGGGCTTAATTTACGTTCTTGAATAATTTCCATGACTTCTCTTAATAGCAAAAAAGCACGTTTTAAATTATCAAAACGATTTAGCCAACGTGGTTTTTGAAAATTATCTTTATTAATCATCACTGTATTTTTCTTTTTACCAAACTAATTTTTAAAAATAACTCTTTCTATAGCTGGTTCAATTAAATTATGCTTTTTTATATATTTATTTATAGCATTATGAGTACACCCATATTGTCTAGCAATTGCGTATCTATGAATACCAATACTTAACAAATACTGTATTTCTTGCGGGTTAGCTTCATCTAATTGAGTGTAAGAAAAATGTTTATTGCAATTCCTGCATTTGTAATACTGATCATAGCTTAATTTGCCAATTTTGACCACATTAGTAGTTTGTAAGCAATATTTACACTTCACTAATAATAACCGTCTTTTAATTCCTGCAAGGTTCTTTTCTGTTTGTTCTCTTGAAACAGTCTTTTAAATCTATCCAATGGTTCTTCTAGTGGCTCTGAATTCTTTTTTTTAGGTTTATCTTTTGTATTAGGTTGAATGCCGCCTTTATGCTTAGGAGTTTTATAAGTTAAATTATGCTCACGTATATAAGAGTTAAAAGCTTTTATATGTACCCCGAGCCTGCGAGCAATAATTGATTTAAACTCCCCGCTATTTAAGAGTTTCTGCATATCTTCATGGTTATATTGCGATAAGATAGAAGAGGTTTTTGCGTTTAAATATTTTGAACCTTTTTTAGCAGGCATATCTACAAATAAATTTGTATTTAGTTTTTATTTAATTCTACAACTGATCGGTTTTGAATTCGCTATAACCCTCATAGTA
>Ga0209358_10003306_pt1 | contig 11945 bp, 16 predicted proteins | sample LauGreFa1BDMLBSN_2_FD_187574 | JGI IMG/M metagenome (GOLD analysis project Ga0209358, IMG submission 187574) | Freshwater lake microbial communities from Lake Michigan, USA - Fa13.BD.MLB.SN (SPAdes) (version 2) | ecosystem: Environmental > Aquatic > Freshwater > Lake | place: Lake Michigan, USA...
ACCATCATTGCCATCTTGGTGGTACCCACACTCTTTGCTTTCCTGATGGGCTATGCCTTATTCCGTAGGCGCATTGGTGGCGTGTATTTCGCCATCATCACGCAGGCCGTGGCGTTGATCATGACGGTGCTCATCATCGGTCAGCAAGGCTATACCGGCGGCCTCAACGGCATGACCGACCTCAAAACTGTACTCGGCTGGGACACCCGCACCGACAGCGCCAAAGTCATCTTGTACTACCTCACCGTGGTGCTGCTCTTGATCACCATCACAGGCTGCGCCTGGATACAGCGCAGCAAGCTGGGCACCCTGCTGCTGGCTATGCGCGACAAAGAAGACCGGGTGCGCTTTTCGGGCTACGACGTGGCCTCCTTTCGCGTGTTTGCCTTCTGCCTGGCGGCCATGCTCTCGGGCATAGGCGGCGCTTTGTTCACGCTGCAAGTGGGCTTTATGTCGCCCACGCTCTTGGGCATCGTGCCCAGCATCGAGCTGGTCATCTTTGCCGCAGTGGGCGGACGCATGTCTTTGATCGGCGCGGTCTGGGGCACGCTCTTGGTCAACTTTGGCAAAACCTATTTCTCCGAGCGCTTCCCAGACCTGTGGCTATTTGCCATGGCCGCCATGTTTATCGCCGTGGTACTGGCCTTCCCCGATGGTCTGGCCGGCGTTTACAACACCCGCATCCGCCCCTGGTTGCGCAAGCGCATGGGTTTGTCCGCCGGCCCCAGTGCCCAGTCCTAATCCGGAGAAGCACGTGAGCACTACCAACAACGTACTGAGCATCGAGAAGCTGACGGTCGCCTTCGACGGCTTTAACGCCATCGAGTCCCTAGACCTGCAGGTGGAAAAAGACGAACTGCGCGTCATCATCGGCCCCAACGGCGCTGGCAAAACCACCTTGCTCGATTTGATCTGTGGCCGTACCCGCGCCACCAGCGGCAGCATCCGCTTTAAGAACCAGGAAATCAGCAAAGAGGCCGAACACAAAATTGTGCGCGCCGGTATCGGGCGCAAATTTCAGACGCCCTCTATCTACGAAAACTTAAGCGTCTTTCAAAACCTGGAAGTGTCGTATCCCAGCGGGCGCGGCGTGTTTGGCGCGCTGGCCTTTACCTGCACGCCCCAAGTGCGCGAACGCATGCAAGCCGTGGCCGAAGAAATCGGCCTCCAAGATGTGCTCGGCACCGAAGCGGGCCTGCTCTCGCACGGGCAGAAGCAATGGCTGGAAATCGGCATGCTGCTAATGCAAGACCCTGAACTGCTGATGCTGGATGAACCCATAGCCGGCATGAGCGTGCGCGAGCGCGAACTTACCGCCGAGTTACTCAACCGCATCTGCAAAGGCCGCTCCATGATCGTGATTGAGCACGACATGAACTTCGTCAAACAAATTGCGCATAAGGTCACCGTCATGCACCAAGGAAAAATTTTGGCCGAGGGCGCCATGGAAGACGTCCAGGCCGACCCCCGCGTGATCGACGTTTACCTGGGCCATTGAGGACACACGATGCTTACAGTCACCGACCTGCATGTCAGCTACGGCCAAAGCGAGGCCTTGCATGGCGTCAGCTTTACCGCAAAGCCTAACGAAACCATTGCCATCATGGGCCGCAACGGCATGGGCAAAACTACGTTGTTCAAAGCGCTGATTGGCATCCTACCGGTCAAGGCCGGCACCATCACCATCGATAGTCAGGAAATATCGCAAGAAGAGAGTTATCAGCGGGTAGCGCGCGGCGTGGCCTATGTGCCCCAGGGCCGGATGATCTTCCCCAACCTCACGGTGCTGGAAAACATCGAGACCGGCATGGAGCAATCGCTGCTCAAAACCGTGCCCGATGAAATTTACGAACTCTTCCCGGTGCTGCACGACATGCGCAGCCGCAAAGGCGGCAACCTGTCGGGCGGGCAACAACAACAACTGGCGATTGCCCGCGCCCTGGTCAGCAACCCCAAAGTGCTGCTGCTAGACGAACCCACCGAAGGCATACAGCCCTCCATCATCAAAGACATTGCCCGCGCGCTCAACCGCATCCGCGAGACGCGCAAGATTTCCATCGTCGTGTCCGAGCAAGTGCTCAGCTTTGCGCTGGACGTGGCCGACCGCCTCTTCGTTATCGAAGGCGGCCGCCTGGTGCACGAAAGCCCGCGCGCCTCCACCGACACCGCCCACATCCGAAAAATGCTTTCGGTCTGATTTCCCTTCCCCCACCCACCCTCACCCACCACCTAAGGAGCCTCAACATGCCGGAAACTCTCATCAAGGTTGACCTCAACCAATCGCCCTACGAAAACGAAAACATCCACAACCGTTGGCACCCGGACATCCCCATGGCCACCTGGGTCAACCCCGGTGACGACTTCGTACTGGAGACCTATGACTGGACCGGCGGCTTCATCAAGAACAACAACAGCGCGGACGACGTGCGCGACATCGACCTGTCTATCGTTCACTTTTTGAGCGGCCCGGTGGGCGTCAAAGGTGCCAAGCCTGGCGACCTGCTGGTGGTCGAGCTACTGGACATCGGTGCCAAGCAAGAATCCATGTGGGGCTTTAACGGATTTTTCTCCAAGAAAAACGGCGGCGGCTTTTTGACCGACCACTTCCCCCAAGCGCAAAAATCCATCTGGGACATCCAGGGCATGTTCACGCACTCGCGCCATGTGCCCGGCGTGCGCTATGCCGGCCTGATTCACCCCGGCCTGATCGGCTGCCTGCCTGACCCGTCCTTGCTGGGCAAATGGAACGAGCGCGAAGTCGGCCTCATCGCCACCGAGCCAGACCGCGTGCCGCCTTTGGCCAACGCGCCCTTCCCCAGCACCGCGCACATGGGCCGCCTCAAAGGCGACGCCAAAGCCAAAGCCGCTGCCGAAGGCGCACGCACCGTGCCCCCGCGCGAGCATGGCGGCAACTGCGACATCAAAGACTTGTCACGCGGATCGAAGATCTACTTCCCGGTCTATGTCGATGGCGCGGGCCTGAGCGTGGGCGACCTGCACTTTAGCCAGGGCGATGGCGAGATCACCTTCTGCGGCGCTATCGAAATGGCCGGCTGGGTGCATATGCGCGTATCCATCCTCAAAGGCGGCATGGCGACCTATGGCATCAAGAACCCCATCTTCAAGCCCAGCCCGATGACGCCGCAGTACAACGACTACATCATCTTCGAAGGCATCTCGGTCGATGAGCACGGCAAACAGCATTACCTGGACGTGAACGTGGCCTACCGCCAGGCCTGCCTGAACGCTATCGAATACATGACCAAGTTCGGCTACAGCCGCGCGCAGGCCTTGTCGATCTTGGGCACGGCGCCGGTGCAAGGCCATATCAGCGGCGTGGTGGATATACCCAACTCCTGCGCCACCTTGTGGCTGCCGACGCAGATATTTGACTTTGACATCAACCCCAGCGCCGCCGGGCCAGCGGTGCAAAACTTCCACGGTATCGACATGCCCTTGTCGCCAGACCTTAAATAAGCGAGACCATCCCTATGCCGCTGTACGACTACGAATGCCTGGCCTGCGGCCCGTTCGAGGCCATACGCAGCATTTCCCGGCGCGAGGAGTCCGCCGCCTGCCCCGCCTGCGCCCAGGACGCTGACCGCGTCCTGATCAGCGCACCAAGGCTGGCGGACATGGACCCCTTCACGCGGATAGCGGAAGCGACCAACGAGCGCGCGCGGCACGAGCCGCAGCACTCCTCGCGCTTTCGCCATCCGCGCGGCTGCGGATGCTGCTCGGGCAAACAAGACGGCGCACTGGCGCAAGCGCGCTCCAAAATGGACAACGGCCAACCCAAAGCGCCCAAGTCCTTTGCCAACAAACGCCCGTGGATGATCAGCCACTAAAACGATTGCGAAGAAGGAAGACCAAAGACGCAAGTTAGCGGTCGAATGAAGGAAGACGGAAGAAGGAAAGGCAAGGGCAGGCTGCGCGCAAGTGCAGCCTGCTTTTTCCTTGCAGCGCAGGAAATACCCAGGGTAATACGCCCATACCCATAATCCGCCAAATATTCAATGACCTTCTTTATCGGTGTTGGATACCGCTTTGAGCAAAAACGCCATACTGTGGGTTTCCGCCACCGGGGCGGCAACCGGGGTATTTAATTGTTCTCGCCGCTCGCGGATCCAGGTCATGGGCGTGGTCGCTTTATATTTACTAAAGCTGGCCATCAGGGATTTATAGTCCATACCACTTTGCCGGGTCAGATCCGCCCAGCCAATCGTTTCATGAATATGGGCGTCAATCCAATGGCATAGCTGCGCAACCTGCTCCCGCGGAGAAACAATATCACCAGAATATTGAAATTCAGTAGACATAATTAACCGGAATAACCCCGTTCCGTGCACAATGGCCGAACTACAAAGTCTATTGGAAATCAATATGATGAATGTTCGGGTTTTAAAACCCAAAGACGGGGATAAGGCAAATGCCGACTCGCGCCCCCGTAAAACCCCTGTCCAAAGCCGTTCGCTATTTACCTTGGGCGCCTTGCAGGAAGCATTTGTTCGGGTTTTGATAGAACGCGGCTTCGAAAAAATGACCATCCGCGAGGTAGTTTCCGTGGCCGGCGTAGGCATCGGCACTTTTTACGACTACGTGCCCAATCTGCGCGCACTGGGCGCCTCCACCATCCACCAACGCTGCCTAGACAGCGCCATCGTGCTGCGCGCCGCCGTGGCCCGGCATGCGGGCCAAAGCGCCCAGGTCATGGTTGCCGCGATGCTGCAGGCGCTGGTGCAGGCTGGCTTCTCCAGGCCCAAAGAATGGACCGCACTGCTTATGCTGGAGCGCCAGCTATCGTCCGCCTCGGCCCTGCGCAAAGTGCACGAAGAATTTGTAGACATCTGGGCCCAAGCGCTGCGCCAATCGTCCGCCGCGCTGACCGAAGCCAAGATCACCTCCCTGGCGCGCACCGCCCACGCCCTGAGCTACGGCTGGTATTCGCACGACCTGCTGTTTTACTTCGACGACCCCAAGCACAGCCGCTCCATCGAAGAAATCGCCACCGCTATCGTGGACTTGGTAGGGGCGAATACGCGGGGGTAAACCAGGGCTATCGGGTAAGCCCCGCTTAGGCCTGATTGCTTTGCACAAACAACAAGGCCCAGGTATCGCGGGGACTCAAAACCTGCATAGCCCCCTGCGCTACCCAGCCCAGAACGCGGCGGTCACCGGTCACAAATACATCTGCTCCTGCCGCAAGCGCGGCCCTGACCCGGCGGGCGTGGTTATCGTCTGCCTGTTTAGCCACATCCGCCACACAGGCCGCTTCGGACCAAATGGCATCAAACAAAGCACGCGCTTGTAGCACTGGCGCAAATTTGCGGTCTAGCACTTCGTGCGCTTCCTGCCGGACTAGCGGCGTGGTGAGTAGCCAATCGCGCTGATGGCACTCCATCACTATCGCTTCACACAAACCGGAGAACACCGTGGCGGACAGCCACACATTGGTGTCCAAAAACACCTTCATGAAACATCCTGCAACACGTCATCTTCCGTCAACCAGCCCGATTGCCGTGCCGCTGGTGCGAAGACGGCATGGGCCGCTTGCAAAGACTTGCGCGGGCGATAACTGCGCAAAGACTCTGCCAGCAACTCGCGCACCACTTCACTCTTGGTCTTGCCGGTTTGCGTGCAAACCCATTGCAAATCCCGCTCCTCGCCGTCCGTCAAACGCACAGTTAAGGTACTCATAACCATCCTTTTCAATCCAAACTGCCCCGCCAGTGGGACCGCTTGCATCACATCGCAATACCGCTTAAAACCCTATGCAAGTTGGCGTGAACGACGCCCCTTTAGATACCCAAAGGCATGCCTTCGAAGTTGAGGCTGGCGAACTTGGGGCTTGACTGTCTCGCTTAGACGCATACAATGATATTGATATCAATAGCTTTCAAAGCCTATCATGACCACTCAAGTTCTCATCCGACTTCCCACAGAGATTGCACGGCGTTTTCGTAATGCCGTTCCTGCCCGCCAGCGGAGCGCATTTATTGGCAAGTTGCTGGACCAAAACCTCCCGAATGCCGATGAACACATGTACGAACTCGCGCTCAAGGCTGAGGCATTTGATCGTGCCCACCCTGAAGAATTGAACGACCTCGAGTCAACGCTCATGGACGGACTTGACCCCAACGAAACCTTTGACAACGCCAAACTTTTCGCGCTATGTCAAAAATAAAACCTGACGTAGCACGAGGAGATGTTTATTGGGCACGACTTGATCCGACCGTTGGCTCCGAAATTCAAAAGACCCGCCCGGTGGTCGTTCTCTCCATCAATCCACTCAACAAGGCAAGAAAGACGGTGGTTATCGTTCCACTCTCGACTTCGGCACCAGCCATCGAGTTTTTGAATGTTGCCCTAAAAGGCGGATCAGTGGCTCGATGTGAACACATCCGCTCCATCGACAAAACCCGACTTGCCGAGAAGATTGGCTCCATATCGAACGCTGATCTAGACAAGATCGAAGCTGGACTATCGCGGATTCTTGGAATGAATCGCTAATTTTTCTAGTCAGAGCCAATAAGCGGGGGCAAGTGGGCGCAGCTAAAGTCGCAAAAAATCTCGCATTAATTGAATAATAGTGTTTTAAGTCATATACTTAAATCACATGTCAAAGTCGCAAAAATTCTCGCTTTACGACCATCCATCGCAGATGGAGCCGCTGCTGCCGTCCGAGCTGCGGCTGGGGCCCGCCTTGGAGCGGGCACACGAACTCATCCGCAAGGCCGACCGCCTATCCGGGACCAGCCTGGCCGGTGCGCTGCCGGGCCTGCGCCAGTTGCTGCGGGCCATGAACTCGTACTACTCCAACCGCATTGAAGGCCAGCACACACTGCCCTTGGAAATCGAACAAGCCCTGCGCAAAGACTACGCACAAGACGCCGACAAAGCGCGTCGCCAACGCCTGGCCTTGGCCCACATGGCCACCGAAGCCCAGCTGGAAACCCTAGGGCCGCAATGGACGGCGCAGCAAGTCTGGTCGCCGCAAACGGTGTGCGATATCCACCAAGACCTATTTGCCCGCTTACCCGACGCCGACCGCATACAAGGCACTGGCAAAGACAGCTCGGTATTAGTGCCCGGACTGATGCGCCAACGCGAGGTCAGCGTAGGGCGCCATGCTGCACCCGCTGCCGCAGTACTGCCCGCCTTCATGCAGCGCTGGGCCTATGTGTACGGCCACGTGCGGCGTGGCGAAATGCAAGTACTGGCCATGGCAGCAGCACACCAACGCCTGGCCTGGATACACCCCTTTGTCGATGGCAATGGCCGCGTCGCCCGGCTGCACAGCCACCTGGTGCTCAGCCATATGGGCCTTAGCAACGGACTGTGGTCACCCTTGCGTGGGTTTGCGCGCACCCAAGCGGCTTACTACGCACACCTGGCCGCTGCCGACGAAGCCCGCGCCGGCGACCTCGACGGGCGCGGCAACCTCAGCGAAGCGGGCCTGCTGGCCTGGATCGGCTACGTACTGGACGTATGCATAGACCAGGTGGACTTCATGGCCGGCCAGCTAGCGCTGCTGGGCATCAAAGAACGCATCGCTGCCTGCCTGGCCTACGAAGAACAAGTAGTGCGCCAAGGCGTACGGCGCGAAGCGCTGCGCGCCCTGCACTACCTGTTTGCCAGCCAAGCCGACCTAGAGCGCGCCGACTTCAAAGCCATGCTCGGCCTGGGCGAACGCCTGGCCACCGCCCAAGTGGCGGCCCTGCTAAAGCGCGGCCTACTGCTATCGGACACCCCCTACGGCAAAGTGCGCCTAGGCGTACCGCAGCACGCACTGCGCTTTTACTTTCCCAGCCTGTGGCCGGAGGCTGAGGCGTAGGCTTAGCGAGGCGGGCTACTTCAGGGCGGCAGGCCCAAGGCGTCGAGCCGCGCCATGGCGTCAGTGAGCCGGATTGCGGCGGCATCGCGCTGGACACGGGATGCCAAAAACTCCACAAAATCCATCGCCTCGGCCACGCGCTCGGGTGGCAACACTTTCAAGCCTTGCATCAGTCTGGATTCGAATGCTGTCATAGTCGTGCCTCCTGAGCCTTGCGTATTCAATCCTATGCTGGGATGGATCCCGGTGTCACGCGCCGACCCAAGCGGCCTTTGGCGCATGCCTTTAGTCTGGTTTATGAAACTGAAATTCACCAAATCATAAAACGTAGTGTCCCAGAGGCTGGTTTCCTGGGGCTTCGGCCTGATCTGTAGTGCAAGTAGGCTGGCACCTAGCGAATAAAGCTCTACGGACTCAATTGCCCCAACAGGGTTTCACCGCATGCCACCCTACTTAGTTTCGCAAGAAGAACGGACAAAGTGTAGATGATGGTAATATACAAATAATGATTAATCTGTCCGCCATTGTCGGTTTTGAATGGGACGCGGGCAACAAGCGCAAGAACGAAAAGCATGGGGTCAGCACAGCCGAGGCCGAACAAATTTTCTTTAACGCGCCGCTGCTCTTATTGGACGATGCGGCACACAGTCAGGATGAGGCGCGGTTTCATGCGCTGGGGCAAACAGATGAAGGGCGTCAGTTGCACATCAGCTTCACTCTGCGACAAACAGGCGCGCTGATACGGGTGATTTCGGCGCGAGACATGCACAAAAAGGAGCGCAGTATTTATGACCAATCAGACCGCTAAGCAGGCGATACCCAAGTTCAAGACCGAAGCGCAGGAGCGCGCTTATTGGGAGTCGCACGACTCCACCGTACATCTGGACTGGAGCCAGGCGCAAAAAGTGAGGCTGCCCAATTTGCGTCCCACCACCAAAACCATTTCATTGCGCCTGCCGCAGCACCTACTCGATGGCATCAAGGTAGCGGCCAATGCGCGCGATGTGCCCTACCAATCGCTCATTAAAGTCTGGTTGCAGGAAAAGCTGCACAATCACTAAAGCGCGCAAAACCACCCCACCCCAAGCCAGCCCCGTGCTGGCTTTTTATTGCGCGCCACAGGGTTTCACCGCATGCCGCCCGGCGCGGTAGTGTGATATGGTGAAGATTACTTTTTTAGCAATCATTGCCAACTCACAACCATGCCCGCCCTGCTCTGCTGCGCCCAATGCACGCTACGCGCCAGGCGGAGGTGCGCGGCGTTGGTGTCTAGGGGCCGCGCATGAAAAGCATTGCCTACCGGGGCGGCTACAAATACCAGTTGCAAGAGGGCTATAGCCTGGAGATCAGCATACGGCCAGCGGCGGCGGTGGGCAATGACTACATCGCCCTGGACCCGCAAGGCGCGCTGCGCATCGCCAAAGGCTACGCCTGGGACGGCCCCTCGGGCCCGACGCTGGACACGGCCAACTTTATGCGCGGCTCGCTGGTGCATGACGCGCTGTACCAGCTGATGCGCGAAGGCCTGCTGGACCACACCATCCACCGCGAAGCGGCAGACCGCATCTTGCAAAGCCTGTGCCGCGAAGACGGCATGTCGGCGCTGCGCGCCTGGTGGGTCTATCAAGGCGTGCGCCTATTTGGCAACCCGGCCTCGGACCCGGCGCAGCAGCGGCCGGTGTTGTGGGCGCCGGGGGGTGCGGGATGAAAAAGAAAGATATGCCGTTTATTGAATAAAACTTAATTAATGAATTCCACCTGGCGCCAACGCCACATTGGTATCCACACCGGTACACGGCAGCTAGCCTACCTATACCGTCTGATCTTTTTTAAATGGTTTTTTACAGCAATTGTTCTATTTTTTAAAAGGAAAGTGAAATGAAAACTAGTCTTATCGCAACCGTATTTACCAGCGTAATCCTGATGGGATGCGCAACAGGCTATCAGTCACAAGGTTTAACTGGAGGATTTACCGAAACACAACTAGATATTAATGTATGGAAAGTAAATTTTGTGGGCAACGGTTACACCAGTGGAGAAAGAGCCGAGGATTTTGCAATGCTTAGAAGTGCTGAAATTGCCTTAGCAAATGGATTTACACATTTCGCATTTATAAGCTCAAGAACCAATATAGATACAAGCTCAATTACGTCTCCATCCACATCCTATACATCGTCAAATGCAAATATCAGCGGGAATAATATTACCGGGAATGCTAAAACCACAACATATGGTGGAAATACCTATTTTATTTCTAAACCATCAGCAAATAATACGGTCATGATGTTCAAAGGAAAGCCAAACATAAATACCATAACTTACGATGCCAACTTTATATGCACTTCCCTGGGCTTAAAATATGAGATTACGTGTAATGCACCAAAAAAATAAATATTCAATAAGGCGTATATTGAATGTTTATCAGTGGTGAAGGCGCGTGAGACGAGATACGTTAACAAGTTTATGCAATAAAGTACGTGACTTATTAATACCAATACTTTTACTAGAACATTAACCAACCCACATCAGGATAAATAATGACCGAACAAGTAACGCCGTATCAGGGTGATGCCTTAGGCCGCACTGATTTCGCAAAAGGTTTGTTGAAACTAATTGCGAACAATAACCTCTTTGAAAAGGGCGTTTTGGCCATTGATGGGGAGTGGGGTGTAGGTAAAACCTGGTTTGGCGAGAACTTATTGAAAGACATAAAAAATCAAGGGAAATTCGGAACAGCTTGGATTAATACCTTTGAAGCTGACTGGGAAGACGACCCCGCGCTTTCGATAATAGCTGGGATTTCAGCGCAAATTAAAAAAGAGGATACTTCAATTTTAATTAGTAAAGTTTCACCGTACCTGATTAATTTAATGCCCATTGCTGCAAAAGCGTCGTTAAAAATAGGATCAAATTTAACTGGAATAGATTCTGGAGTAATCGACGCGGTTGCCTCCGCCGGAGAAAAGAGCACCGAGAAGTATCTTGAAAATCACATTAAAAGACTTGCAGCCAAAAAGACGGATATAGAGGCAATTAATAGTATTCTGTCAGATTTAATCAAAGAATTTCCCGGCAAAAAGCTTGTGATATTTATAGATGAACTAGATCGATGCGCGCCTGACTTCGCAATTCGTTTTCTTGAACGACTAAAGCATTTATTTGATATTGATGGTGTAATTTTCATTTTGCTTTGGAATCGTAGGCAAATTCAATCAACTATAGAGACGTTCTATGGGAAATCCCGTGACGGAAGTACATATCTAGATAAGTTCTTAGACTTTTCATTTGCACTCCCGGCCTGTAATAATAGTGATAGCCTTAAAGCACGAGAAAGCATGGTTGTCAAACTATTAAGCTCCACTATTAACGACTCTAAATCGAATATTCATCAATGGAGTGAGTATATTGCACTTTTTTCCATGATTTTCAATTTGACTGCGCGAGAGATAAAACGAATAGCAGTTTGGTTTATCATCTCAACGACTAGAAGTGAGCCATTGCTCGAGCTATGGCTGTTAAGCATAAAAGTCAAATTACCAAGCGAATTTCATGGAATCAGACAAAATTTTGCCGAGTCCCATGAAAAAATTATTCAAACGCTCAATCAATTTAAAAATAAACTACCACCAAAGAGCGATCCAAATGGAACTCAAAATGAAATTGTTGAAGCCTTAATTGAGTTATACACTTGCCATATAAAAAACGACTTCAACAAATGTAGCGAGAATCTACTTCGATATGTACACCGCAACAACAAATCTTCTCCAGAAAGAGCTATACCGGGTGCATTACGCAGACTTGAAAGCGCATTCGATTAACTTAACTTAGTTTTTATATCAAAGCGAATAAATAGTTTTTAATCGGACATGAAAACCGTTGATTTTCTTGCCCCCTACACCAACGTCCCCTTAGTCTCAATAAAACTAACCACCTCCCCCAGCCCGCTTAGCGTTTTCAGGTTGGTCATGACGAAGGGGCGCAGGCCTTTGGGGGTGCTCCGCATGCGGGTGGTGTCGGCGTGCATCACGTCCAGATTGGCGCCTACGTGGGGGGTCAGGTCCGACAGTTCGGGGCTGAAGGTGGCGGCCAGGTTGTCGCCGCCGCTTTCGAT
>Ga0209358_10003308_pt1 | contig 11942 bp, 11 predicted proteins | sample LauGreFa1BDMLBSN_2_FD_187574 | JGI IMG/M metagenome (GOLD analysis project Ga0209358, IMG submission 187574) | Freshwater lake microbial communities from Lake Michigan, USA - Fa13.BD.MLB.SN (SPAdes) (version 2) | ecosystem: Environmental > Aquatic > Freshwater > Lake | place: Lake Michigan, USA...
GGAAGATGCTGACAGGCTCACTGAATCTGCAGCGAACACTCTTCTCAAAACAATCGAAGAACCGGGAACAAGAACGGTTTGGTTGCTCTGCACTCCAACTCTTCATGATGTTTTGCCTACGATTCGTTCACGTTGTCGCCATCTTCAGCTTCGAACCCCATCGACCGATGCTGTTACTCAAATCTTGATTAATCGAGAAGAGATTTCACCAAATATGGCGCAATTTGCCGCAAAGGTAAGTCAGGGACACATCGGCCGTGCTCGATATTTGGCAACGAATGAAGCTGCACGTAGCAACCGTAAAGTGATTATGCAATTACCCATGCAATTGAGTTCACTTGCATCAGCACTTCAAACAGCACAAACTCTCGTCGATATCGCGACCGAGGAAGCAAAGTTTGTTTCAGAGTCACGAGATGAAATTGAGATTGAAAAACTTCAAGAAGCTTATGGGAAAGGCGCCACAGGCCGTGGCATGGCAACTGGTGGGTCTAAAGCAGTGAAGGAGCTTGAGAAAGAGCAAAAATCACGAACCACCCGGATGGTTCGTGACTCAGTTGATGGGGCACTCCTAGATCTGGCTACCTTCTACCGGGATGTGATGATGGTTCAATCAGGCAGTACAGAATTGACGATAAACACAGATATGCGCGAAGAGATTAAGAGCTATGCATCATCTCATCCAGAGCACTCAACAATTCTGAAGATCAACGCGATTATGGATGCCCGCACCAGCCTCGCACGTAACGCTGCCCCGTTGGTTACTTGTGAAGCGCTCATGTGTAAATTGAGCAAGTAAGGAGTCTCGATTCGACTTCTTCCAAATTCAAACAGGGCACAGAAGGAGAATGCTTGACGAGAACGAACTTACAGCTAGGCTACCTGCATGAAAATTAAAACCCATGGAGTCGTCGAGAGAAATTCTGCAACCTCAGAGTTTGAATTGAACTGGGAATCATTTCAACGTGACGGTTTTGCGATAATTCGAAATGTATTAAACGAAGAACAAATTTCACTGGCAAATAATTTGGTTCTGAGCATATATAAGGCGCAAGAAGAGGAATTCGGACGCGAGACACTAGAGAAATTAAATGAGTTAAATATAGTCCGTGCACTTTGTGGATTTGATGAATTTTTTATACATGATATTGCGGTTAATACTAAGATGAAACCATATGTTGACCGAGCTTTAGGAACTAATTACGTATTGCACTCTCAGGTAGCAACAATTAACGAACCTCAAGTAGAGTTGTACCAAACGGCGTGGCATCGAGAACTTCAATATCAACATTTCACATCAAGCAGGCCGCTCGCAGTACAAACTATTTTTTGTTTAGATCCATTTAATGAGTCAACAGGAGCAACATTCCTATTACCAGGCTCTCATCTATTTGAAGAATTTCCAAGCGAAAATTACTCGAATAGCCATGAGTTTCAACTGCTTGGAAATCCGGGAGATGTTTTGTTCATGAATTCAATGGTCTACCATCGCGCGGGAGTAAATACTTCTAATCAATTGCGTAGGCTGATTACGAACACTTACTCGAGTCCAATAATTGCTCAGCAAATTAACCTCTCCAAGATGGTAGACGTTAAATTCAAGAGTGATCCGTTTCTTGCTGGTTTATTGGGATTTAAGTGGTCGCCTTCAGATTCACACTCGTCATGGAGAACTGCAAAATTACAATCTTAACTGCAAAAGGTTGGCTTAGAATTATACTTGTAGCTCAAATATTTATGTCTGACCTGGAGATACGCGCCAGATAATAACGGTAACGGTAATTCGTAACGAGCATCAGACTCTTGGTCGTAAATTGTCCGAATTTAAGAACACGATTTCTCCGCATCGAAGTTTAGATTCATGTAGGTTTAATCCTATGAAAGTACCTCTAGCGTCCAGTGGGCTACGCGAAACAGATATAGCTGAGGTTCTCCGCGTTTTGAAATCCGGAAACCTGACCATGGGCAGAGAAGTTCAGAAATTTGAAAAAAAGATGGCGAAATATCTGGGATCACGCCATTTTGTAATGGTCAATTCCGGCTCTTCCGCGAATTTATTGATGATTGAAGCATTACTGAGACCAGCGATAGCAAAACCAAAACTAAATCCGGGCGATAGCATATTAGTTCCTGCAATCGCGTGGCCAACCACAATCTGGCCATTGATACAGCTCGGCCTGAACCCATTATTTGTGGATGTGAATCCTGAAAATCTTGCAATCGATTTAGTAGCAGCTCAAGAACTAATCGACTCTTCAAGAATTCCAGTACGGGGGTTGTTCCCAATTCATCCACTAGGGCGTGCCATTCCACCGAAAGATTTGGAGGATTTTGCCAGCAAGAACGATTTGGTGCTAATTAATGATGTCTGCGAATCTCTTGGGAGTTGGTCTGGAGGAAAACATGCAGGTATGGTCGGGGCAGCCGCATCATTTTCATTTTACTTTTCGCACCACATTACAACGATGGAAGGAGGCGGAATCGCAACTAATGACGATTTAATTGCAGATGACCTTAAGTCTATGCGCTCACACGGTTGGTCTCGAGATCGTTCAGACTCGGCTAATTGGTCTGTGAACAAAAGTATGAATGATTCAAAATTCCTTTTCGTTTCAACAGGATATAACGTAAGGCCAATGGAAATTCAGGCGGCAATCGGTTCGTCACAGATAGATTCGCTTGACACATTCATTTTAAAGCGAAGGCAAATAGCGACAAGAATCGCAGAAAGTATCAATTCAGCTAACCTTGAGTTGATTGGCGCTAAGACACTAACTCTTGATGAAACTTCTAATTCATGGATGTTGATCCCGCTTCGGGTCAAAGGCGCGGAAGCATTCAACCGTAAGCGGATAATGCTGCAAAAATTAAATGATTCAGGGATAGAAACCCGACCTATTCTTACCGGTAACTTCCTATCGCAACCGGCAATCCAGCGAATCACTCGACATTCAGTCGCCCCTGAGAATTTCCCGATCGCGACGGATATTACTAATGAAGCATTTATGGTTAGCGCCCACCATGATTTGAACTCAGATCAAATAGAATATCTTTGTGAGTCGCTTAAAGACATTTCCAATATTTACTAAAAATGATTGACTTTGATATTTACGCCTCAGGAGGTTCAGGCACAATCGGAAAGTATTTATCGAATCGCGTCACCCGCCTACAAGTTGATCTTAGTCACAGAAATTTTAATCTGAGAATACATAAGAATCCAAATATAAAAACGCTGATTCATCTAGCTGGAATAGTCGGAAACGAACGAGTCCTAGAAGACCGGGAATATTCATTTCAAGTCAATGTACAATCAACGCGAATCCTCGCAGAAAAATTCTTAGAATATGGGGGCGATAAATTTATTTATGTTTCGAGTTCCCACGTTTACGCTCCTCAAGATCATCCACTTGACGAAAATTCAAATCTTGAACCTAGAAACTTGTACGCAAGCCAAAAATTGGCTGCGGAGATGGAACTACGCAAGGTTTTTGATGGTGCAAAAGATAAACTTTGCATCGTCCGCGTTTTTAGTGTTTTAGATTGGGGAACACGCCCATTCACCTTAGGTGGAGCCATAGCGAACCTGGCTAAACATAAATCGGACTTTAAACTTAACCACGGGGACGATATTCGCGATTTCTTAACTCCGTCAACAATCGCCAATACTTTGGAGGAGATGTCCACAAGGCCGATCCTTGAAGGTGTTTTTAACTTGTGCAGTGGAAATGGAATAAGTATCACAAAAGCTGCTACTCGAATGCTAGACGAGTCAGGTATTGAAGTTGGGAAAGACAGAATTAACGGTGGGCATTCGGAAGTGCCTTATCTGGTGGGGAATAACGCTAGGCTCAAATCCAAATTGCCTAATTTGAGCCTAGAATGGTCACCGTCAAGAATTCAAGATGGTAAGTAAATAGCTAAATTTAGTGCACAATTCTCACATGAAACTCGATCATATTTCCTATGTTGCAACACATGAGCAGTTGGCGGATACAGTCCAACGACTTGGTTCCCGCCTAGGGACAACTTTTGTAGACGGAGGAATCCACCCACGTTTTGGAACTCGTAATTTCACCGCAGCTCTGAATAATGGACAATATTTTGAGATTGTCTGCCCACTTGAACACCCTGCGACCGAAAAGACCCCATGGGGTCAAGCCGTAACCCAAAAAGCATCAGAAGGTGGAGGATGGCTCACATGGGTGTTCAGCACTGAAAACATTTCAAAGTTTGAAAAAAAATTTGGAAGGACCGCTATCGAGGGACATCGAAAACGACCTAATGGATCTGATTTAAAGTGGAAGCAAATCGGAGTGAAGGAAATTTCCGAGTTTAAAGAATTTCCCTTCTTCATCGAATGGCTATCGCCTGATCATCCTTCAGAGGATGGAAAAGCGCATGCTCAAATCGAAACCATTCAGATAGCTAGTGAAAAAAAACTAGACGATTCTTGGTTCAAGCCGGAAATAGTTTCCTCACTCGACAATGTGAAAATTAACTGGATATCGCCGTCAAAGAATGAATCACAGTGTGGAATTATATCAGTCACATTTTCCACACCTACAGGTCAAGTTATTCTCGATTAAATCCAATCTACCTGCCGGCTACGGAAGTGAACCGAATGATTTCCCATTTCCGTGCCCAAAATAAGTTTCTAAGCGGAATGTTAGTTAGGATTGCAGCATGCAATTTCCAAAAACTTGGATGTACATAAAGTACTTTTCTAGAATCGAAAAAAAGCCTCATGGTTGGCATTTCTACCCTCTTGCAGTTCTAAATATCTTTGAGTCATTCATCCACCGGAAATCCTTCCGCATTGCACACATGGATTTAAAACGACAATTTAGGGCTCTAAGGTACTCAAACCAAAATGATCTCTCGAATTTTGAATTGCCTCCAATCGAATTACTATCGGTGGTGGCAGGTAAAGACATCGAATTAATACCGTTGGTCGTTCAGCAAGCTATATCCACCAGCGGAAACGAGATTGTAAGAGTGACCATTATCGTTCCACGCCGAGACTTTGAATCCGCCAAGAACGTAATGAGTGAATTAGATTTGACAATCGAACATACAGTTATCAATGAAGAAGAGTTACTCTCACTTAAAATTCAGGATAGACTCAAGTCAATTTTTGGCGCTCGCTACGGTTGGGTGTTACAACAATTCTTGGCAGACGATTACATACTACGAAGTAATGCCGCTGGAGTGCTTCTTGTTAATGCAGATACTGTAATGCTAAGAAAAATGGACTGGCTCACTAAAGATTCTAGACAAATACTAATGACTTCAACGGAATACCATCCCCCATACTACTTATTGCTCAACAAAATTATGGGGGTGCCTACGTTGCCGAATAATACTTTTATAACCCATCACATGTTGTTTCAACCGAAAGTACTACGAGAAATTTTTGAACATTTCAAAATATTTGATCTAGAGAATCTTTTAAATAAAATTGAATTACATTGTGATTTAAATGATCCATCCCCACTTTGTGTAGAATTCGAAATCTATGCACAAGGAATTATTTCAATTCACCCAGAACTAGTTTTATATAGAAAATTCGCTAATACAACGTGGCCACGAACCAAGGAAAACCTGAAAAAAGTTAAATACACCATAGAAAAATCAAGTTTATTGGAATGGAACTCAATAAGTTTGCACGACTATGCCTGACAATTTCTTTTTGCCGCACCGAATAGTAATTTGGGACTATTCAAGCTGAAATGAGCAAAATGTCACCCGATCTAGTTTTTGTGCACCTAGGCAAGAAATTGCCTGTTCATTTATTACTCAATCTTGAGAGGCATGCATCTTTCTTCCCATACGTAGAAACTGCGCTCATCACTAATTCAATAATTAAGAAAAACTCACTGACCAGTTTAATTAAAGTGTGGAACTAAGAAAAAAGTTCGGATTCTGATTTCCTAAACAGTAATCGAGAAATTAATTTTTAGTCGGGTTTCTGGCGATACTCTCTCGAAAGATTCTTCGCGCTAGTTGAGTATCATGAGCATTTCCCAAGTAAGAGGAGCCTTCACATCGAATCAAATTTCTTGATAATGCTTAATTTTCCTTGGGAAAAACTCTCTCAATTGGATTCGTTGACTTGGAATTGCTGCAACGATTCGCTTGACGTCAGAGCACTCATTCTTTTGCCTGGATTGAGTCAGAGTCAATTACTTCGCGATGGAATACTCGGCCAGTTGGTACTAGATCCCTTGATAAATGACATTCAAGCCTTAAAAAGAATTTCGGTATCAAACGATTTCAAAGTTGAATATTTTCCCTATTCATCAGACCTAGATGGTCCCGAGAAAAATTCAAAACTTGACGACTTTAGGGGATATTTGACGGAGCAGCAGTAGGTATGCGGTTAGCGGGCCAAGAACCTAACAACTATTTTGGTAAAATTGTGTATCACAATTCTGATTTAAGTCAAATAAACCACACATATATGAGTCCGGTTGATTCTCAATACCTTTAGGATCCCGAGGGAAAGCCTCTACTAAAAGATTGTTCTGGAAGAGATCTTAACTTGTACAATTTACATGTACATTCAAAAAATCTTAGAATTTTCGGTCCGAATTGGCGGATCGAATTAGGTAGAGTTGTGAGTAAATCCTCGATTCCGGAACTTTTCTCAGAATCCGGATTAGAAGTTTTTGAGAATACTAAGAGTCAATTATCGCCCTATTGATCTGGGTAGATTTGTACTGAGTCACCCTAAAACTTACTTTCTGTTGCTTCACTTAAAAGGCAGGTCACCTGGTGTCTACAACAAATTAAAAAAGATGTTTATTTGAGATAATTTTGACCCCAAATTTGGCAAAACACCATACTATAGCTTCGTGCTACAGGTTTTCTATAACTCTAAAACTATTTTTTCGGATAATGCATTTGAAACTCTAGTCTGCGTTATATCCGACCGCCGTACCGACCTCCGTGATGAATCAACTTTAGTTCTGGTAGTTGATTCGTTCTTAGAGACGAACTCAGAATTTCAAGTCTCTCTAAGCCAATTAGGAAATGTGACGGTTTTTTATCCCCCCAGTGGAGTCGAACCGACCACGGAATATGTTGATGATTGTTATTTCTCACTTTCAGAGCTAGACGAATCACCGCTCGCAGTGGTTGGCATCGGAGGTGGTACAGCTCTTGATATTGCCAAGGCATTAAGTAACTTGATAGGTAATGGAGGTAAGGCATCTGACTATCAAGGGTGGGAGCTCCTACAGAAGCCTGGAGCATTCAAAATAGGTATTCCAACCTTGTTTGGAACAGGATCCGAGACTTCTAGAACATGTGTATTGCTCAACAAGGATGCAGGTTTAAAGCTTGGAATGAATTCAAAGTTCAGTCTATTTGATGAACTCATAATCGATAGTTCACTGTCATTATCTAGCCCAAAATTAACTTGGGGTTTGACTGCCATGGATGGCTACTTTCATGCATTGGAAATTCTAGAAGGTCAAAATAGGATTGCCATCACGGATGAGTTTGCATCCACGTCTAAGCGATTAATTGAGGGAAGTTTAAATAGTTACCACGTAGATATCAATCAAGCCTCGAAGGATCTTGCTCTTGGCTCTTATTTCGGAGGCATGGCGCTTGCAAACGGAATTGTCGGCCTGGTACATCCTTTTTCGGCAGCGCTTAGTGTTGTTTTCGGGTTACCTCATGCTTTAGCCAACTGCATGTCAATGGTTGGTCTTACAGACTATTACCCAAAATCCAGGGAATTCTTTTTTGAGAAGTGTGAAGAGTTTAATCTCCTTAGTAACCGACTCCAATTGCCAGTCCTGGAAGATAAGACATTAGATAGCCTCATTAACGCAACGATCGTGCACGAAAAACCTTTAAAAAACCACCTTGGTAATAATTGGCAGCGTATTCTGAACAAAGAACAACTCCGATTGATTTTTCAAAAGATACTTCAGTCAGAGACGAAATAGAAAGAGGTGCATTTTGGCAGGCTATGAAGTAATTGGAGATGAAGAAAAGAAAGCACTGGCAGAAATTTTTGAGCATGGCGGCGGCGTTCTTTTCCGCCATGGTTTTGATCAAGTAAGAAATAATTCTTTTCAAGTAAAAGATTTTGAGAGTGAATTTGCCGAGTATATGAACTCACCGAGCGCGCTAGCGGTTTCATCAGGGACAGCAGCCCTCAAAGTCGCATTAGCAAGTATAAATATCAATCCCGGTGATGAAGTTATCACACAGTCATTCACTTTTGTGGCCACAGTGGAAGCGATTGTGGAATCGGGCGCCACACCTATTTGTACTGAAATAGATGAGACATTAAATATGTGTCCGAATGATTTGATATCAAGAATTACGCCTCGGACCAAGGCAGTGATTGTTGTTCACATGCTTGGAACGTCTGCAAAAATGGACAGGATTAAGGAAATTTGTGACGAACACGGATTAATCTTGATTGAGGACACTGCTTGGGGTTGTGGAGGGGAGTTCCAGGGTAAAAAACTCGGGACCATAGGTGATATTGGATGTTTTAGTTTCGATTTCGCAAAAACCATAACAACCGGAGAGGGAGGAATGCTGACATTTCGGAGTCAAGAATTCCATCAAGCAGCCCGCGCTTACCATGACCACGGACACGACAATAATCCTGACTTCCCTCGATGGGAGGACACCCGTACAAGATCCGGATTCAATTTCAGGATGTCGGAAATGCAAGGGGCGGTAGGAAGAGCGCAACTGAGAAAACTTCCTCAAATTTTGAAAATGCAAAGGTCTAATGCAGAACAAACAAAAAAAATAATAAGCAACTTTCCACAATTTGCTATTCGAAGTCAACATCGAGACTCTATTGGGACCGATGATGCCGTAATCTTCCATAGTCTGGGAAATTACGAAGCGACTGAAATCCGAAAGACACTTCTAGAATTCGGAATATCCACTAAAATCTTACCTGAGGCAACAACTTGGCATTTCGCAGGAGACTGGTCCCATATTTTTAGCGTCGATTCGCATTCGGACCTACCAATTGGACTGGCTTTCCCTAGTTCAAGAAAGTTGCTTAAAAAATGTGTTTCACTCCCGAATGGAGTATTCCTAAGGAAAGACTTCCACGCTGATCTGAGTCGAGCGCTTGAGAAAATTACCGAAAATGACGCATAAATTAATTCGAGAAACAACGGTCATTGTTCCAACTTATAACCACTCCCGTTACCTGGACCGGTGTTTAAGATCAATTCTAAGTCAGAAGAATTACCAAGACTTCGAAATCATTTGTGTTAATGACGGCAGTAAAGACCAATCAGCTTCAGTGCTTGCTCGTTATGAGAGTGAACTTACAATCCTGACAAACTCAGAAAATCGAGGTCTCCCATTTTCCATAAACCGAGCCATTCTTGAGTCTACTGGCCGCTTCATAATCCGAGTTGACTCAGATGACTATGTTAGCGAAAATTTTCTTCATATACTCACCATGACATTAAAATCTAATTCCAAAATTGATGCGGCCGCTTGTGACTATGAAATCGTTGGAGAAGTGAATTCCAACCGGATTGTAGATTGTATAGCTGAACCAATCGCCTGCGGAATCATGTTTCGTAGAGATAGTCTTTTTGATGTCGGGCTATACGATGAAGGATTCAGATTGCATGAGGATAAAGAACTTATGTCTCGCTTCCAAAATAAATACAAAGTTACTCGCGTCCCGATACCTCTTTATCGATATCGAATGCATTCTAGTAACATTACCAAGAACCTGGAGGATAGTGAACTTTATCTTAAGAAACTATCTCAAAAAAAGGAGGCTTCAGTTGAAACTGGGAAACAAGGAACTTGATTCCGAATCAGCCCGATACATTATCGCCGAGGTAGGAGTAAATCATGAGGGAGATTTAGAAACTGCGTACAAGTTAATTGACGCCGCCAAGGATGGCGGTGCAGATGCGGTGAAGTTTCAAACTTATAAAGCAGAATCCATTGCAGCTACCGATGCTGTGGCTTATTGGGACAAAAATGAGGAGAGCACAGAATCGCAATTTGAACTTTTTAAGAAATATGATTCTTTTGGTAAACATGAATATCGCAAACTATATGAATATTGCGCATCCAAGGATATTCACTTTAGCTCAACTCCGTTTGACTTAGAGGCAGTTGAATGGCTGGATGATTTGGTCCCATTTTTTAAGGTAGCTTCTGCCGACATCACCAACTTCCCCCTGCTAAGAGCTGTGGGGCGAAAAGGAAAACCAGTTCTACTCTCAACCGGTGCATCCTCCTTATCGGAGATTAAGAAAGCCCTATTTGAACTTGAGAAGTCTGGTGCGGAAGAAATATGCCTTATGCATTGCATATTGAATTACCCGACCGAACCAGCAAATGCAAATTTAAGGATGATACAAGGTCTCAAGAAAGCATTTCCTCGCTACACCATTGGATATTCCGACCACACCCGACCAGATGAAAATATGCTTACTTTAACGATTGCCGCAGAACTGGGTGCACAAGTTATTGAAAAACACTTCAGTTTGGATAAATCTTTACCCGGTAATGATCATTATCATTCTATGGATAAACAAGATTTAAAGTTGTTTATTAGAAACCTAAACTATCTGAATTTGATACACGGAGTGGAAGATAAGAACTTTCTAGATTCTGAAGTTCCTTCAAGAGAAAATGCTCGTCGTTCATTACATTACGGTCGAGATGTCGAATCGGGCGAAGTTATCAATGAATCTGACTTAATCTCTTTGCGACCCGCCACTGGGATTTCACCAGACCAAATCGACAATTTTGTTGGTAAAAGGGTGAAGGAGTCGAAAAGTAGACTTGAACGGATAAAATTAAGTGATTTCGAAGCCCAAAACTAGTGTTGTAATTCAAGCGCGGATTGGGTCCACCAGATTTCCTGCAAAATCCCTGGCGCAAATCGGGGATTTTAAGTTAATTGAATGGGTAATAAAGCGAATAAAAATGTATTTCGACTCCAACTCGATAATACTGGCCGTACCAGATACCGAAGAGAATAGAATTTTAGAAACTTTTGCAATGAATGAAGGGATTCTTTTCGTAACTGGTCCAGAGGATGACGTGCTAACAAGATTCCAGATTGCAACCAAAAATCTGAGTGAGAGAGATTTTGTAATTAGAGTGTGCGCAGACAACCCATTTATTTCAGGAAAACTACTCAAGAATATGAACGACTATGCAATTTTAAATGCTTTAGAGTTTGTTCACTCTCAGCATAGACTTCCCGAATCACCCTATGCCGATGGATTTGGCGCTGAAATATTAAGAAAGGAAGCTTTAGAAAAAATAAGTTTATTAGCAATAACCAAAAATGATCGGGAACATGTGACCATGCGAGCGTATGACGCAGACTCTGGAATAAAAATACATGTATACCCCTTAGACGATATGTTTGAGAAACCTTATTTGAAGTTAGATATTGATACAAAAAATGATTATCTAAATATCGAAAATTGTGTAAAAAAGTATTCCCTCGGTCCGTATAGTGACGATAAGAGTATTATTCAGGCTTTTCAGGAAGAATGGACGAGCGCAAAAAAATAGGTTCCATAGGACCTCGTACCTTCAAATTTATAGATTATCCCACTTTCTATATATTCTAAGCCAAAGAAATCCAATATCTCCTCCAAATTCGAAAAATATTCTAAGCCGTACTTTTGGACACCCTGAGGATATGTGGTCAAAGAGTGAAAGATATAGACAGGCTTTTTCGAGATTCTCGCATAGCTTTTGATTTCATCGATAAGTAATCGAAGTTTCGGAAGGATATACCAAGTAATCTCGCACATAATGATTATGTCCGGATTAAGTTTCTCAATCTCGGCAAAATCGGTTACATCAAAGTGATGAAATGTACCTGCACTTCTACTTCTAGCATGTTGGATAGCTGAGGGTGAAATATCCACACCATGAGCATTGAATCCACGATTATGTAA
>Ga0209358_10003309_pt1 | contig 11942 bp, 7 predicted proteins | sample LauGreFa1BDMLBSN_2_FD_187574 | JGI IMG/M metagenome (GOLD analysis project Ga0209358, IMG submission 187574) | Freshwater lake microbial communities from Lake Michigan, USA - Fa13.BD.MLB.SN (SPAdes) (version 2) | ecosystem: Environmental > Aquatic > Freshwater > Lake | place: Lake Michigan, USA...
GGCGGCATGGTCCGCCAGCAGCTCGATCTGGCGGCGGTACTTGCCTGCGATGCGGGCGATGGGGCAGACCGAGGGCCCGCGGAGCTCGACCGGGCCGAGGAAGGTCTGCAGTTCGGTGGCCAGCGCGGCGGCTCGGTTGGCGCACTCGGTCTCGCCCGGGTGGCGGAGAATGAGGCGCGCCATGCGGCGGTAGGGAGGCAGGCGGAACTGCCGGCGGTCCTCGAGCTCCTGGGTGGCGAACTTCTCGAAGTCGTGGGTCGCGGCCAGGCGGATGGCGGGGGTCTCGGGCTCGAAGCTCTGGATGATGGCGCGGCCAGGCTTCTCGCCGCGGCCGGCGCGGCCCGAGACCTGCGACACGAGCTGGAAGGTGCGCTCGCCCGCACGGAAATCGGGGAGCGCGAGCGCGGTGTCGGCGCTCACGACGCCCACAAGCCGGACATTGGGGAAGTCGAGCCCCTTCGCGATCATCTGCGTGCCCATGAGGCAGCGGATCTCGCCCTTGCCGAAGCGCTCGAGCGCATCGTGGAAGTGCTGCGCGGTCTGCATCGTGTCGCCGTCGACGCGGAGCATGGTCTCGCCTTCGATGAGCGACGGAAAGAGGCGTGTGAGCTCCTCCTCCACGCGCTGGGTGCCGAGGCCGAAGACTGTGACGGTCTTGCCGCAATCGGGGCAGTTCTTCGGGAGGAGCTGCTCGGCGAGGCAGTGGTGGCAGCGGACATAGCTCCTGCGTACCGCGCCCGACTCGTCGACATGGCAGACCATGCCGGCGTCGCACTCGGTGCAGGTGAGCTTCCAGTCGCAGCGCGGGTCGCTGCAGGCGATGTAGTTGGCGTAGCCGCGGCGGTTGAGGAGGAGGAGCACCTGCCCGCCGTCGGCGAAGCACCGCTGCATCGCGTCGCGCAGCGTGGGGCCGATGAGGTTGACGCGGCGATCGCGCGTCATGCGGCGTTCCTCGCCGAAATCGACGACGGCGACCTTGGGCGTGTTGAGGCCGGGCGCGCGCTTGGTCAGGCGGTGGAGCGTCGAGATCCTGCGCTCGACGGCGTTCATCCAGCTCTCGAGGCTTGGCGTGGCGCTGCCGAGGACGATCGGGCACTTGGCGAGTTGCGCGCGGCGGATGGCGCAGTCGCGGCCGTGGTAGCGGGGCGCGGAGTCCTGCTTGTAGCCGGGCTCGTGCTCCTCGTCGACGATCACCAGGCCAAGCGAACCGTCGGGAATGGGCGCGAAGATCGCGCTGCGCGCGCCGACGACGACATCGGCGCCGCCTTCGGCAAGCAGCGTCCACTGCTGGTTGCGCTGCGCCTCGGTGAGGCCCGAGTGGAGGACGGCGACCTTGCGGTGCGCGAGCCGCGCGGCGATGCGGCCGACGGTCTGCGGCGTGAGCGAGATCTCGGGTACGAGCAGGATGGCGCGCTTGCCGCGCGCGACGCACTCCTCGAGCAGGCGGATGTACACCTCGGTCTTGCCCGAGCCGGTGACGCCGAAGACGAGGTGCTGGGCGAACTGGCCGAAATCGCGGGAGATCGCGGTGATCGCGGCCTGCTGCTCGGCGGTCGGCGTCGGCGCGGGGGCGACGTTGCCCGCGCGCGCGATGAAGCCCGCTTCGACGGAGGTCTTCTTGATCGCCACGAGGTGGCCCGAGGCGATGAGGCGCTTGAGCGGTTCGTTCGACGAGTAGCCCGCGGCCTCGGCGAGATCGGGCAGTTCGATGGGTCGCGGGAGCGTGCCGAGCACATCGAGCGCGTGCTGCTGGCGCTTGGTGATCCTGGGAAACTGCCCCGTACCGTCGAGCAGCGACGGCGCGAGATCGACCAGCGTGCGCTCGACGCGGCCGATCGCCTTGCGCACGGCGGCGGGCAGGATCGACGCGAGGGTCATGCCGATCGGACAGGCGTAGTAGCCGCTGATCCAGCGGGCGAATTGCACCAGTTCGGAAGGAAGGACGACGCCCGACGGGTCCTGCGCGAGCAGCGGCTTGATCTTCTCGCGCGGGATGCCGGGGTCTTCGCTGTCGGCGAGTTTGCGCACGATCCAGCCGGCGGTCGGCGTCTCGCCGCGGCCGAGCGGAACCTCGACGCGCGCGCCCTCGGGGAGATGCGCGAGCGCCCTCGGCAGCGCGTAGGTCAGCCCGTCGGGAGAGCGATCGACCGCGCGCTCGACGGCGACGACGACCAGGGGCAGGTTCTCCGTGAGGGTGTTGGCCGCGAACAGGGACACCCCGTCAGCCTACGCGATGGCCCCTCCGACGGCGCGCGGCACGTGCCACCCAGTGCCCGGCACTGCTCGGCACGTGCCGTGCGGGAATCGAGACCCTCGGTCGCGAGAGCTCCCGCTTCGCCATGTTTTGGAAAAAAAACGGAATACAACTGAATTGAGTGGACAACGACGGCAAAATCTTTGATACTGACCTCATATGCGCACAGTTCCATCGCTCATTCGATCCGCATGCTCCGTAGGCCTGGAGAGGGCCGTGGTTCCAGTGGTTTCCTGCGGAGCCGCCGCCGCCTTGGTCGCGGTGTTGATCGGGCCACCGACCGGAATCGCATCGACGCTCGGCGCGAGTGCGGGACCGTCGTCCGATTGCGGCGAACAGCTCGACCAGATGCTGCCTGTTGCGTTCGACGAGGATTTGCTCCGAAACGCCATCGAGGCGACGGTGCGCGGCCGGATCGGCGCAACTGCCGTCGGCGTCGACGCCGGTGAGATCGCGACGCTCGCATCGCGGTTCCTCGCGGAGCGCTGCTTCGGAACGCCCGATGGTTACTGCACCTGGCGGGTGGGCGAAGGCGCGCTGCCGTCACCTGTGACCGTGGATGAGTTCGCCTCAGGCAATATCGAGGCCGCGCGTGCCTCGCTCGGTGGCGGCGATCCCCTCGTCAACCGCGCCGATGCGCTGCTCGGGCTGCATGGAAGTGCCGCGATCCTGGTCGATTGCGCGATCGGCACGGTGGGCGAGCCTGCGGTGCTGGGGGTGCTCGGCAGTTCGGATGCGATGGCGCAGCCACAACTCGGGAGCCGTTTCTGGCATACATCCGAGGTGGCGAGTGGCGTTCGTGAGTTCTGTCTGCCCGAGGAGGCGACGGGCGCTCCAGTTGCCCGAGAGGCGACCGCCATCGGCATCGGGGTGGTCCTTCGCTACGCCGATGGAACACGAGCCCCCGTCCATGTCTCCATTGCCCGCGCGGCCGATTCGGGCCACCTCGCCGTGGTGGGCTACTGGCGATTCGCGCCCTGCGGAGAGCAACTGCCATCGGGCATCAACCTGTCCTTCTGAAGACGACCGCTCGTGCACGGGACGTGCCAGTCAGTGCCGGATACTGAACCGCACGTGCCGTGCACTTCAGTCAGTCTGGTCGTGCTGCTCGGCCGTCGGCGTGGGCTCGAGGCTGATGAGCGTGCGTTCGACGCGGCCGATGGCCTTGCGAAACGCCGCGGGCATGATCGACGCCAGCGTCATGCCGATCGGACGGGCGTAGTGGGCGCTGATCCAGCGCGCGCGCTGGACGAGCACGCTCGGAAGCGCCACGCCTGACGGGTCCTGCGTGAGGAGCGGCTTGAATCTGGCGCGCGGGACGCAGGGGTCCTCGTTCTTCGCGAACTTTCGCACGATTCAGCCGCCGGTCCGAGTCTCTCCGCGGCCGAGCGGGACCTTGACGCGCGCGCCCTCTGGCAGATGCGCGCACTCCTTGGGCAGTGCGAAGGTCAACTCGTCGGGAGAACGGTCGACCGCACGCTCGACCGCGACCCCGACGAGTGGCAGGTCGTCGGCGAGGCGGTTGGCGGCGAAGAGGGACACGGTGTCAACCAGCCACAGACCAGCCGACTTTGCGAAGCGGTCTGGGTCGCACTCCGCGGACGGAGCGTGGATTCGGGGCTTTCGCGGGACTCGATCGACACGAGGGGACCCCCATGCTGCGGCACGCGGCAAGAAAGGTGCCGCGCCGGGTGGTGGCGGTTCAGGAAGTTGCCTGCCGCGCGACGTGACGGAGTCGGGTTTTGAACAAAATCTGGCAAACACACTTGACAAACATTGCCAAAGGTGTTCAATACAGAAGTGGGAAATAAAGTAACTTACGCGCAGATCGTCGAAGTGGGCGGACGAGCACGCACTGAGCGCCGTTCCGCGCGGCTGTGGATCTGTCTTCGACGCGCGATGCGGCTCCTCGTCTGCGCAAGCTCCCTTGGGATAGCCTCCGCCTGCACCGATGATGACTCCCAGGTGGGGGCAAAGGCTGAGGATCCGAACGCGTCCGCGATCGAGAGGATTGAAGTGAACTCCTCGAACATCGCCGAGGGCCTCGTTGTCGAGGGTACGGTGCATCTGGGCACGATCGAACTTGGACAAGTGGGTATGGACGGGATTCATTGCCGATTTCACGTAAAGAACATGACGGAAAGTCGGCTTGAGCGGGTGCGACTCATTCCGAGTTGTGGTTGTACTCGGGCTGTCGCGATGCAGGAGTCGATCGCGCCAGGCGAGACTGTCACGGTCGATGTCCGCCTGTCACCGAGGGTCGTCGGCGAGCAATGGTCCGAAGTCGGTATCCTCGCGACGCCAGTCGATCGGACGGATGACCGCATGGGAGAGCAGGCTCCCGCGCTCGAGCGCCCCGTCGCGCGCATGCGGATCTCTTGGATGGGTGCTGCACGGTTCCGACTCGCGCTCGCCTCGAGTGCGGTCGGATCAGAAGGGGTTTCATCCCCCGCGAGATCCACTGCTGAGATGGTTGTTTCTTCTTCCAGCTCGACCGAGGCTATTGCGCGCTTTCGTGTCGTCGCGATCGCGCCATCGGGTTCGTCGGCGCCGTCGCCTTTGGTTGCGCGGGCGCTTGCACCCCTCCCTCAAGCAGGGGACAAGGTTCGTGTCGTGTCACAGACAGGTTGGCAGTCAGTGCGCGCGCGTGACGGGTCGGTCGCACCAGGGGTATGGACGAGCGACCTCGATGTCGCGCGGGAGCCTCGAATGGAGAGGGAGCCGAACTCCCTCGATGCCGCGGACTCAGCAGGACCTGCGGCTGCCGTCGCGTTCGCGATCCAGTTGGCCGACGATCGCTCGATCGACGGGCTCGGAACTGCCCTCATGCTGACAATGGACTCTTCGGGTCAGCTAGTTCCGGCGGCAGGGATCCGTCCGAGCGATGGAGGTGTGCCATGACCATAACCGCTGTCCGGCTGATGTCATGCCTCGCGCTTGGCGGCGTCGCCGCCGCGGTCGCTCCGATGCATGTGTTGCCGCCGCTCTCGGTGGCGGCTGTCGCGTCCAACCGTCCTGCCACGATCTGCGTGGATGGAGGACTTGGCCCCAGACTGCCGAATCTCGGCCAGGCGAGTCGCGCGCCTGACTCGCCGACGCATGTCGGCATGGCGCTCGCGTGGCCGGTTGCCGCGGAGCACCATCTCGCCGCGGTGATTGGTCAAGGCGTGGAGGGCGAGGATGACGCTCGGGCGGTTGGCGCCGCCCTGCTTGAGTCTTGCTTCCTCACCCGGTACGCAATGCTGAGCCTGGTGCTCTCTCCGGACGAGCTTTCGCGGCTTGCAGGCGCACTTCGTGCACCAGGCGCCTTCGCGGACTGGCTCGATGAGCCTGCTTCGCAGCGAAGCGTCGGTATCGTCTCTAAGGCCGTCGTCGAGGCTGAGCGCGATTTCGCAAAGTCACTCAGTGCCCTTGCGGGCGACGAACGCCGCCATGAGATCGACCGACTCGACGTCGATCGCATGATGCGCGCGCACCCGCGAGGAGGTGAGTGGCTTCCCCCCGCGGCGATTCTGGCGGAGAGGCGGCCGATCAACTATTGCGTTCGCTCCAACCTGCTCGAAGGAGCGGGAGCGGCATGGGCCGCCGTCCTCGATGACGCGTGCACTACACGTGCAGGCTTGCGGCCACAGCAAGCGGTGGAAGAGGTGAGCGCGTCGACGCGTGCGCGGGTGCGGTGCGCCGAGGCGCTCGAGGCTTGGAGCAGCGATTCATCGGAGGGTGCTCGAAGATGGCTGAGACTGGGATTGCGCCAGCGCGAGGCGACCATACACGCGGTCCGAGTTGGATTGTGCACGACTTCGCTGCGGCTCCTCGCATCGCTCCATCAGGCGGCGCAAGGTTCGGTTTACTCGGAGGAAGCAGATCGTTGGCTGCTGTTCTGCGTCGAGCGTGAACTAGGTGAGCTCGGGGGCGTGGCGGAGTTCAGGCGTCAGCTCGCCCGAGTGCGGATGTCGGATGCAATGACGACCGATCCGGACACCGACGCCGAGTTGCGCGCACTCGAGACAGAACTGGCAACTGCGGCTGCCGAGTTTGCTCAGCACTGGAGCCCCGCCAATCACGGGCAAGACGAAGACGCGGCCCGATCGGGTTGGATGACATCCAATCGGCGACTGCTGCGCACGCTGGAGTCGCGGGCAGGAGTGTCGGTCTCTCGCGTTCGCAGAGCGGTCGGGGTAACCCCGTGCGTGCATCCGGTGCAGGTCCGACGAACCGCGATCAGTCGACATAACGCCTAACCGCGAAAAGCACAATGAATGGAGCGAGATACATGAGACAGCACGATCGTCGTCTTACCACACTGGTCCCAGTCGCTCTCGCCAGCTGGGTGCTGCTGGCAGCCTTCGCGGCGTTGTGCATCGGACAGGTGCCGCCACTCGGGCTGCATGCCGACAAGCGCTGCCTTGATCCAGCGCCCGAGACAATCACGCCAGGATGCCCGCGGAACATTCAGCCCTGCGTGAGTGGGACCCCCTGCTTCTGGTGCGATCGCAAGCGCTCCGTGTATGGCGACGACATGGCGTGCGCAACCGAGCCTGGCGCGCAGTGCCAGCAACTCAGCACGACTGGCGTCACTTGCGGCGTTCGCATGGACGCCACCTGCACGGTCGGAGCCGATGGCATCTCGCGGTGCCAGAACGGTGTGCCATCCACCACCGCGGTGTACTGCGTTCCCGCGTCCCGCTGCCAATAGGTCCGATGAGAAACGAGTGTCGCGCCCGCCGCGCTGGTTTCGCAGTGCGTGCGGCGAAAGGAGTCCACCATGACAATTGGAACTGTTCTGCTCCCCCTCGTTCTGGCGGCGGTGTCGCTCGCTCCGCCCGTCGACGAGGCGGCGCCAGCCCGGTCCGCCGCGCCTGCACGCGACGCACAGACCGAGGCTCGCGATCGGTTGCGTGGGCTCTTGCGTGACTGCCGGCTTGCTCGCACCGGCGTCGAGTTCGAGGTTCGGCTGCGCCGGACTTCCGCGCCGGAGCTGGAGTGGGGCCGGGCACGCGTGACACGGCTGCCGGGTGCGTTGCTCGTGGCCGAGCGCGCCACGGAACTCTCGGCGGACTCGGTCGACTTCGTGCGAATCGATGGATTGTGCGGCAAGCGGTTCAGCTTCGATGGCGGCGTGGAGATCGGCGCCGCGCAGAGCGGATCCGGCTCCGCACTCGAGTCGTGGCTTCCGTTGGCACTGCAGGACGGCTCGATGCTCGAAGCGCCGGATGAAGTTCGATCGCTTGAGGAGAGTCTCGAACAATGGGCTGTTCACTTGGATGGCGCGGGTGATGGGCGGTCGACCGACGCGAGTCCGCTTCGATTCCTCCTGCGCCCGGTCGGTCAGGGCTCCGGACTCGAACTGACACTCGAGATCGAGCAGACGGCGGCAGCGCCCCGCATCCGCCGACTGGCGGCCTCTACGCGACGGAGCGACGCCCCGGACACCAAGGTGCCGATTCATGACACGCTCGCCGAGTTCGCAGACGGAACGACGCCGTACCCCGCGCGCCTTGTGATCACGGCCGTGCGTTCGGGGCCCGGAGGCGCGCCTGAGACGCAGCGGCATGTGCTCGAGATCGAGGGAGCCACCGCACTGAAGCTCGATCGCGCCGAAGCCGAGAGTCGCGCGCGACGGCTGCTCGAGCCGGCGCTCGGCGCAGAAGTGGTCGATCGACGCTACGGGCTCCGCTATCGAGGCGGAGACCGACGCTTCGAATGCGGTGGGCGCGCGTATCTCGCGGAGGTCCCCCTGGGTTCTCCGCTCACGATCCGATTCCCGGAGTTGCTGGAGAAGTCGACGCCGATCGAATGAGGTACACGGTAGATACCGCGTATGACTCCAGCTTTGGAACTCACTTGTAGGAACAGAGCTCGGCGCTCGCGCGGGTACACGGTGTGTCGGGTACAGGTTGCCCGTCACGCGATGATTTCGGTGACAACCTCTCCCGCGATGTCCGTCAGCCGGTAGTGCCGCCCCTGGAAGCGGTAGGTCAGCCGCTCGTGATCCACGCCCATGAGGTGCAGGATGGTCGCGTGCAGGTCGTGCACGTGCACGCCGCCGTCGACCACGCTGTAGCCGAAGTCGTCGGTCTGGCCGTGCACATGCCCGCCTTTCACGCCGCCACCCGCCATCCAGATTGAGAACGCGCGCGGATGATGGTCGCGGCCGTAGTTGTCGGCGGTCATCCGACCTTGGCAGTAGGCGGTGCGGCCGAACTCGCCGCCCCAGATGACGAGCGTGTCTTCGAGCAGGCCGCGCCGCTTGAGATCCATCACAAGCGCGGCCGACGCCTGATCCGTCTGCCTGCACTGGTGTGAGATTCCACCTGGTAGTCCGCCGTGCTGGTCCCACCCCTGGTGGAACAGTTGCACGAAGCGCACGCCGCGCTCCACAAGCCGACGCGCAAGCAGGCAGTTCGCGGCGAAGGTGCCGGGATCGCGCGAACCCGCGCCGTAGAGCTCGAAGGTCTCGTCGCTCTCACCCGAGAGATCGCTCGCCTCGGGCACGCTCGACTGCATTCGGTACGCCATCTCTGCCTGCGCGAGCCGCGCGTCGATCTCCGCGTCGCCCTCGTGCGCGAGCGCGTCGGCGGAGAGCTTCGCGAGCGTGTCGAGCATCGCGCGGCGCGCGTGCGGCGAGACGCCCTCGGGGTTCGAGAGCGCCAGAACCGGCTCCTTTCCCGCGCGAAAATGCACGCCCTGGTGCTCGCTCGGCAGGAAGCCGGAACCCCACAGGCGCGCGTAGAGCGGCTGGTCGCGTGAGGCGTCCTTCGACACGAGCACGATGAACGAGGGCAGGTCCGCATTCATCGTGCCGAGCCCGTAGCTCATCCACGCGCCCATCGAAGGACGTCCCGCGATCTGGTGGCCCGAGCAGAAGAAGGTGATCGCGGGATCGTGGTTGATCGCCTCGGTGTGCATGCCGCGCACGATGCAGATGTCGTCGGCGATCTTGGCGGTGTGCGGAAGGATGTCGCTGATCTCAAGCCCCGCGCGGCCGTGCTTCTGGAAGCCCGTGAACGAGCCCGCGATGGGCAGCACGCCCTGGTAGCCGCTCATGCCGGTGAGGCGCTGGCCCGCGCGCACGCTGTCGGGGAGTGGCTGGCCGTGCATCTCGCGCAGCTTCGGCTTCGGGTCGAGCGTCTCCAGGTGCGAGGGTCCGCCCGACTGGAAGAGGTAGATGACGCGTTTCGCCTTTGCAGGGAAGTGCGTGCCCGCGAGCGCGGGGGGCGTGGCGTGCGCGCTGTTCGCGCCGAGGATGTCGCCAAGCGCGAGAGAGCCGAGCCCGAGCGCCGACGCGCCGAGGAAATGGCGCCGCGAGAGGCGCATCAGTTCGTCGTAGGTCGGTGGTCGGTGGTGCGTCGGCATGGCGTTTCGTTTCGAGGTCTATCGCGACATGACCGCCGCGTCGCTGGCGAGGATCGTGCTACACGCGAGCGTGAGCGCCGCGAGTTCGTCTTGCTCGCCGCTGGCGACGCGGCCTTCGACGAGTTCGCGCAGCGCGTCGAGTTCGGCTGCGCGCGGCTCGCGCGAGCAGGCGAGTCGGAACGCGCGCACGATGCGTGCATCGCGGTCGGGCGCCTCGTGCGTGGCGCGTTCGGCGAGCGCGCGGGCGCATTCGGTGAACACGGGATCGTTGAGGAGCGCGAGCGCCTGCAGCGGCGTGTTGGTCGAGGAGCGGCGCGGCTGGCACGCTTCGCGCGAGCCGCCGTCGAAGACGAGCATCGTCGGAGGCGGCACGGTCCGCTTGCGGAAGGTGTAGACGCTGCGGCGGTGGAGATCGTCGCCCGCGCCCGCGCTGTAGCCGCCGCTCGCGCCCGACTGGGCGACGAGGTCGGGTTGCTGCCACGGCTTGACGCTCGGTCCGCCGAACTTCTCGACGAGCAGTCCCGAGGCGAGGAGCGCCGAGTCGCGCAGCATCTCGGCGGTCAGCCGGACGCTCGGTCCCCGCGAGAGCAGCTCGTTGCGCGGATCCCGCGCCCGCTTCTCGTCGCCCGTGGCCGAGCTCTGGCGGAACGCGGCGGTCAGGACCAGCCGCCGCAGCATGGCGCGCGTGTCCCATGCATCGGGGCCGCGCGCGAAGTCGTGTGCGAGGAGGTCGAGCACCTCGGGATGCGTCGGCCACGAGCCCTGCACGCCGAAGTTCTCCGATGTCTCGACGAGTCCGTGGCCGAACACCTGCGTCCACAGCCGGTTCACCTCGACGCGCGCGAACAGCGGATTCGCGGGATCGGTGAGCCAGCCCGCGAGCCCGAGGCGGTTCGGCTCGGTGAGCCTCGCGGTCGACAGCACCGCGGAGATCGCGCCCGGCTCGACGCGCTGGGTGCGGTCGGGGTCGTCGTAGGCGCCGCGACGCAGCACGAAGGTCGGCGGCGCGAACTTCGAGTCCTTCATCGTCATGAACGCCGGCAGCGCGTCGAGGTGCGAGGCGTACGCGCGCTGCGCGTCCCGAAGCGCGGCCGTCTGCGCCGAGGTGGCGCGCGCGACGGTGTGCTCGAAGTTCGCGCCCGCGTCGGGCACGGTGCCTGCCGCGAGCGCGGCCTCGGCCGGCGTGAGCGCGACGCGCCACACCGAGAGCTCGTCGATCGCTCCACCGCGGAAACCCGCGTCGCGCGAGCGCGATCCGAGCTCCATCGTGGCGCCGGCGATGTTCCCCTCGAGTCCGTCGCGCAGGATCGCGGGCTTTGCGTCCACGCCGTTCACGAACAGCCGCAGGCCCGACGAGATCGAGGTCCCGTCGTAGGTCGCCACGATGTGCGTCCACGCGCCGACGGGAAGTTCCGTTGTCATCTCCACGCTCGCCGCGCTGCCCGGCCACAGGTGGATCACGCTCCAGCGCAGGCGTCCGTCGACGATCAGGAGCTCGAGGCCCGAGCCGTCGGCGTCGTTGGTGTAGAACCCCGAGGTGTGCAGGATGGCCGCGCGCGCGTTGCGCTCGCCCGGCTTGATCCAGAACGCGACGCTCACGGGATCGTGCCGGGTGAAGCCCGCGAGGCCCGCGAGCGAGATGCCGCCGTCGCCGTCGAAACGCAGGGATTTCCCGATCTTTCCGTCGTCCGCGAGCGCGACCTCGCCGAGCTGCTCAGGGCGGCCGCGGTCGGTCGTGGCGGGCTTCGTCGCATCGACCGCGTTCGGTGTCCGCCCGTCGGCGAGTTCGTCGAAGGCGTACCGCGCCGCGGGTTCGGGCAGCGCGGACGGCGCCCGCTCGTTGATCAGTCCGGCCGCCACGGTCCCGCTCATCGCGTCGGTGCCGGCGCGCAGCAGGTCAGCCATCGCCTTGCGGAGCCCGGTACGCAGCTCAGTCTCGCGCGCCGCCTGCTTCTCGTTCGCCAGCCGCACGAACGGCGGCGGCGCACTGAAGTGGTGCGCGTAGCTCTTGAGCCCGTTCTCGTCGATCGAGCCGAACATCGCGGCGAGCCCGTAGAACTCGCGCGTGGGGATCGGGTCGTACTTGTGGTCGTGGCAGCGCGCGCACTCGAGCGTGAGGCCGAGGAACGCCGTGCCGAAGGTCGCCACGCGGTCGGCGATGCCCTCCTGGCGGAACTCCTCGGAGATCGAGCCGCCCTCCTCGGTCACCCGGTGCAGTCGGTTGAACGCGCTCGCGACCTGGTTCGCCTGCCGCTCGGCGCGCGAGGCGGACTCGATTCGGTCGCCCGCGATCATGGCCGTGGCGAGGTGGTCGTACGGCATGTTCGAGGCG
>Ga0209358_10003314_pt1 | contig 11926 bp, 10 predicted proteins | sample LauGreFa1BDMLBSN_2_FD_187574 | JGI IMG/M metagenome (GOLD analysis project Ga0209358, IMG submission 187574) | Freshwater lake microbial communities from Lake Michigan, USA - Fa13.BD.MLB.SN (SPAdes) (version 2) | ecosystem: Environmental > Aquatic > Freshwater > Lake | place: Lake Michigan, USA...
TTTCCATCATATCGAAGATGTGATGGACTCAAGGCAGGTTGATGGTTTCATCATTGCTACCCCGCCAGTGACTCACTTAAATCTCGCAGAAATTTGTCTGTTGCGCAAGTTGCCGGTGTTGGTAGAAAAGCCCTACACAATGAATTTCGCACAAGCCAGTCATCTAACCAACACTGCCATTGGAAACAACACCATGTGTATGGTTGGGTATCAACATCTTTTTGCAGATAATTACAACACGTTGAAGAGGTTGGTTGACTTTAGCGCAGGTCATTTAGAGATTTATTCAGAAGGTCTGAGCAACGGGCCCTTTAGAACCAATGTCTCTGTATTTCGAGATTGGGGATCGCATGAATTTTCAATGGCCATTGATTTATTCAACGAAATACCAGTGTCATGTACTTTGAAAAAGATAGACGGAGAAAAAGGGGATATGGCCAAAGGCGTCTTTCTGATGGAGTTGCTTTTTTCATTCAGTAGAAAATACACATCTGTATTTGGCAATATTTCGGAAGTCAAGCGACGTACTCTGATGGTAACTTACCCAGGAGGGTGGGCCTATTTAAACGGGCTAGATCAAGGTGGTTGCGTCGTTATGAAGGATGGCTCAATTGTTAATCCCAATTCAATATTATCAATCGGAGCCAAGCCGCTTGATTTGATGCTGAGTCAATTTGTGAGGTATTCGAAATCCGAGGCTAAAGACTTCAAAAATTTGAAGAATGCTCTTGAAATTGTCTCGTTAATTGACGAAATTGAAAATAAAATCATCATGGAGAATGCGAATGTTTAATTGTATTGTGTGTCATACCCAACTTGCGCCTACTTTTTCATTGGGGCTTCAGCCATTGGCCAACAAATATCCGAAAAGCCAAACTGAAAAAGATAATGAATTCAAGGCGGAAATGAATGTTTACTTCTGCGAAGACTGTGGATATGCCAATGTGCCGTGCAGCGTTGACCGAAGTGTATTTTTTGAAGACTATTATTATTTGTCCTCAGTCAATAAAGAGTTAAACAACCATTTCATTGATTTGGCCGAAGAAATTTATCAAAAGAAATTTAACTTTGTTGTTGATGTGGGATCAAATGACGGAATTCTGTTGAGACCACTTAAAGAGAGAGGGGTTAAGTTTTTAGGAGTAGATCCGTCAGAAAATGTATCAAAAATTGCCAACGATAATGGCTTCACAACTATTGTTGGTTTCTTTGATGAGATGATGGTTGAACACATTCTTAACGATTATGGTAGGCCGGATTTGATTACAGCCTCAAGTGTTTTTACCCATCTGGATGATCCATTGAGTTTTTTTACAAATGTTAAAAATTTGCTACAACCAAATGGTCGTTTGATCATTGAGGTTGAGTATTTGCATAAAATAATATCAGATTTTGCTTTTGAGAGATTTTACTTTGATCGTCCACATTATTATTCGCTAATAACTTTGGCCAAAATGGGGGCTAAATATGGGTTCAATATTGAAGATGCATCTATTGTTAATGTTCATGGCGGTTCACTGAAAGTTACGTTTGTTTTGGGGGAGGTTGATTTAATCCACTCAAATGTTAAAAAAATTTTAGAGCATGAGGCCGCTCATTTAAATACTTCTACTTTTCTGTCTAAGTTCAACGATTTTCGTACCGGCTGTGAAAATATGCGAAAGGCTATTCATGAATTTAAGGGCAATGGATTTAGCGTCGCGGGGTATGGCTGTCCAGCCAGGTTTTCAACTATTTCCAACTTCTCTGGTTTATCTGCCGCAGATATATCTCACGTGGTTGACGATAGTCCATTAAAACAAGGTCGCTTTTCACCAGGCAGACACATACCAATTGTTTCTTATCATCCAGAAGAAAAACCAGATGTTTACATTGTGTTTGCTTTTGAATATATTGCCTCTATCAAGGAAAAGGTTGGATCACTGAGGGTGGGGTACTTCAAGCCAGTACCCTTTCTTGGAATTTAACCACAATGTTCTCTCGCTGGTCTTATCGGTACCTTCGTGCCCTGACTAAAATTAATTATCTTTCGCAATTATTGCTTATTTTCTTGGCGTTATTTTTTGAAAATAAAAATAAAAATAAAAAATTAATTGGCGATATAAAATTTAAAAATATCTATTTGGGCAATAAAGTATTTTCAAATTGCGTCATAGATTATAAATTAAATGTTAATCTTATTGACATTTCAACCTTGGGCAAATTTTGTTTTGATAACTCAATTATTATTTTAAATAATAATGACTTTCGGAATGAGTCGTGTTTTCATGTGGTATCCAAGATTAAAAGAGACTCTAACAATTTGCGGATTTGCATATGGGATTTTGACAACCATCATGCCATTGCCAACAGTATGAGGTTGCTTTATTTATCGGATATTTATTTTTCGGCTCATCAGCATAATTTCGATTATCTTCGGCACGCATCATCTAGTTTTTTAGGTGTTCTACCTGCCTGTGTTATTCAGTGGAGTAAGGAATTTTTGACTCGCTCGCTGCAGTACATGCAATCTGTCCCGCGCTCAAATGAATTGTTTGGAGCCCATATCTATTATTCATTTTTTAACAGGCGTAATAAGATAATTGATGCGGTCTCGATGAATTTTCCTAATGTTTGCTTTTCAAAGCTAAATTACCACGATCGCACAATTGAGGATAGGTTTGCCGAATGGTGTCATTATAAGGTTCATTTTATAGCTCCTGTCGATAATGATTTACCCATCAGACTTTTCGATGCACTGATCACAGGTGGTATTCCTCTGGTGCCGATTCAACTCAAAACTTTGCTTCATGCTCTTTCGATCGATCGTTTTGTGGTCTTTTATGATGAACTTAATTTAGATCTTTTGAATTTAAAAGTGGAGGAGGCCATAGCTAAGTTCGATAAAGAGGGTGCAGAAGGCATGGCAAAACGTATAAAACATACGATGGTTTACCATCATGTTGATGCGCGGATTAGTTTTTTGATAAATTTCAGCCTTTGATTTCCAAGTTAAGTTGGTTCCGGTTTTGTTGATATGTTAAAAATTCGATCATGAAAGCAGTTATTTTGGCCGGAGGCTTGGGCACTCGCCTCAGTGAAGATACCGCCACCCGCCCCAAACCAATGGTTGAGATTGGCGGCAAGCCCATTTTGTGGCACATCTTGAAGACATACTCTCACCATGGCATCAACGACTTTGTCATCTGCTGTGGGTATAAGGGTTACGTCATCAAAGAGTACTTTGCAAACTACTTCTTGCACATGTCCGATGTCACTTTTGACATGGTGACTAACAGCATGGAAGTGCATCAACGCAAGGCTGAGCCTTGGCGTGTCACTTTGGTCGATACCGGTGAAAACACCATGACTGGTGGCCGCTTAAAACGCGTGGCTGGCTACTTACAAGACGAAGAGGCCTTTTGCTTTACCTATGGTGACGGCGTGGGAGACATCAACATCACTGAACTGGTTGCCTTCCACAAAGCGCAAAAAGTCAAAGCCACCCTCACGGCGACCATTCCGCCGGGGCGCTTTGGTGCCTTGGATATGAACGGCAGCAAAGTCAACAGCTTTAAGGAGAAACCCAAAGGTGACGGTGCCATGATCAACGGTGGCTACTTTGTTTTGTCTCCCCAAGTCATTGACACCATTGCGGATGACAGCACCACCTGGGAGCGCGAGCCTTTGGAGCGTCTCGCGCTAGAAGACAATTTGGCCGCCTATCAACACCACGGTTTTTGGCAGCCGATGGACACGCTGAGAGACAAAACTCACTTGGAAGAGTTGTGGCAATCTGGCCAGGCGCCTTGGAAGGTCTGGTCATGAATCCCAGTTTTTGGCAGGGCAAGCGGGTTTTACTCACCGGTCATACCGGTTTTAAAGGCAGTTGGCTCAGTTTGTGGCTTCAGTCCTTGGGCGCTCAGGTTACTGGTTACGCATTGGCCCCAACCACCAAGCCCAGCTTGTTCGAGATTGCGGATGTTGCCCAAGGCATGACCAGTGTCATCGGCGACATTCGTGACCTGGCCAAGTTGCAAGCTGTCTTTGCCAAACACAAGCCAGAGATCGTTATCCACATGGCTGCGCAGCCACTGGTTCGCTACTCTTACCAAAACCCGGTTGAGACCTACGCCACCAATGTCATGGGAACAGTTCATGTGCTGGAGGCAGTGCGCAGCACCCCGGGTGTGAAGGCCGTGGTGAACATCACCACTGACAAGTGCTACGAAAACCGCGAGTGGGTTTGGGGCTATAGGGAGACCGAGCCCATGGGCGGCTTTGATCCTTACAGTAACAGCAAAGGCTGTGCCGAACTGGTCAGCTCGGCCTATCGTTCATCGTTTTTTAACGCCAACAATTACGATCAACACGGTGTTGCCTTGGCAACTGTGCGCGCTGGCAACGTCATTGGCGGTGGTGACTGGGCACGAGACAGGTTGATTCCCGACATCTTGACTGCCTTTGAGCAGGGTAAAAAAGTCGAAATCCGAAACCCTCACGCCATTCGCCCTTGGCAGCATGTGATGGAGCCTTTGCGTGGCTACCTCACGTTGGCAGAGAAATTGTTTGAACGCGGCCCCATCTTTGCGGAAGCTTGGAACTTTGGCCCCCATTACGAAGATGCCAAGCCGGTTGGCTGGATCGTCGAACAAATGTCTGCACTGTGGGGGGGCGATGCGCAATGGCAAGTGGATACAAGCAATCATCCGCACGAAGCACACTACCTCAAACTCGATATTTCCAAAGCCCGCAGCCTTCTTGATTGGCACCCTGCCTTACGTCTGAAAGACGCACTCGAGCTCATCATCGACTGGTCCAAGCGGCGCCAAGCAGGCGCGAACATGCGTCAGTTGACGCTTGCTCAGTTGCACGACTATCAAGCCCTCACCCAATAACATTCCACCCAAATTTCAATATTCAAATGGAAAATGCAAAAACCAAAGCCCTGCGTGAGCAAATCTCCAAACTTGTTGGAGAGTACGCCGACATCGCATTGGACTCTCACCCCTTTTTGCCTGGCTTAACAGCTGTACCTCCTTCGGGAAAGGTTTTGGGTGCCGAAGAACTTAAAAACATGGTTGAGGCGTCTTTGGACGGCTGGCTTACCACGGGCCGCTTTAACGCAGAGTTTGAGAAAAAGCTAGCAGCCTTCATCGGCATCAAACACCTCATTACCGTTAACTCCGGCTCGTCTGCCAATTTGGTGGCCTTCAGCACCCTCACATCCCCCAAACTGGGCGAGCGTGCCATCCAAAAGGGCGATGAAGTCATTGGTGTGGCTGCAGGCTTTCCCACCACGGTGAATCCGATACTGCAATTTGGTGCCGTTCCTGTTTTTGTAGATGTCGATGCTGTCAACCACAACATCGACGCTTCTAAAATCGAAGCTGCCATTGGACCCAAAACCAAGGCCATCATGTTGGCGCACAGCCTAGGCAACCCGTTCAACCTGGATGTGGTCACTGCAATTTGCAAAAAGTACAAACTGTGGCTCGTAGAGGACTGCTGTGACGCCCTGGGCACCACCTACCGCGGCCAAATGGTCGGTACCTTTGGGGACATTGGTACGCTGAGTTTTTATCCAGCTCACCACATCACGATGGGGGAGGGCGGGGCCGTGTTCACCAACAACGATGAACTTAAAACCATTGCCGAAAGCTTTCGCGACTGGGGTCGCGACTGCTATTGCGCCCCAGGCAAAGACAACACCTGTGGCAAACGCTTTTGCCAAAAGCTTGGCAACCTGCCCGAAGGCTATGACCACAAGTACACCTACAGCCACCTTGGCTACAACCTGAAAATAACGGATATGCAAGCCGCGTGTGGCCTGGCCCAGTTGGACAAAGCGTCTGCCTTTATTCAAGCCCGCAAAGACAACTTCGCCTTTTTGAAAGAACGCTTGAAAGACTGCGAAGAGTTTGTGCACCTGCCTGAAGCCACCGAGCACTCCGACCCATCTTGGTTTGGCTTCCCGATAACACTCAAAGAAAATTGCCCCGTGACCAGGTTGGATTTGCTCACCTACTTAGACCAAAATAAAGTAGGTACACGCCTATTGTTTGCAGGTAATTTAACCAGCCAGCCTTACATGCAAGGCGCCTATTACCGCATCAGCGGCGACCTGACCAATACCGACAATGTGATGAACAACACTTTCTGGATTGGCGTGCAACCGGCTTTGACGCGCGAGATGCTGGAGTTTGCAGCCAGCAAAATTGAAAGCTACCTCGGCGTGAACTTTTAATTGATTCGGGTTTGAGTTTGAACATCGTCTTGACAGGTGCCAGCGGCTTCTTGGGGAGCGTGTTGGCTCTGCATTGGCTTCATGCGGGACATCAAGTGGCCTTGTTGCTGCGACCAAACTCCAAGCTAGACCGTCTGCAGGGTTTGCATGCGTCATTCGATATTGGCCGCTGTACGACCGATGATGAAGTTGCTGCCTTTATAAAACGCGTGCAACCCGAAGTGGTCGTTCATACCGCCTGCGCTTATGGTCGCCAAGGCGAAACCAGTTTGCAGCTTTTTGATGCCAATCTGCGCTTGGGGCTGGTCTTGATCCAAGTATTGCAAAATGCGGCACAACCCGTCACTTTCATCAACACCGGCAGTGCTTTGGCTCCTGAGGTGAGTCCTTATGCACTCAGTAAATACCAATTTGCACAATGGGGTCGTCTGCTAGCGACCCAGAATACGGGGGCATTTCAGTTCATCAACGTATTGCTCCAGCACATGTACGGCCCTGGTGACGATGTATCTAAGTTCACCACGCATGTGTTGCACGCATGCCATCGCAATGACCCCGTGCTAAAGCTCACCGCTGGTGAGCAAGCCCGTGATTTTATCTATATTGACGATGTGGTCAGTGCCTATGACACGCTGCTCATGCAACGTCACCAGTTGGAGCCTGCGCAGGATATGGAAGTGGGTTCTGGCGTTGCACCCAGCATTCGACAATTTGTCGAGTCCGCTCATCGATTGACGGCTTCCCGCACTGAATTGCTATTTGGTGCCATTCCTTATCGTGCCAACGAAGCCATGCACTGCTTGGCCAACTTGGAGCACATGGCGCAACTGGGCTGGACACCTGCATTTGACCTGGATGCAGGCCTCAAGAAAACCATCGAAATGGAATTCAAAAAATGAAACTATTGATCACCGGCGGTTGCGGTTTCCTCGGCAGCAACCTCGTTTCTGACGGCTTGGCACGTGGTGATGAATTGGTTGTCTTTGATAACCTCTACCGAAATGGCTCTCGTGAAAACCTGATTTGGCTGCAAACCCAGGGTCAATTCACTTTCGAGCACGGCGACATTCGCAACCAAAACGAGATCACCCGCGTGATCCAGTGGTTCAAACCCGATGCCATCTTTCACCTGGCCGGTCAAGTGGCGATGACTACCTCTATTGCCAACCCACGCATGGATTTTGAAGTTAACGTGATGGGCACCCACAACCTGTTGGAAGCCGTGCGACAACATGTTCCCCATGCCACGGTGGTGTATTCATCCACCAACAAGGTCTATGGCGATTTAGAGCAATTCAATTACGTTGAAACGGATACGCGCTACAAATGTGTTGAACTCCCCAACGGCTTTAACGAGCAGACCCAACTCAGCTTTCATTCTCCTTATGGGTGCTCTAAAGGTGCGGCAGACCAATATATGTTGGATTACGCCCGAATCTTTGGCCTCAAGACAGTGGTATTTAGACATTCATCCATGTATGGCGGCAGGCAATTTGCGACTTACGATCAAGGATGGGTGGGATGGTTTTGTCAAAAAGCGATGGAGGCCAGCAAAGGCTTGCACAAAAAGCCCTTCACCATCTCTGGCACCGGCAAACAAGTTCGCGACGTGCTTCATGCGGACGATATGAAGCGGCTTTATATGGCTGCAGTTAACCATATCGAAAGAGCCAAGGGCCAAGCCTTTAACGTGGGTGGTGGGTTTGAGAACAGCCTGTCTTTGCTGGAGCTGTTTGCGCTGCTGGAGAAAATAGCTGGCGTCAAACTGCACTACACCCAACTGCCTGAGCGCGAAAGCGATCAACGCGTGTTTGTATCTGATCTTGGCAAAGCCCAACAATTGCTCGACTGGCGTCCCCTGGTCTCCGCGCATGAGGGCGTAGCGCGCATGGTTGAATGGGTGAGCGCCACAAAATGACGGCAGATGTATTTAGGGAGGGAAGCGCGACTTCCTGCAAATAATATATGAAAAGTTGAAATTGCTTATGTTTGGAAGGTATTTTTATTATCGTTCCTCGCTAAGCTGTAGTTGAATCACTCTTTCAAGTAACAGAAAAGATATCACTGTGACTGAAATTAAATTAAAACAACCTAAAGTCAGTATATTGATTCCGGTTTACAACCGCAAACAATACATCACCGAATGCATCCAATCGGCGCTGAATCAAGTTTTCACAGACTTTGAAATAGTGGTGGTTGATAATGCGAGTGATGATGGCACTTGGGAAATTTGCCAACAATTTGCTGCGCTGGATCAGCGGGTTCGGATATTTCGAAATGAGGTAAATATTGGTCCAGTTCGAAATTGGATACGTTGCGCGCGAGAGGCCAAGGGAATTTTTAGTAAAATTTTATTTAGCGATGATTGCTTGGAGCCGAATTGCCTAAATGAGATGGTCCAAAAATTGAGTGATCAAAGGGTTGCTTTAGTTTATTGTGATGCGCTTTTAGGTAAATCCAGGGAAGACTCGATCGTTATTTACTCCCAGGCTGACTCCGCAAAAATTGACGGCAACCATTTCTTAAATCTTGTCTTATCTTATAGGGCGCCCAAAAGTCCTGGTGCTGTTCTCATGCGTACCTCTGACATATTGAAAAATCTTCATCCATCTTTTCCGACCTCTACCCCGCGCGCTTTTGAAACAAATGGCGCTGGACCGGATGTACTATTATTGCTACTGACATCACGGGACTACAAATATGTTGAGTACATAAAAAAACCCCTTGTGTTTTTCCGTGATCACTCGGCTTCATTCTCTGCTGAAAATAAAAATAATGAGGTGGTTAAAGGCTATCAGTCAGCAATAGCCTTATTTTTGAAAAATAATTATGGTGATCATCGCTGGTTGTCTTATCTTTCGGCTGAATGGATACTACAGATTCGTTTGAGTCGAAACTGGTGCAATCCTGTTGATTACATGATGGAGTTTGAGGGTGTTGGTAAACTGAGTGAAGTGTTAAAACTCATCTTATTAGCTGTAGGTCATTTTGCCTTCACTCTATACGAACGTTTGATTAAGGTAAGGGTATGGCAATATACTATGGTGTAGAGCCAGAACATTTACTTTTGGCAGCCCATAGCGTCTTTCACCAAACCTTGCAACCTTCTGAATTGATCATAGTCGTTGATGGTGTTATTGATTGGAAACTAGAGGATATAGTAATCCAGATTTCTTCGATTGGCGAAGTGAGAGTTTTGCGATTAAGTGAAAATGTAGGTCCTGGCGCTGCGCGTCACGCGGGAATTCAATTGGCTAATTCAGAGATCGTTGCTATCATGGACTCCGACGACATATGCGTCTCGTCGAGGTTTGAAAAGCAATACAAAAAATTGACCTCGGGTGAGATTCATATAGTCGGTGCCTGGATTAGGGAGTTTTCTGATGTAACGGCTGATAGATCGACCCTACGTGTTTTGCCGGAGACTCATAGCGCCTTAGTGCATTATGCCAAAAGGCGCAGTCCAATGAACAATGTTACGATTATGTTTTATAAGAATTCTTATTTTACTGCTGGTGGTTATTCTAGTATGCGATCCTTTGAAGACTATGATTTGTTTGTTAGGATGATTCTGTCTGGCTCTCAGTTTTATAATGTTCAAGAGGTTTTGGTTGAGGTTCGCGGTGGTTCGCAAATGTTTAGTCGGCGTGGCGGATTGAGACAGATTGGATTGGAATCAAGTATGCTTTTCCGTTTTTATAAGTGTGGTTTTTATTCGCTTAAGGACTTATTAATCAATTTGTGTTTGAGAACGACCATGAGGTTGTTGCCTAACTTTATTCGCAAAGGTATTTATACGACTTTTCTCAGAAAAGATGCATGAAGTGGGTGCGTAAGCTCACCCAAATGGTGAACAAGTTGAAAATAGAGACTTTCATTTCTTTAAGGAAGAGAGATGGTAATCGTCCCCAAGAACCTAAGGTGTTAGAAGTAGAATTTTTTCGAATGGAAGAGGTTCTAAATGAAGAGATCGAGATTCACGGACAGCCAGATCATTGATTCAGTCAAAAGGGTTGAAGCTGGTATAGGTGTCCCAGATATATGCCGCGAGTTGGGCATCAGCACGGCGACGTTTTACAAATGGCGGGCCAAGTAAGGTGGCATGGATGTGTCCATGATTTCGGGGCTATGTTTGGTGTTTGGGCAAAGTGTCCCCGCCATTGCGCGACAGTATCATCTTGACGCGCGACACTTTGTGCGACACAGCCGGTTTGAATACTGTCGTGCAGATATGCGAAAGCCCGTCATGATCTGACGATTCAATAAACTAAAGCTCTGCCCATGTCGCGCACCACACCCAGCGAAGAGCTCGATCTGATTGAATCTATTGTTGCAGTTCACCCCAGAGGGATCGGCATCTCTGACATTGAGGCGGAGATGGCACGGCGTCAAAATGCAAAGATCAACCGTCGCACATTGCAACGACGATTGCAAAAGCTCACCGCAACGAAGCGTATCAGTGCGGAGGGTCAAAGCATCGCGTTGGTCTACAAGCCTTCATCAGACAAGGTGGTGGAGCTCACAGGCGTGGCCGCATCGGCCACTTTGGGTTTTGCTGACGCAGAACTGTACGTCTTTGTCTCTCCCGAGTGCGCGCGCATTCGTGACCAAGTCCGGGTGCCGCTGATGCACCGCCGCCCTGTAGGTTATCAGCGCGAATTTCTGGAGGCGTATCAGCCCGGCCAAACCTTTTACCTTTCGGCGTCATTGCGCAGCCAGTTACACGACATGGGGCGCACATCGGCCAACGAACGACCTGCAGGCACTTACGCCCGTGATATTTTGAGCCGCTTGCTCGTTGATCTGTCATGGGCCTCGTCCAAATTAGAAGGTAACACATACAGTCGGCTGGACACTCAAAATTTGATTGAGCTCGGGCAGGTCGCTCAGGGCAAAGATGCCATTGAAACGCAAATGATCCCGAACCACAAATCGGCCATTGAGATGCTGGTTGAGGGTGCTGATGAGGTTGGCTTTGATGCCTTCACATTCAAAAACATCCACGCTGTGCTGTCACAGGACTTGATGCCAGACCCGCAATCGAGTGGACGGCTGCGTCGGCGTGCTGTCGAAATCTCCGCAACCGTGTTTCATCCAGCAGCTTTGCCGCAAGTTATCGAAGAATGCTTTGATCAATTGTTGAACAAGGTCGCTGCCATTCCCGATCCGTTCGAGCAGGCCTTTTTTCTGATGGTGCAATTGCCCTATTTGCAGCCGTTTGAAGATGTGAACAAGCTTGTCTCTCGCATCGGGGCCAATATTCCGTTGATCAAGAGAAATCTCTGTCCCTTGTCTTTTATTGATGTGCCGGAGCGTGCCTATGTCGAGGGTACCTTGGGTGTTTACGAACTCAACGAAATTGATTTGTTGCGCGACGTGTTTGTTTGGGCGTATGAACGCTCTTGTCAGCGTTACTTGGCCATCACGCAAACAATGGTTGAGCCCAACCCGCTGAAAATCAAGTACCGTGAGGAACTTATTCAAGCGGTTCAATGGGTGGTTAAAGGCCAGTTGCGACCTCAGCCCAACGTGATTGCCCAAGTCGCGCGTGATCGCGTCAATGGTATTGATCTCGAGGCATTCATTCAAATGCTGACGGACGCACTCAACCAGATGCACGAAGGCGGTATTGCCCGTTACAGGCTGCGTCGCGCTGAGTATTTGGCCTGGCAGGCACTGATGCATGCTGTTCCTGGCGTT
>Ga0209358_10003316_pt1 | contig 11924 bp, 14 predicted proteins | sample LauGreFa1BDMLBSN_2_FD_187574 | JGI IMG/M metagenome (GOLD analysis project Ga0209358, IMG submission 187574) | Freshwater lake microbial communities from Lake Michigan, USA - Fa13.BD.MLB.SN (SPAdes) (version 2) | ecosystem: Environmental > Aquatic > Freshwater > Lake | place: Lake Michigan, USA...
GGCATCAAAAAAGCTACTTGTAAGTAGCTTTTTAAGTGGTGGGCCCACCAGGACTTGAACCTGGGACCAAAGGATTATGAGCAGAGTTTACCGCTAGCACCCTAGTAAACATGGCAGATTGCAGCGGCCTGATCAGCGCCGTGGAAATTTCCGTGGAAGCGCACCCGCACGTAACCTTATGTTTTTATTGGTGAAATTTGGTTAAATCTTTCACGAAAGTGTGGATGAGATTTACGTGCCAAGCAAGCTAACTTGATTACTTTTTTCCCTTTGAAGCAGTCAAGAAAGATTCACATGAAAGTATCAATTGCCGTGCGTATACGTTAGCCGCTTCCCAGACCACGCTCTCCCGCACAGCAAAGATCATGTAGACAAGATGAGCAAACGCAATCAAAAGAATAATCTCAATTCTCTCTGCACGATCACCAGTAAGAGTCCAAGCGGAATTCCATAACAATCCAACACAAACAATGACCGTCAAAAGATTTAGTCCGATTGCTAATCGCTTCAGGCCAAATATATTTCTCCGGAATCCATATGTGACATTTTCTGAGAACAATAGACTGAACTTCTTTACATCCCTAGTGTTCTCTCGCAACCAGACTCCGCATTGTTCATAAAATTTATCAGCCACCTCTTGGTCTTCAAACTCTTGCTCTGAGCTTGGCACTCCAATGTTGAGCTTCTTTGCTAGAAAATTCCTGTACCTCTCCTTTGAACCTTCATCAATAACGGCATCGTTTCTGCGAAACAAGACTATGGATGGCATGCCGCCGTTGTTTGTAAAAATCTTTTGCTCTACGGAACGACCACATCTTCTTGCAAAATCTGATAACGCATATAGCAACACAAAAGTTGCCAAGGTTGCAAAAGTGCTTGTTAAGTCAAATGATCTCCAAGAAATTAGAAGCATTAGTGCGGCTACTGAAGGTGCTGCAGCAAGAAGCGCAGGCAACAACCTAGCGCGAAGTGAATAAGCGTCAAATAATTTGAAAATGCTCATTTATGGCGCCTCAACTCTTGAAGCAAATTCTTCAGCTGTGGCTACGACAGAATTCGCATGACCATCACCAGAGTAGTGTGAAACCCACTTAGTACGAGTTGTATAAACTTTATATCCACGCCTAATGAATGCGTTTTTAACTTGCCCACGCGGATAGTCTGACTGCTTAGAACCAACAGAACAGAAAGCTGTTCCGATCTTTTTTTCCTCATTCAGTGGTGAGCCCAACCATCTGTTCAAAACACTTGGTGTCACGTTGTGTCTACTGCCATGATGAGGGACTTGTACAAACTTTGGCCTTGATAGTCCTAAATATTGAGCGTAATCCGCTGCCTCATTTAGACCAACTGGCCCAACATCAGCGGTTAGCAAAACCGTTCGTCCTGCCTCAAGCTCCGCATATTGAACAACACACCCCTCATTAGATGCAGATGTTGGTGGCTGAGGATTTTCAGAGAGCGTCTCAATATTCCAAGACTCATCCATCCATTTTTTTGCTGCTTCAGCAAGTAACGTCAAAATTCCAGTTGGCTTAGTAGCGCCTTCATCAGCTTTATAGGAAGTTGGCGTTTTATCAAGATCAGGAAGCATGTCAATGTATCGTTGCCTTGATGGAGCTAAAACAGTAAATTTGCCTATCTGAGCACCTTGGAAAACATCATGAATTAGCGTCCCCTTTTCAATTGCAAGCCGCTCAAGCTCAACCAGATACGGGTGCTTTTCTTTAATCGCGTCAATCAACCCTTGGAGTGTGTAGTTGCCATGAAAATGCTCAAGTGCCTCTTCAGCGTATAACCACGGTCTATTCATCCACAGATTTTTGACGGTGAAATGCTCAAGTACACCAACTAAGCCACATGCATGATCGTTGTCTGCATGTGATAAAACCATATGGTTGATATACATGCCTGGGTAATATTTTTCAATATGCTCAATTATGGTGTCAGCGGTTTGAATTAAGCCTCCATCCACAACATGTAGCAAATAACCATTCGCATCATCGCCATAGCGCACAACGATAGCATCGCCATTACTATCACCAACAGGCAGAAAATCAACCTCATAAGGCATATCAATTCCTAGGTACTATTTGCTTCATTTAATTCTAATCTAATTGGTAAAAATTTGACTGTTTTTATACCGTCTGCAATTAATGCTTTAGCTTGAACTTACCAACCCACGCTTCAAACCCCTGTGCGCTCATGTATCGTGGATCTAGAGTGTTTGCGTGATGCGTAGCCCATCTCACCCAACGCTCAAAATCTTTGATTGGTATCTTTGTTGTTTGCGCCTTGGATTGCATGATCGCAATCAGATCCCTAATCTGATCTGCATGATTCATGCTCGCAACTGCAGTACTCATCATGTTTTCACGATCAGCTAACAACCGTTCAAGAGCTTTGCGCTTCTTAGCAGCGGCAAGCTGGATTTGATATTCACGGCGCTCAATCGCACTCTCCCGCCGTTCAACTCGCCACTTGTAATTGCTGATGAGACTACTCCTGTACTCCTGCTCGTCATGCATCACAACATCCATGACGATCTGTTTTACGCACTCTGTCGTAATGGTTTCAAACTCGTAGTAGTTCCTGCCTTTCGCGTACTTGTGAGTTTCTTGATCCCATCTAAAACAATACGTTCTTAAGTGCGTTTTCTTGAGTTTTTTACGCTGCACAGGCGGCAGATGACGCTCATCAATAAAAAAAACAAATTCTTTACGATGTCCAAGGAAATCAATGTGGAAGGTGAAGCTCTTTTTACCCCTCCTAATGACTTCAAAGCCTAAGCACTTAAACCAATGAAGAAGCGCATTCAGCCAAAGTAAGCATTGCTTGCCCTTTTCATCTTTGTATCTTGGACTTTCCCACTCACCACGACGCTTAAGTGCAGCAAGCGTCACGTCATAGTCCATGAGGTGTTGAACAATTGGATGGCTTGTTGTTATCGCTTCAAAATCAGGCAACTTTGGAAAGATTGCCTCAATACGCCCTTTGAACTCATTCAATGACTCATTGGGTGGCGCAGGTGGAGGCCTAATGGGATCATCTAGGTCTTCAGGGTCAAATTCATCCGTACGTACAGCATCACGCTTAGCGTACTCATTGCGAATGAAGCTATTAAAGCTCTCGTTATGCTCAGGATAATTTGGTAATGGCGGCTTAGTGAAACGTCCAACCTTCTTAGTTGATGTGGCTTGGAGATTTGCCCAATACCCTCTAGGTGGGCGTGGAACATTGCGTTCCTTACAAATCCTGCCAAGCATCACGCCAGAAATACCAAACTGCTTAGCGGCGTGCATCATGGGCGTTGACCACACAAGGTCATATAGCTCTTGCCTAGTTATATCAACAGACATACTGAACTCCCTTCCCTGTTGTTGGGAAGTTCAGTATAAAAATAACAATTAAGCATTGCTAGCTCACAAGCGAAGGAAGGGTAACAACATTCCCAGCGCCATACTGCCCTTCAAGCAGCCAAAGTGCATCTTGACTGGAATTAGCTTGAACGCGAGTACGCACAACCATGTTGTTGCTTTGAATACGCACCATTGCCTCATATGTTTCCATTTACTCTCTCCATGTGATCTATCTAGTTGCTAGTGAAAACTGTGGTCAAAGCAATGCCTGAGCTCATGACCTAGTTGATGCATGGTTGGCAGCTGGCTGGTAACAATCATGCAAGCTGTAGAAGTCCAGAAACTACAAGCAGCAACGCCATATCCAAAACCACCTAGTCCACGCCGTTTGCTTTCAGCTTCACATGCCTCTTGTACGTTACGGGTTACGACCCAGCTGATAGCTAATTGACTGGCATGTTTTGAGTTTGGCTTGAATTGAGCATCACCATCCCGCCAATCACCTGCTATAGCTAGGCAAGGCAGCATTAAAAGTATGAAAAATGCCTGATGCATCTCAGTACTCGCTAGTTAGCATCAGCACCCAATCACGCTCACTCCAACAGCCATAAAGCGTAATGCTGGCAAGCGGAAAGTCCGTGTACTCAACAAACTGTGATGCCAACACGTTGTCGTTGCCATCTTCAATTGCAACGTATGCAGAACTTTTCTGCACAGTCATTTTGAGAACAGTGAATGGATTGGTGTTGTGGTCAATGCTTAGCAAGTGAGACCAGTACAAGTCCAAAAGCCAAAAACACTCTGCTTGCTCTGCCAAATACTTAACACCGTCTGTGCCAAGCAAGTTAGGACGGATGCGGTAGTGATACTCTGTACCCGTAAAGTTCCCAAGCTCCTGCTCAAGCTGGCTTGCGTTAATTGCCATTCAAATTCTCCTGCACTACTTTCAGCAGCCAAGTCTGTACATCGTCTGCACACGCAGTCAGCTTGTAGCTAACGATTGCGCCGTTGCGATTGACTTGCTCTGCTTGCATAAAGTTGTCCGTAAAAACTTGGAACTGTGTGCCGCTTTCAAACACAACTGCTACGCCAATCACAACGTCACAGTCACGTCCTACGTCCAGCATGTAGTTAATTGCTGAACGCACAAGCCAATAAAACTCTTCCTTGCGCTCTATTGGTTTGCGGTAGCGTTTGGCAGCACGACGAATGTGCGGACTTGTAACCCGCATTAACTCGTCAACATAAGGTGCCATGCCCACACCGTATTTCAGGGCATAAGCACCAGTTGGATCAGCGTTCATAGTTAACGATTAAATCCACCGCGGATCTGACCAGATGCAGCAGTAATTTGCTCATCCAGTGAGCCCTCTAGGACGATGGAATTAACAGTTTCTAATGCACTAATTAATGCATCTGCATTGGCACATTCAATAGCATTGCTTTTGCCGTTGAGCATGAGCACCTTTGCACCGTAGCGAACTTGCAAGAAGACTTTATTTCCTTCTGCAAACCACCAAGGACGAATTTTCTTAGTACGAGTTACTTGAACACGCTCGCCTTCTGCGTTAGTAACAGTTTTGATGTGTGTGGGTGCATAAACCTCGCCAGCATTAAGTGCGCGAGCATAGGTTAGTTGCTCCACGATCTTTAGGCTAAGTTTTGAACGACGATGTGCAATTGGGTCTTTATGTGCAGGTTTTTTTGCAGATACCAACTTGAGTGATGTAAGCGTTGCCATTGTGTTTTCCTTTCATGTTTAACAGGGCTACACAAATTTATTTTCAAAGCCAACAACGGACAACCACATCTCTTGGCACTGAATTGAATTCACTCAATCTCTCATGGTTTTCACATCAGTGCAGATAAATAACAGCATGAACAAACGACAACTTACTCAGGCAAATCATGAATACATAGGCAATCTAACAACCAAATGTACGCACGGTCTAACCTTGCAAACAAACTTAAAAACGCGAAATATCAGCAATTGGCAAATGGAAAGGCACATAGAGGATGCACTTAAAGCAATGAACGAATACCAGAAAAGGCTTAACTGGCTTCTTACAGGAAATGGCTACAAACGAAATCCAGAAAAACTACCCATCATCATCACTGCACTAGAAGGCACTCAAAATACGTACGACCACAACAGAACCCTGCACTTTCATATTGCACTAGGGAACTTTGACTTAAGCAGGCTAGATGATCACTTGCTAGAAAGACTTAGGCATCACTGGCAACGCACAGGTATAGGCACAAGAGACATCAAATTAGAACCACTCATACATGGTCGCGAACATGGATGGGGTACGTATATCAACAAAGAACACAACAAAGGCAATGAAATGTGCATTGATTTTTCACACACGCAAATACCAAGTCACTTACTTGCAGATTGACCCAGCGTTATCTGCTTTAAGGTAAGCAACTTGGTTGCTAGCTATTACCAGCTAGTTATATTCACACGTCTGTCAAACTTGACTAGATAAAGCAGAACAGTCATTACTTGATGGACTCCAAAACAGCTGTACAAACATCAACAGATCCATCACCTAACTCAAAGCGATAGGACTCAGCTCCATCTTCATTCTTACTCACAGACGTAATGAAGCATGTCTTAAATCGCTCACTAACTTGACACATATAAGTTAACAGCTTTGCGTACTTGTCTAACTGATCCGAATTTTTGTAATCTAACGTCATAGATGCAGCTGCAAGCAAATTAAACACGAGAGAACCTCCAGATGTATTGTTTGGAGGAATTTCATTTCCGTATTTGATTTGCATTTGACCGCTATTGAAATCACTTAGATCAATCATTGCATCAATTAAAACGCTTAGATTTGCAGGGTAGGCTTCATTCAGCGAAGCAACAGCCAGCTCATCAATAATGGCCTCAAAAGCACGTTCACAAACTTTACGAATTAACATTTTGAACCTTTCAAAAAAGCCACCCACCAGTTACAGCTGATGAGTGGCTAAAAGTTAACATCACTTACGAATACAGCTCATAAATTTTTGAGCTGATCTTCTTCAAGGCATTCACTGCCTTCTTGCCCATCTCGCACTCAAGCAACGCTTCCTCTTGCACTAGGGTGTACAAGAAAAACGCATACTTCAAGCGACGATTAACTTTGCAAACATTGATGATTGATTGAAAGTAATGATCCAATTCGTCATCATCTGCCAAGTCATCATTAGCAACTGGAGAAAGTAAGATATGAACTACGCTTTTGTCTGCGTACTTTTCAATTTCACTTCTCTTTGTCATGTGATATCGAATCGTGCCTTCAATCTCCTTCAGATTAAACATAGCTGTAACTAGCTTGCTTGTTACGCTAGTGTTAAGCGGATGGAGAAAGAGAAACACCATTTCATCAGCCAAGTTCAGGCCAGCATCAACGTAAGATTCATGCAGCATCTTCAACCTCCTCTTTTGACAGATAGGCATTGGGTGCAATTGAATCGAAGAACTCCTTATTGCTTGCCAAGAAACTACGCCAGTCCTCCACTTTGAATGCTTCCTGAATCAAACGAATGCACTTGCTAATTTTTTCAGGCACACGTTTTTGCGAGCTGTCATCAAACGCCGCTTTATTTGCACGTTCAATTGCATCCAGCATCACCCAGACGTTGTGATTAGCAATCAGGTAGCGGCTCATGCTGTCAAAGTGGACTTTTGCCGTATCGCTGCCCTGAACATTCAAATCGCCCAAAGTAAGCAACTTGCCAATTGGTGAGTTGTTGTAAGGGAAATTTTCTGCACTACCACGATGTGCATAGCCTTGATCTACTTTTGCAGAAGAGATGCGCCACGATGACAACGAATTGCTAAGCTCAGGCGAAATGTAGGCTTTATTGCGCTCTGCAGCCATCACAAAAGGACTGCTAGAGTCAAAGGTCACACTAAAGTCACCGTACTGATCTCGCAAGGCATTTTGAATAGCAGTGAAAAAAACAGCCCACTTAAGCGTTGATACACCCAAGACATGCAAATTGGTACGCCCATCTCTGAACGCATCATCCTCGCGCATACGCAAAATGGCGTAGAGCATTTGGTGAATGCCACCATCTGCACCAGTACCACCTGCAAGTGCCCAACCTTCGAATTTGAACTGTTTGACTGTTTCCCACCAGTATTCAATTTCATCGATTGTGATTCCATGAACCACATTGAACCACTTTGTTTTTCCAAGACGGTTAGCCTCAATGTAGTGCAGGTTCTCAAGATTCACTTTAGCCAACTGCTCAAAAGAGCAATTTTTGAAAGCAGACTTTGAGTCTTTTTTATGGATAAGCCAAGCAGGAATATCCAAAGTCATAGCGTGCGTGGTGTGCGATTCGCTAACAGCAACAACCCAGTTGCGAACCTTATCTGCCACCATATCCCAACGCTCCAATGCTTCGGCACTATTCAATTTATCATCGAATGAAGTAATACCTTTCATAGTTCCAGTGCCGATTTGGTAGCCGCCACTATCGCCAAAGATCAGGACTTCTTCTTTGTTGGACTGATACACCGCGTTGTTTGGCCACTTACCAACTTGATGCAATCCAGCGGAATGCAAGATGCAAGGATAGTGAAAAAGCTTGTTATCCTTTTCCCAGAAGATCAGATCTTCCTGTGAGAGTTCCGAAGGGAACGGGCGACTAGGTTTCATTTCCTGCAAAGTGCCCTTTGCATAATCATTTACTGCGGGCAAATACTTCGCATAGTCTGTTGTGTTGAATTTACGCATATTCTGGTACCTCCATTTTTTGAGTGTCATCTTCATGAACAAGTCCTCCTTGTTCGGTGTAGTCATCGCCTGCAGAGTCGGCAAGAGATTGGATATACCGCTCTTCCTCCTCTTCAGCTGACAATTTGCGAGATTGAGGGACGTATTGAGTGAATGCTGCTTCAGATCGTTTTGCTTCAATAGCGTTAAACGTCGGTACAGCAATAAAGTAGTTGGCAGCAGATGTTGAAAACTCAAAAATCAGCACATCTGTACCTCCCTTGATCTGCACGCCTCCTTGGATTGGCAAGTTCCCCATTGCCACAAGAACTGGCAGGATGTCCTTACTCAAAAAAGCTTGCGAATACAACTCAGCATTGGACATGCCCTCCGCGTAACTGATTGATTTACTAACCGTAAACTCATCATCCTCAACCGTATGATCAATAACCAATTGAGCACCGGTAAAAGTCAATCCAAGGTGGTTATATGCCGTGCGGGAAATGTTCAAACCAAGGTCATATGCCCATGGAGATGCAAATTCCCGTGTGACAGCCTGCAGAAAGCGTGCAGATACTTCAATTTTGAAATCGAGTTTTTCGTCATAGGCTTTTGAGTAAATAACCTGAGGAGATTTTTTACTCATATGACCATCAAATGACTTGAACAACAACTCGAACTGCTTAAGCCCTTTAACTTTGCTTGCAACATTTAGCTGGTGGCAAAACAGGAAGCTGTTGCTCTTTGTGACTGGAATTTTTTCTGTATCTTTTGGTTGATACATATTAAAACCATCATCAGCAATAAGACGTGCTTCTGCAATTCGCTTGCTGAAAGGAGCCATCATGACGTCGAATTTCACCGACTCAAAAACAGGTTTATTGAGACGAACTTGAGTTACAACGCCAACTTTCATACGAGGCTGACTCAACAAGAATTCATTTGAGTCGTGGAGATGCAGCAAGCGGGTACGAGCAATTGAATCTTCACCCTCAAGCGTACGGTCAGGATTTACCTCAACAATATCTTTAGTACCGCCCATATTCCAAGGCTCTACCTGAGTACGCAACGTTTCACACAAAGCACGCAAGCTATGAGGAACTGCTTCGAACTGCTTGCGATAGGCAGTCACGCGACTCGCGGTGGTTTGCTTTGGATCATCGTTAATGTCGACAAGTTGATAACCTTCGCCATCAACACGCTTGATCAAGACATTTGCGAAACCGTCTTTGTCAACAGAAATCGGACCGCTAAACGAGACCTTTGAGTCAAATTTGGCGTCATCCCAAAATTGCACCGCTTCTTTCGACAAAGCCTGGACTTTGTCCTGTTCTTTAACATTTTTCGGTTTGATTTGATCCGAGGATTTGATAACGCGGTACTCAATGCCAAGACCAGCCACAAAAGCACTATCTTCTGCAGACTGCTCTGTCGCCTCACGCTCCTGCTGCTCTATGAGACTTTCGTGCTCATGCTTTCCTTTGGCCTTAGCAAGACGTGTAGCAGCAATCACACCACCTACGCTTTTGATATAACCAGCAAGTTTGTTCACCATATCGCTGCGGTACAACTCAGGATTTTTCGTCACCTCGTTGTGCAGTGCATTGAGCAAACGACTACCACGGTTACGTTCTTGATCGCTAAGCGTGTTGTTGAAAAGAACAACAAGAATTGGCGAAAAATTGATCCCATGATTGACGTTGTAGAGCTTGAGTGAAACCAAGTGGGTTGTGATGCTTTCGACAAGTCCATCAACCTTTTCGGCTTCTCGCCACCATGCATAAATCTCAGCATAGTTGACATACAGCTCATAGCGACAATTTGCTATTGTCTTGAGAGTCTTAGTGCATTTACGCTTCAACCCATCAAAAACATTCAGCAAGCGTTTTTTGTCCACTTGCGACGACATTTTTTCAATAGTCATAAAAATTCCTTTAGTTAACGTGCACCTATCAACTTGATAGATTGGTGCGTTTTTGTGTCTCTGCTGCTTGATCATTTGCATTGGGCTTCGCTATGCCAATTTGTTAGGTCACTATGAAACACAAGGTTGCTGATCAAACCGCTCTTTTGATTCAAAAACGCGGTTTGGATTCAGGCTTTCAGCCCACAGGCAATGGGCACCAATCCGCGTTGACTCTTACGCTCTACCCATCAAGAAATATCCATTGCGTCTCTCCGTTGCACAGCGAAATAGCTGCATGCCGCTATTGGATTCCTAACCTGCATTGATAGCAATTAACACATTATTTTTCACAAAAGTGCTATCATTTACACATGCATACAAGGACTCGTATATGAGCTCATCACAAACAAAGTGGATTTCAGAAATTGATGGCTTGTCTTATGAACAGCTACGTATCGAGTTCATGCGTATGAGCCCAACGTATCAATTCATGGCTAAGTGGAGCGATGCGCCAACATCAATTGCAAGAGAGTTCTCAAAAGCCATAGAGAAGAATCTCACCCTAAGCATTAAGCGAGGATTTTTTAGCAAAGGAACAGAGAAATTAAAGACTATTCAACTGAGGCAACTTGAATCTATCTTTGAAGGAGTTGAGTATGCATATGAAGACTACGGCGACATCAACAAGCCCTACGAGCAATGGTGGGCCGAACGAGGCCATTTGATTTTTGATACTCCAAGCAACAAACCTATTGTTAGAGATTTAGGGACTGTAAATGTTGGAGACTTCAGTAGGTCAATTAAAAGAATCAACGAATCCATGAAATCACTTACTAAAGGTATGGATTCAAGGTTACATATCGTACTTAGCGTTCCTATGAACTTGACGCACAAGGATGCAATTGCTCAAGTATCTGACTTACTAAAGGGAAATTTATTTTCTTTGAAAAATCAACCAAGAGTAAGGAAGCAGCTGCATGGCATACGTCACAGAAATGAGCCTCTGCTTAAAAAGCTCAAACTTCTCATGTACAAATGTTTATATCCGGATGAGTCCATGTTCGACTTAGGAGTTAGAACGAACATCAGCCCATATAACGAAATCATTCTTGCGAACGAAAAAGGAGGATTTACTGCAGAGGATATTGCAGGCGCCAAAAGACGCATTGCTCTAGCGGCAAGCAGAGCACTCACAGCAGCAGAATTTATTGCTGAACGTGCAGCAAGAGATAAATTTCCTGACCCAAGACGTACGATATCTTTGGATTTTGACTGGGAAATGAATAGGAAAAATTTATTGAAAGCTTGGCCCGCACTCAAAGGCTAAGTAGCCATAGCCCTGAATCCAGAAGATTCCTCATACTCAGCATGGGGCTAAGCTGGCCCCGCTGTAGCCCCGTAAAGCCACCTAAATGTTCAGTGCAATTCTCTAGGCTTGGTCATGCTCAGGATAGTGTTGACTGACACCCACAAGCAGTCAAACGTATATTTTTCGCTAGATGGGTCTATGGTTGCTCTAACCTTGAAGAAATGGTTACCAACAGCAGACAGGGTAACCATTGAATACGCAGTTCCTATGTCAAACGCAGCAAATAGCAAATTGCTGTCATGTCTAGCTGCGATTTTCTTAGCGTCAGGATAGACAGCAAGAATGTCCGCAACAGCTGAGTCAAACTCACTACTTAACAGATCATCATTGCCACTTTCAATACTTGCTAAGCCTTTGTTGTAGATGATTACGGTAGCTTTTGTTGAGGGCGCACTATAGGCGGCTGATACACCCATACCAGCTTGAGTTTCTTCATTATTAGTCAGCTGATCAAAGTGAAACCATCCAAGCTGATACGGCAAACCCATTCCAGTACCAGCACCTAAATTGAATCCGCAAGCAGGCGTTACATCTTGATCATTTAACCCAATGCTAGAGACATCGAAGTA
>Ga0209358_10003318_pt1 | contig 11921 bp, 13 predicted proteins | sample LauGreFa1BDMLBSN_2_FD_187574 | JGI IMG/M metagenome (GOLD analysis project Ga0209358, IMG submission 187574) | Freshwater lake microbial communities from Lake Michigan, USA - Fa13.BD.MLB.SN (SPAdes) (version 2) | ecosystem: Environmental > Aquatic > Freshwater > Lake | place: Lake Michigan, USA...
AGTAGGAGGCTAGTATGGCTACCTCTTCAGGCACTACAGTTTTTGAAAAAACTTTTACTATTGATGAGATCATAGAAGAGTCTTACGAAAGAATTGGTCTTGTAAATAATACAGGTAACCAAATGAAGGCAGCTCGTCGCTCGCTTAACATTCTATTTCAAGAATGGGGCAACAGGGGACTTCATTACTGGGAAGTTGCACAAAATTCTATCTCAATGGTAGAAGGTCAAACTGTTTATACAATTTATAGATCTTCAACTGATGGAACATCAGATGGTACTTTTAGTTATTTAGATGGTGCTATTACTGCATCTCAAACTACAATTACATTAGATTCAGTATGGCAGTTTCCAACATCAGGAACTTTATTAATTGGATCTGAACAAATTACATATACTGGAACTAATACATCTTCTAATCAAATAACAGGATGTACAAGAGGTGCAAATAGTACAACTGCTGCAATCCATGCTGATAATACAGCTGTTTATGATTATGATTCTATTACTTATGGACCAGATGATATTTATGAAGCATCATATAGAAATACACAACAAGTTCCAGTTGCAGATTTTCCACTTACAAAAATAGATAGATCAACTTACAATTCTTTATCTTCAAAATTTTCACAAGGTCAACCAACTCAATATTGGGTACAAAGATTTATAGATAAAATTACAATCACTTTATATTTAACACCAGGTGCAGACCAGGTGAATAACGTAATGCATTATTACTATGCAAAAAGAATTCAAGATGTTGGAGCTTATACAAATATTACAAATGTTCCATATAGATTTGTTCCATGTATGTGTGCTGGACTTGCTTATTATTTAGCAGTTAAATTTGCTCCACAAAGAACACAAGATATGAAATTATTATATGAGGATGAATTAAAAAGAGCATTAGAACAAGATGGTTCTTCGTCAAGTTCATTCATAACACCTAAAATTTACTATCCGAGCACATAATGGGAAATTTATCTAGAGGAAAATATGCTTATATGATTTCTGACCGTTCTGGTCAAAGATTTCCATATACAGAGATGGTACAAGAATGGAATGGATCCTGGGTACATACAAGTGAATATGAACCAAAACATCCTCAATTAGAACCAAAACCACATCAAGCTGATCCTGAAGGATTACAATATGCACATCCTGATAGAATAGAACCACCTGTAATTATAGAACTTACACCAAATCCATTTTCAACAACTAAATATGCTGGTAATACTTATATTAATGTTTATTCAGAAGATCATGGAAGATCAACTGGCAATGTTGTTAGATTTAGAGGACCCCCTGAAGTATTAATTCCTGGCACGCCTACGCGCGAAACATCCTTTGAATTAGTTCCTTTCTTTGATGGTGTTACAGATATTTCAAATGCAAATGGTTTTACAATTACAGTTGGAAAAATAAATTCATCTGGTATTGTTAGTGATACTCTAAATTATTTTTATTTTAGAAGCACAGATACGGCAACAACAGGGAATGTTTCTGGTGGTGGAGCACAATGTTCTGCAGGACCAGTAACTCTACAGGCTTAATATGACATACGCAGAACTAGTACAAAAAATCAGAGATTACACAGAAGTAGATTCAAATGTATTTACAGCAACTATTGTCAATGGATTTATATTAGATGCTGAATGGAGAATTCAAAGAGATGTAGATTCTGATAATAATAGAAAATATGCAACAGCAACAGTTATTGCAGGTCAACCTTATGTAAGTACACCTTTAGTTACAGATCAAACTTTAATTATAAGAGAGTGTCAAATTATTCCATCAGGGGTATATAGTAGTAATGCTATAGTAGAATATAGAGATACTGGTTTTATTAATGAATATAATGTTAGTAATGCTCAAGGATTACCTAAATATTTTAGTTATTGGGATGAACAAAATATAGTTTTAGCCCCAATTCCAGACTTGACATATACCATGCAACTAAATTATACCTTGAAGCCAGCAGGATTATCTGTTAGTAATACGACAACATATTTAAGTCAGCAATTTCCCTCTGGTTTATTATATGCTTGCCTTGTTGAGGCGTACGGTTTTTTAAAGGGTCCGGCAGATATGATACAATTTTATGAACAAAAGTATCAATCAGCGTTACAAGGATTCTCTATTGAACAAATGGGAAGAAGGAGACGAGATGAATACCAAGAAGGTGCACCTCAGATCCGAAAACAAGGATAATATAATTAGGAGTTAATATGGCTATAACACAAGCAGTTGCAAATTCGTTTAAAGGACAACTTCTACAAGGTCAGCATAATTTTACGTTGACAACAGGAAATGTTTTTAAACTTGCTCTTTATACTTCTGCAGCAACTCTAGACTCATCTACAACTATTTACACTTCAACAAATGAAGTTGCAAATACTGGTCAGTATGTAACAGGTGGTGGAGTTTTAACAAATGTATCACCAGTTGTTTCAAGTGGTGTAGCATTTATAGATTTTGCAGATATATCTTTTACAGGCGTTACTTTAACTGCAAGAGGTGCTTTGATTTACAATACATCAAACACAAATGCAGCAGTATGTGTATTAGATTTTGGAAGTGATAAGACTGCAACATCTGGAACTTTCACAATTCAGTTTCCAGCAGACACAACATCAGCGGCTATTCTAAGAATCGGCAACGCGTAATAGGAGTCACCTATTATGGCTAACGGTTGGAATGATGGCGACTGGGGTGATCTTGCATGGAGTGGAATATTAAATTCTACTGTTGAAGTAACATCACCAGGTAATGAAGCTTGGGGATCTCTTGGATGGGGAAATAAATCATTCGGTGGATCTAATCCTTTAACTATTTCTCAAAATTCAGTTACAGTAGATGCTATTTCATTAATAAGCGTAACTGGTTTACAATTAAATACATCTTTAAATAGTGTCCAAGCTTTTGGACTAGCAATCGTAAATGTTACTGGTCAACAACTAAATATATCACAAGGAACAGCTGATGCATCTCCTGATGCTATAGTTACAGGTCAACAAATAAATACATCTTTAAACAGTGTAACAGTTACAGCTGAAATTAATTCAGGTTGGGGTAGACGTGGTTGGGGTGATTATGATTGGGGTTCAGATGGACTTTCAGTAATAACTTCAGTTACAGGTCAACAATTAAATTTAACATTAAATAGTGTAACTCCATTAGCTAATGCAAATGTAGATTTAACAGGTCAACAATTAAATGTTACAGAAGGTGAAGTAGATCCAAGTCCAGATGCTACAGTTACTGGTATTGGAATAACTATTGGTTTAGCTATTGGAACAGTAGTTATTGGAACAGGTAATGTTACATTAACAGGGCAACAAATAAACATAGCTCAAGGAACTGCAATTGGTGATGCTAATACTATTGCAAGTGTTACTGGAATAGGGTTAAATACATCAGTAGGTACAGTATTTGCAGGTACTACTTCTGTTATTCCTGTTACAGGAAATGGATTGACTATATCGTTAAATAGTATAAATAATCAAATCTGGACTGAAATTAGTACCGGAACTGATGCAACTTGGACAGAGATTGACACAGCCGCATAAATTAAATAAAACTATAAAATAAGGATTTAAAATTATGGTATCAAGTTATTCTACAGACCTTAAACTAGAGTTAATGGTTACAGGCGAAAATGCCGGTACATGGGGTGATATTACAAATACAAACTTAGTTATTCTTCAACAAGCAATTGCAGGTTATCAAACAGTAGCTCTTAATGCTACAACAGGTGCAACTCTTACATTTACAAATGGTGCATTATCAAATGGTAAAAATGCAGTTATAGAACTTACTGGTACAATTACTGGTAACGTAAGTGTTATTATTCCAGATGGAATTGAAAAAACATATTTAGTAAAAAATAATACAACTGGTGCATTTACAGTTCAAATTAAAACAACTTCAGGAACTGGTCCAACATTTGCAGCAGCTAATAAAGGAGTTAAATTAGTTTATTCTAATGGAACAGATGTAATTGATTCTGCTCTTGAAAATTTATCAAGTGATTATAATCCATCTTTATCTGCGAACTTAAGTACAAATTCAAAAAATATTATAGTTGGAAATACATACGGAATCATAGATGAAAATGCTAATGAACAAATTAAATTCACAACAACTGCATCGGCTACAAATGAAATTACAATAGCTAACGCTGCAGCTGGATCAAGCCCAGTTATTTCTGCAACAGGTGGAGATACAAATGTTGGATTAACTTTAACTCCAAAAGGTGATCTTGGAAGAATTACATTAAATGGTGAATCAAAAATATTTGGTGTATTTGAAAATGCAACAGTATCTACAACTTTTCAAACAACACTTAATTATGATTTACTTACTCAAGCAGTTTATTTTCAAAACGTAGCAGCAGGATCAAACTTTACAGTTAATTTAAGAGGAAATTCTTCAACTGCATTAAATGCAGCTTTAAATACTGGTGAGTCAGCAACTGTTGCTTTATTGGTTAAAAACGATAACACTACATATTATAACAATGTTATTCAAGTTGATGGAACAACTGTTACAGCAATTTGGCAAGGTGGATCTGCTCCAACAACTGGAAATGCTTCATCTACAGATGTTTATTCATACACAGCATTAAAAACAGCAGCATCAACTTACACAGTACTAGCATCGTTAACGCAATTTAAATAAGGAGAAGAAAGAATGCCTTTACAATCTACACGTGGAGCTGGTTCAGCAAAAGGATTTGGATTTACAGCAGGGGGTGAACCTGCATGGGATAATACGGGTGCTCTTTATTTAGTAGTAGCAGGAGGTGGTGCTGGAGGAAGTGGAAATCCAGGAGGTGCAGGAGGTGGAGGAGCAGGAGGATATAGAACAAATTTTCCTGGCGCAGGAATTACATTAAATCCAGGAACATACCCCATAACTGTTGGGAGTGGAGGAACTGTTTCACCACAAGGTGCTCGAGGTGGTAGTGGACAAGATTCAAGTTTTGCTCCTGGAACACCTATAGGAATTATATCAACAGGTGGTGGTGGTGGAGGAACTTATGGTAATCCAGCACCTAATGGACCAGGAATTCCAGGAGGATCTGGAGGTGGAGCTGGTCAAAACGGAGGATATGGAGCTCAACCAGGTGGTACAGGAAATAGTCCACCAACTAGTCCTCCGCAAGGAAATCCTGGAGGTACATATCCAGGAGGTGGTCCTGGAGTAAATGGTGCGGGAGGAGGTGGAGCTTCCGCCGCAGGTGCGTCTAATTCTCCAGGTGGTCCTGGAGCTAGTTATCCTGGAGGAGATGGTTCTTCTAATTCAATTTCAAATCCTGGAGGTACATATTATGCAGGAGGAGGAGGTGGGTCTGTACAAGTTTCAGCACCAGGTATAGGTGCTGGAGGTTTAGGCGGAGGTGGAGCTGGAGGAGTAGGTAGTGGACTATCACCGTTATCTCCATCAAACGCAGTTGCCGGCACAGTAAATACAGGTGGAGGCGGGGGTGGAGGAACTGGAGATGGAGCAACACCTTCTAGTATTCCTGGAGGAGCTGGAGGAAGTGGTATAGTTATTATAAGGGCTCCTGGAGCAGCTTTTAAAAATTTTACTGTTTCACCTGGAACAAATACAAAACAAAAAATAAGTGGTGCTACAATCGCTACTTTTACTGTGGGAGGAACTTTAGTAGTTTCATAATTATATGGCTCATTTTGCAGAATTAGATATTAATAATAAAGTTTTACGTGTTTTAGTAGCATGTAACCAAGATATTGCTGATCATGGTGGAGAACTGTCAGAAGAAGCAGCAAATTATTTTGGTTCATATACACCATTTTCAGAAAATGGTGTTAAATGGGTACAAACATCTTATAACAATAATTTTAGAAAAAGATTTGCTGGAACAAACTATACTTATGATTCAATTAGTGATGTTTTTATTCCACCTAAACCACATAATTCATGGATTTTAGATAATTTAGAATACGATTGGAAATCCACTATTTCTTATCCGTCTATAACCACTTACGGAGATAATGTTAAATATTATATATGTTGGGATGAGGATAATTTAAGATGGTTAGGTATAACAAAAGAAAATCAAGAGTTTTATTGGGAAACAAGCCTTCAAAATTGGTTGCCTAAATAAAATTAATAACTTTACAAACATATTTTTATTTGATAAGTATCATTAAAATAAAGTATGAATTTAAAAAATCATTATTGGTATTTTCAAAGTGCCTTATCAACTAAATTTTGTGATGATTTAGTTAAGTATGGTAAGGAAAAAAAACAAGATTTAGCTTTAATTGGAAATTTTTTTAAACAAAAAAATATAAAATCATTAACTAAAAAAGAATTAAAAGAATTAAAAGAAAAAAGAAATTCTAATATATCCTGGCTTAATGATAGATGGATATATGACGAAATTTTACCATATGTGAGTTTAGCCAATAAAAATGCTGGATGGAATTTTGAATATAATTATTCAGAAGATTGTCAATTTACAAAATATAAAAATAATCAATTTTATGATTGGCATTGTGATAGTTGGGAAGAACCATATAATAATCCTGAAAATTTAAATTTTCATGGAAAAATTAGAAAATTATCAGTAACGTGTTCACTTTCAGATCCAAAAGATTATGAAGGAGGTGAGTTAGAATTTGATTTTAGAAACATGGATCCTGATAAAAAACCACATAGAAAAATATGTAAGGAAATACTACCAAAAGGAAGTATAGTTGTTTTCCCAAGTTTTGTTTGGCATCGTGTAAGACCTGTAAAAAAAGGAACAAGATATTCTTTAGTGATATGGAATATAGGTTATCCATTTAAATAAATATGAATTTTAAAAAAAATAAATATACAGTTATTAAAGAAGCAATATCAGAAGATCTTGCTAAATTTTGTTATGATTATTTCATGATGAAAAGACAAGTAGCAAGAACTATGTTTGATACAAAATACATTAGTCCATTTACAGAATATTTTGGTGTATGGAACGATAAACAAGTTCCTGAAACATATTCACATTATTCCGACATCGTAATGGAAACATTACTTGTTAAACTACTTCCTATTATGGAAAAAAATACAGAATTAAAATTAAATCCTAATTATTCTTATGCAAGAATTTATAAAAAAGGAGATATATTACATCGCCATAAAGACAGGTTCTCATGTGAAATATCTACTACAATGCATTTAGGAGGTGGTTGTTGGCCAATATATTTAGAACCAGATGCTTCACAAGGCGGTGTAGATGAAAAGACAGGAAATTATAAAGCATCAAAAGCTAAAGGTATTAAAGTGATGTTAGAGCCAGGTGATATGCTAGTATACCGTGGTAATGAATTAGAACACTGGAGAGAAAAATTATCTTTTGATGATTGTGGTCAAGTATTCTTACATTACAATAATGTTGAAACTAAAGGATCTAAAGAAAATATTTATGATACACGTCCACATTTAGGTTTACCATCTTCTTTTAAAAAATGAAAATAACTAAAAATTTTTTAAATAAAGATTTATTTAAAAAAATATCTAATACATTGATTGAAAATAATTTTCCGTGGTTTATTCAATTTGGAGTAAATAAAATAAAAGATGGAAACATACAATTTACACATTTATTTTATCAAGATACTGCAAATTCAACTTATTTTACAATGTTAGAGCCTATATTATATAAATTAAACATAAAAAAACTTCACAGAATAAAAGCTAATTTGACACTTAAAACAAAAAAAATCATAGAACATGGTTATCACATTGATTACGAAGATTTAAACATAGCTAAAAATTGTAATACTGCAATATTATATATGAATACAAATAATGGATATACCAAATTTAAAAATAAAAAAATTATTAAAAGTGAAAGTAATAAATTTATTAGTTTTAAATCAAATATGCTTCATACTGGAAGTACATGCACAGATAATGATATTAGACTAGTTATAAACTTTAATTATGAGTCAAAATAATTTTAAAAAATTTGATTTTGTATGTTGGGAAAATATTTTTTCAGAAAAAGAAATAAAAAATTTAAATAATTTTATAGAAAAAAATTACGATTTTATTGAAAATAAAGAAAAATCAGCTACTGGTGAAAAAAAAGAAATAAAGAAAAATGCTTTAGTAAAGTGTATTGCTTATTTTAAAATAAAAAAATTTATTAAAAATTTAATCTATCAATATATTTCATTTAATAATAAATACATTGGTTACCATTTATATAATCATTTAGATAATGATTGTTGTAATTTAAATATATATTCACATAAAAATTTTCAAGAATACGATTGGCATATAGACGGTGATTTAGAGCCATTTTCTGATATAAAATTAACCGTATTAATTAATTTATCTATTAAACCATATACAGGAGGTAATTTTTTTATATTTAACAATACACAGTATGAGATACCTGGATTAAATAAACCAGGAAATATGATAATGTTTAAATCATTTTTAAATCATAAAGTAATGCCTGTAATTACAGGGGAAAGAAGAACATTGTCTATTTTTCTTAAAGGACCTGCTTTTAAATAAACATTAATATAACTGATTTTTAATCGTATGATTAAAAAGATACCCTTAATATAAAAACTGTGTATAATAGCGCGCTATGCCTTTGCAAAAGATACAATTTAAGCCAGGATTTAATAAACAACAAACTGCAACCGGAGCCGAAGGGCAATGGATAGACGGTGATAATATTAGATTTCGTTATGGTGAGCCACAAAAAATAGGTGGATTCCAGCAACTCGTTGCTAGCACCTTAGCAGGACCTGCAAGAGACCAGCATACTTGGACTGCATTAGATGGTAAAAAATATGCAGCAATAGGAACTTCTAAATTATTAGTTATTTACTATGAACAGGAATTTTTTGATATTACTCCACTTGGAACACCACTAACTTCTTGCACTTATACATCTACAACAGGATCAGCAACAGTTACAATTAACAAAGCAGCTCATGGATTAGAGGTTGGTGATTATATTATTTTTACAAGTGTTACAACTCCAGGATTACCTACAACAAGTTATACGTCGGCAGATTTTACAACTAATACTTTTGAAGTTGTATCTGTTCCAACATCAGGAACTTTTACAATTACAATGCCATCAAACGAAACAGGCACTGGTGTTACAGGGGGTGGAACTTTAACAACAACTCCTTATATTTTTATAGGACCAACATTTCAAACTCCTGCATTTGGATTTGGAACTGGATATTGGGGTGGAACAATTCCAACATCTGTTACAACTACATTAAACGGTGGTATTGATAATATTGTTACAACTATTACAGTTGTTTCTACTTCAGCATTTCCGTCATCTGGTCGAATAGATATTGGTACAGAATTAATTACTTATACAAGTAAAAATGCAACACAATTTTTAGGTTGTACTAGAGGTGCAAACGGATCAACAGCAGCATCACACCTAACAGGTGTTACTGTTACTAATGCAACAAGTTGGGTTGATTGGGGAGAAGAGTCAAATACTGCTGGTGTTACACTTGCGCCAGGTTCTTGGTCACTTGATAATTATGGACAGTTGTTAGTTGCAACAGTTAAGAACGGAGCAACTTATACTTGGGATCCTTCAGCTCCAGGAAGATTAGGAATAAGAGCTGCAGTTATATCAGGTGCTCCAACAGCATCAGTTTGTTCTGTTGTATCAGATCGAGATAGACATTTATTTTTATTTGGAACAGAAACAACTATTGGAGATCCTACATCTCAAGATCCAATGTTTATAAGATTTTCAAATCAAGAAGATATTAATACTTGGGATCCAACGGTTACAAATACAGCAGGTACATTTAGACTAGATACTGGTAACGAGATTATAGGAGCTATACAAGGTAAAGATTATATATTTGTTCTTACAGATCAAGCAGCATATATGATTCAGTTTGTTGGACCTCCATTTACATTCTCAATAAGACAGGTGGGTACAAACTGTGGATGTATTGGTCAACATGCAATGATATATGCACAAGGTGCGGTATTTTGGATGGGATTTGGTGGAGGATTTTTTGCATTTGATGGAACAGTTAAACAAATACCATCATTAGTTGAAGATTTTGTATTTACTAATATTGGAGATAATTTAGGTATTAACTATGATGCAAGTCAAATAACTTATGCATATCATAACAGTTTATATAATGAAGTAGGTTGGTATTATGCAAAAGCAGGAGCAACTCAATTAGATAGAAATGTAGTTTATAATTTCGTTGATAATACATGGGCTGTTGGATCTTTAACTAGAACAACATATCAAGATTCTGTTACTTTTGATTTACCATATGCGACACAATATATCACAAATGGTACTCCGACATTCCCAACTATTAATGGTGTGAGTAATTTAGCAGGTTCAACTAAATACTGGGCACAAGAAACGGGAGTCAATGAAGTAGATGCAAATGGTAATGCTACAGCGATAGCTGCATATATTAAATCAGGGGATTACGATATATCAGAACAAGGTATAGGTGGAGACGGTCAATTAATTATGCGTGTTAGAAGATTTATTCCAGACTTTAAGAGTCTAGAAGGTAATGCAAAAATAACTTTATTCTTTAGAGACTATCCAGCAAATAGTGAATCAACACCTTCTACAACACCGCCTTTAATTACAGGGCCTTTTACAATTACATCTTCAACTGATAAGGTAGATACACGTGTGCGAGGAAGACAGGTAAGTTTAAAAATAGAAAATGATGCAGTTGGTGAAACTTGGAGATACGGAACTTTGAGATTAGATATTGAAGCAGGTGGTAGAAGATAATGGCAAAAATTACAGCATATATACCAGAACCATCACAAAATTATGATGTTAATAATCAAAGACAAATACTTGAAGCAATTAATACACTTAAGGATCAACTTAACTTTGGATATCAACAAGATTTAATTAACGAACAAGCAGCGATGCTACAATTTATGTATGGAAATCAAAATGGATTTGGATGTGATCAAGGAAGTTCTACTAATCCAACTTATGTTACAATAGGTGGAACTAATGTAGATGCATTTGGAAGATTACAAGTATCCTCTCCTTATACATTATTTGATTCTCAAAATAGATATGCAATAGATAATCAATTTGATACTTCTACTGTAACGGGAGGATCTACAACTTATTTACCTAATGAATCATCTGTTAGAATGGACGTAACCACAGCTTCTGGTGCTGAAGTTGTTAGACAAACATTTAGATCTTTTCCTTATCAACCAGGTAAAGGTTTATTAGTACTTGCAACATTTGTAATGAATGAAGCTAAAACAAATTTAAGACAACGTGTTGGTTATTTTGGAACTCAAAATGGTGTTTACTTTCAATTAAATAATACAACTAAATCATTTATATTAAGAAGTTATATTGGTGGATCTGTTGATGATACATCAAGAAAAGTAGATCAAGCAGATTGGAATGGAGATAAATTAGATGGAACCGGTGCAAGTGGATTAACTTTAGATTTAACTAAACCTCAAATTTTATGGATGGATTTTGAATGGTTAGGTGTTGGTAATGTTAGATGTGGTTTTATTATTAATGGTCAATATATAGTTTGTCATACTTATCAAACTGCAAACGTTACTGGAACTTCTGTTTATATGACTACAGCAATATTGCCAGTAAGATATGAAATAACAAATACTGCAGCAACGGCATCATCTTCTTCAATGAAACAAATATGTTCATCAGTTGTATCAGAAGGTGGTTATGAACAAACATCTATTGAACATGTTGCTACAATGACATCTGCTACAGCGGGTTCTTATATAACTACAACTTATAAACCACTTGTTTCTATTAGACTTGCATCAACCGCATTAGGAGCTGTGGTTATTCCTTATAACATTAATTTTTTACCAACAACTACAGACAACTATCAAATAGGTTTATTTAAA
>Ga0209358_10003329_pt1 | contig 11890 bp, 8 predicted proteins | sample LauGreFa1BDMLBSN_2_FD_187574 | JGI IMG/M metagenome (GOLD analysis project Ga0209358, IMG submission 187574) | Freshwater lake microbial communities from Lake Michigan, USA - Fa13.BD.MLB.SN (SPAdes) (version 2) | ecosystem: Environmental > Aquatic > Freshwater > Lake | place: Lake Michigan, USA...
ATCTGGAATTACTCCTTCATCTTCACAAGCAAACATATCTCCTGTTCGCGCAAAGCCAGTTTGCACTTCATCGGCAATAAATAGCGCGCCATTCTCGCTAGCAAATTTTGCTAAGCCGGGCAAGAATCCTTTTGGTGGCACGATGAAGCCACCTTCACCTTGAATTGGCTCGATGACGATAGCGGCAACATTTTTTGCGCCAATCTCTTTCTCGATTTTATGAGTGATGTAATCAAGAGCTTCCTCAGCGCACTTCTGTGAATCGCCCAGCCATCGGAATGGGTAGGCCATCGGCATTCGATAAATTTCAGGAGCGAACGGTCCAAAGCCTTCTTTGTAAGGCATGTTCTTTGCCGTCATGCCCATCGTGAGATTAGTTCGCCCGTGATAACCATGTTCAAACACGATTACTGCGGTTCGCTTGGTGAAAACTCGCGCTACTTTGATTGCATTTTCGACCGCCTCTGCACCAGAGTTAAAGAGCGCAGATTTCTTTTGATGGCTTCCTGGCGTTAGCCGGTTCAGCGCTTCACATACTTCGACATATCCTTGATAGGGCGCCACCATGAAACAAGTGTGGGTAAATGCATGCACCTGTTCGACAACGCGTTCGATGACAGAGTCAGCAGAGTTACCCACGTTGACCACTGCGATACCTGCACCCATATCGATGATTGAGTTACCGTCGACATCGATGATGACTCCACCGCCTGCCTCTTTGACGAAGACAGGAATCGACATCCCAAGTGACGCGGAGACTGCGGCGCTTCGTCGCGCTAATAACTCTTGCGATTTAGGTCCTGGAATAGCGGTCTTCAATATTCGCTCTTGTGGTAATTGCGCTCTGGCCATGCGAAAAGGGTACTCAAGGAGCCGTAACGTTGCTAACTTTATAGAAATGCGCCTGAGTTTCTCCACGAAAACTCTCATAATTTCGCCCCAAGAGCAAGATTAGATTCGAGCCAAGGTTCAGCTCTTTCTGAGAGGATATCGCCATGGCCTCTAGTGCGCGTTCTATTGTGATCTTGGGCTCGACTGGCTCGATTGGTGTCCAAGCGCTCGCACTCATTGATGCAGAGCGTGAAAAGTTTTCCGTTACCGCTCTTGCTGCGGGCGGTGGGAACATTCCACTTCTTATCGAACAAGCGAAGCGTTTTGGCGTATCGGTTGTTGGTTGCGCGCGCGGCGACCAAGCGCTCTTGAGAGAAGCGCTACCTGGCGTTGAAGTAATTGTTGGGGAGTTTGCTGCCGAAGAGATTGCTGCGATCCCAGCCGATGTCACTCTCAATGCAATCACCGGATCCATTGGATTGCGACCAACTCTTGCAGCGCTCGCAGTTGGAAACTCGTTAGCGCTCGCCAACAAGGAATCTCTTGTTGCTGGCGGGTCACTTGTTGTTAACTCGGCTAAACCTGGGCAATTGATTCCAGTCGATTCCGAACATTCAGCGCTCGCGCAGGCGCTTCGTAGTGGAGTTCATGATGAAGTTTCGCGAGTCATACTCACTGCCAGCGGTGGACCATTTAGGGAGCGAAGCGATCTTGGCGGAGTAAGTGTTGATGAGGCGCTCAATCACCCAACATGGAATATGGGGCCAGTGGTTACTATCAACTCTGCAACCTTGGTTAATAAAGGTTTAGAAATTATTGAGGCGCATTATTTATTTAACTTGCCCTATAAAAAAATTGATGCAGTTATCCACCCGCAATCGATAGTTCATTCTATGGTCGAATTCTTTGATGGTTCAGTAATCGCTCAAGCAAGCCCACCAAACATGACCCTCCCGATTTCACTCGCGCTCGACTGGCCACACCGAATTGCCGGAGCAATTGCGCCAATAGATTGGAGCAGAAGCCAGCAGTGGGAATTTCGCCCAGTAGATAATGTGCGCTTTCCAGCTATTGATCTTGCGCGACGATGTGGCGAAGTGGGCGGGGGAGCTCCTGCTGCATTTAATGCTGCAAACGAGGAGGCGGTAGCTGCTTTCATTTCGCGCAGAATTTCCTTTACCGACATTGTCGAAATTATTGATGAAGTTCTCACGCGAATCGGTGGGGAAGTGAGCGATACGCTCCGCGATGTTGACGATGTCAGTGCGGTCGAAGAGAATGCGCGACATGCGGCGCGGGAAAGAATCGCGCAACTGAGTACAGCGAGTACATCGAGTAGAGAGAATGGCAGGGCGTAACGGTGAGTAGTTCAGGGGTTGCCGGGATCACTGGAGTGATTGGCGTACTTGCCTTCGTTGTTGCGATGCTTCTCTCGGTCATGATCCACGAGTGGGGCCATTTCATAACTGCTCGTAAATACGGTATGAAAGTGACGGAGTTCTTCCTTGGTTTTGGGCCACGGCTCTGGTCGATGAGGCGAGGCGAGACTGAATTCGGGATCAAAGCAATTCCTGCTGGCGGTTATTGCAGAATCACAGGCATGACTCCTGTTGAACCAATCGCAGAAGAGGATTCTGGGCGGGCCTTCTATCGAGCGAGCGTGCCAAAGCGTCTGGTTGTCCTCGGTGCAGGATCTTTTCTCCACTTCATCCTCGCCTTACTAATACTCACGCTCTTCTTCGCTGCCGTCGGTGTGCCTCGAGAGTCAACCCGACTTGGTGAAGTGCTCCCTTGTATTAAAGAGAGTTCTGCGCCATGCACAAATAGCGATCGCCCTGCGCCCGCCTTTACTGCAGGGTTGAAAGCTGGCGACGAAATTCAAGCTATAGATGGCGCGCAAATTACTTCATGGAATGAGGTTGGTTCAGCAATCCGAGCAGGTGCAGAGCGAGAGTTAATTTTTACCATCGCTCGCGATGGCGAGAAGTTAGATATCCCAGTGACACCAACCCGCTACCAGAGCGGAGCGAAAAGTTTTGGAATCATCGGAGTATTGAGCGAACGAGAGAACAAAAGGTATCCACTTCACTCCGCCGTCGCCGCATCGCTCCGTGAGGGAGCTAATATCGCATCGGGTAGCTTTCGAGCGTTGATTGCGCTTCCCAGCAAAATACCTGCGCTCTTTGGCGCAACCTTTGCTGGCGACGAGCGCGACCCTGAGGGTTTAGTGGGTGTGGTGGGCGTTGCCCGAGTAAGTGGCGAAGCAGCATCAAGTACGAGCGGTTCAATTAGCGAGAAGATTGGATTCTTCCTCTTAATTATTGCAAGCCTAAATATCTTCGTTGGAATATTTAATCTCATCCCATTACTTCCGCTCGATGGCGGACATATGGCTGTAGCGCTCTTTGATGGATACCGCCGTTCGCGGGCCAAAAGACGTGGCGTTCCACCACCGCCGCCATTCGATGTGACGAAATTAATGCCAATCACGCTGGTGGTGATTGCAGTGCTGGCAACGCTCTCCATCCTGCTCCTCTTTGCCGACATCGTGAATCCAATACGACTCAATCAATAATCAAGAAACGGTAGGCAGAATTTCCCCTTCTACGGCAAGATAGAGCCATGGTCGATCTCGGAATGCCGGCTCCGCTTCCCGCCCCACTTGCTCCACGTCGCACCTCGCGACAGATCAAACTCGGTTCGGTTCTTGTGGGTGGTGGCGCACCGGTGAGCGTGCAATCTATGGCGACAACGCTCACTGCCGACGTCAATTCAACGCTACAGCAGATAGCAGAACTCACCGCGTCGGGATGTCAAATAGTTCGCGTTGCCGTCCCAAGTCAAGACGATGCAGATGCGCTCGCCGCTATTGCAAAAAAATCTCAAATTCCCGTCGTTGCTGATATCCACTTCCAACCAAAATATATTTTTGCTGCAATAGATGCGGGATGCGCAGGCGTTCGCGTTAACCCTGGAAATATCAAACAATTTGATGACAAAGTTAAAGAGGTTGCGAAAGCTGCTGGCGATGCAGGTATTCCCATTCGTATTGGAGTCAATGCGGGTTCGCTCGATCCGCGTCTCTTGAAAAAGTATGGCAAGGCGACTCCAGAAGCGCTGGTTGAATCTGCGCTCTGGGAATGTTCATTATTCGAAGAGCACGGTTTCACTGACATCAAAATTTCGGTAAAACATCACGATCCTGTGACGATGGTTCAGGCGTACCGCCTCCTTGCAAGTAGATGTGACTATCCACTTCATTTAGGCGTTACTGAAGCTGGTCCGCTCTTTCAAGGAACAATTAAATCTGCTGTCGCATTTGGAATTCTTCTCGCTGAGGGAATTGGTGACACCATTCGCGTCTCACTATCTGCGCCACCTGTCGAAGAGGTCAAGGTGGGAATTTCTATTTTGGAATCACTCAACCTGCGCCAACGCAAACTTGAGATTGTGTCCTGCCCTTCATGTGGCCGCGCTCAAGTTGATGTGTATACCTTGGCCGAAAAAGTCCAAGCAGGCTTGGAGGGGATGACCGTTCCACTTCGCGTGGCGGTTATGGGATGCGTGGTCAATGGACCAGGCGAAGCGCGTGAAGCAGATCTTGGTGTGGCCTCCGGAAATGGAAAAGGCCAGATATTTGTCAAAGGTGAAGTAATTAAGACGGTTCCTGAAGCACAGATTGTTGAAGTTCTCATCGAAGAGGCAATGCGCCTTGCCGAAGAGATGGAGAGCTCGGGAGCTCCCGTCGTCGAAGTTCGATAAGCAATTTCAGTGTTAGAGACACTTAGAACTTCGCAATTAAGTAGCGATATAACTTTTTACCTTCATCAGAGACCAGAAGTTCATTCGTTTCTGGCATCGCGTTTGGCAGCGCTTCACGAACGTTCTTCGAGTGAAGCTGTTGTATATCGAAATAATGGCGTCGTTGAGGGCGTGACATATATTGGAACGAACTTGATTCCAAGTTTTACAAGTCGACAAGCTCTCTTTGCGACAGCTGATTACCTTAAATCTCGGCAAATGAAATTCTCTTCAATCGTTGGTGAGAGCGCGGTGGTATTTCCGCTCTGGGAACTTATTGAGCAGAGCGCGCCTGCGCTTCGGTTAGTACGACAACGGCAACCACTCCTCTCTCTTCGAGAGGAGCCACTACTGACCTCTGATCCGTTAGTGCGGGTAGCGAAAGGGGATGAATTAGATTTAGTGATTGCTGCGGGAACATCGATGTTTATAGGTGAGGTGGGAGAGGCGCCACATCCCAGTGACTTTCGAGCGCGCGCGGTTGAATTGATATCAATGGGACGGACATACATTCGCCGTCACGGAGACCAAATTCTCTTCAAAGCGGATATCGGTGCAATTGGAGCTGGCGCACTTCAAATTCACGGCGTCTGGGTCGCTCCTGAATATCGAGGCCAAGGTATTGGCTCGCACGGGATGGCAAGCGTGGTTCGTCTCTCTAAGAATTTCGCGCCGATAGCCTCGTTATACGTCAATGACTTCAATTACGCCGCTCGCGCAAGCTATAAAAAAGTGGGTTTCGTCGAGGTGGGAACGTTCACCTCAATATTTCTCTGAAGTAGGCTCCCACCTATGTCGATTTTGAGGATGTCCTCGCTCTTTCTCCGCACGCTCCGGGATGACCCTGCCGATGCAGAGGTTGCTAGCCATAAATTATTGGTGCGCGCTGGATACATCAGGAGAATCGCTGCGGGAATCTACTCCTGGCTTCCACTTGGCTATATCACTTTGCGAAACATCGAACGAATTGTCCGTGAAGAGATGGATGCCGCCGGCTTCCAAGAGGTTCATTTTCCCGCGCTACTTCCTAAAGAGCCATTCGAGGCGACCAATCGCTGGAATGAATACGGCCCAGATCTCTTTCGACTCAAAGATCGCCGCGGCGGCGATTATCTGTTAGGGCCAACGCACGAAGAGATGTTCACTTTGATGGTAAAAGGTGAGTACTCGTCATACAAGGACTTGCCACTAACTATTTACCAAATTCAGACTAAGTATCGCGATGAAACTAGGCCGCGCAGTGGAATTATTCGCGGGCGCGAATTTGTCATGAAGGATTCTTACTCGTTCGATGTAGACGACGCCGGCCTACAAAGCTCTTATGATGCACATCGAGCCGCATATATAAAAACATTTGATCGACTCGGTTTGAAATACTCAATTGTCTCTGCAATGTCAGGCGCAATGGGGGGTTCGGCTTCTGAAGAGTTCCTTGCTCCTTGCGATACGGGCGAAGATACTTATGTGCTCTGCCCTTCCTGTGGGTTCGCAGCAAATGTAGAAGCTATGTCGACCAAAGTTCTAGAGCAAAAATTTGAAACTCCGCCAGCTTTAGAAATTCTTGATACTCCGAATACGCCAACTATCGATTCGTTAGTTGACGTGATGAATGGAAAGTATCAAGCAGGTATAACTGCAGCCGATACTTTGAAAAATATTTTGTTGATGGCAGATGGAAATGCAATCTGTGTACTTGTACCAGGAGATCGCGAGGTTGACCTCAAGCGGCTACAAGCAAATCTCTCTGGCGTGACGGAATTACGACTTTTTGAAGATGAAGACTTTGCCAAGCGGAGTGAGTTTGTTAAAGGTTATGTTGGCCCACAAGATGCTAAAAAATTTGGTATTACCCTCTATGCCGACCCGCGAATTCAAAAAGGATCACATTGGATTACCGGTGCTAATCAACCCAATAAACATGCTCGCTATGTAACTGAAGGTCGTGATTTCATCATCGATCACTATGTCGAGGCGGCCGAAGTGCGCGCAGGTGATCTTTGTCCAAAATGTGATACCCCTGTCATTATTGATAGAGCTATCGAAATTGGCCACATCTTCCAGCTCGGTCGTAAATATGCAAAGAGCCTTGACCTCACTGTTTTAGATAAAGATGGCAAACCCTCAGTTGTCACAATGGGCTCTTACGGAATTGGAATTTCTCGCGCAGTTGCTGCAATAGCAGAGCAGACACATGATGAGATCGGCCTGAGATGGCCTCGAGAGGTATCACCTGCCGATGTCCATATCGTCGCAACCGGTAAGGAGGATGAGCCATTTACACACGCACTTGCACTTGCCGAAGAGCTAGAGCGTGCCGGATTGCGGATCATGGTCGATGATCGAAGAGAGCCAAGCGCCGGAGTGAAATTCAAAGATGCAGAGCTGATTGGCATTCCCATAATTGTTGTTGTCGGAAAGGGCTTGGCAAATGGAGTCATCGAAGTCCGTAATCGATGGAGCCAGTCCAAGAGTGAAGTTGCAGTAGCAGCAGCCAAAGCGGAGATTTTGAAGGAAGTCGAATCGTTGTAGACTTCTCCCAATAACTTCATAGGGAGAGCGAAATGACTTCAGTCGAAAGCGCGATTAAAGCGGCGATCGAACCAGCTATCACTGCGAAAAGCCTCTTTCTTGAAGCGTTGCAAGTATCCACTGCAGGCAAACATCGAGTCATTCGAGTTCTCGTCGATGGCAATCATCCACTCTCGCTTGATGAAGTCACCGCTATCACCAAGCCAATTTCAGAGGCTCTCGACTCAGTAACTGAGCTGGGTGAGCGCCCATTCACCTTAGAAGTTTCATCGCCGGGCGTAGATTTCCCCCTCACTTTGCCGCGCCACTGGCGTAAAAATACAGGGCGACTTGTCTCTTTCACTTACGAGGACAATGCGAAAATTTCCGGACGTATCATCAATTCAACAGATGAAAAAGTGACGTTAGACCTAGCAAAAGAGGGCGAGCGAGAATTTGCCTTGAAGGAAATTAAGAACGCAAATATCGAAATTGAGTTCAAATGACAGTCGATATTCCATCACTTTCGATACTTGCAGAGGCAAATGGTCTCTCGCTCGAAGAATTGATTAAGAACATTGAAGTGGCAATCGACGAGCGGTACAGCGAATTACAAGAAGCGGAACCAGGGGTCCATTCACGCCTTGATCGTGAAAGTGGTGCAGTCTCATTACATAAAAATGTTGAAGGTGAAGAGATTATTGTTGAAGGTCCACCAGAATTTGCACGGATTGCTACTGGCGTTATTCGCAAAACGTTAAAAGGTAAACTGCGAGAGGTTAAAGATGCCGAAATCGTTCAAGAATTTTCCACAACTATCGGCGACTTAGTTTCTGGAGTAGTGCAACAAGGGCGAGACAGCAAAATGATCCTGGTGAATATCGGACCAGTCGAGGGAAAAATTCCACTGCAAGAACAGGTACCAACAGAGAAATTCGTTCATGGAGATCGAGTTAAAGCTTTGATAGTCGATGTTCGACAAGGGAATAAAGGTCCTGAGATTGTACTGTCGCGAACGCATCCAAATTTAATTAAGAAACTCTTCGCACTTGAAGTTCCTGAGCTTGTGACAGGTGTTGTGGAAATTATGGGTGTAGCTCGCGAAGCTGGTGCGCGAACAAAAATTGCAGTGCGTGCGCATAGAGCGGGAGTAAATCCAAAAGGTTCTTGCATTGGACCTATGGGATCTAGAGTGCAAGCAGTTATGAATGAACTCAATGGCGAGAAGATCGATATCGTTGATTGGTCAGAAGAACCAACTGCATTCATCGCAGCTGCATTGGCGCCATCTCGTGTTATTAGTTGTGAGGTAGTTGACCCTGAGCGGAAGCAGGCAAAGGTTGTCGTGCCCGACTTCCAGCTCTCATTGGCTATTGGAAAAGATGGCCAAAATGCGCGTTTGGCCGCTCGATTGACGGGCTGGCGGATTGATATCCACCCTGATGAGGTAGGCTAACGCTCGTATCACGCACGTCATCTACGAGCAATCAGAGGGAGGGCACTTATGAAGAATTCCGCTTCATCAATTGAGCTCTCGCGCTCTGCTGAAGTTCGACAGAAATGAGAAGGCAATAGCGGCGACGCGCGTTTGATACGCGCTTAGCCACCGGCTAGCTGGTCTAGCAGGAATATCTAAAGGAGAAGTGTGGCTAAGGTTCGCGTACATGAGCTTGCTAAAGAGCTCGGCTTAGAGAGCAAAGCTCTCCTCACCAAATTGCAAGAGTTAGGCGAGTTCGTAAAGTCCGCCTCTTCAACTCTTGAGCCACCAGTTGTCCGCCGAGTGCGCGATCTCTACCCCAACGCAACCCCAAAAACTGATGGTGATGCACCCGCCGCAGCGAAGAAGGCGCCCGCAAAGAAGGCAACAAAGAAATCCGCCGCAGCAGGAAAAGCTGGAAAAGGTGAGAGCACACCAAGCGCCGATGAAATTTCTGCGCTCCTTGCCGAATTGGGACCACTAGTTCCACCGCATCTGCAAAATCTCGCGCAGAGCGCGGTTCAAGAGAGCAAACCGGGCGGATCGCCAACTTCGACGCCATCGGCAGGAGTTGATTCCAATAATTTAGAGAACAGCGCCACGACAAGTACGCCAACACCAACAACACCACCGGCAAATATCCCGCGCCCGCCAGCCCCATCACCAAGCTCAATGAATTCTCCTCGTCCACCGCAGGCGCGACCAGGGAACAATCCATTCTCATCTGGATCTGGTGGTCCACGTCCTGCTGCCCCTCGACCAAGTCGCGGTGGCAACAATCCATTTATGCCCACCGATGGTGGCGCTCGTCCTGGTGGACCACGCCCCGCAGGTTCTGGTGCGCCCATTCGTCCAGGACAACCTGGTGCGCGTCCAGGTTTTGGACAACGTCCAGGCTCTGTGCCAAGTGGTCGACCATTTCCCTCGCGTGATGCTGGTACCGGGGGTCCTCGTCCCGGTGGGGGCGCTCGTCCAGGTGGCGGATATTCCAGTTCCGGAGCTCCTGCGCGAAGCGGTACCGGAGGTCCTAGTTCTGGCGGCCCTGGTGGTCCCGGTCGTGGTGGTCCTGGTCAAACTCGCGGCGCATTCGGTCGTGGCGGCGCTAAAGGCGGAAAGAGTAATCGTCAACAGAAATCTCGAAAGACTCGTCGCGAAGAGATAGATAACTTGCGCGCACCAACTCTTGGTGGCGCTGTCATTCCTCGAGGTGATGGAAAGACTCCAATACGCATGCGACGTGGTGCAACGTTGATGGACTTCGCAGAGAAGATCAATGCTGATGCAGCAGCGCTCGTATCCGCACTCTTTCATTTAGGTGAGATGGTCACGGCAACACAATCAGTTGATGATGACACTTTTGCCATTCTCGGCTCTGAACTTGGGTACGACATTCAAATTGTCAGCCCAGAGGATGAAGATCGCGAACTACTTGAAGATTTCGATATAGATCTCGATGCTGAACTCTCTGGTATCAATGAAGAAGAACTTACCTCTCGCCCACCGGTTGTTACAGTCATGGGACACGTTGATCACGGTAAAACTTTACTTCTTGATGCGCTTCGAAAGAGCGATGTTGCAAGGGGCGAGGCCGGTGGCATCACTCAGCACATTGGTGCATATCAAATTCGCCACGATCACGATGGAATTGAGCGAGCGATTACTTTTATCGATACCCCAGGCCACGAAGCGTTTACCGCCATGCGTGCACGCGGTGCAAAAGTTACCGACATCGCTGTTCTTGTTGTTGCTGCCGATGATGGTGTTATGCCTCAAACAATCGAAGCGCTTAACCATGCGCAAGCTGCCAATGTTCCAATTGTTGTAGCAGTGAACAAGGTTGATAAAGAAGGGGCAAACCCACAGAAGATCCGACAACAACTTACTGAGTACAACTTGATCACTGAGGAATATGGTGGAACAACGCTATTCGTTGATGTTTCCGCAAAAACAGGTAAAGGTCTCTCAGAATTAGTTGATGCGATTCTGCTCACCGCAGATGCAGCAATCGATCTTCGCGCTATTGCAGCAGGTGAAGCGCGCGGAGTCGCAATCGAAGCCCATCTTGATAAGGGGCGAGGCGCCGTCGCTACGGTTCTGGTGCAGCGCGGAACGCTCCATGTTGGTGATGCAATCGTTGCTGGTGGAGCATTTGGTCGTGTTCGTGCAATGCTTGATGAGCATGGTGCAACGGTTGATTCCGCAGGGCCATCACGTCCCGTTCAAGTACTTGGTTTTACCTCCGTACCTGATGCCGGCGATTCATTCCTAGTCGCGGATGAAGATCGGACTGCACGTCAGATTGCTGAAAAGCGGCAAGCCGTGGAACGACATGCTGCTCTTGCCAAGGCGCGCAAGAAGGTCTCTCTTGAAGACTTCCTTGAGCAATCGAAAGTTACGACGCTTAATCTCATTCTTAAGGGAGATGTTGCTGGTTCGGTTGAAGCGCTTGAAGATGCTCTCGTTCAACTTGATGTTGGCGCCGAAGTGGATCTTCGAGTAATTCATCGAGGAGTTGGTGCAATCACTAAGAGCGACATCACGCTCGCCTCTGCATCTGCTGCGGTGGTAATCGGCTTCAACGTTAAGCCGGAGCCACAAACTGCAATCTTCGCCGATCGTGAGGGAGTGGAAGTTCGCTTCTACTCAGTCATCTACGAAGCAATCGAAGAGGTCGAGAAGGCGCTCAAAGGGTTACTTAAGCCTGAGTTCGAAGAGGTCGTACTTGGTTTCGCTGAAGTACGCGAAGTCTTCAAATCGAGCAAGTTCGGCAATATCGCTGGCTCCATGGTTAAGGATGGACTCATCCGACGTAATGCAAAGGCACGAGTACTTCGCGAAGGCACCGTCCATGGCAACAATCTTTCTATCGCCTCACTCAAGCGATTTAAAGATGATGCAACAGAGGTCAAAGAAGGTTTCGAGTGCGGTATCGGACTTGGCTCCTTCAATGACATCAAGAGTGGTGACATCATCGAGGTTTACGAAATGCGTGAGAAGAAGCGTGCCTAATGGTCCGAGCTACTCGTTCGTTTCGCACACGTAAGGTTGCCGATCGCATCAAAGAGGTCGTTGCAGCAACGTGTGAAGGAAAGATCAAAGATCCACGCCTTGGCTTTGTCACGATTACCGATGTCAGGGTTACCGGAGATTTGCAGAACGCCTCCATCTTTTACACGGTACTTGGAGATGAAAAAGAGCGAAAGAATTCTGCGATAGCGCTCGAAAGCGCTAAAGGCATTATTCGATCAACATTAGGTCGCGAGTTGGGTCTTC
>Ga0209358_10003330_pt1 | contig 11889 bp, 9 predicted proteins | sample LauGreFa1BDMLBSN_2_FD_187574 | JGI IMG/M metagenome (GOLD analysis project Ga0209358, IMG submission 187574) | Freshwater lake microbial communities from Lake Michigan, USA - Fa13.BD.MLB.SN (SPAdes) (version 2) | ecosystem: Environmental > Aquatic > Freshwater > Lake | place: Lake Michigan, USA...
AGGCAAGCGTGCCTGACCGCGCTGCGGTGCGTGTCGACGCCTGCGCAGGGGTGATCCGTGCGATGGCCTCGAGCGCATCGCGCCATGGTTCCCTGGGTGCGCCCAGAAAAGCGGGCGCGAGGCGCTTGCGGTTCCGAGCGGGCGCTGGCGTGGGCAGACCGAGACGTTTGAGTGCATCGCGCAGCAGGTCTTCGCGGCAGAACAGTTGCCTTTGAGCGAGATCTTCCAGCACCACCTGGCAGTGCTCGAGCGACCAGCCTTCGGGCTCCAGCCCCAGCCAGGCGGCAAGCAGCAGCCGGTCGGGGTCTTCACGCGAGCGATGGCCGCGCACATCCGGGCCAGCGAAGGCGCGAAGCGAGGGCCGCTCCTCGCCCAGCCTGCAGCCGATGGCATGGGCCCAGAGGCCCCAGCCCTCCAGACCGGGCTTGCGGGAACCCGATTCGGTGATGGCGAGTTTGCGGGCGGTGCTCCAGTCGGTGGATTCAGCGCGTGCGAGGAGGGCGATCAGAAACCAGCGCAGTGATTCCGCACTGAGGAGCCCCTGTCGGGCGCCGCGCTCGCGTGCGATCAACTTTCGGGTGTCTTTAAACCTCAGGATGGCATCGTCCCAGCGGCCTTCGATGGCGGACACCAGCGCTACGATTTCCCCGCTCCGCTGGTCGTCCAGCGACTCAATGGCGGCAAGCGCACCCCGAACGTCGCCCGCGTTGGCGCGTCGCCGTGCGACGGCAAGCCGCGGCGCGGCGCTCAACTCGGGAGCGTCTGCTGCGCCGGCGTTGGGCGCAGTGCGGGCATCGAGCCAGTCGATCAGGCCACGCCAGATCGGCTGCGAGGTGTCGAACACCGTTGTCCAGCGCTCGAGTAGGCGATGACGACGCCTGGGATCGATTCGTGCAAAGGCGCCGGGCAAAAACGGATCGAGCATGCCCAGCACCAGCGGTCGATCATCGGTCAGCCGAAGATGAACACTCTGGGCGTCGAACTGGTGGCGATCCAGCGTTGAATACACCAGAAGCCGGCCGAGTGCGATTGGTTCATCGGGCTCGCGAAGCATCGGTACCGGCGTATAGGCGCTTGAGGCCGATATCGGCGTCTGGGCCCGTACCCAAGCTTTCCAGGCGCGCGCCATCAGGTCGGCGTCGAAGAACTCGAGCAACCAATCTTCGCGTTCTTCCTCGGGCGCGCTGAAGCCCAGACCCGGCACCGACTCCACCAGGCTGTCATCGATGAGCCGCTTCAGTGCGATCTCCACCTCGGCGAGCGTGAACGGGACGCCGCGCGGGTGGGTCCAGCCAAGCTCCCTCATGAACGCCACCAGCCAGGACTTGCTGCGGGCACACCCGCCCAGGCAAAGCGCAGAGAAGGTGGCACCCAGCGCGGTGCTCCGATCGGTGGGGCGTGGGGCAGGGCTGTCCAGGATGATGGGCGACGGGGGGCGCGCGTCTTGCAAAGTAAAAATCCGGCCGGTAAAAGCCGGATGCTATGCGCAGCCTGCCAACGCGGCAAACCGCGGGGCGCAAGTCCCCGCGGTGTTTGCGGCTAGGGCGTCTGGATGGCCGTGTTGAGCACGCTCCAGAGGGGTAGTGTCCAGGGCACCATGTCTTCGCGGTAGTACCACCAGAAATGCCCGCCGATGTAGTTGGGCTGATCGATCTTCATGGTGTAGTAGCGCTGTAGCGTCTCGGCCTTGCGGGCCGGATCACTGGTGCCCACCTCGCCGAAGCCGATCTTCGAGTTGGGAAACATCGCGGCAAGCTTTGCAAACACCGTTGGCCAGTCGGGCCTGAGGTCGTTGCAGTCCTCTTCGTAGTAGCTGATCAGCACATAGTCCAGACCCTGCTTCATTCTGGCCGGAATATTGGCCTGCGCCCAGGTGAACATTTCGTTCGCCCGTCGCGACCAGCATTCCTCGTTGTAGTAGAGCGTGAGCGCGGTGACCTTGCCGCGCGCCTTCACCAGGTCGTAGGCGCCACTGATTTTTGCTACCACGCTCGAGGTGGTCCCCAGCCATTCTCCGTTCACTTCATTACCCACCTCCCAGATATGCACGATGTCGCCCATCGAGTCGAGGTAGCGCGTGGTGCGATTGAGATAGCCATTCACGCTGATCCGCCGCACATAAGCCGAGTCGAGGATTTCGCCCATCAGGTAGCTCACCTGCGACATGGCGATCGCCGCCTTGCGGTAGTAGGCCGGTCCGACGGTTTCGTCAAAGACGATGCGGGCGGTGGGCTTACGGGACAGACGCTGTAACGATTCGATGATCGCCGGCAGTTCGCTGATGTCGTCGACGGTCACGCCATAAATCGGCGTGGGGACCGGCGTCAATGCGGCGGCCGTGACCGCTTGGGCGGCGAGCACTGGCTCATTGCCGTTCGAGCCTGCCTGGCCCGCACTGCTCGTGGATGCGCCGTTCGCGTGATTGTTGTTGGACCGCCCACCGCAATCGGTTACCAGAAGCCCGGTGGCGATAGCAGTGGCAAAGACAAGCGCGGTGACCCACATCGCGCGGCGGTGCGCGGCTGCCTTCAGTCTGATGTTGGAGTCCATCGGCCTCTCCCTCGAAGCGTGTCGTAGAGCGACAAAGCTTCAGGGCGAGTGCCTCGGCGAGGCTTGATCCGACCCCGCGAGTCAGACGATCAGCGACGACGACCGGCGGTGTTGCCCGCCAGATTCTGATCGGCGGGCGCGCACGGCGGGCGGGTGGTGTTTCAGTCGTACTCGGGGCGGTGAGGGGTGAACACGTCGAGATTCAGCACCGGCTCATCGCCCAGCACCTCGCCCCAGTGCATCGTGTTGGGTGGGACCCGCAGGAGCCCGCCTGCGCCCAGTTCGGTCACCGCTTCCCCGACATGAAAACGGATCCGTCCAGCGAGGATGTAGACCACCTGCTCATGCGGATGCTGGTGGGGCTTGGGCTCGTGACCGGGCATCAGCCGGTGCAGCGCCAGCGTGCAGCCGGTACCCGAGAAAGACTTTCGATCAACGCCTTCGCGGACCGGTTTCCAGTCGATGGCATTCCAGTCAACCTGGTGCAGATTCATGGACTTGTCTCCAGAGTGGATCAATGGGCTTTGCTCAATGCGCTTTGCCAAACAGACCCTGCGGCCTTGCAAGCAGGAAAATCAGCAGGATCGAGAGTGCTGCAACGTTTTTGAAGCCAGCGCCGAACAGCACAATGGCGAGCGCCTGCGCCACGCCCAGCATGATGCCGCCTGCGAAGGCGCCCGCCGCGTTGCCGAACCCGCCCAGAATGGCGGCGATGAAGCCTGAGATGGCAAACGGAACGCCCACGTTGAATGCGGTGTACTGCGTGGGGGTGATGAGAATGCCGGCCATCGCGCCGAGCGCAGCCGACAGCGCAAAGGACAGGGCGAGCATGCGCGAGACCGGAATACCCTGCAGCGCAGCCGCCTCGCGGTTGATGGCGCAGGCGCGCATCGCGCGCCCGGTACGGGTACGTGCAAAGAACAATGCGAGCCCGGCTACCAGAACCAGCGATGCGCCTGCGATCCAGACCAGCTGCGGACTGATTGCAACGCCCGAAATTTTCCATGGTGCAGCGGTGGTGAACCCCGAGAAGGTTCGCGGCTGATCGCCTGCGATCATCAGCGTGAGGCGTTCCACCACGATCTGTGCGGCGAGCGTGGCAAGAATCATGACGAACATGGTGGCGTTGCGTCGCCAAAGCGGTTGCACCACCAAGCGGTCAACCGCAATACCAAGCGCAGCGGCGAATACGATGGTAAGCGGAATGGCGAGCGCAAGCGGAAGCCCTGCGTGGGTGAGGAGTGCATGGGTCACCATGCCGCCCAGCATCACGAACATGCCCTGTGCGAAATTGACGATGCCGGAGGCGTTATAGATCACGCAGAAACCGATCCCGATGAGCCCGTAAATGATGCCGGTACCGATTCCCGAAATGACCGTTTGAATGACAAGTGTGATGTCCATGGTTCAGGCCCCTGCGTCCTGAGCGATGGCCGTGGAAAGGTCAGCACCCCCAAGATAGGCTTCGAGCACAGCCGGATCCTGCTGGATTTGCTCTGGCGTACCTTCGGCAATTTTTCTTCCAAAATCGAGCACCACAATATGGCTCGCCACGCGCATCACAAGATTCATGTCGTGTTCGATCAGGAGCACCGTGGTGCCGCGGGCGATGATGCGTCCGATGGTATCGGCGAGCGCATCGGTTTCGATGGCGTTCAGCCCTGCCGCCGGTTCATCAAGCAGCAGGAGACGAGGGCCTGCAGCCAGCGCTCGCGCCACCTCGAGGAGCCGCTGCTGACCGTAGGTGAGCGCGCCCGCCTCGGTCTCGGCGCGTGAGTCGAGTCCGACAAAAGCGAGCAGTTCCTGCGCGACCCGAGCCGACTCGGCCAGCTCTTCACGAGCCCGTCGGTGCCGGCTGAGCGCGGCCCACACCCCGCCCCGCCCGCGAAGGTGGCAACCCGCCTCGACGTTCTGACGGGCGGTCAGTTCGCTAAACAGCTGCACGAGCTGAAAGGTGCGGACCAGCCCTTCTGCGGCGATCCGGTGCGGGGCAAGCCCCGTGATGTCACGGCCCTCAAAGTGAATGCTGCCGCCCACTGGACGCTGAAAGCCCGAGATGAGGTTGAAGAGCGTGGTTTTGCCCGCTCCGTTGGGACCGATCACCGCGCTCACACGACCTGCTGCGATGCCAAAGCTCACCTGGTCGACCGCGGTGAGGCCGCCAAAGCGCTGGGTGAGATCGCGGACCTCGAGGAGCGTCGTCATGGGGTCTCCCGGTCTGGTCGGCGGAGCCGCCATCGGCGGATCAGCGAGGCAAGGCCCCGGGGCGCGTAGATCAGGATCAGGATGAGCGCCGCGCCGTAGGCGAGATCCTGGAATTCCTTGAAGCCCCGAAAGGTTTCAGGAAGAAGGCTGATGATGAGCGCCCCCACCATCGGGCCCGCCACGGTACCGATACCGCCCACATAAAGCATGGTGAAGCCGAGCACCACCATGTGCAGCCCGAACACCTCGGGGCTTACAAAACCGACAAAGTGCGCGAAGAGCGAGCCTGCAAAAGCGGCATAAATTGCCGCGATCACGAATGCGATCAGTTTGTGGCGGGCGACGTCGATGCCAAGGGCGCGCGCAGCGTCTTCAGAGCCGGCGATGGCGGCCAGTGCCTGCCCGAGCCGGGAGTGCTTGAGTCGCGATGCCACCCACAGGCAAAGCGCAAGCGCAACAAGCAGCGCAGCCAGTTGCCAGCGATCGCTCGGCAGTTCATGACCGAAGGCACCGAGCGCCGGAATGGCCGCAATGCCGGTATAGCCCATGGTGACGCTGTCCCACTGCACCGCGATTTCCTGAACGATCATGCCGAGCGCGAGCGTGGCCATGGCAAGGTAGTGACCGCGCAGCCTCAACGTGGGAAAGCCCACCAATAGCGCAAGCAACGCGGCTGCGGCAACCCCCAGCGCCATCGCAGGAAATACACCCCAGCCGAAGGCGGTGGTGAGCACGGCCGAGGTGTAGCCCCCGATTGCTGCGAAAGCGTTCTGCCCGAACGACACCTGGCCGGTGTAGCCCATGAAGAAATTGAGCCCCGACACGAAGATGGCATAAATGGCAGCAAACCCAAGGACCGTGACCAGATAGCCGCCATCGATGAATGCATAGATCACCAGCGCTGCGCCGGCCAGCCAGCCGGCCGACTTGAGAGCGGTGCCGATGCGATCAGACGGATTCATGTGAAAAGTAGTAGCGGGCGAGGTCATGCGGCGAGGCGATCTCATCGGGGGTGACCTCGGCGACGATGCGGCCAACGGCCATCAGGTAGGCACGGCGCGCGATCTTGAGGGCCATGGGCGCGCGTTGCTCCACCAGGAGCACTGGCAGCCCCTGCTGATTGAGCGTGGCAAGCGTGCCGATGATTTCTGCAGCGAGCCTTGGTGCCAGCCCGAGCGAGGGCTCGTCGAGGAGGAGCAGCCGGGGCCCCGCCATCATCGCTCGGCCGATGGCAAGCATCTGCTGCTCGCCACCTGAGAGCGACCCGGCCAGTTGGGTCTGGCGATCGCGTAGTCGCGGCAGCAGCGCGAACACACGCTCCAACCGTGCAGAGAATTCGCCGCTGTTGCGCTTCAGAAGGTAGGCACCGAGGTCGAGATTCTCGCGTACGGTCATGGGGCCGAACACCCCGCGGCCCTCGGGCACCAGCACCACGCCGCGCTGGGTCACCGCCCGAGGATCGTTCCGGGGTAAGGAGCTTCCTTCGAACTCGACCCGGCCACTGCCTGGCGTGAGCCCCATCAGCGCGCGCAAAAGCGTTGATTTGCCCGCGCCGTTGGGGCCCAGCACCGCCACCAGTTCACTGCGCTCGAGGTGCAGATCCACTGGGCGGAGCGCAAGCACATTGCCATAGCGCGCGGACAGGCCGCGCACCGTCAGCACGGGTGCGCTCGGTTGTGCGGGCGAGGGTGTCATGCGCTGCCTAGCCTTGCCCGTTTACTTGACGATCACGACCTTGCCCGCCCGGATGGTCGCGATCTTGAAGGGGTTCTCGGTGATCCCCTGGTGAACCGCAGGCGAGAAGTTGTAGACGCCGGTGGTGCCCTGAAAACCGGTGATGGTTTCGATGGCGTCGCGCACCTTCGTTCCTTCGAAGGAATTGGCTTTCCGGATGGCAGCCACCGTGAGCATGACCGCATCCCAACCGCGGCCGGCCCAGTTCGGGTCGCGGTCGCCATGCTTGGCCTTCCAGGGCGTCATGAATGCGCCGATGGCGTCTTTCAGGGGGCCGGCGGGCAGCGCGTCGGCAATTTGCGAAGGCGCAGCCACAAAGAAGAACTGCGGACCCAGCACTTCGGCTACTGGCCGAAAGACCGCGAGGTCTTCGATCGAAGTGAGCATCAACATGGGCAGGCCAAGCTGCTTGATGTTCTTGGCGGCGGTGAGCGTAGTGCCGCCCAGGCCAATCTTGAGCACAGCGCCTGCGCCGTTCGCATTCATCTTGCCGATTTGCACCGACAGGTCGGCATCATCCTGCTTGTATTGATCGACCCCAGCCAGCGTGAGGCCGTAATTCGCAGCATTTTTTTCCGCGAATCCCTTCTGCAGGTTCGCGTAGGGCGTGGGGTCGTGCAGCACGCCCACCTTGCGGATCTGGGTGTCTTGCTGGAGGAACTCCATCCGTTTGGCCACCTCGAACCCGGCCGGCGGGAGTGTGGAGAAGGCCCATTTCACGTGGTCTGCGTTTTGCGGCAGGATCGAGCAGAGCATCATCGGGATCTGCGCCTTCGCTACCATGCCGGCGGCAGCCAGGTTACCAGCCGACACGCAGCCCGACAGGAACGCGTCCACCTTGTCGGAGGACATCATTTTTTTGTAGACGGTTACGGCCTCTTGGGGCTCGCTCCGGTTGTCTTCAACGATCACTTCCAACCGTCGGCCGTTGACGCCGCCCGCGGCATTCACGACGTCGACCGCCACACGCACGCCATCGGTCCAGGCACGATCAACGGTGGCTGCATAACCGGTGAGACCGGCCGCGATACCGATTTTGTAGACGCCCTGCGCATGCGCGCTGGCGGCGATCGCGGCGGCTGCCGCGATGAGGCTCAGTTTCACGAATTGCTTCATTGCGAGTCTCCTCCTGCTGGCCGGGTTGAGCCGGTCCGGTTGATTAAACGGATTAAGCCGGTGGCGCGCCGTAGCCCGCGCCACCCGGTGTTTCGAGCAGCACGACATCATCGGGCGCGAGGGTGATCTTGCCTGCGGTGCTAATGGATTTGCCGTTCACCGTGAAGTGCCCGCCGGCGCCTGCGCCGCCGCCGTCCAGGCCCTCGGGGCCGTCGCCGAGACGACTGGGCACAGCGTTGAGAACCCAGGGCGCATCAGTGCGCATGCGAAATTGAATCGACTGTCCGTCCCCGCCTGGGCTACGGCCAGTGCCACCGCTTCCAGGGCGCAGTTCCTTGCGCTCGAAAACGATGGGCATCGCAGCCTCGAGAATTTCCACAGGTACCGCTGCGACGCCGGTGGGATAACAGGTGGCACCCGGGCCAGGCTTGGTGAGCCGCGCCCCCATGCCGCCCGAGTAATTGAACATTGACGAGGTGAAGGGCGTGCCGTCTGCGCGCTTGCCCTGGATCTGGATGGTCCAGACCGCGCCCGAGCCTTCGGCCACCACACGCTCGGGCATCACGTGATAGAGCGCCTTCAGAATGGGCATCGGCGTATACATGCCGACCACATGTCTTGCGTTGACGGGCGAGGGATATTCGCAGTTGACGATCGACCCAAGCGGCGCCTTCACGATGATGGGTGCGAGTGACCCGTGATTGTTGGGAAGGTCAGGGTTCAGGCAGCTGCGGATCGCGAAGGTTGAATAGGCATGCGTGTAGTTCATCACCACGTTGATGCCGGTTCGGCTGGCGGGCGAACTGCCTGCAAAATCAATCACGATCTCGCCGCGGTCGGTATCAATGGTGACGGCGGTCTTGAGCGTGACGATTTCCCCGCCAGGCACGTCGAATGAACTCTCGCCGTGAAAGGTTCCTGCGCGCAGCTTCCGGATGGCCTCTCGGGTTGCTTCGTCGGAGCGGCGGATGATTTCTTCTGAAAGCTGCTCGATATCGTCAAGGCCGTAGCGCTCGCACATGGCAACCAGGCGGTCGCCGCCTGCCTTGCCCGATGAGACCTGCGCGGCGAGATCACCGAACACATGGTCGGGTGTGCGCACATTGCGGCGGATCATGGTGTGCAGGGTTTCATTGGGCTTGCCGGCGTCGAAGAACTTGAGCGGCGGAATCCAGAGGCCTTCCTCGTGCACGTCGCGGGCGCCGGCGCCGATGCCGTAGCCGCTGATGTCGGTGTGGTGAATGGTGGAGCCGAGATAGCCAATGAGCCGCGCATCGCGGAAGACCGGCGTGAACAGGGTGATATCGAAAAAATGACCTGCCGAGAGCCACGGATCGTTGGTGATCAGCACATCGCCCGGCGCGAGTGTGCCGTTGAACATGCGGTGCAGATGGCCGCCCGCCGCTGCCAGCGAATTGATGTGGCCTGGCGTTCCGGTGTTGGCCTGCGCGACCATCCGGCCACGCGCGTCAAAGAGCGCGCTCGCAAGATCACCCGCTTCGCGCACAATGGGCGAGAACGCAATACGCTGCAGCGCCTTGGCCTGCTCGCTCACGATGCCAATCAGGTTTGACCACAGAATCTCGAGTTCGATGCCGTCGAGTTTTCGCGTCATGTCAGGCCTCCACAGGCGTAGCGATGATAGAGGCCGTGCGGTCGATCAATGCGCGCCAGCCAGGCGGAATGACGATGGTGGTCTCACGCTCTTCGATGAGCACGGGCCCATTGACCGACTGACCGGTGGCGAGCGCACTGCGCTCATAGACCGGTACCTCGCGAGCCGAGTCCCACAGTGTGACAGTGCGCGCGCTGCGCGGCGCGCCGGGGCTGGTGGCCGGATTGCCCGATGTGCGGCGTTCCACATCGGGGCCGTGTGCGGTGAGTCGCCAGTTCACGATCTCCACCGCCACGTGGGTGGGATTGAAGCCGTACTGAGCGAAATAGGCGCGCTCGAACTCGGCCTGGATCGGGGCTGGATCGCGATCTGCCCGGGGGTCGGCGGCAATCGTGATGCTCACTTCGTTCTGCTGCCCGAAGTAGCGCAGGTCGGCGCCGAAACTGATCCGGATGTCGGGCGCAGCCACGCCTGCCGCCTTGAGTGCGGCGCGCCCCTCAGCTTCCATGTGGTCGATCAGCCGGGCGGCGCGCTGCCAGTCGACCGATTTGAGGAGTCCGAGTGCGCTTCGAACCAGGTCGAGTCGAACCGGGGTGACCAAGGTGCCAAACGCGGACAGTACGCTTGCCTGCGGCGGGAAGATGACAGCGCGACTTTGCAGCAGCGAACCCACCTCGCACGCATGAACCGGCCCGGCCCCGCCAAAGGCGAGGAGCGGAAGCCCGCGGTAATCGACGCCCCGGTCGGTGGCATGTGCGCGCGTGGCCGACGCCATGGCTTCGGCCACGATTCGGTAAATGCCGCGAGCGGTATCGTCGACGCTGGTGCCCAGTCGGGCCCCCAGGCGCTCCATGGCCGAGATCGCCGCGCCACGATCAAGCTTCATGTCGCCACCCAAAAAATTGTCGGCGTCCAGAAGACCCAGCACCAGATCGGCATCGGTCACGCAGGGCTCGGTACCCCCGCGACCGTAGCAGGCGGGCCCGGGGTCGGCACCCGCGCTTTCCGGTCCCACCTTGAGGAGTCCCAGCGCATCCACATGCGCGATGCTGCCGCCACCGGCGCCGATCTCGATCATGTCGATCGACGGGATGGTGACCGGCATGCCGCTTCCTTCCTTGAAGCGGTACTTGCGGTCGGCTTCAAACAATCCGGTGACCAGCGGCCTGCCGTCTTCGATGAGGCAGGCCTTGGCGGTTGTGCCGCCCATGTCGAACGACATCAGCCGATCAAGCGACAACTGCTCGGCGAAGAAACTGGCCGCGAGTGCGCCGGCAGCGGGGCCGCTCTCGATCATGCGCACCGGATGCCGCCCGGCGATCTCCGCCCCGATGATCCCACCCGAGGAGAGCATGATCAGTGGCTCGTTGGCATAGCCTTCGTCAGCCAACCGGCGACGCAGCGCCTGCAGATAAGGCTGGGACACCGGCATGGTGTAGGCATTGATTGCGGTGGTGGAGGCGCGCGGATACTCCCTCACCTGCGGCGCAATGTCGCTCGAGAGCGAAATGAAGATGTCGGGCAGTTCCTGCCTCAGATGCGCCGCGACCGCCTGCTCGTTGGCGGGGTTGGCGTAGCTGTTCAGCAGGCACACCGCCACTGACCGGACGCCCTGCGCGCGGAGCGCCTTGATCGCGAGGTCGATGGACGAGAGGTCGGGCGGGTTGGTGACCGTGCCATCGGCGAGCGTGCGCTCCTTCACGCCGAAGGTGAGTTCGCGAGCCACCAGCGGCGGGGCGAATTCGATCTGCGGGTCATACATGTCGTAGCGGTGCTCGTTACGGATGGTGAGCAGATCGCGAAACCCTTCGGTGACCAGCATGGCGGTGGGGGCGCCTTTGCGTTCGATCAGCGAATTGGTCACCACGGTGGTGGCATGAACGATCACGCCATTGACCTGGGAAGGGCTGATCCCTCGGCGGCGGAGCACCGCGTTGACCCCGGTGAAAAACCCTTCCAGCAGATTGCGCGGGGTGGTGAGGGTTTTGTCGACCGTGAGGCTGCCGTCTCCCCCCCGCAGCACGATGTCGGTGAACGTGCCGCCGATGTCGACGGCCAGTGAATAAACCTCTTTCAAGTCGGTCTCCAGCCCATATGAGAGGAAATGGTTGCTGCAGCCTGCGTGACCTGCTCGATTTGAGCAGCTTCGGGCTTGGCGGGGATGTACTGCACGGAGCCCACAATTGCCACGGCACCCAGGTAGTGGCCGTTTGCGTCATAGACCGGCGCGGCGAGCGCGTTCATGCCGAACATCACTTCGTTGGCGGCAGTGGCCCAACCCTGTTTCTGGATCGCTGAAAGTTGGCGCCCCAACGCGGCAGCGTCTCGCCGGTTGGTGGCGCTGTGACCTTGAGCAGGACGCAGCGATGCTGGCCCGAACGCCAGGGCGACGCGTCCATGTGCAGTGCCGGTGAGACGCATTTCAGTGCCAGGACGAACCCCAAACTCGATCAGGCTGTGGCCCTGCAGAAGGTCGACCACAATCACCCGACCCTCGATCAGTGCCGAGAGCGTGACGGCCTGGCCGCTTGTGTCTCGCAGCCGCTGCATGACCTCGCGCGCCGCGCGGCCCAGGGTGAAGCGCTCGCGCAGCCGTTCGCCCAGCTGGAAGAGCTTGATGCCGGGCTCATAGCGCTGCGTGGCGGCGTGCTGCCTCGCAAAGCCACGCT
>Ga0209358_10003331_pt1 | contig 11883 bp, 5 predicted proteins | sample LauGreFa1BDMLBSN_2_FD_187574 | JGI IMG/M metagenome (GOLD analysis project Ga0209358, IMG submission 187574) | Freshwater lake microbial communities from Lake Michigan, USA - Fa13.BD.MLB.SN (SPAdes) (version 2) | ecosystem: Environmental > Aquatic > Freshwater > Lake | place: Lake Michigan, USA...
AGGTAAAAAGAAGGACGGATAGTATTCGAATCATAGTCGGCTCTTGGACAACAAATCTACGCAAAAAGTTGCACAACTAATAGGTTGAAACTGGGGCAAAAAGAAGCTTTTAAAAATTAACTTAACTATCGAATTAAATTTACAAAACCATAAAATTGCTCCCATTGTCCGTCCTCTTGTCCGCCGTAGCGCAACACGTAGGTATAGACTCCCACAGGGCATTTTATGCCATAAGGTAAATAACCGTCCCAACCATTTGCCACGTCATAGCTTTCAAAAACGATTTCTCCCCAACGGTTGTAAATGGCGAACCAATAATTCTCGGGCGTGAAACCTGGCGAAAAAACCGGGTAAAACGTTGCGTTTTCTTCTTCTCCGTCTGGGGTGAATGAATTCGGAATGTATAAAGAAACCGTGTTCGTTATTTCCACCGTGCGAGAAATGGTTTGGCTGCACCCCAATTCATTGCTCGTGGTTAATTCAATCACATAAACACCTTCCACCATCGGCAAATCCCATGTAAACTCTGCTGAATTGTTTACAAAACTCTCCCCATTAATCACCCATTGATAGGTTTGATTAGGGTTTACATTGTTCGAAATGGTAAAGGTTGGATCGCTTAGTTCAAGCTGCAAAGGGGATAAAGAAAAATTGGGGGATAACAAAGCTTCAACGTTCACCTGAGCGCTAATTGGCAGCGAAGTACACCCCAATGCACTAACCCCTTGAACGGAATAAGAAGAACTAATCGTTGGACATACCGTGTTTTGAGGACCAAATGACGCGGCATCTTGCCAAACATAATTTTGAGCACCAATGGCGTATAATGTAACGCATTCCTCCGAACAAATGGTGGTATCAATCGCAGTTATTACCGGAATAGGGTTGACTTGTAAAGTTAAGATGACCAAAGAATCACATCCATGATTATTTTGTAATACCATAGTATACATCCCAGAGGTTGAAAGGGATTGACCGTTAAACATCACTGAAGAATCCGAACATATTTGCGACATCAAAAGCGTAGTGTCCGGTAGGTGAATCGAAACCAAGACGCTATCCGTATTGGTGCATCCATGACCATCCAAAACGCTAACAGTGTAAATTCCTCCATTTTGAATCCAATCTTGGGACCCTATGTTCCCATTGGACCATGCATAACTTTGATAATTCATTGGGGCCATAATTAAGGAGGAATCTCCCAAACAATGGAACAAATCCGGCCCTAAATCAAAGGTATCCGGGACGACGGAAACTACGATTGAATCGCGGGCTACACCGCATCCGCTTGGAACATCTAACCAATAGGTTCCGGGTACACTGACGGATAGGCTGGGACCAGTGGAACCATTACTCCATGAATAGGACGCATACACCGAATCGGGCTGGAGCATGACCGAAGATCCCAAGCACATTAGGGTATCAGGCCCTAAATTAACCCCTCCCAAAGGGCCCGGAGGAACATAGTTCGGTTGTAAAATTCCATTTGCGCCGGGTTGTGCACCATGCGGGGTACCAGCACAAGCAGGGCCGCTGTGCAATACAGAACCTGATTGTCCTCCACTCAACAGAGGATTAACATTCGCTGGTAAAACTCCTTGCTGAAAAACTATGGCACCTCCTCCACCTCCACCACCGGGACCATGGCAAGCAGATGACCAAAGAGTACTGAAGATATTGCCTCCATTCCCCCCCCGCACATCCACCGAAAGAGGGGAAGTTACATTTTGAGTTAATAAATATACACAGCCCCCTGCTCCACCACCACCAGCACCTTCGGAATCAGAATTCCCAACAACGTTGGCTCCTGATGCAACAATTTGCGCATTATTTCCTTGAACCGTGGGAGCAACTAAAAAAACAATGCCTCCACCTCGCGAACCGTTGGTCGCTGTTAGACCGTTATCACGATAACCTCCGCCTCCGCCTCCGCCTAAAAATGCGCGATAATTCGAATAATTTAATGAATAACCTCCCAATCCAAAGGAACCGTTCACCGCACACCAACCCAAAAACTCATTACCTCCTCTACCACCGGCGCCACCGTTACTGCCTCCGCCGGCGCCAGGATTGCCGGAATTGGATCCACCTCCACCATTGGCTAAAGGAGCCCTGTTTCCGTCCATGTTCATTGGAGCCGCGGCAATGCCTTCCCCCTTTTTTCCTGCGGTATTACCGGAATTAGCAAAGTTAGGATCACCACAAGCAAAAAAACCATTGGTCCATGTACCTCCAACAAACCCTTGTCCTTGAACGTCAAGGTTAGCATTAAAGGTTATTCCTCCAGTTGCCTCGATGGCGACTACCCCTCCAATGGTTCCGTTCCAGGGCAGAGCGGTTAATGTACCCACAATGGTGACTTGATTATACACTGGCACCCGAATCAATTGTACCAATCCGCTTACGGTAAATGTTTTACATAAATTTTGAACGAACGTAATAGTGGTTCCATTGATCGCAGCAATGTTGGTGAATTCGAAATTACCGGCATTACCATAGCTCTGAATTTGTCCAAAGCTCGCATTGTTCGTTGATGAAATGGTGGCTCCTTTCATTTGAATTAATAACACCCGGTCACCCACCGAAAATCCTTGTGCGGAGGAAACATTAACGCTGTTTAAATTTACGGATGTTACCGCCACATACTGGTTCACTACACCGCTAATCGACTGGGCATGGAAAACACTTCCTGTTAAAATCAGCCCCATTAACCCGATGATTTTCAGTACTCGCAATTGCATATACCTGCTAAAGATACACTTAAGATGACAAAACCGCCTTTCCCGTTGCCTCCTTTACTTTAAAATCGAGCTAAACCAACTGCGATGTTCTGATGGGGTCAAACCTCTACGTTCGCAAATGGACTCGAATTGATCCAATAAAATTCCCGTTATCCCGAAATATTTTGCCTCCGGATGGGCAAAATACCACCCAGAAACCGAAGAAGCCGGATGCATTGCAAGGCTTTCGGTTAGGCTAACACCCAAGGTTTCTTTCGCCTTGAGCAACTCAAAAATGCCCAGCTTTTCATAATGGTCCGGGCAAGCGGGGTATCCCGGGGCAGGGCGAATTCCACGGTATTTTTCTGCAATTAACTCCTCATTGGACAAAGCCTGATTTTCATAACCCCAATATTCTTGACGTACGCGTTCGTGCAACCATTCCGCCATGGCCTCGGCAATGCGGTCAGCCACTGCTTTCAATAGAATGCTCTTATAATCGTCATGGGCCAATTCAAATTCCCGACATACTTCTCTGACATCGCCCGCAGTTACGACAAAACAACCCATATAATCTTGAACCCCAGAATTTATTGGAGCAATAAAATCGCTCAAACAAAGGTTGGGTTGACCTGCAACTTTTTCCGTTTGTTGACGCAAACCAATTTGGCGGTGTAAACATTTCCCCGAATTGGTCTCGAAGATATGTATGTCGTCGCCTTCCGATTGAGCAGAAAAAATTCCAAAAACGTATCTTGGGGTAAACCAGCCTTTTTGTTGACCTTCGGATAAACAAACTTTGGCATCCTCCAACAACTTGCGAGCCTCTTCACCTACAACCTCATCGTTCAAAATTTCAGGAAATTTTCCATGAAGGTCCCAACTTCTGAAAAAGGGCGACCAATCAATGTAGGGAATGATTTCGTCCAAAGCGGCGATTTCCCCATAGAAAACGCCCAGCTTTTTGGGGATGGGAACGGTTTCTTCATTAAACTCCAACTTCAATGCATTTTTTCGGGCAGTATCAATTGGAATGAGGCGTTTAGACGCTGCATGCTGCTCGTGATGTTGACGAACCTTTGCATAATCTGCACGAACCTCATCTTGGTAAATCCCATGATCTCCACCCAATAATTTTTCTGCGACCGTAACAGCTCTTGAGGCATCCGGAACGTAAATTACCGAGCCCGAATAGTTCGGGGCGATCTTCACGGCGGTATGCACTTTCGAGGTGGTGGCCCCTCCTATGAGCAAGGGTATCTTGAGGTTTCTTTCTTCCATAGCAGAAGCCACTTTGACCATTTCGTCCAACGATGGGGTAATCAAACCGCTCAGACCAATAATATCGCAGCCTTCCTCGATGGCGCGTTGAACGATTTCATTGCCGGGGACCATCACGCCCATATCGATAATTTCGTAATTGTTGCAGGCAAGAACTACCCCAACGATATTTTTGCCAATGTCATGCACATCGCCTTTGACCGTGGCCATGAGAATTTTCCCTGCTTTTTGGATTTCACCTTGGCTATCTGCCTCAATGTACGGCTGAAGAAAAGCAACGGCTTTTTTCATAACCCTTGCCGATTTTACCACTTGAGGTAAAAACATCTTTCCTTCACCAAACAAATCCCCCACCACGTTCATTCCCGACATTAAGGGGCCCTCAATGATTTGAAGCGGTTTTTCGTACATGGGCAAGCACAAGGCAATGTCTTCTTCGATGTACTTGTCAATCCCTTTAACCAACGAATGTTCAATGCGTTTCACCAATTCGAAACTTCTCCAAAGTTCTTCCACTGCTACTTCCTTAACCCCTTGTTGCACGGTTTCTGCCAACGATAATAGTCGTTCCGTAGCATCCGGCCTACGATTGAAAAATACGTCTTCAATATGTTCTAGCAAGATCGGATCGATATCGGAATACACTGTTAACATGGTCGGGTTTACGATGCCCATGTCCATGCCGTTTTGTATAGCATGGTAGAGAAAAACCGCATGCATGGCCTCCCGAACAGCGTTGTTACCGCGGAAGGAAAAAGAAACATTCGAAACGCCTCCGCTAATATGACACCCAGGCAAATTCTCAGTAATCCATGCCGTTGCACGAAAAAAGTCTAAGGCATTAAGTGCGTGTTCTTCCATCCCTGTTGCAACAGGAAAAATATTAGGATCAAAAATGATGTCATTCGGATGAATCCCTGCCTTTTTCACCAGTAAATCGTAAGAACGTGAACAAATTTCAACCCTTCGATCAAAAGAATCAGCCTGACCCACCTCATCGAAAGCCATGACAATCATGGCCGCTCCCATGGTTTTAATATATTTCGCTTGTTGAAGGAAGACCTCTTCCCCTTCTTTCAAAGAAATGGAATTCACCACCCCTTTTCCCTGCAAACATTTTAAGCCCGCTTCAATAATTTCCCATTTCGAACTGTCGATCATGATGGGGATTTTCGCGATTTCAGGTTCGGAGGCAATGAGGTTCAGAAAGGTGACCATCGCGGTTTTTCCATCGATCATGGCTTCGTCCATGTTGACGTCTAAAATTTGTGCGCCTCCTTCAACTTGCTCTCGCGCAACCGCCAAGGCTTCTTCGAATCGTTCCTCACGAATTAATCGTAAGAAGGCTTTTGAACCCGTAACATTGGTTCTTTCTCCAACATTGACAAAATTGCTCTCTTTGGTCGCGACTAGAGGCTCAAGTCCCGATAACCGTAAAACTCTCTCCATCAGTTACTCCACTTTCTAGGTTCGTACTTTCGGGCTAACTCCGCAATGGCTCGAATATGTTCGGGGGTAGTTCCACAACACCCACCAACGATGTTAACCAGTTTTTTCTCAAAAAAAGAAGCTATTTTGTCCCTCATGAGTACTGCGGTTTCATCGTATTGTCCAAAGGCATTCGGAAGGCCAGCATTGGGATGCGCGCTCACGGCAAAAGGGGCTCTTTCTGCCAAAATACTTAAGTAGGGCTCCATCAATTCGGAACCCAAGGCACAATTCAATCCAATGCTTAACAGAGGCATGTGCTGCAAGGAAATCAAAAACGCCTCGGGTGTTTGGCCCGACAAGGTTCGTCCGCTAAGATCCGTTATCGTCCCTGAGACCATTATGGGCAATGCCGTATTCCGTTCTTCAAATACCTTCTCCGCAGCAAATAGTGCTGCCTTTGCGTTCAAGGTATCAAAAACCGTCTCAATTAGTAAAATATCTACTCCGCCATCGATCAGCGCGTTGATTTGTTGTGCGTAAGCAGAGGAAAGATCATCGAAGGTCACCGCACGAAATCCAGGGTTGTTTACATCCGGGGAAATAGAGGCCGTGCGGTTAGTTGGTCCAACGGAGCCGGCGACGAAACGGGGACGATCGGTGAACAATTTTGCTGCGTCTTTTGCCAAGCGAGCCCCTTGAAAGTTGATGTCGTACACCGCATCTTCTAAATGATAATCTGCTTGCGCGATTGTCGTTCCTGAAAAGGTATTGGTTTCAATAATGTCGGCGCCTGCCTCTAAGTAGGCTTTGTGAATTTCGAAGATAATTTCAGGACGGGTAATGTTCAGCAAATCATTATTTCCTTGCAAGGAACCGCTACGATCTTTGAAAACTTCCCCGCGAAAGTCCGCTTCGGTAAGCGTATACCGCTGAATCATGGTGCCCATGGCACCGTCCAATATCAGAATTCGATCCTGAAGTAATGTTGTTATATCCATTCTAATTTTTCTGGAAGAAAAGGCGCGTGCCTGAACTTATCTTTTTCCAAACGGAATAGGAATTGGCACCTTATTCTACAACAGGTTGCCAAGGTTTCATAGGGCCGGTCCCTCCACCTTTCTTCATAAGTTAATCTCGCAAAGAACTGGCGCAAAAATAGGGAGTAATTCGTTAATATTTCATGGCTTGCGAGATGTTTTTTAATTTCACGCTTATGAAAACACTTCTTTGTTTGGTTCTTTTGCTTCCTTTTGTCGATTTCTCCCAGGTTAATCTTACCATTTCGAACCTACCGATTGTAAAAATCATCGTTCCTCCAGGACAGCAAATCAATGATAATACGAGGATTGTATGCGATATGGGAGTAATCGATAATCCGAACAATATCAACCTCATCAACGATCCATTTAACAATTACAACGGTAAAATATCGATTGAAATTCGTGGTTCAACTTCGCAGCAATATCCAAAGAAAAGTTATGGGTTTGAGACACAAACAACTTTGGGGACGAACAACAACGTTTCATTAATGGGCTTACCTGTGGAGAATGATTGGATATTGAACGGTCCATATCCGGATAAAACCTTATTGAGGGATGCAATGACGTATGAATTATCGCGGAAAATGGGTCATTATGCGTCTCGGTTTAGGTTTTGCGAATTGCTTATCAACAACCAATACCTGGGAGTTTACCTTCTTCTGGAGCGCATTAAAAGGGACAACGATCGGGTGAACATAGCGCGTTTAGATCAAGACGACCTTGCGGGAGACTCGTTAACGGGGGGATATATCATTAAGGTAGATAAACTGACGGGAGAATCAGGAACCACTTGGAATTCAAATTTCAGCAATGAAGTGGTTTTCCAATTCCACGACCCAGAATCTGATGAACTTCAACCTGCACAAGTTACCTACCTTCAAAGTTTTATTTCTGATTTCGAAAATGCCATTCAATCCAATCCTGAGAGCAATTACTTGCAGTGGATTGAACCGGTGTCCTTTTATGACTTTTTTATTTTGCAAGAGTTGGGGAGAACGGTGGACGGATATCGTTCCAGTTCATTCATGTACAAAGACAAAAATTCTGGAGATTTTCAAGGACGCCTCGTAGCAGGACCCATGTGGGATTTCAACCTTTCCTACGGAAATGCAGATTACTGCGAAGCATTTGAGACAACGGGTTGGCAATACAACTTTGACCAAATTTGCAATTTCACCACCCAGATTCCTTTTTGGTGGAAACGGTTGCTCGATTCTCCCAGTTATCGAAACGGCTTGCGTTGTCGATGGAATGAATTGCGACAAGGTCCCTTGCATACTGATTCCTTGCATCAATGGATTGATTCGATGGCAAACCACCTTCAAGATGCAAGAATTCGGAATTTTCAAAAATGGCCGATCATTGGACAGTACGTGAATTGGAATGCTTTCGTGGGTAATACTTACCAAGAAGACTTGGACTTCATGAAAGATTACATAAGTCAAAGAGCTGCTTGGCTGGATAACAACATTCCAGGAATTTGCAACGTCGGCATATCTGAAACGACAATGGAGCCTTTTTTCAAGTGTTTTCCTAACCCGGCTCAAGAATGGTTAAGTATTGAGAGTGTTGATAAGGGTACTATATTTAAAATAATGGATGCTGAAGGTAAATTTCTTAAGGTTATAGATGCCTCATCTCCCATCTGGATTGGCGAATTATCCGCTGGATTGTACCTTCTTCAAGGAATTTCATCCAATGGCCAGCAACAAACCTTACGATTTGTGAAATATTGAAAAAGACTGCAAAACGTTTTTACCATGCCGCAGCGGGTATTAAAACCCATTTCAAGAAAGGCGGAAATTTCAGGATTCAACTTACCATCGGGATGCTTTCAATTTTGTTGGGAGCACTTCTCAATATAAATATCCATGAATGGCTATTCCTTACGTTGTTCATTGCTGGAGTTCTTGCCCTGGAAACCATCAACAGTTCCATCGAGGCGTTATGCGACACGGTAACGTTGGAAAACAACGAAGGAATAAAGAACAGTAAAGACCTTTCGGCGGGAGCAGTTCTGCTGTTTTCAATCGGCGCATTTATTGGAGGAATCATCATTTTTCTTCCAAAAATCTGGGCATTGTTTCGCTAGAGAGCCGAAAACTTTCCACCGCCTAAATTCAATACCCCGCCCTTTAGTTGCAGCGTTAGTAAAAGCCCCATCAGTTGAGAGGTAGGTAAGCCGCACTTATCGGATAATTCATCCAAAAACAGTGATTCGTGACGTTTAAGAAGGTCTAACACGTTTTTTTCGTCAGGGTTCAGTTCGAGGAACAAGGTTTTTTGGGTTGATAACATGGAATGGTTCCATCCCATCATGCTTAAGAAATCCTTGGATCCTGTGATTAAATGTGCTTTTTGTTGTCGAATTAACGCATTGCAGCCAGCTGAATGCCTTTGCTTAACCGAACCCGGAAAAGCAAAAACGTCGCGGTTATAGTCGTTGCCGAATTCAGCGGTTATCAAAGAACCTCCACGCTCTTTACTTTCTACAACGACCACTGCATCGCAGAGTCCCGCAATGATGCGATTACGCACGGGGAAATTCTCGCGAACAGGGGTTGAGAAGAGGGAATATTCGCTAACCAATGCGCCTTGATTCTCGAGCATTTTTTGAGCAATTGGCCAATTTTTAGTAGGAAACACATCGTTTAACCCATGTCCCAGGACACCAACCGTAGGGAGGTCGTTTTTCAAGCATGCTTCGTGAGCCAAGGCATCGATACCCATGGCAAGTCCTGAAACCACAACGGGCTTTGCATCTTTTAAATCCGATATCAATTCTTTGACAAGCTCTTTACCGTATTCTGTAAAGTTTCTAGTCCCAACAATGGCAATAACACGCCTGGCATTGACATCAGTATTGCCTTTTTGATATAGGACAATGGGGGCATCGGGGCATTGACGGAGGCGTCTTGGGTAGGAATCGTCTTGAAAAAAAAGCGGGATAATTCCTTTTTTATCGCAGGCTTCTAGTTCTATTTCAGCGGAGATTAGCGCATTCGGACGGTCCATATTGGCTAATTGCAGATGCGTAAATCCGGTAAGCTGTTTTAAATCATGGAGGGAAAGGTGGAAAAAGTCCTTGGGGTCTGCTAATTTGGTTAAGGCGGCATGGACTCTCACGGGTCCCATACCCTTCAAAAAACTCAACGCCACCTTTTCCAACATCCCAATAAAAATTTGTTTTTATCTTAGCAACACTAATTTAACGATTTAATTAAAGACTATTTTGCGAAAGTGGATTTTTAACATCTTACTAGTTTTGCCTCTAGGGCTTTACGGGCAAATAAAGTTCACTGGAAAAATACAATCTACCGAAACAGGCAAAGCGATTGAAGGTGCACTCATTAAAAACAATCAGAATAATTTTCGGGTTAAATCCGACTCAACGGGTAAATTTACGATAGAGGCAGAAAGCTTCCCTGTTAATATTACCCTGACCGCTAATGGGTTTGAACGTCAAGAACAGGTTATCAGCTCGGATGAAGTCAAGGTTTTTTCTTTAGAAACCAAACAACGCACCATGAATACGGTGGTTGTGAGTGCAGGACGACGAGATCAAAAAATTGAAGAGATACCTATATCAATCGACATCATAAAACCCTCTTTGATTGTCAATAAAGGGTTAACCAATTTAGCGCAAGCTGTTGACCAAAGCCCGGGCGTGTACGTCATGGACGGACAGGTTAGTATACGTGGAGGGGGAGGTTACGCTTACGGAGCGGGCAGTCGTGTAATGTTGCTGTGGAATGGAATCCCCATGTTGTCTCCGGATGTGGGAGATGCGAAATGGAACGCCGTTCCCATGGAACAAGCCTCACAAATTGAGGTCCTTAAAGGTGCGTCTTCGGTACTGTACGGAAGTGGGGCACTCAATGGAATCATTGCCTTAAATGAGCGAGAACCAGGACCCGAAGGAATTATGCAAGCAAGGGTGCAAAGTGGCTTGTACACCAATCCAAGAAGAAAATCCATGCAATGGTGGGGAGAAGGCAAAGAACAAGCGTTCAACCCCATGTTTCATTTGGCCGATGTTTATTACGGGAAATCGGTGAAAAATTTTGGATTTACCCTTGGTGCCAACGGATTTTACACGGAGGCTTATCGGCAAGGAGAAATGGAAAAACGAGGCCGAATCAACGGCAGTTTCTTCTACCGTCCGCTTAAGGAAAATTCCCGCTTTAAAACAGGGTTAAGTTATAACCTTCAATGGCAAGATGCTGGGGTATTTGTATTATGGAAAAACGACAGTATGGGGTACCAAGCCATGGACAATTCCCTTTCACGTCAACGCGCCATACGCTTTAATATCGACCCTTATTTTCGATTCATTGATGAAAAAAAAGGGCGCCACCATGTACGTTCTCGGTATTACCTTGTAACCACGGGCAATGAAGGAAATGTAGTCGATGCCTCCTTTGCACAAATGTACTATTTGGACTATCAATATCAACGAAAAATCAAGGAAAGAGGAAATGTTACGCTTGGTTTAACCAATACCCACAACCGAATTAAAAGTTGGGTTTTTGGAGACCATAATTCATGGAACAGTGCCGCCTATGGGCAATTGGAATTGAAATCTAAAAAGTGGGATTTTACAGGTGGGTTAAGGTTAGAATACTGCCAACTCGACACCCTAATTCCTGACTCACAGGTAGAGATCTTAGGCGTAAATTCTCCCGTATACCCCATTGCGCGTGCAGGCATTCATTATGAACCTCATAAAGGAACGCATCTTAGGGGTTCCTTGGGTCAAGGCATTCGTTTTCCATCCGTAGCGGAACGGTTTGTTTCTACTTCTGTGGGGGGAGTTGTGATTTTCAAAAATCCGAATTTACGACCAGAAACGGGATATGCCGGAGAATTGGGGGTAAAACAAGTGTTTTTGTTGGGAAACTGGAAAGCCATGGCGGATATCGCTGGATTTGCGAACTATTATTCCAACATGACCGAGTTTACCTTTGGACTGTATAAACCTGATAGCATTGCAACGCTCCAAACAACGGATCCCAATGCCATTGATTATTTTTACAAATGGGTCGGATTTCAGGCCCAAAATGCCGAACAAGCTTTTATTGGTGGATTCGAAATTTCATTGAACAGCGAAGGAAAGATTAACGACGTAGAACTGACCTCCTTGTTAGGATATACCTACATGAATCCCATCAGCTTGAACAACGATTCCATCTACCGTTTATCGTTTTCTGATCCTACAACAAACATGCTCAAGTACCGATTCAACCACATGGCTAAAGCAGATGTTCAAGCAACCTACAAAGGAGTGAGTTTAGGGATTTCCACGCGTTACAACAGCTTCATGAAGAACATTGATGCGGTTTTTGAAGACGGTATTTTGGGGCAAGAATTATTGGTTGGTATGGCGAAATACAGAGCAATTTATAACAAGG
>Ga0209358_10003333_pt1 | contig 11879 bp, 11 predicted proteins | sample LauGreFa1BDMLBSN_2_FD_187574 | JGI IMG/M metagenome (GOLD analysis project Ga0209358, IMG submission 187574) | Freshwater lake microbial communities from Lake Michigan, USA - Fa13.BD.MLB.SN (SPAdes) (version 2) | ecosystem: Environmental > Aquatic > Freshwater > Lake | place: Lake Michigan, USA...
CAGCACGGTCGACAGTGCCAGACAACCCAGCACGCCCAACATCGGAAGCAGCTTCATTCGTTTCATCATCCGGAACACGCCCGCGACCGCCGGATCCGTCGCAAAATCTTTCGTTCAACGCTTCGGCCCCAGCCACCACCTGTCCATGGACCGCACCATCCGCCGCACCCGACGCGACTCCGTTGCTGAAAGGTCCACGGTCTCGGACGGATCGTCCGCGATTCGATAGAGCTCCAACGCCCCACCCGCCTCGTTCACCGGATCCGGCACGATCAGCTTCCACCCGTCCCGCACCATCCATCGCCAACGCAGCCCACGCTCCGGGTGATCGAGATCCGGGATGTCATGCGTGAAGCACGCGCCGAATACCGCATCCCGCGCCTTCACCGCCCGGTTGTTCATCAGGTCGATCCCCGGCGTGTCCTTGGGAACCTTTATCCCGGCCAACTTCAGCAGCGTCGGAAACAGATCCACCGAACTGACCGGACGCTCGATCGCCATCGGCGCGATCCGACCCGGCCACCGGATCAGGATCGGCGTCCGCAATCCGCCGTCGTACGGCGACTGCTTGGACTTGGGCGCATACCGCGGATTGTCCGGCGACTGGATCCACCCATTGTCCGTCACGTAGACCACCACCGTGTTGGTGGACTGCCCCCGTTGTTCGAGATCCAACAAAAGCTCGCCGCAGGTCTCGTCGAACCACTCCACCATCGCCCGGTAGCGCGCGATGTGGATGGACGGTGCATTGGTCCGATGACGCGCCAGGAAACGCTCGGGCGGCGTGTGCGGATCGTGCGGCATCATCGGAGCATACCAGACGAACCACGGCTTTCCGTCCCGCTGCGCCTCATCGAGGAAGTCCCGGATCGGCTGCAACGTCTCGCGCCCGATCTTCAGTCCTTCGTCTCCATGCCTTCCCACTCCAGCCATTTCTCCCCGCGTCATCCCGTGCGTGAATCCGCCATGACTGAAGTGCCCCTGCCACCATTTGCCCGATTGGAACGACCGATACCCTGCACCCGCCAGAAGCCGTGGCAGCGCCGGACTCCGGTCCATCCGTTCATTCATCCGGGCCCGCCCCAGTCGATAAGCCTCGGACTGATACTTCTTCGCTGCCGGCACTGCTGGCGGGATCGGAGGATCATTTCCGGTGATCCCGTGCTGATGCGGAAAGCGCCCCGTCAGGATCGACGCCAGGCTCGGGCAACAGAGGCTCGATGGGACATACCCGCGCGTGAATCGTCGGGACTCCGAAGCCAGCCGATCGAGGTTGGGCGTCCGGATCTCGCGGCTGCCCATGAAGCCATAGTCGGTCCACGCATGATCATCCGAGACGATCATCAGGATGTTGGGACGGGTGGTGCCTTTCGACACAACCGGTGCAGCGAGGCCCGAAGTCGAGCGTCCCAGAAAAAGCGCGATACACGACATCAACCACAGAACGCACAATGCGGAACGGGACATTTCCTCAAACCTTCCTACCCCCGCGGAACCTGGCAACTCCGCTCTCTGAGGTCTCTCAGGTTTGAAGTTTCCGATTTGAACTCCGCCGTGGAGCCGCAGACCTGCACGTCGCTGGGGATTGGTCACGCAGTGTTTCGCCATATCCGGCGCAGTGGTCGATCGTGCATCGGGGCGCTGGAATGGTTAGCCTCGGGAAGTGAAGTTGATCTCGTGGAATGTGAATGGGCTCCGGGCCGTGCTCCGGAAGAACTTCCTGGATTTCCTGGCGGCTGAGTCGCCGGATATCCTGTGCGTTCAGGAAACCAAGGCTCGCCCGGAGGACGTGGAACAACTTTGGCCGAGCGGCTACACCACGCACTGGTCCAGTGCGGAGAAGAAGGGGTATTCCGGCACCTGCATCTTCACCCGGCAACGGCCGCTCCGCGTTACGACCGGCATCGGTTTTCCGGCCCATGACTCCGAGGGTCGCGTCGTGACCGCCGAGTATGAGGATTTCCAGTTGGTGAACGTCTACGTCCCCAACTCGCAGCGCGAACTGACCCGGCTTCCCTACCGACAGGAATGGGATCGTGCCTTCCTCGAGTACCTGATCCAACTGGAAGAGACCAAGCCGGTGATCTTCTGTGGCGACCTCAATGTGGCCCACAGCGAAATCGATCTGACCCACCCAAAGGCGAACGCCCGGAACCACGGCTTCACGGTGGAAGAGCGGTCCGGCTTCGATGCATTCCTCAAGGCCGGCTTCGTGGACACCTTTCGTGAGTTCGAAAAGGGCGGCGGTCACTACACCTGGTGGAGCCCCATGAACCGCGCCCGGGAGAGGAACGTCGGTTGGCGCATCGATTACTTCCTGATCTCACAGGCGCTGCGGCCGAGGTTGAACAAGGCCTTCATCCGGGCGGATATTGCCGGCTCCGACCATTGCCCTGTAGGCATTGAATTGACCTAGGTCTGACGACGCCCATGAGATCCAGGAAACGTTGTGGATCCCAGTCGGTCGGAAGTGGGTTGGTCTCGAACAAGGCGACTGGGTGATCGCCCCGGCGCTCACCCAGTCGAATCAGCTCACTTCGGTTCCAGCCATCGATAGGGCAGTACCGTATTGCCCAGACCTACATTGAGCAGGACGTGCTCAAAGCGGGCGTCCACGGGAACACCCATCTCGCGAAGCATTCGGATGATCGATTGCCGGTGAAGCCACGCCGCATAAAGGCCCGGCTGATCCGTGATCGGGGCCGTCGCGGAGGTTACGCTCACCGGAAATTCGTCCAGGTGAGCCCCGGTTTCGAGGGCCGCGGCGCCAAGCGCCTCCACTTCATCGACGGCTTCCAGAAGGAACCGGGTGAGATAGTCCCTTGCTACGACGGGCACCTCGAGTCTTTCCAATTCCACGGCGCAATCGTGATGGAAGGTGGGGTGATGGAGAGCATCGCGGGCCGCCAATCCGCGCCAACCCGTATGCTCGAGAAGGCTAGCCGGAGGGAGGCCTACGCCAGCCCCGCCAACGTCGAGCTGAGAAGCAGGAGTCAGTAAAACCTCCTTTTCCCCGAGGAACCTGGCCCGGGCCTCGTATCGTGCGCGCTGCATTTCAATCACGGTCTCAGCTGCCGTGCGGGCTACGCCCGGACCCGTCCGGGCCATCTCCTCAAGCCGCGCCAACTCCTGGGTGAAAACAGTTCGCTCATACTCGACGGCTGACAGGGCGGACTGGCTCGTCTGGGCTGTTCGCACCGCACGGCGAAGGACGGCCGGCATGGGGTGATCCTTCGGCGCCGTTCCATCCAGTTGCGATGGCTCGCCCTGCACCACCCGGTCCATCGGATCCGAGGAAGCCGATGCCCCCCCGGCGTGGTCACCGCTCGTGCGGGCGAACCACGCCCACCAAACGCCCAAGCTGATACCTGCGAGCAGGACTCCAGTGAGGGCCCACTGGACACGCGCAGTCGTCGGTGGAGGAGTGCTCACAGGGAATCCGCGGTTGAGGTCGACGTGGGTGTCAGCGAACAGCGCCGGATGATGCCAGGAAGACCGTTCGGCTCGATTCGATTGGGCAGACCCTTCGGCTGGATCGGAGCGCTGTAGCCGGATCCGGTCGGATCGAGGACCAGCGCAAGATCGGTATAGAGATCGCGGACCAGTTCGCCGTTCCGCCGGAAGGCGGGCATTGCCTCGGAACCCACCGTGATCTGGATTTCAGCGGGCAGACACCGGTTGAACAGGATTTCCTGGGGCACCTCGGTGGAGACGAATGCGCGACCGGGAGGCGACTGACGAGGCCAATTGACACCGCGGCATCGGACCACCAACTCGTAGGACTCGTCCGAGCGATTGGGATAGGTCACCTGATCCAGGACCAGGTCACAGTTCCGCTGCAGGTGATTCAAGACGGGCAGACGCATCCATCCCGGAAGACTGGCCGGATCCTTTTCATAACGGTCCCGGTAGTATTTCAGCGGGCGGGTCTCGGAGAACCCGAGGACATTGTTCGTCCAGATCCTATAGTCGACAGACATTCCGGACGCGAGGCTGCGCAGCTCGAAGCGTTCGCGGACCACAGGTTGGTGGGGATATTGGATGGTGCGATCGAAGCGGTAATAGGTCTGCTCGATGGAGGCGGACAGCGAGGGAGCCGGCGAAGGCGTCAGGCTGTTGCGGAGTGTCGGCAGCAGCTTCTGCATCCCGTCAACGGCAACCTTGACGCCGTTCTTGATGAGTTCCTCGGCGAGCAGTCCCCTGAGGGTATTCGTGACGAGGGGGATGTTGGCCTGGGACTGGGTGCTTGCGAGGAAGACCGTGGAGGCACAGATCAGCATTCGTTTGGTGTTGTTCATGGTGCCTCCTGCAACGCCAAAACCTGGGAAAGGTTACCGCAGGTCCAGAACTTTCTTTGGGGTGCCTCGTGTTCCACGCGTGCGTCGAAGGCCTCTCGGCCAAGGAACCCGTGTTGCCCACCAAACGCTGCGCAACCCCTACGCGGACCGGGCGGTCTCCCGAAGCGCCCGCCTTGTCGGCATCCGTTCGCACCAACCCACCGGAGGGCGAGGCACGAAGTGCCAGTGCGCTACTTGGCCTGGGTCTTGAGGAACCCGAGAACCTGCTCGGCCTGGTCGCTGGTCGATCCTTTGGGATCAACCCAGACGCACTTGCCATCATGGAAAAGAAAGGCGGAGCGGCTGGCCATGCCCACCAGGTTCTTCACGCCAAAGGCCTCGGTTACCTTCTTCTCCTTGTCGGCCAAAAGCGGGAACGGGAACTTCTGCTCATCCTTGAACTTCTTCTGGCTGGCCTCGGCATCCGTGCTGACTCCGAGAACCTGCACACCGGCCTTCTTGAGTTCCGTCCAACTGTCCCGCAACGAACACCCCTGCTTGGTGCAACCCGGGGTACTGGCCTTCGGATAGAAGTAGACGAGGAGGTACCCCTTCGCGCCGATCTTCGCGAGGTCGACGGGTTGTCCGTCCTGGTCATTGCAGGTCAGAGCCGGAATCGAAGCTCCCACCGCGAGCTTTTCAGCGGCGGAGGCGAGGAACGGACAAAGGGTCAGGATCAGGGTAGCGAGCAGTGCCTTCATAGATGGGCAGATTGCCCCGATGCGGAAAATCGGCAACTGCGGGTTCGTCGTAACGTCGGGGTTCATCCCATTGGAACTTCCAAAGGATATCTCCCGGCAACCTTCTGGCCCAGGCTACGAAGTTCGAGCACCGCGGAATCCGGCAGGCTCATGGACGAGCCAAACAGTATAGGAACCGTTCGCCTCGCAGGTAGAATTCGCTGCCCAGAACGGCTGCCGTTGCGCTGAACACGTCATCGAGATGGTTCACACGGACGACGGTGTTGGCTCGATCGTGCTTTAGGACGATCGTGGTTCCATCCCGTGCAGTCACATAGATGCGGTTTGCTGCACCCACGGGGGAGGAGAATATGAAGTCGCGAATGCCATCCAGCCGGAGCGGTTCACCGCGAGGGATTCCCGTATCGGGATCGAGCCGAGAGAGCACGTTCTGGTTGTGTCGGATGAAATAGACCGTGTCATCGTACATCAGGGGCGATGACACATAAGGTGTAAGCCGATTGAGTTTCCAGGCGACACGATCCGTTCCGGTGATGTCACCAGAAGAGCCCTGGATACGGACAGCGACCATGGCCTGCTGGTAATAGCTGTTCCCTGCAATGACGAGACCGTTCCGGTGCACGGGTGTGGAGACCACATTGTCCGTGAGCCCGGCACATTCCCAGATCTGACGACCGTTCCGGATATCATAACCGCGGATGCGCTTGGTGGCACTGACAACGACCTGTGTGCCCGAGGGGCTCTCGACGACGAGGGGTGTTGACCAGGAGGTTTTCTCGTCGCGCGGGGTCTTCCAACGCGGTTCGCCCGTGTTTTTGTCGAAGGCGTGCAGGAACGAATCGCCTTCGTGATCCCAGACGACGATCAACAAGTCGCCGTGAATGACGGGTGAGCTCCCCTCGCCGTGCGCGTGGAGGGTGTCCATCCGTCCCAGGTTGCGCCGCCATAGGATGGATCCCGCCAGATCCCGACAGAAGAGCCCGCGGGTACCCAGGAAGACATAGATCCTCTCGCCATCACTCGTCGGGGAGTTGGAAGCCAGACTGCCCGTCTCGTGTCCGCCTTCGTGGGGGAACTCTTCCTTCAGGACCTTGCGCCACACTTCCCGCCCGTCCTTCCGTCCAAGGGACTGGACCACGAACTGATGGAGGTGCGTGACACCCTTGTTGTCATGCGAGCCCGGGGCCTGATCAAAAACCGGCGGCCTGGCCTCGCCCACGGGAATTGCCGAGACAACGATCACCTGCGAGCCAACAACGATCGGCGACGAATGCCCCTTCCCCGCGAGCGGGATCTTCCAGCGAACATTCCGGGTCTCGCTCCATTCAGTCGGAGGGTCTGCCTGGGGCGCGACCCCGCTGGCGAGCGGACCGCGCCAGTTCATCCACGTGTCCTGCGGTACCGAAGCTCCTTGCGCAACCGATGCGCAGCTGAACCACCCGCCGAGGATTGCAGCGATGGTCCGCACAAGTCGGGATGCGATGAGGCTCATGGCCCGAAGCAATACGCCTATTCCGGCGGATGGGAAGCAGCAGGAATGCCCACGTGGTTGTCAGGCTGACACGCTACGGCGAGGACTCGCCCGTCACACCGGTTGTCTGAGTCGGCCGTCGATACTGGAATGGCAGGCTTCGCGTGATGGCCAACACCAAGGTCTCGGCCCGATAGTCATCCCGAGCCAGCGTATCGGTGATCTCCTTCACCACCGGGTAATCGTAGTACTCCAACCCACGCCCCAATGCGTAGGCCATCAGCTTCTCGGTCAGGTGTCGCACGAAGAGATCCTTCCGCCGGAGAAGCGCATCCTTGAGTGCTTCGGGCCCGTTGACCGCTTCACCCCCAGGAAGAACGCCCGAGGCGTCGACTTCCTGCCCATCGATCTTGTCGCGCCATCGACCGATGGGATCAAAGTTCTCGAGTGCGAAGCCCATGGGATCGAGACGCGAGTGACACGCGGCACAATTCTCCTTGGTCCGGTGCTCTTCCAACCGCTGACGAAGCGTTCGCCCATCCCGAACCTTGTCGTCAGCCGGAAGCGTATTGACGATGGGCGGGGGAGGAGGCGGCGGAGTTCCAACGAGATCCTCCAGGATCCAGCGTCCTCGAAGGACTGGACTGGTGCGCAGAGGATAACTGGTTTTTGTCAACACGGCGGCCATGCCAGTAACGCCACCCCGACGCCGGTCTGGAAACGCGACCTTCTGGAATCCTTCGCCCGAGACGCTGAGGCCGTAGAATCTTGCCAACCTGGGATTCGCGTAGGTATGCCGGCTGTCGATCAACTCCAGCAGGCTGAGGTTCTCCCGAAGGATCCCAGCGAACATCTGCACAGGTTCCTCGACCATCGCATCCCGGAGTTCGACGGTGTATTCGGGAAAGCGATCCAGATTCGGACTGGCGGTCAGCGCGAGTGTCTTGGTCCCAAGCCACTGGCCCGTGAAGTTCTCCGCCAATTCACGGGCCTTGGGATCCGCAAGCATGCGACGAACCTGCGCGGTCCATTCCAGTGGACTCGAAAGCCGACCCGACGCGGCCGAGTCCAACAAGGCCTCGTCTGGCATACTTGACCAGAGGAAGTAGCTCAGGCGGCTCGCGAGTTCCCAGGCATCGAGCGGTTGCGGGCCCTCACCCACGCGATCCCGCTCGATACGTAGCAGGAAGCGGGGCGAGACGAGGACCGCCTTGTACGCAACCTTCACCGCCTTCTCAAAATCCGCGCCATCGCGACGCGCCTTGAGGAAGAGCTTCAACAAGCGGTCGATTTCATCCGGTGGAGCCGGCCGTCGATAGGCTCGACGGGTGAACCAGCGCAGGTTGGATCGGGCCGCCCACGATTCGGGGGAGTACCAGACGGGGTCCTGCTGGATCAGGGCAGTGCGCGGCGCCAGCGCCAGGAGATCCTCAGCCGCTCCGAGGTACCGCTCCATCAGTACCGGGGGTACGAAAAGGGTATCGGCGTTGTTGTCGAAGCCACCGCCGCCGCCTCCATCGGGAGGAAACCGATCCGCGGGACGCAGGTTGACGCCGAGAAGATCGCGAACGGTGTTGTTGTATTCGTTCCGGCTGAGGCGATGGGGAATCTTTGATCCGGGATCGCGCGGTAGCCACGCCGGGTCCGGGTTTTCGAGGAGATTCTCCAGGGTGTCGACGAGGCGATGGAACTCCTCGGGGTCCGGCTGTTTCTTGTTCCGTGGTGGCATCGTGCGCTCCTGGATCTGCCGGAGCGCGGTTTCCCATAGCCTGGGGTCCCGGTGCAGGCTTCGATCCGAGTCGAACCTCGCGAGGTTGACGCCGCCCTTCTGGGTCTCGTCGTCGTGGCAGTCGAAACAGAACGCAACCAGCACAGGCCGGACCTTCTGTTGAAAGTCGTCGCCCGCCCCAAGTCCGCGGCCACAGCCCAACAGCAGGGCGATTCCGATGACCCAACGGATCCAGGTGGAACTTCGAATGGCCATGCAATTCACCGGGACGATCCTACGCCAACAACGATTCAGTCGGGAACGGTTTGTTGCTCTCCCCCGTCAAAGACCTTTGCGACAAGGAGGGTCCGCGGGAGCTCCGACACGCTGGCCCGACCCCGTGCAGGGCAGCAAAAAACCTCCCGAACCTGCATCGCAGGTTGGGGAGGTCTTGTTTTCGGAAACGGGCTCTGAAGGAACCCGGCCCGGCTTCAGTAGGCCGCTTGGGCTCCGCCGGTGTTGCGCTTTTGCATCCACGGCATCAGCGCGCGGAGCTTGGCTCCGGTCTTCTCGATCGGGTGCTTCTCGCCGGCCTTGAGCAAGGCGTTGTAACGCTTGTATCCGGTCTGGTACTCGCGGACCCAGTCCTTGGCGAACTTGCCGTTCTGGATGTCCTTCAAAGCCGCCTTCATGCGCTTCTTCACGGAAGCGTCGATGATCTTCGGCCCAACGGTGACGTCGCCCCACTTGGCTGTCTCGGAGATCGAGAAGCGCATGCCGCTGACGCCCGCCTCATTCATCAGGTCGACGATCAGCTTGAGCTCATGCAGACATTCGAAGTAGGCCATCTCCGGGGAGTAGCCCGCTTCGACCAGCGTCTCGAATCCAGCCTGGACCAGCGCGCTGCATCCACCGCAGAGGACCGTCTGCTCACCGAAGAGATCCGTCTCGGTCTCTTCCTTGAACGTCGTCTCGAGGACACCGGCGCGGGTACCACCGATTCCCTTCGCCCAGGCGAGCGCCACCTTCTTGGCGTCCTTGCCGGGGTTCTGGTAGATCGCGATCAGGCTCGGGACACCCTTCCCTTCGGTGTACTGCCGGCGAACGATATGCCCGGGCCCCTTGGGAGCGACCAGGATGACGTTCACGTCCTTCGGCGGGACGATGGTCTTGTAGTGGATCGAGAAACCATGGCTGAAGAGGAGCGTCTTGCCCTTCGAGAGGTTCGGCGCGATGTCCTTTTCGTAGCAGGCAGCCTGCTTCGTGTCCGGAAGCGCCACCATGATGACATCCGCCCGCTTCACCGCTTCGCCCGTCGGATAAACCTCGAAGCCCTTGTCCTTCGCCACGGCGATGGACTTGGAGCCCTCGTAGAGCCCGATGATTACATGGACTCCGGATTCCTTCAGGTTCAGCGCATGGGCATGCCCCTGGGAGCCGAAGCCGAGGACGGCGAGGGTTTTTCCTTTGAACACGCCCAGATCGGCGTCTTTGTCGGTATAGACTTTGGCCATATTGAGATTCGTTGGGATTCGCTAAAACTTGGTCTTCTCTGCCGCGTAGGATCCAGGCTGCTTCAGGACCGGGGAAGCGCCACCTGCCCGGTCCGGGTCAGGTCGAGGATGCCGAAGTCCTTCATCAGGGTGAGGAACTTCTCGATCTTCTCCTCACCGCCCGTGATTTCGATCGTGAGGTTCTCCGGCTGTACATCCACCACCTTGGCCCGGAACAACTCCGCCATCTGGCAGACTTCGGCCCGGTTCTGCGGATCGGCCTTCACCTTGAGCAGGACCAACTCGCGGTCGATGTAGCCACCTTTGCGGTAGTTCACGACCTTCACGGTATCGACCAGCTTGTCGAGCTGCTTGACGATCTGCTCGACCGTCGCGTCGTCACCCCGGGTCACGATGGTCATCCTGCTGAGGGACTCGTCGTGGGTCGGGCCAACATTAAGGGTGTCTATGTTGTAACCCCGACCGGAAAAAAGACCGGTCACGCGGGTCAGGACGCCGAACTTGTTCTCGACGAGGACGGAAATCGTATGTCGCTGCATGGTACCTTCCTGGTTGCGCTATGCCTGTGGCGTATGGTTGCTCCTGGCCCGGATCGTCCGACTTAGTCGACCCCCGGAGCCTCCCGCCACACTTCACCTGCCAGCGCCTCCCGGAAAATCGAAAACCCGCGTCCCTTCTGGGACTGCGGGCGACCCGGGAGCCGGCTTTGCAGCACCGTAGGTCGCCTCAGCCCCGAAGGACTGCTACGCGCACTACGAGCTGTACCACCGGAAACATGGAGGCCAAACCTACCCAGCGGAGCGATGGAAGCAACGCGTTTTTTGGGACCTTTCCATGCAAGGCGCAAATCCACGGGGCTTCTTCCTCGTCCGGAAGGGGTCAGGAATGACGCATCGAAAGGTCCTGCTTCGGGTCAATCCTCCAAAGTCGGGCTGTCTCCGCCAGATCCACGCTCACCGCCCATCGATCCGGCTCAGGCTCGCCTTCATGGTTGGGATTCGCCCCCTTGAGTGCCATGCATCCGGTATTGTCGCCCACCTCCGCGATCCGCCGAAGGTCACTTGCATCCAGCACCAACTCCGGAAGCCCCGCGAGTTCGTCGACCTTGGCCTCCATGGGCTTCGACTCGTCACCGACCTCCTGGATCAGGGTGGGAACCACACTACGCACCGCCGTTTGCTGGAGGTTCCAGGCGCACGCGAGCTGGAGGGGCGTCACTCCGTGCTTCTGGCAGATTGGGCGGAGCTGCTCCAGCTTCTCGCACCCCGCTTCCACCCAACCGGCCGGACGAAAGGACCGGTGATCGGATGGACCAAACAGATGGCCGGGACGGACGTCATCGTGAAAGATCCCGCCGTGGTCCACTACCCGCGTCAGGATTGCCACCTGATGCGTTTCGGCTGCGGACAGCACCATTCTTCCTGGCCAAGGCTCCAGTGGGCTCAGGATGAGCATTGCCCAGTCCAGGACTTCGGCAAAACGATCAAAGCACTGAAGAAGGTCCAAGGTGAACCCATTGGCCGGACCGGGTGCTACCCCCAGCCGTGCTGCCATTCCTTCATCCCGCACCTGCCGCATGGACTCCCAGACCGCGTCACTGCCAAACCCTATCGAGTCCGGATTGTGAAGGAGCAGGAGGTCCAGACGATCCGTGCCCAACCGTTCCAAGGATCTGTCCACGGCCATCCGCACGTAGGACGCATAGTCGCGGGGTGATCGCAACCCCGGGTCGGTAAAGCGGGGAAACCCTTTCGCTCCGTCCCGGCGGGTGGCGTAGAAGTCGTGTCCGATGGCGCCGACCAGACAGTAGCTCTCCCTCGGAAACTCACTCAGCGCCCTCCCGAGCAACTCGTCGGCCTGGCCCCCCCCGTAGACATCCGCGGTCACGAATGTGCGGATGCCTGCATTCCAGGCCCGGCGAACCATTGCCACCCAACGCTCTTCGTCCAACTTCATGCCGAAGTGCATGAACCGACCTCCGTTCCAGCTGCCAAACGCCGTTCGCGTCACGTCCATGGGGGGACTATGGCTGGGGTTCCGCCTTGTGGCATCCGCGGACTTGTCCCGTTTCCACGGTGGGATGAGCGGGAACCCATGAGCGTATCAGGGGTACCACCGAAGTGCGGCACCGTTCGTGAGGGCGCGTCT
>Ga0209358_10003336_pt1 | contig 11869 bp, 13 predicted proteins | sample LauGreFa1BDMLBSN_2_FD_187574 | JGI IMG/M metagenome (GOLD analysis project Ga0209358, IMG submission 187574) | Freshwater lake microbial communities from Lake Michigan, USA - Fa13.BD.MLB.SN (SPAdes) (version 2) | ecosystem: Environmental > Aquatic > Freshwater > Lake | place: Lake Michigan, USA...
CCAAGGGCACCTTGCATTTCCACCGCGATGTGTTGGCCATTTGCGATGTGTTGTCGCGCCACCTGCTCGACCCCCAGCCCAGCGATGTGTTCATCGGCACGCCGCCGCTGGCTTTCACCTTTGGCCTGGGCGGTCTGTTGCTGTTTCCCTTGCGCGTCGGCGCAACTGCGGTGTTGGTCGAGCGCTGGAATCCTCAAACCTTGGTTCAAGGGATTGCCCAACACCAGGCCACGGTGTGTTTCACCGCACCTACTTTTTATCGGCAAATGGCCCCACTGATCCCTGCCGGGGGATTGGCCAGCTTGCGTGTCACCGTTTCATCGGGCGAGATGCTGCCCGCCGACACCCGCGCCGCATGGCAGCGGGCCACGGGCTTGGAGATGACCGAGTGCCTGGGTTCGACCGAAATGTTGCACGCCTTCATCGCCTGTCGGCCTGGCCAAGTGCGTGCGGGGGCCACGGGTCAGGTGGTGCCGGGTTACCAGGCCTGTGTGCTGGGGGACGACGGACAGCCTGTGGCACCAGGGGTGGTGGGCCGTTTGGCGGTCAAAGGGCCCACCGGCTGCCGCTATTTGGACGACCCACGCCAAACCACTTATGTGCGCAACGGCTGGAACCTCACCGGCGACGCCTACCGCATGGACGCAGACGGATTTTTTTGGTACCAGTCGCGCACCGACGACATGATCATCAGCGCGGGCTACAACATTGCGGGCCCCGAGGTCGAGGACATGTTGCTGGCCCACCCGGCCGTGGCCGAATGCGGGGTGGTGGGTGCGCCCAGCGCCGAGCGCGGTCAAATCGTCATGGCTTTTGTGGTGTTGCGATCGGGCCACGTGGGCGATGCCGCCATGGTGTCGGATTTGCAAAACTGGGTCAAGCAAGGCATTGCAGCTTACAAATACCCGCGTGCCGTGGTGTTTGTGGAGGCATTGCCGCGCACCGAAAACGCCAAAATCCAGCGCTTCAAACTGCGGGAGTGGGCGCTCGAGTTGCCCAGCGGTGTCGAAGAAGCCACAAGGCCTGCAGCCTATGGGGTGCAAAAGCGTCAATTTATAGACACTTAGGTGTTCAATAAATCGTTAAATTTGTTAATTTATAAATTATTTGGTGTATTTAATGGTTTTAAAATGAGTTCTTTTTGACGCTTTGTCGACGCTGTCTGAAAATTGACTTCAATTGTGTCGGTATTGTTGATTAAATTAATTTATTTGTTTTCAAAAAATCGACACCTGTCGATCAACCGACACCAAGGTATTCATGTGGCTGTCGCGCAGGCACAAGCTGCGGTCTGGGGCTGCACGTAAACTGCGCATACATGCCCCTTGGCTGCCCCATTTTTGAGGAGATAAACCATGAAACTGAGCCCCGAACAATTGGCCGCTTTTGACCGTGATGGTTATTTGTTTTTCCCGGGTTTGTTCACCCCCGAAGAGACCGCCTCGCTGAATGCCGTGGTGCCCGATTTGTACAGCCGCCGCGAGGCCTTCAATGTGCGCGAAAAAGGCAGCGATGCGGTGCGCACCAATTTCGCCGCCCACATGTACAGCGAGCCCTTTGCCAAATTGGCACGCCATCCGCGCATGATTTTGCCGGTGCAGGATTTGTTTCAAGAACAGTTGTACATGCACCAGTTCAAGATCAACGGCAAGATGGCCTTCGAGGGCGATGTTTGGCAATGGCACCAAGACTACGGCACCTGGCTCAACGACGACCACATGCCCACCGAGCGTGCCATGAACGTGGCCATCTTTTTGGACGATGTGAACCCCTTCAATGGCCCTTTGATGTTCATTCCTGGCAGCCACAAAAAGGGCGTGGTGAACGCCAAGCACGACCTGACCACCACCAGCTACCCTTTGTGGACGGTGGACAACGACTTGATCACCCAGCTGGTGGCCCGTGCGGGTGACAAAAATGGCGGCATCGTCAGCCCCACGGGGCCAGCCGGCTCGATGATTTTGTTCCACAGCTGTTTGGTGCACGCCTCGACCAGCAATCTGTCACCGTGGAACCGGGTCAGCGTCTACCTCAGCCTGTGCGCGGTCAGCAACCACATCCGCCGCCACAAGCGCCCCGAATACATCGCCCACCGCGACTTTGCTCCCATCGAGTGCCTGCCCGACGATTGTTTGCTCAAAGACTACCCGGTGGATCTGCCCTGGAAAAACGGCATGCCCGCCAGCGCTTTGCAAACCTCGACCGAAGACTTTGCGGTGACCGCATGAACTTGCATGCCAAATTGCTCGAACGCGCGGCCCAGCAAAAGCCCATCCGCATCGGCTTGATCGGGGCCGGTAAATTCGGCTCCATGTATTTGGCCCAAGTGCCGCGCACCCCGGGTGTGCATTTGGTGGGCATTGCCGATTTGTCCCCAGCGGGTGTGCACACCAACTTGGCCCGCGTCGGTTGGGAGCCCGAGCGTTTACAAGCCAAGTCGCTGGATGACGCCGTGAAACACGGCACCACCCATGTGTCCGACGATTGGCAGGCCTTGGTGCGCCACCCGGCCATCGATGTGGTGGTCGAATGCACCGGCTCGCCCTTGCATGCGGTGGACCATATTTTGGAAGCCTTTGCCCAGCGCAAGCATGTGGTCAACGTGACGGTGGAGGCCGATGCGTTTTGTGGCCCCTTGTTGGCCACCCGCGCCCAAGCGGCTGGGGTGGTTTACTCCTTGGCGTTTGGCGATCAACCCGCTTTGATTTGCGACCTGGTCGATTGGGCCCGCACCTGTGGCTTTCCCGTTGTGGCCGCCGGTCGTGGCCACAAATGGCTGCCGCACTTTGCCCAGTCCACGCCCGAGACGGTGTGGGGCTACTACGGCCTGACCCCCGAGCAAGCGGTGCGTGGCGGCTTGAACCCGAAAATGTTCAACAGCTTTTTGGACGGTTCCAAGCCCTCGATCGAGAGCACTGCGGTGGCCAATGCCACGGGCTTGGGCGTGCCCAGCCATGGCTTGCTGTACCCGCCGGCCAGCGTGGAAGACATCCCGTATGTGACGCGCCCCATCAGCGAGGGCGGTGTGCTCGAGCGCAAAGGCATGGTCGAGGTGATCTCCAGTTTGGAGCCCGATGGCCGCCAAATTCCCTATGACATCCGCATGGGGGTGTGGGTCACCGTCGAGGGTGAGACCGAATACATCCGCAACTGTTTCGAGGAATACAACGCCCACACCGACCCCAGCGGGCGCTACTTCACCTTGTACAAGCGCTGGCATTTGATCGGCTTGGAGGTCGGGGTCAGCGTGGCCAGTGTGGCCTTGCGCGGCGAGCCCACCGGGGTGGCCACGGGATGGCATGCCGATGTGGTGGCCACGGCCAAGCGCGACTTGAAGCCCGGGGAAATGTTGGACGGCGAGGGCGGCTACACCGTGTGGGGCAAATTGCTGCCTGCGGCGACCTCTTTGCGCATGGGCGGCTTGCCCTTGGGGCTGGCGCATGGCGTCAAGGTGGTGCGTCCGGTGGCGCAAGGCCAAAGCCTGAGTTGGGACGACGTGGCCATGGACACCCAAACCCATGCGTACAAAATCCGCCGCGAGATGGAATCGGCCCACCGCTCTTGAGCGATCCCCATCAGCCGCCCATGCCAGCCGAACCGCCCGGTGCGTGGTGGGTGGTCGCTGCGGCTTTTTGCAGCTTGGCGCTGATTTTTGGCGTTGCTTATTCGTTCGCGGCTTTCTTCAACGACTTCTCGCGTGAATTTCAAGTGCCCCGGGCCGATGTGTCGTGGGTGTTTGGTTTGTGCGGCTTGGTTTATTTCGTCTTGGGGGTGGGCGGGGGCATGATGGCCGACCGTTGGGGGCCACGGCGGGTGGGCGCTTGCGGCATGGTGTTCATTGCCGCTGGCCTGTGGTTGACCAGCTCAGCGGAGACCTTGACCACGATTTACCTCACGTATGGGGCCTTGGTCGGCTTGGGCATTGCACTGGTCTATACCCCGGCGATTGCCTGCGTGCCCCCTTGGTTTGTGGCGCGGCGCGGTTTGGCTGCAGGCATTGCCAGCTCGGGCATTGGTGCGGGCACCTTGATCGGCCCTTTGTGCGTGAGCGCCGCCATTGGTGCTTGGGGCTGGCGCGGCGCGTTGCAGGCCATGGCTGGGGTGGTTTTGGTGGGGGGATTGACCGTCACCGCCTTGCTGCGCCAAGCGCCCCAGGCGCGGGCCAGCCACCAAGGCCAGGCCCCCGGTTTGACCTTGGCCCAGGCCTGGCGCACGCCAGCGTTTGTGTGGCTTTACTTGGGCACCTTGTTGGGTGGACCAGCGATGTTCATTCCATTTGCCCATGTGTCTGCCGCCGCCCGTGACCTGGGCGTGGACCCGGCCCGCGCCGTGGGTTTGGTGGGCATGATTGGCGTGGGCAGCCTGGTGGGGCGCTTTGCCATAGGCCCCTTGGCCGACCGTTGGGGTCGCACCACCACATTGATGGTGATGCAAATCTCGCTCGGGGCTTCTTATGCGCTGTGGTACGGCGCCGAGGGCTACCTGGCGCTGCTGATGTTTGCCCTGTGGTTTGGGGTGAGCTACGGCAGCATGGTTTCTTTGTACCCAGCAATTTGCATGGATGTCTTTGGGCCCCGGTCGGTGTCTGCCATTGTGGGGGCGCTGTACACCGCTGCGGCCCTGGGCAACCTGCTCGGCCCGGTGATGGCTGGCGCCATGTTTGACCACAGCCAAAACTATGTCGGTGTGATGGCGGCGTGCACGCTGTTGTCGCTGCTGGCCACCGCTTGTCTCTGGCGCTTGAGCCGTGTGGGCAGGGCGCAGTACTGAGCCAGCCAGAGCGCCTGCTGGCGCGTTCAGCTGCCTGTGGGCCAGGTGCAGGTCCAGCCCGTTTCCAGTTGCAGTTTTTCGATGTCTTGCGGCGTGTCCAAGTCGGTCACATAGCCCAGGTGATTGCTGGGCCATGCCAGCACCCGAGCCGATTGGGCTTGGCGCCAAGCCTTGCATGCAAAGTCGCTTGGCGTGCTCAAAATTTCGGCCACGGCCTTGCGGCTGAACAGCACAGGGTTGCCTGGTTGACCGTTCACCTGCGGGTACAGGGCTTGCATCCCTGGGGGCTTGTTTTCAAAAGCGTCGATCAACGCCCGCACATCGCTGGCTTGCAGCAGGGGTTGATCGGCCAAGGCCATCATCACCCAGGGGTGCGAGCCTTGCATCTGCGCCAAGCCCAGGCGTTGCGAAGATGCGATACCCAGGGCCATGGCTTGGGGGTTGAAGACGGTGGCCACCCCCAGGCTTTGCAACAGCGGTGCCAAAGCATCGTGGTGCTCGCCCAGCACCACCACCACGTCATGAATACCTGCACCGCGCAATTGGGCCAGGGTGCGTTGGATCAGCGCTTGGCCGTTGATGTGCAGCAAGCCTTTGGGCCGGTGGCCCATGCGCGAACCGGCCCCAGCGGCCAGCACCACGGCCAGGCCCAGGGCTGGCGGGGCCGCTGGTTCGATGTGGGTTGGCGTGTTCATGGGGTGTTGGGGTTGACCCGGTGTATGCGGTCCGGGCGAGGCATTATTCACCAGCCCAGGGGTGATTTTTTTGCGCCACAGGCCCAGAGTGGGGTCAGCTTGAGCGAAGATATGGTTTTTTTGAAAACACCAGCACCATGAACGCCAATGAACAAGCCCATGCCTTGAATTGGGAAATGGGCGACACCAGCCGCATTCCCTTTGCCGCCTACACCCAGGCCGCCTTGCACCAATTGGAGATGGAGCGATTTTTTTACCAAAAACATTGGTCTTATGTGGGCCTGGAGGTCGAAGTGGCCGAGGTTGGCGACTTCAAACGCACCGCGGTGGGCGAGCGTTCGGTCATCATGGTGCGCGATGCCCAAGGCCAGGTGCAGGTGTTTGAAAACGTTTGTGCCCATCGCGGCATGCAATTCATGCGCGAGCGCCACGGCAATCGCAAAGAGTTGGTCTGCCCCTATCACCAGTGGAGCTACAACTTGCAGGGCCAATTGCAGGGCGTGCCCTTTCGGCGTGGCGTGCGCCAAGGCGGCAAGGTCAATGGCGGCATGCCGGCCGACTTCAAAACCGAAGACCACAGCTTGACCCCGCTGAAGGTGGCCACCCGTGGTGGTGTGGTGTTTGCATCGTTTGACCACGATGTGGAGTCCCTGGAGGACTTCATGGGCCCCACCATCTTGCATTACTTCGACCGCTTGTTCGATGGCCGAAAACTCACCTTGCTGGGTTACAACCGCCAGCGCATCCCAGGCAACTGGAAGCTGATGCTGGAAAACATCAAAGACCCGTACCACCCGGGTTTGCTGCACTCGTGGTTCGTCACCTTTGGTTTGTGGCGTGCCGATAACAAATCCGAACTCAAAATGGACGCCCACCATCGCCATGGGGCCATGGTCTCCACCCGAGGTGCGATGGGCAAGGCCGATCAGGTGACCCAGGTCTCGAGTTTCAAAGAAGACATGAAACTCAACGACGACCGGTTTTTGGACATCGTTCCTGAGGCTTGGTGGAATGGTCCCTCGGCGGCGATGGTGACCTTGTTTCCGAGCGTGATTTTTCAGCAGCAGGTCAACAGCGTGTCCACCCGCCACATCCAACCCGATGGCCACGGTGCCTTTGATTTTGTGTGGACGCATTTCGGCTTTGCCGAGGACACGCCTGAGATGACCCGCCGCCGCTTGCGCCAATCCAATTTGTTTGGACCGGCGGGCTTTGTCTCGGCCGACGATGGCGAGGTGATCGAGTTGTCGCAAATGGGCTTTGAACAAAAACCCGAGCACCGGGCCTTGGCCGAGTTGGGCGGGCGCGATGTGGCCGACGCCGACCACATGGTGACCGAATCCCTGATCCGGGGCATGTACGAATACTGGCGCAAGGTGATGCAAGCATGAAGATCGATTTGGAACTGTTTTTTCAACTGCAAGCGTTGTACACCGATTACGCCTTGGCGGTGGACTCGGGCCACTGGGACGCCTGGCCGGAATTTTTCACCGACGCATGCGAATACAAACTGCAACCACGTGAGAACCACGAGCGGGGTTTCCCTTTGTCCACGCTGTCGTTTGAAAGCAAAGGCATGTTGATGGACCGCGCCTATGCCATCCGCGAAACTTTGTTCCATGACCCCTACTACCAACGCCATGTGGTGGGCACGCCCGTGGTGCGCGCGCTGCGCGATGGGGTCATCCACAGCGAGGCCAACTACGCGGTGTTTCGCACCAAGTACAACAAAGACAGCACGGTGTTCAATGTGGGCCGCTACATCGACGAGGTGGTTTCAACCCCACAGGGTTTGAAGTTTGCCAAGCGCTGGTGCATCTACGACTCCGAGATGATCCCCAACTCCATCATTTACCCGATTTGAGGTTTGCATGACGACTGAATGGACGGCCGTGGCCGCAGAAACCGATTTGTTCGACGGCGCAGGCATTGGCGTGCAGGTGCAGGGCCGCAGCATTGCTTTGTTCAGCATCGAAGGCCAGGCCTACGCCACCGACAACCATTGCACCCATGGCAACGCCTTGTTGTGCGATGGCTTCATCGAGGGCCATGAGGTGGAATGCCCGTTTCACCAAGGCCGCTTTGATGTGCGCACCGGTTCGCCCACCTGTGCGCCAGTGACCGAAGCGCTGAAGACCTACCCCATCAAAGTCGAGGGTGGGCAGGTGTTTTTGCAGCTGTGATGTTGAGCCGGATGCCGGCTGGTTGAGAGACCGGCAGCCAAGTGGCATCCAACCGGGCCCTTATTTGGGCCGGTACATCTTGAACAACTGCTCGGGCCCGATGCCAAAGTAGTCGCCCGGACCACCACCACGGGTGATGTGTTGGGCGTTGGCCGTGTCGTACACGCCGTCTTTGAGCATGCGCCGCTCGATGTGCACACCCACCACCTCGCCCAGCACCAACCAGGTGGGCACATCGGCACCGGCGGCTGATTTGAGCTGCACAATTTGCGTCACCTTGCACTCAAAGGCCACAGGGCTTTCGGCCACGCGGGGCACGTTCACGATGCGCGAGGCCACCGGGGTCAAGTGGGCCAATTCAAATTCGTTAACATCCGGCGGCACGGCCGCACAGGTTTGGTTCATCGCGTCTGCCAAGGGCCGGGTCACCAGGTTCCAGACAAACTCGCCGGTTTCTTCCACGTTGTTGAGCGAGTCTTTGCGTGAGATGCTGGAAAAACCCACGATGGGCGGGATGTAATTGAACGCGTTGAAAAAGCTGTAGGGCGCCAAGTTCAACACACCGCTGGCGCTGCGGGTCGACACCCAACCAATCGGTCGCGGTGCCACGATGGAATTGAACGGATCGTGAGGCAAGCCATGCCCTTGGGCAGGCTCGTAAAAATGAATGTCAGTGGACATGGTGGGCTTGGAGAAAGAATAAAAATCAAGAGGGTGTGCAACGCAGCGTTGGGCTGGCTCAGGCACGCTGGGCCCAACGCGGCCCCGATTTAACCATGGGCCGGGAGCATGCCTTTGCGCACGATGAAATCCACTACCTCGGTCACCCCGGTGAGGGTTTTCAAGTTGGTCATCACATAAGGCCGCAAAACTTGGGCCTGGGTGCGCATGCGCACCGTGTCGGCCTCCATCACCGCCAAGTCAGCGCCCACATGGGGTGCCAAATCGGTTTTGTTGATCACAAACAAATCGCTTTTGGTGATGCCAGGCCCACCCTTGCGGGGAATTTTTTCACCGGCGGCCACATCGATCACATAGATCGTCAAGTCGCTGAGCTCAGGGCTGAAGGTGGCGGCCAGGTTGTCACCGCCGCTTTCCACAAACACCACATCGGCATTCGGAAACTTTTCCAGCATGCGGTCAATCGCCTCCAAATTGATGGACGCGTCTTCGCGGATGGCGGTGTGCGGGCAGCCACCGGTCTCCACACCCATGATGCGCTCGGCCTCCAAAGCGCCGCTCACGGTGAGGATGCGTTGATCCTCTTTGGTGTAGATGTCGTTGGTGATGGCCACCAGGTCGTAGCGCTCGCGCATGGCTTTGCACAGCATTTCGAGCAAAGTGGTTTTGCCGGAACCAACAGGGCCGCCAATGCCCACGCGCAAAGGGGGTAGTTTTTTATCGCGGTGGGCGATGCGGTGAAGCGGTGTGGTCATGATCTGAACAGCCTGGAGTATTGGGTTTCATGGCGCGCCGACAAAATGGCCAGGCGCGGGGCAAAGGCTTGGCGTGCGTCATCGCTCAAGCCCATGGCGTGGGTGACGGCCTCGGGGATGGCCGCGCTCAGGGCCGCCAAGATGCGCTGCCCGCTGCGCTGCCCCAAGGGCACCGATTTCAAGGCGGCTTGCACCATGTTTTCGGCCCAGCCAAAAGCACTGGCCAACAGGCCCTCGCGCACCGGCGCATGGTGGGTGTGCAGGGCCAGCGCAAAGGCCAACGGCCAAGTGGGCGGCAGCGCAGCACAGGTGGACAAGCGGGGTGCATCGGCTTGCCTTTGGTTGCCCAGCCAATCCACCAAGGAGCGGCCCATTTGCTCGGTTTGCAAACGCATTTCATGGGTTTCGCGGGTTTGCAGCACCCAGTCGTTGAGTTGGCGCAAGCGTGGCACATCGTGCATGGCCCAAGCGGGCATGGCTTGGGCCAGCACCGCCAAATCGCTGCGGGCTTGGACCAACAGCAATTGATCGATCAGCCAAGCCTGGGCAGAGGCTTCGTCGTGCACCGCAGCATGGTCAACCGCGGCTTCCAAAGCTTCGGAATAGGAGAAACCGCCCACCGGCAAGGCCGGTGAAGCCAGTTGCATCAGCATCATCAAGGCGGTGGGGGACAGCTCACTCATCAGGGAATATCCCCATGGGGGCCACGTGCGCCAGTGGGTGCATCAGGCTTGGGGCTTGTCATGCGCATGCCCGTGGTCGTGATCACAACCGGGGCCGTGGACATGGTGCTGGTGGCCATGGCTGTGGTGCGCCGCTTGGGCAGGTTCATGCGCATGTCCGTGCGTGTGCAGGTGTTCATGGGCATGCGCATGCGCATGCCCATGGTCGTCGCCATGGTGATGGTGGCCGCCCCCATGCTCACCATAAGCACCGTTCTCTGGTTCAAAGCTGTCTTGCACTTCATGCACGATCAAATGCATGGCGCGCAGCATATCGGCCAACACATGGTCGGGCTCAATTTTCAGATGGTCGGTTTGTAATTCGATGGGCACATGGCGGTTGCCCAAGTGGTAGGCGGCGCGTGTCAGGTCAAACGGCGTGCCGTGCTGGCTGCAATGGGTGATGCGCAACACGGCTTGGGGTGCGGCCAGCACTTTGAGCAGGGAGCCGTCTTCACCCACCAACACATCGCCACCGCGCACCACTTGGCCACGCTGCAAAAAAACACCCACTTGGCGCCCCGCACTGTCAGTGGATTCGAAGCGGCTTTTTTGCCGCACATCCCAGTCCAGCGTGATGGACGTTGCGCGTTTCAAGAGCACAGGTGCCAAGCCCTGGCCATGGCGAATGAGTTTGGAGAAATGGATCATGGTGTTCAGTGGTATCCCGCTTCACGCTGGTGTCGGATGGCCAAGACCAAAACCACATCGCTTTCTTCATCGTATTCGTATAGAGCGACATACCCCGTTTTACCTCGGGAGATGATGAGTTCGCGAAAATGGTCTTGCACGGGGCGGCCTATTTCAGGGTGTTGTTCCAAAATGGTCAAGGCATTCAATATCAAATCAATCGTTTCAACGGCGTATTCAGGTTGATGGGTGCGTAAAAAATCAACCAAGGCCTCCAGGTCCTGTGCTGCGTCAACGCTGATCAGCCAACGCGTCATGCTTGCACGGGTTTGATGGATTTGAGTTGAACAGGGTTGGGGCGTTCGGTTTTTTCGCCCCTGACCTTGGCTTTCAAGTAACTGCTCAGTGCGTTGCCATCAAAAGCTTCACCGGATTTCAACGTTTTTTTCTGCGCTGCCAGGGCTTGCTGCATGAAGCCCCACTTTTGATCGCTTTTTTCCATGAAAGCATCGATGGCAGACACCATCAAAGCATGGGTGGTGGTGCCTTGGGCCTTGGCATGCTTTTGCAGTTTGGCTTTGGTGGTTTCAGGCAGCTTAACAGACACAGTGGCCATGGCAGGACTCCATTGAACAATTGAGTTGAAATACTACCATGGTAATACCTTGGATAAAAAACTCAGAACAGGAAATAGCGCTGCGCCATGGGCAACTCACTGGCGGGTTCGCAGGTGAGCAGCTGCCCATCGGCGCGCACCGCGTAGGTTTGCGCGTCCACATCCATCTGTGGCGCATAGTCGTTGTGCAGCATGTGGCGCTTGCCAATGCCACGGATGTTTTTCACCGCGCTCAATGTTTTGTGCAGGCCATAGCGCTCGCCCACACCACCGGCCAGCGCCGCTTGCGACACAAAGCTGAGGGAGCCACGGTGCAAAGCACCCCCAAACGCGCCAAACATGGGGCGGTAATGCACCGGTTGCGGCGTGGGGATGGAGGCATTGGGGTCGCCCATGGCAGCCATGGCGATGAAGCCGCCCTTCATGATGATGAAAGGCTTGACGCCAAAAAACGCCGGTTTCCACAACACGATGTCGGCCCATTTGCCCACCTCGATGCTGCCCACCTCGTGGCTGATGCCGTGCGCAATCGCGGGGTTGATGGCGAGCTTGGCCACATAGCGTTTGACGCGGCCGTTGTCGTGGCGCTCGTTGTCGCCCACCAAACCTTCTGGCCCAAAGGCGGGCAATTTGCCGCGCTGTTGCTTCATCTTGTGCGCGGTTTGCCAGCAGCGCATGATGACCTCGCCCACGCGGCCCATGGCTTGCGAGTCGGATGAGAACATGCTGATCGCACCGAGGTCGTGCAAGATGTCTTCAGCAGCGATGGTTTCTTTGCGGATGCGGCTCTCGGCAAACGCCAAATCTTCGACAATAG
>Ga0209358_10003338_pt1 | contig 11867 bp, 14 predicted proteins | sample LauGreFa1BDMLBSN_2_FD_187574 | JGI IMG/M metagenome (GOLD analysis project Ga0209358, IMG submission 187574) | Freshwater lake microbial communities from Lake Michigan, USA - Fa13.BD.MLB.SN (SPAdes) (version 2) | ecosystem: Environmental > Aquatic > Freshwater > Lake | place: Lake Michigan, USA...
CTCTCACAAACAATACCATCATCGTAAATAACCCAGTTAATCAATATACGTATGCAGATAATACTATCATTCATCAATAAATGCAACACAGGTTTTCATACACAATTCTTCCTGAAATAGGCCTTCACGCACATTATAACGCTTCTCACGCGTTTTTACATTTTTTATCCATGACTCAAGCATATATCGCGTTTTTTCACAAAAAGTCATAACGTCACCGTTATGCGTTATGTGTGCACACACGCTATAGCGTTCATCTACATTGTGTATTTTACGACGCAATTTGCTCGGTAAAACACAGTGGTCGTCATTAGCATAATTATCAAAACTAGACGTTTTCCTAACAATAATAACAATCTCCGCAAGAGCAGGCGGTTCAGTATCCATATTTTCATTTATAAAGACGGCAATACAGTTAGGGATTTCGCCCTTCACAATCCTTTTTAAAATATCATAGTGTAACATCAAATCATCAAAAATTAATGTTTGTAAGGCAAAAGTTGTTTCCATTGATTTAACAATATTAATTTTAGTAACTCTTCATTTTTTTTAAAATTGATACCGCCCAGTACCAAAGTCGTACACCCGAAGTGTACTACTTCGGTACTGGTCGGGATACTACAAGGGTGTGCAGGGTTGTTTTATCTGAAAATTTTAAGGTATTTTATAATTTATATTATGTAAAAACTACAAAATATAAGTTTAATAAATGGTATTAAAATTTTCAGATAAAACAACCCTGCTCACCCGATTAAATGTACTATATAGACCCAAAAATAATTGGCACGCAACAACAAAAATAGGTTAGAAAACACAAGGATATATCGCTTCCAGCATCTGGCTCTTCTTTATTCTGTTCCGCATGAAGTGGATTCACAATTACTGTATCGGTCATTCTATAAAACGATAGGGAAGTGTTTTTAAATAGCGAATCAAAGGTGATACCGATTATCCGGGCGAGCAAGATTGTTTGATTTAATACCATTTATTCAACTTATATTTTATAGTTTTTTCACAATATAAATTATAAAATACCTTAAATTTTTCAGATCAAACAACAGTGCTCACCCTTGTAATTTCCCCCGCCTCTCTACAAAAATTGAACCGACCATCAATTCCATCCAAAACCCCAAGTGCTCTTCCAGCAACTTCGAACAGCTATTTTGTTCAGAGCACTGTTACTCAGGAAACTGTCGTTTTAAAGAAAATCGCTAACAGCAACGAAAAATGGCACATTTAACTTTATGCGGTTTGTAAAAACAAGTTTTCTTACAGCAACAATATTATGAAATCTGAAGAAGTGTTAGCAGTGGTAAAAAAAAGGTTCTTACAGCAACAACTATTATATTATTCCCATGAACCTTGTTTTTTGGTTGAAACACACAATTTGATACAGTCCTGTATGAAAGTTAAGTACACCCCTCTGAAAGGGTTGTACTTAACTTCGGAACTTGACGGTAAGAATAATTGGCAAGCAAATTATTATTAATTAGGCACAATTTTCATCACGCACTGGCAACCTACCCGCTCATTTAAAAATCCACATTTAGACCAAGCGGTTGTGCTATTCATATGTAACCTTTTTTATGCGGTGTACGCGCCCGTTTTACTGGAGGCACAGCGGAATCGTGAGTCACAGCATCAACAATACAATCATTTATGATCGGCAACAAAGCGATAAACCTTGCCTTTGCCTCTTCCAATGTAATTCGCGCAAACGGGTTCAAATTACACATATTGGCTACCAAATCAAATAACGCAAGCGACGCATCATGTTTAATATATGGATAATGTGGTTTAATTTTAACAACAACGCCCCCATCGTCGAAAACATAAGATGTTTGTTGCGTCCAAACTTCGCCCAACGTGCGACCAAGAGCAAACACGTCGCTTGCAACTATTATTTGTTCTTTAACAGCTTCACCACCTGATTGTATACGTTGTTGCATTGCTTGTGCCATATCAACTGTTATTTTATTATCACGGTTAGGTTTTCTATAAAGCCAATCCGGGAAATTGGCCCATTGAATACGACTCATAAACTCGTCAATGTCGGCCTTAGTTGGAGTAAAATTAGGATCTAATAATCGTATCTCATACGGCCAATACGCATAATTTACGGTATTCACATACTTCATTAAATGTGGAAACGGCCGGGATATCCCAAAATCAATAAGCCGTAAATGGTAAGAACCGTCGTCGCGTCTTAACCCAAGAATATTTGGCGGCTTAATATCTTTGTGAGCAATTTTTTCAGAATGTAATAAAGCAAGTCCGTCAAATATATTCACGAAACCGGCATATAATGCTGGTATTTCAGAAAGCGGAACACGTATATCATCCAAATCCGTTCCTCCGTAAGGCGATTGTAGCAAAATTGCCTTATCAGCGTTAACATGACATTTACCATATTCGTCCGAAGCATCAATCTCACCAGGTTTACATTGCTTATTGGGATAAATAAAATATTGAAATGCTGTATTTAAACGCCTAGGAACTGCAGTATATTTCCATTCTTTTGCCGCGTCCTCTTCCACAATTGCCTTTGTTATGTAGCCTTTTTTACGAGTATTTGAACCTGAGCATTTTAATGCCGGGTTAAACATACAGCCAAAAGTCCCCGATTTGATAAATTTGCCACCCTTGCGTCGTGTTCTTAACCGCATTTCCTCTATTGTTATTTTTTAAAAAATTTGCGACTTAAAACACCTATATATATTAAATTATATGAGTTCCAAAAAATACGATTGGAACTATATAATTGAAAAAATAGTCATACCTTCAGATAAGTTATCGCAGACCTATTATAAATCAGCCATGGAATATTTCTGCGATTTTTATAAAGGTCACAAAGGTACAAAATTTAGCGAAGACGATGCTAGATTTATAACCGAAGAAATTATTGATGAGGCAAACCATAAAATACAGCTTACACGCAATCAAATGGATTACGAAGAACTACAAGGGTGAGCTGGGTTGTTTGATCTGAAAAATTTAAGGTATTTTATAATTTATATTATGTAAAAACTACAAAATATAAGTTGAATAAATGGTATTAAATCAAACAACTCAGCTCGCCCGGATACGCAAGACCATTCCATTTATAGACGCTGTTGTTAAAAACATTGTAAATCATAAATAAAAGCACATCGGGACAGTTTCGAAAAAAAAATGTTATATTTTCCAATGTTTCCCTTTTTATCATATCCTTTTAAACCCCTTTTTTTATACCCTTCCATTAGCCAGTCCTCAGTATACACAACAGACTTACAGGTACTTTGCCGAAACCGCAGCCCGCACAAGGTCGTAGCGCGGGTCGTCCAGTACAATCCGCAGAATAGACTTAGAGTCAAACGCCTCTGCCCCCTGCGTCGCCAGCAGTTTGATCAGCGACGGGTTCCAGCCACTGACGCTAAGCACACCCGCCTGATCCTCCGTTGCCTGGAAATTGGATCCAATTGTCCGTAGGTTCCAGCAGACTAGCAGGGGGGGCGGCGGTGCCGCGGTATCACCAAACACGGCCTCAGCCTGCTTTTGAAACGACCGCCGAATGATCTGCATGTGCGTCTCGTGCGTGGCCGTCTTTACTGCCCGATTATAGCTGCTCCCGCCCGACCCGAAGCGACAGGCTGCATCGAAGCCCATGTCGGTCAGCACAAGCAGGTGCGTCGGCCACTGGTCAGCCGGAGTGGCGTTTTCCAGTAGGTACTTAAGTAGCAGGTTGTATGCCGCCTGAAAGTCCGTGCTTAAGCCCTGAGCAAGGTGCCGTACCTCTAGAACACGATCCAAGAACTTGGTGGCCTTGAACTTGTGGATGGTCGGTGTCGAGTCAAAGGTCAGGATGGTGTCCGTCCCGTTACACTCGGCAATGATTAGCCCTAGTGCCATGGACACGTGCATCGGGTCGCCACTCATCGACCCGCTAAAGTCGCACATAGGCCACCACCGGCGAAGTGTTCCCAGAGCCTTGATAGGGTCCACAATGGATCGCCATTGAGCCTCAATGGCGTCGTACTCGGCTTGAAAGAGACCCGCACGCTCCAGTCCCGCAGCCATCTTTTGCTCGTGGCAGTTTGTGCAAAGGGCGTGAGGGTCCTGCTGATCGCAATCCATTCCGTGACAGCCCCCCTGCCAGCTGCACCTCTTCCTCTTGTCAAGCAACTCAAGGGCTTTGCGAACAAGCTCGTGGGGAAAGACCACGTTTGCCCCCTTGACCGTAGCCGTGCCCGCGGCAGCACGGCCAAGGTGCTCGGAAAACTTGGTCGCACAAGCTACGCGGTCGGGGTCCTCCAGCACAACCCGCCGCCCGTGTCGCCCCACGTTAACCGGCTGGTTCAGAAGTCCCTTAATGTGGGTCTTGAGGCACCGACCGGGCATCGTGCTTGGCTCAAGCGTCACCCACGCCCCCGCAGCCATTGCAATCTCAGGCACCTTTAGAGCCTTTGACAGCGAAGACACAAGCAGGCGGTACTTCTTGTGCTTCTCCTTATCGCCAGGAAACAGCAGCCCGGCCAGCTCCTTCGCAAGAGCTTTGTCGGTAGCCTTGGCATTACACTCGCGCGGGGCGTGACGCCCCACAAGGCTCAGCTTGGGCTGGCCACCGCCACCCTCCAGCAACAGCTTATCAGTAAGCAACTGCTTGGTGATGTGCCCAACTACGGCCTCGCGAACGCCCCCGCCCGTGTCCAGCGTGTGGGCCAACTGGTTAAGGTCCTCCCAGTAACCGTACTCGGGAATGAGCCCAACCGTCGCCATAGCGGCCTCAGGCTCGCTTACAGCCAGTGCCGACCAGATGTGGCGAAACAAGTCCCGCTCGCCCTTCCCGCCACGGATGTCGCGCGTCTGGAAGCACAAGACAAACAGATCCACCTTTTCCTGAACGCCTCCCTGCTTCAGGATAATATCCACGGCAGACGCAATCTCCGCTTGCGTCAGGCCACGGTTAAGTCGCACGTAAAGGTCGTTCAGCGTCGAACCTGTGCTAGTATAGCAGTCAGACCCCTTAACACCGATAGTTGTAGGCGTGGACATTTTTGGTTTTCTTTGAACCGAAAATTAGCTAATTAACATTATGATTTCAATTTTTTAGTTTTTCTGCGGTTTTGCCTACAAAAATTCGCTTCAGCACAAACAAATAATTTTTTCGTATCACGATGTCTTTCCTTAATATTGCTAATACCGGAATCCTGGTACGCGATAAAGGGGCATGATATAAGTGTCTTAAATAAATTATTATGCACATCAATCCCAAGCAAAGTATTATATGCTGCAAAATCACTGACTTTTATATAATGTTCCAATAACATGTCAAAAGAACGTTCAGGTATATAAAGCCAATGTGCTGCTACCGACCAAACCGGATCATAATATTTAATTCCATCCGCACCACCAACTTTATGAGCACCAATAATCTGATGAGCACCACCGGAATATAAATCATATTTATCTGGATTTGATTGTAACCATGTATGAATCCGTCTCCACTTACTTTTCCAACCTGCTACGGGCAGACAATCGTCTTCTAAAATCAGCACCTCGGGCAAGCCCATTTTTTTCGCCATTTTCAAGGCCTTTATAAATGATAAGAAACAACCATGTGCCCCGGAGCTACGGGATTTAACGGCATTTATTCGTGTCAGTTTTATATCTGAATCTGCAAATCGTCTTTTTATTCTATTCCATCTATCCGACCGGGATTTTAAATTGATCACAAATGCGTTCATAATAACCCTCTATTTAAATATAGAAATAAATAGGGCATGTCAGATAAAAGAAAGCAAAATGAACCGCTTGTTTTTTTTTCAAATATAAAGCCATTTTTTCCCCTAAAATACTGTTGCGAATGTGGTACCCAGATAAATAACGAAGAGCTCCACGATACTTGTATTAAATGGGGATTAATGTTGAAGAAATATAAAACAACTAGGGATTGGCATGTGGCATGTTTAGAAAATGGTAAACGTGTCGCTAATGTCTTAAAAATAGACATACCGTTCAATACAAATATGTAGAATAGTTTGTATAATATTTAACTGGTATCCCCATTTATAGTAGCCACAATTAGTCGAGGCTACTTTGAATATAATCAGTGTTTTAACAGTAACTCGCTACAAGGGTGAGCAGGTTTGTTTGATCTGAAAAATTTAAGGTATTTTATAATTTTCCTAAAAAAACCCGCTTCGCCCTTGTAGTTATTTAAAATTATGTATACCAAATATAGAATGATATATATAAGTGGTATAATTTCTTTATTTGTTCAATTAATAGTTGGAATTATTGATTATTTTGCTATACATATTGAAGTAAATCCAAAAGATGAACTTCTAAAGGATTTATTAGGAGTTGAACTTTTTGTTCAGATTATTGAATTTATATTTTATATTTGGTTGATTTACTACTTCAATAAGGCTTCCCGAAATATCACCCCTATTCGTTATTTAGATTGGGCAATTACGACGCCACTAATGTTAATTACATTATCCGCCTTTTTAACGCATGATGGAAATACGCCAACCAGATTAAGTGATTTCCTGTATAATCATAAAAGTTCAATCATTAAAATAGTAGGTTTAAATGCGGTTATGTTATTTTTTGGTTTTATTGGCGAAGTTGGACTGTTGAACCCATATATATCTACACTTTTAGGTTTTATTCCATTTATCATAAATTTTAAGCACATTAAAGATACATTTTTGTCATTAACCGAAGACAGTGTTAAGAAATGGTTATTTTATTGGTTTGTATTTTTCTGGAGTCTGTACGGTTTATTTGCTGTTATGAATTATACAAAAAAAAATACAGGATATAATATATTAGACATATTTGCCAAAAATTTCTTTGGTGTTTTTTTAGCTTACATTGTAATGTTAAAATCAAAAAACAGAATTGGCGTTTTAAAAATCTGATTTGCCGGCCAGTGCCTATACCCCGTTAGGGGTACAACTTCGACACCAAATCTTATTCACATATAATATTAAAATATAAAAAAAAATATATAAATAGGTAAACCACCAACTTTATGGTTTCTAAAACAAGAAAAAGCCTAACCAATACAGCGTTTGATTTTAAAGCAAACCCCAATAGAACTAACACTAAAACAAATTCAAACAAGATAAAACAAAAGCAACAAAAACGCTTTATATCAATATCCGCAAATACATTTGAAATTATAGATACACAGATCGGACAAAATCCTTATGCGTCTAATCTATATATAAATACCAAAAAAGCAAAAGAGCAACACACAAATATTGAAATGGCGTTTTCACAAATGGATGTATATAAGATATTTCCGAAAAAGGGCACCTGTCTCCCAGATATTGTATTTGTGGCAAATGGGGGACTATCCCTACCGCGTCTTAGAAACCCATTAGTAATTTTGCCTTGGATGAAATATCAACAACGCCGCGAAGAGTTATCATATCTAAAAGATATTTTTCATAAGATGAATGTTAAAACAATCCAATTTCCTGGAAACCATGATGCCCCGTTTGAAGGCCAAGCCGAACTTAAATGGTTTTGCGGAGGCACTAAAGCAATTGCCGGCTACGGCTACCGTTCTACTTTGAAAACCTTTCAAATACTGGATAGTATGCTAAAGAAGATTTACGAAGAAAATGGACTATCTGCACCAAAACTGCTGGTCCTCCCGATAAAATCATTTGATTATTACCATCTGGACATTGGTATGCTTGAATATGCCGACAATAAATGTATTGTACATAAAGATGCCTTTAGCCCCACAAGTATTCGAAAAATACAAAATTTTTTAGGACCTTCAAATGTACACATTTTGGAAACAACAGATCATTTCAGCTTGAACTCGGTTGTTGATGGTGATAATTTGATAATACATAAACTGAAAAACGATGATCTTAAAAACAATTTGGAGTTAATAACAGGAAAGAAAATTATCCAAGTTGACACAAGCGAATTTGAAAAATCGGGCGGCTCTGTGCGATGCATGGTATTAGATATATTTATAAACAAGGGCAACGCCGAAGACACATTTGTTGATTATTAGACCGCTGAACATTTCAAACCAGCACCTTTACATGTTTATATACTAAATTATTTTGAATAGCACTGATTGTTTGTGTAGATATATTAAGTTTCTCTGATAGTTCCTTTTGCTTAATAACACCCTTATTTTCTCTTATATATAATACTTGTTCATCTGAAAGTTTAGCAAGACCACTTTTACGTTCCCCTTTCTCATATTGTTTTTTTATAGTTTCACTTAGTTTTGTTCTTGCTGATTCTGAAAGTGTTTTTCCTAAATGTGCCAAACGATTTTTTTCCTTAGAATCTGCTGTATGTATTGCACCTTTTCTAGGATTATCATTTTTCTCAGCCCATAATTTATTACTTTTACTAATTTTTTCAGAAGTATCTTTTTGTACCTTATTCTTTGCGTCTTGTTTACTTAATCCTAATAATATTTGAGCATGTATTTTTGTGGAACAATGCTTTTCATAATCAGTCTTATCGCGACATTTTTTATCACATTTATCACATATATATTCCTTACGCCCCACTTTATCAAAGTGTGCTTTTGTTTTTTCGGATGCCAACTTTCTTTTTTCTGGGTCTTTCATACGCTCATTTGCTTTATTTTTTAGATTTTCTTTTCTGGTTATACCTTCTTCCCCAAGATATCTGTCTTTTCCTTTATTTATTTGATTTGCACGATATTCAGTATCTTCCCATCTTTTTTTTGCATATTCTGATAATACATTACGATGTTTTTCACCATCTTCTGTCATAAAAAATTCTTTCATTTGTTGTTTTTGTTTTTCAATTTGTATTTTTCCTTCAGGTGTATCAAAATATTGCAATAATGAGTTACTTATCTTTGTTTTAAATTCAGGTTTAGTTTCATACAACATCTTAATATTTTCACCATGCTTTTTTGCTTGTTCTAACCCCTTTTCAGTTTGAAAATATAATAGTTGCGAGTCGCTACAATTTTGAATCCATTCACGTCCTTTGTCTGTATTTAGAAAGGCTTGTTTTTTACGCCGCATTTTCTCACAAGTTTCTGGATGAAATGATGGACTAAATCCTCCTCTTTGTAAATTATATCCATTTGGAGCGATTGTATTATGTTCATCTATAAATTGCTGTTCTGCTTTATCTACCAGTTTTTTTATCTCTTCAATACTTCCAGCACGGAACTCTTCTAGAATTCTTCCTTGAAAATTTTCATATCCGTATTTGCGAATAGAATAGTGAAAATAATCTTTTGGATTATAATTACTTTGTAGTATATGACCTTTCCACCGATTATGTAATAATTTTTCGTGTGTATTTATACGTTTTCTGGTTTCTTCATTCTTACTACTTCTTGATAGACCAACATATCCTTTTCCAGTTATTACGCAAACCCACATATATATAATTCCTATGAAATCCATTGTTCCCTATATTGATATAAAATATTTTGTTTAAACTGAATTCATTTTCAATTTTTAGTGCCGGTTTGAAATGTTCGTTGGTCTAAGATGGTCTTCCCAATCTTACGTCTATCCGGATAGGTCATGCTCAGGGAAATTTATAGGCATAGTCGTTTCTGGTTCGAAATTGGGTATAAAACACGCACCTCCATTATCCCCGCATCCTAAGCGATCACCGCAATCACAAACCCCATCGCCAAAATCGCTACTAGACCTGGACTCACCTCCCATTTCTGTAATAACAATTTTAGGCGTATCTCCTGGGCTTTTATAAACAACCACTGACCTTGGTTCAGAATTAACTACACCCATCCTATTTCTTATTTTCAGTAAGTTCATCACAGAAAGCACGTCTCCGTCAAGCCAGAAACGCAGCTCAGCGACAAGTTGCCGAATTTCGCCAATAGACTCGCTGCGTTCAATCTCCGAAATGAGCTCATAAACAGCCGGTCGCAAATTGACAGTAACCTCTTTTAGCGCAGTCATTTTTTTACAAAAAAAAAACAAGCAGCCAACGGCAATTCAAATTTTAGTCAAAACTCCCCACCTCTTTTCGGCTTCAGATTAATGACCGGAATAGAATCAAGTTCTGTCTCAGAAGATATATTTTTAATATTAACACTTCTGGAATATAAGACCACTCCACTTGCCCAAACACCTTATCCTCGTTTTTTCTCGCCAAAGAAAGATGTTTATTGCCCTTGCGGGCAATTTTCACAGGCGTTGCCTTATCAATAAAAATCCCCGTCTCAAGATTTACCACATTCACGGATAAATCGACCATCTTCCGTGAAACACACTTATATACGTCATATTTGTCGTTATTAACAACGGCGAAAACAGGAGGCAAATTTTCCTGGTTGTTCATTTTATTAAAGCAAAACAATATTATAAATATCAATTTTTGCCGTTTTTCTGTTTTTTGTACCGTGAAGTCCCGTAAAGTTAAGTACACCCCCTTTCAGATGGGTGTACTTAACTTTACGGCACTTTCACGGTGGCGGCCGTGCGAAGTTGTACCAGGATATAATATATTAGATATATTTGCCAAAAAAAATTTCTTTGGTGTTTTTTTAGCTTACATTGTCATGTTAAAATCAAAAAACAGAATGGGCATTTGAACTATCCGGGCGAGCATAGTTGTATTATCTGAAAAATTTAATACCATTTATCCAACTTATATTTTGTAGTTTTTACATAATATAAATTATAAAATACATTGATTTTTTCAGATAAAACAACCCACCACGCCCTTGTAGCATTGATTTTACACCCTTTAACATTTAAAACGGTCACTTTTAGTAAGAGAAATGGGAAAAGACCACGTCGAAGATTATAAATTATAAATTATCTGCTGTTAGAAATTCTCTAAAATCAGATAATCAGGTGCAAACCTGTGAGATTTTATTGTAAGTGCTAATCTTTACAACACTTTATACATAAATACCAAACCAAGGATCGCTTTCCAATGGTAAAACAAGAAGTAAAGCTATATTATGATAATAAAACCAGACATTTTTAACATAACGACTTATAATTTATGTTAGTCAAATATACCGGTTTGAAATGTTCAGCGGTCTAAGAACTACTTCGCGGTACGCGTTTCACTTTTACAAACCGCCCAACGTTTTTTTGTAAAGCATAATTGTCTGGTTTTCGGGTTTGGTTTCCATTTAATGTATTTTTTATACATCGGGTTTGTATTCGGGGTTGCCTTATTATCAACTACAACTATGTAATACCCTCTTTTATCTCGATATATTGATGAACCATTTTTCCAAGTTCCATATTCTCTTTTTCCCACAAGCATTTTATTATATATAAATATTTTTATAATTTTATTGTTAATTTATGTTCTAACAAACGTACAATTCCAATTAGTATTATCCAGCATTTTATATCCAGCTTTATTAAGACTGTTTATTAGTTCTTCTGTTTCATTTTTATAATCGACCTTCTTCAAGCGTAGGTCGAATTCAACACAAATAATAGTTGGGTATATTTTGTCTCTGAGCATTTGTTTAAGGACGATTATTTCAGAACCTTCGATGTCAATCTTTAAGCAGTCAATATGAGTATGATTCATTTCGGCCATAATATTTTTAATAGAGTCAACTCTCACTATTTCATACTTAGCGGAATACATATTTTCAATAAGTGTATGCGATACGTATTTTTCGTTAATGGGTTTATAAAATTTAAGACTGTCTTTCTCAAACCAGAGGCCTTTATTGATAAATTCAAATTTTGAAAAATCTGGTTTACAGTCCTTTATTATACTAATATAGTCCCGTTTGATATCTCCAGTAAAAATTGGGTTATTTGTCTCATAATAAGACTTTACTTCCTCATAATGTTTCAGGCCCGTTTCGTAGGATCTATTAGAAATATATTAGAATTAAAAGTCGCATT
>Ga0209358_10003339_pt1 | contig 11865 bp, 7 predicted proteins | sample LauGreFa1BDMLBSN_2_FD_187574 | JGI IMG/M metagenome (GOLD analysis project Ga0209358, IMG submission 187574) | Freshwater lake microbial communities from Lake Michigan, USA - Fa13.BD.MLB.SN (SPAdes) (version 2) | ecosystem: Environmental > Aquatic > Freshwater > Lake | place: Lake Michigan, USA...
AGCAACTTATTCAGCAATTCCTACAGCCTCAAGTTACCGTTGTAAGTTGATTTCATGTAATGGTGTTCCTGGATTTACAAGTCCAGTGACTATTGGTTACGCAAACTCAGTTGTTTCTACCACTCCAGGTTTACGTTGTGGATACGGAACAGCCACTGTGGGCGCAACTGGATCAACCGGAACAACAATTAAATGGTATGCAAATGCTACTGGTGGTGTTGCATTAGGTACAGGAACTTCATTTGTAACTCCTATCATTAGTGCGAATACTACTTATTATGCAGGTGCTGAAACGTATGTTTCTGGTGCTTTACCAATAGGTGCAGGAGGAACGAACTCTTCAAATGCAGGTCAATCGTTCTTACCAGGTTTCTGGGGAGGATCTAAAACACAATATATCATTAAAGCGAGTGAATTATTGGCTGCTGGAATTGGTGCAGGTAACATTACTAGTTTAGGTTTTGAGCCTACAGATTCTGGTCAAACCTACCAAGGTTTCTCTGTTTCGTTAGCTCCAGTAACTGATACTGCAATGACAACTACTTTCATCTCCACTGGATTGACTCAAGTATATGCAGGTACACTTGCAGATAATGGATTTACTCCTGTGGCTAATACACTAAACACTTTAGCTTTTGGAACTGGAACAGGATCTGCAGCTACATTTAACTGGAATGGTAGTTCTAACATCTTAGTTTCGATCTCTAGGACTTCTGTACCTGGTGCGTTTACTTCAACACCAACTACTATGAAAGTGGATGATGTTGGGTTCGTGTCTACTGCGTATGATTTAGCAGATAACTTAGATCCAGCTACTATGTTGGCTTCTGCTACTGCAGATGCTACTACTTCATTTAGACCTCGTTTTACAATTAATGGTCAGGTGGTATGTTCTTCAGTAAGAGTACCAGTAGTAGTTACAGTAACCCCTCCTCCAGCTTTAGTATTAAGTGGAGCAACAGCTACTATATGTGCGGAATCTAGTTCTGCTCCAGTAACAGTAACTACAGGTGCGTCTAGCTATACTAACTATGTTTGGACAACACCTACAACGGTAACTGGAAATGCAACTTCTGGTTGGGCATTCAATCCATTAACAACAACTAGTTATACTTTAGTAGCTTCACAAACTACAGGAGCAACTCCTTGTGCTACTACTGCAACTTTAGCAGTAAATGTGAACCCTAGACCAAGTACTTTAAGTATTGATCCAGTTTCTGCTTCAGCTTGTGCTAATTTAGTTTTACCTTTAGTAACTTCAGGTGGTACAGTAGGTGCAACTGGACAATTGCAAATTGGAAGTGGTGTATTGACAAATACAACTTCAACACCTTACAAAGTTTTCTGGGGAGGTAATAAAACGCAAGCATTATATACTGCTGCAGAGTTAACTTCTTTAGGATTAATTGCGGGAAGTTCTATATCTAGTATTGGTCACGTAATTTTATCAGGTGTTCCTTTATTGATGAATAACTATACTGTAAAAGTAGGATTTGTTTCAAGCGCTACATTAGGAACTGGATTTATTGCAGCTCCATCAACTACAATTTTAAATAATGTTGCTTACACTCCTCCAACGGGAACGGGTAATATCGATTATACATTAACCACTCCTATAGTTTGGGATGGAGTTTCTAGTTTATTAGTTGAAACTTGCTTCAATAACAATGACGGTGGTGGAAGTGGAACAAATTCATTGTCTGTTGCTTCATCTACTGTAGCAACTGGATTGAATTTATATAGAACAAATGATTTTACTGCAGATTTATGTACTAATCCAGGAGCTCCTGTTGGAACTACAACAAGACCTAATTTAAGAATATTTGTTCAAGGACAGGTAGCTACAACATGGTCTCCGATTACTAATTTGTATACCGATGCTGCAGGAACGGTTCCTTATACAACAGGAACAAATGCGGCTACTGTTTACTTTAAAACAAATGCTGCTGCTGCTGCCGTTACTTATACTGCTACAGCAACTACTTCTTTAGGATGTTCTAGAGCTGCCACTGTTCCGGTAACGGTATACCAAACAGCGGCGCCAACAGGATTGCAATTTTATCAATTCTGTCCAACAGGTGGTGTTACTGTAGGAAGTATGACTCCGACAATAACAGGAGCTAATATCAAATGGTATTCTGTTTCTACTGGTGGAACTGCATTAGCTCCAACAACACCTTTAACTCAAGGATATTTCTGGGCGTCTCAAACGTTAAATGGTTGTGAAAGTCCAACTAGATTCTTAGTGTTTGCTATTTCTAATGCAACTACTGCTCCATCTAGTAGTCCAACACAACAGTTCTGTAACACGGCAACTGTAGCCAATTTAACTGCTAATGGAAGTGCATTACAATGGTATACTTCTGCAACAAGTGTTACTCCTTTAGCGTCAACTGCTGCTTTAGCAACAGGAACGTACTATGTGTCTCAAACTTCTGGAGGATGTGAAAGTCCTAGAACAGCGGTTTCAGTAACAGTAACTGTTGTTCCAGCTCCTACAGGTGCTGCAACACAATCGTTATCTTCTTTATTAACGTTAGGTGATATCGTAGTTACAGGTTCAAATATTACTTGGTATGCTACTGCTGCAAATGCTGCTTCAGGAACTAGTCCACTTACACCAACTCAATTGTTAGCTAATACAACTTATTATGCTACACAAACAATTAACGGATGTAGAAGTGCTGCTAGCTTAGCGGTAACGATTACCACTTTGGCAAATCAAGATTTTGATATGACGCAGTTTACATACTATCCAAACCCTGTTATCGACTTATTGAATATTTCTTATTCTCAAGACATGACAAGTGTGAAAGTATTTAATATCGTAGGTCAACAATTAATGAGCAAACAGATTAATTCTAACACTACACAGATAGATATGTCTAGTTATGCTAATGGTGCTTACTTTATTCAAGTAACTACTGAAAATGCAATGAAAACGGTTAGAGTGATTAAGAAATAATCCCAACCTTTTAAATACTAAAAAACCCATTCACATTGTGAATGGGTTTTTTTATTGATAAAAAATAATTTTTTTTTATTCAAATTCAGAGGTAAAAAACAACTGAACATTTGGGTATTTATTCTGAGTCATTTGAATGGTAAAATCGGAGTCCGCCAAAAATACTAATTGATTGTATTTGTCGTGCGCTAGAAATTTTTGTTTGATTCTTCTAAATTCTTTAAACTCTTCGCTTTTTGGATCATTGGGTTTTACCCAACAAGCTTTATGAACTGGAAAATTTTCATAAGTACATTTAGCGCCATACTCATGTTCTAAACGATATTGAATTACTTCATATTGAAGGGCGCCTACCGTTCCAATAATTTTTCTGTTGTTCATTTCAAGGGTAAATAATTGCGCTACCCCTTCGTCCATTAACTGGTCAATTCCTTTATCCAATTGTTTGGCTTTCATCGGGTCGGCATTATTTATGTATCTAAAATGCTCCGGTGAGAAACTAGGAATTCCTTTGAAACTCATTATTTCTCCCTCTGTTAAGGTATCTCCAATTTTAAAATTCCCCGTATCGTGAAGACCAACAATATCTCCAGGATAGGAAATGTCTACAATCTCTTTTTTCTCTGCAAAAAAGGCATTTGGGCTAGAGAATTTTAGATTTTTCTTTTGACGAACGTGGTAATACGGTTTATTTCTTTCAAATGTCCCGGAAACAATCTTGATGAAAGCCAATCGATCGCGGTGTTTGGGATCCATGTTGGCGTGAATTTTAAATACAAATCCCGTCATTTTTTCCTCTTTTGGATCAACTAATCGAGTTTCGGAATCTTTAGCCCTTGGCGATGGAGCTATTTCTACAAAACAATCTAAAAGTTCTCGTACTCCAAAGTTGTTTAATGCCGATCCGAAAAACACGGGTTGTAATTTTCCGTTTAAATAATCTTCCCGATTAAACTTTGGATAAACTTCATCAATTAATTCTAATTCTTCACGAAGTCGATCTGCTGGTTTTTGACCAATAATTTTTTCTAATTCTGGACTCGCAACATCTGAAAAGGCAATCGTTTCTTCAATATTTTTTCTGCTATCGCCACTAAAAAGATTGATGTTCTGTTCCCAAAGATTATAAATTCCCTGAAAATCATATCCCATTCCAATTGGAAAACTCAAAGGAGTAACCGATAATCCTAGTTTTTTTTCCACTTCATCCATTAAATCAAAGGCGTCTTTTCCTTCTCTATCTAATTTATTGATGAAAACAATAATTGGGATATTTCTCATTCTACATACAGAAACTAATTTTTCTGTTTGCTCCTCAACTCCTTTTGCTACGTCAATAACTACAATTACACTATCTACAGCGGTTAAAGTTCTGAAAGTATCTTCGGCAAAATCCTTGTGTCCCGGGGTGTCAAGAATATTAATTTTCTTGTCGCTATAATTAAATGCCAAAACTGAGGTCGACACGGAGATCCCTCTTTGACGTTCTATTTCCATAAAGTCGGAGGTGGCCCCTTTCTTTATTTTATTGTTTTTTACGGCACCAGCTTCCTGAATCGCCCCTCCGAAAAGCAATAATTTTTCTGTTAAAGTCGTTTTACCGGCATCAGGGTGCGATATAATTCCGAAAGTTCTTCTTCTTTCAATTTCTTTTAAAAAGTTCATATGATTTGTAAATGGATTGCAAAAATACTATTTATTCAACAATTATTTCTAAAACAAGTTAAAGACTATATTATTTGTGCGTTTTATGATAATAATTTTATGTTAATAGTGACTGTGATAGTTGTATAATCTATTTGAATTGTTATTTTTGTGAGTTGCAATTTATACCTAGCTATCGCTAATAAATATTAAGTTAATTATTATTTTAAATGAAAATGAAACATTTATTTTTTGGACTTTTATTATCTCTAAATTTAATCGGATTTGCTCAAAATAATACGAAAGAAGTTTTATTTACTATTGATAATAAATCGTATTACACCGACGAATTTGCTAGAGTATACAAGAAAAATCTTGATTTAGTTAAAGATGAATCACAAAAAGATTTAAATCAATACCTTGAATTATTTGTAGGATATAAGTTAAAAATCAATAAAGCTAATAAATTAGGTCTTCAAGACGGCCCTGCTTATCAAAATGAGTTGAAATCCTATCGAAGCCAACTTTCAAAAAACTATACCTCTGATTCAAAAGTAACGAAAGAATTGGTGGAAGAAGGCTACAAGCGTTTTTTAAAAGAAATCAAAGCGTCTCATATATTGTTTTCGGTAGATGAAAACGCAGCTCCTGAAGACACGTTGAAAGTGTACAAACAAGCCTTGGAGGTTCGAAAAAGAGCAATGGCTGGTGAAGACTTTGGAAAATTAGCTATTGAATTTTCCCAAGACCCTTCGGCTAAAGACAACAATGGTAATTTAGGATATTTTACTGCTTTTAGAATGGTTTATGCTTTTGAAACGGGTGCGTATAAAACACCGAAAGGAAGTATTTCTAATCCAGTTCGTACCCGTTTTGGTTATCATTTGATTAAAGTGGAGGACATTCGAGATAACAGAGGAGAGATAGTTGTGGCTCATATCATGATTATGAACCCTTCGGAAACCGCGGAGAATAAAGACGATGCCGATAAAGGGAAGAATACCATCCAAGACATTTATAAGAAATTACAACAGGGAGAAAAATTTGAAGACCTTGCCAAACAATTTTCTGAAGATAAATCCTCCTCTACTAAAGGCGGTGTATTAAATAGATTTGGATCGGGTCAATTAAGTTCTGAAGAGTTTGAAAATGTAGCCTTTAATTTGACTAAAGAAAAACCTGTTTCTGAGCCTTTCAAAAGTCAATACGGTTGGCATATCGTTAAATTAATTGATAAATTCGCAGTTAAATCAATTGACGAAATGCGATCTGATTTAGAATCGAAGGTGAGTAAAGACGATCGTTCAAGATTGATTACTGCTTCAATGAATGAAAAATTAAGAAAGAAGTACTCTGTAAAAAGAGATGATAAGTTCTATGCAGTACTTTCTAAAATAGTCACAAATGATATTTATGAAGGTAAATGGGAAACACCTGCCGATTTAAAATCTTATAATAAAAATTTGGTAACCATAAATGCAACAAAATCTATCACTGGAGCGGCATTTTTAAATTACATCAAAGACCAGCAAAAAGCTAAAATTACCTTGAAACCAATTTCTAAATTGATTAGTAAATTTTATGATAGTTATTTAGATCAAGAATTATCCCAATACTATGATGATAATTTAGAAAAAGAATTCCCTGAATTTTCTGCCGTTATGGACGAATACCGAGACGGGCTATTGCTTTTTGATTTAATGGAAAAAGAGATTTGGACGAAATCAAAAACAGATTCTATCGGATTACAATCTTTTTATGATAAAAATCTTAAAAATTACCAATGGAAAAATCGTTTGGATGTGACAATTCTTTCCTCTACCAAATTAGATATTATTAAAAAAGCGCAGAAATATTTAAAAAATGACAAATCAGTTGATTTCATAAAAGAAAAATTAAATATTAAAGATGGTGCTGTGAATATAATGTCTAAAGTAGGCGTTTTTGAAGAAGGAAATGAAGCTTTGCCAAAAAGCTTAAAATTTGAAACAGGAATTTCAGATATTATAAAAGAAGGGGAATATTATTTTGTTACTAAAGTAAATGAAACTATATCTGCCGGCCCAAAATCACTTGAGGAATGCAAAGGAAAAGCAATCAATGATTACCAACAATATTTAGAAGAAAATTGGGTTAAAGACCTTAAAAATGAATTTAAAGTAGAGGTAAATCAATCTGTTTTTGAAAGCGTAAAAAAACAATTGAAACCTTAAAACTACACCCGAGGGTAAAAAAGTATTTAAAATAAATTAACAATATCGAATAGAATTAGCGGATGATGACAATAAATAAATTAAATAGACCATTTTTAAATACTAAAACTGTTTTAATTGTACTTTTTTCTGTTTTTGCTTTTGCAGCACAAGCACAAGAAATAATTAAAGAAAAACAAGCGGATTCCGTTAAAGTTAAATTGCCACAATCTCGTCAAAAAGTAGATGGAATCATTGCTACTGTTGGAGAATACATGGTTTTAGATTCTGATATTGACAAAGCCTATCTTGAAATTTCAAGCCAAGGGAATTCAATTAAAGACATTACAAGATGTCAAATGTTAGGTAAATTATTGGAAGATAAATTATATGCGCATCAAGCCATTCAAGATAGTATTATTGTTAGAGATGATGAAATAAAGAAAATGATGGAGGATCGAATCAATTATATGGTTGAGCAAATTGGCTCTATGGATAAGGTGATTCAGTACTATAAGAAAAATACCGAGGAGGAGTTCAAAACGTATTTCTTTGATGTTTTGAAAGAGAATAAGTTGGCAGAGGACATGCAAAAAAAGATTATTGACGCAGTTGAAGTGACTCCAGAAGAAGTTAGAACTTTTTTCAAGAAAATTCCTTTTACAGAATTGCCCGTTTTTGGATCAGAAATGGAAGTTTCTCAAATTGTGGTTACCCCTAAAATTACCGAAGAAGAAAAGCAGAAAGTAATTGATAAACTCAAAGGGTTTAAAAAAGACATTCAGGGTGGATCTAGTTTTTTTAGTAAAGCAGTTTTGTATTCTGAAGATCCAGGGTCAAGGTCTTCCGGCGGTTTTTATAAAATGACACGTAAAACACCCTTTGTTAAAGAGTTTAAAGATGTTGCTTTTAGTCTTGGTGAAGGAGAAATTTCAGAACCTTTTGAAACGGAATTTGGTTTTCATATTATTTACGTAGAGAAAATTAGAGGTCAAGAAATTGATTTACGTCATATTTTATTGATCCCAAAAGTTTCGGATGAATCTTTAAAAGCGGCAAGGGAAAAAATCGTTTTGATCAAAAAAAGAATTGAAGACAAAGAAATTACATTTGCTGAAGCGGCAAGAACGTTATCTGATGAAAAAGAAACCAGAGCTAATGGTGGGGTTTTAATTAATCCTAAAACACAAGACACTCGTTTTGAATTAACTAAAATGGACCCTTCCTTGTATTCAAATGTTTCTAGTTTAAAAGAAGGTGAAGTTACTTCTCCATTAGGCGAAGAAGACCAAACTGGTAAAAAGAAATTTAAATTATTAACGGTTACCAATCGAATTAATGAGCACATCGCAGATTATGCTCAAGATTATATAAAAATTAAAAACCTTGCTTTAAAAGAAAAACAAATTAAAGCAATTGGGAAATGGTTTGAAGAAAAAATTAAAGAGACTTTCATTAAAATCAATGGTGAATATAGAGATTGTGTTTTTACCAATAACTGGTTAAAAAAATAATATTCTAATCCAACTGAATTTATTACGCCAATCTAAATACTATAACAATAAAAAATGTCTGACGTAACTGAAATAAATAAATTAGTTCAAAAAAGAATTGAGCTTAAAAAAGAAATTGCAAAAATAATTGTTGGTCAAGAAGAAGTTGTTGATCAGATTGTGTTGAGTATTTTTTCAGGTGGACATGCACTATTAGTTGGTGTGCCAGGTTTGGCAAAAACATTGATGGTGAATACTATTTCACAAGCTTTGGGATTGGATTTTAAAAGGATTCAGTTTACGCCTGATTTAATGCCCTCAGATATATTAGGAAGTGAAATTTTAGATGAAAATCGTCAGTTTAAATTCTTAAAAGGACCTATTTTTTCTAATATCATTTTAGCGGATGAGATTAATAGAACTCCGCCAAAAACGCAAGCCGCTTTACTTGAAGCCATGCAAGAAAGGGCCGTTACTATTGCGGGTCACAACTATAAATTAGACTTACCCTACTTTGTTTTAGCAACACAAAACCCAATTGAGCAAGAAGGAACGTATCCATTGCCGGAAGCGCAATTGGATCGTTTTATGTTCTCTATAAAATTAGATTACCCTACTTTTGAAGAAGAAGTACAAGTGGTTAAAAACACTACTTCAAATTCTGATCTGAAGGTAAATTCCTTGTTTAGTTCCCAAGAAATTATCGATTTCCAACAATTAATAAGAAGAATTCCGGTTGCCGACAATGTTGTGGAATATGCGGTGACTTTAGTTAGTAAGACACGACCTGACAACTTACTTTCAAATGATTTTGTTAAAAATTATATTGATTGGGGTGCTGGTCCTCGAGCTTCACAAAATTTAATTTTAGCTGCTAAAGCAAATGCAGCCTTTAATGGTAAATTCTCGCCAGATATTGAAGATGTAAAAGCAGTTGCTATTGGGATTTTAAGACACCGTGTAGTAAAAAATTATAAAGCGGATGCCGAAGGAATTTCAATCGAAAAAATTATTGATTCATTATTGTAAGATGATATAAAAATTAAAAAAAACCTCAAATTTACCTCAAAATTTGAGGTTTTTTCTTTAAGGTTAATTTCGGATTTCATAAAAATCAGGCCATTATTTATTAATTAGATAATAAATTAATATAATATTATTTTTTTCCTAATTATTTAATCAATTACTGCAATTATTTAAATAATAATCAGTTTAAAACCTAGTTTTATTAAAATATCTTTAAAATTAAATGTTATTGCTTAAATTTGTATTCTTAATAAACTAATTTAGATTACTATGGCTTTTGATATAGAAATGATAAAAAAGGTTTACGACAATATGCCTTCTCGTGTAGATAAAGCAAGAGAGATTGTTGGAAGACCATTAACTTTAACAGAGAAAATATTATATACGCACCTTTGGGAAGGAACTCCTTCACAAGCGTTTAAAAATGGGGTTGACTATGTTGACTTTGCCCCAGATCGCGTAGCTTGTCAAGATGCTACAGCTCAAATGGCTTTATTGCAATTTATGCACGCCGGAAAGAAAACAGTAGCAGTTCCAACAACGGTTCACTGTGACCACTTAATTCAAGCAAAAGTTGGTGCTTCTACTGATTTAGCTGTTGCAAATTCACAATCAAAAGAAGTTTTTGATTTCTTATCATCAGTTTCAAATAAATATGGAATTGGATTCTGGAAACCAGGATCAGGAATTATTCACCAAATTGTTTTAGAAAATTATGCGTTCCCTGGCGGAATGATGATTGGTACTGATTCTCATACTGTAAATGCAGGTGGTTTAGGTATGCTAGCAATTGGTGTTGGTGGTGCTGATGCGGTTGATGTAATGTCAGGAATGTCTTGGGAATTGAAATTTCCAAAATTAATTGGAGTTAAATTAACTGGGAAATTAATGGTTGGACTGCTCCAAAAGATGTGATTCTTAAAGTGGCTGATATCCTTACTGTTAAAGGTGGAACTGGTGCTATAGTTGAATATTTTGGCGAAGGAGCTACTAATATGTCTTGTACTGGTAAAGGGACCATTTGTAATATGGGTGCTGAAATTGGCGCTACCACTTCTACTTTTGGTTATGATGATTCAATGAGAAGATATTTAGCTGCTACGGGTCGTCAAGATGTAGTAGATGCGGCTGATAAAGTAGCCGATTATTTAACTGGTGATGCGGAAGTATATGCCAACCCAGAAAAGTATTTTGATCAATTAATCGAGATTAATTTAAGTGAATTAGAGCCATACATCAATGGACCTTTTACACCAGATAGAGGAACTCCAGTTTCTAAAATGAAAGAAGAAGCCGCTAAAAATGGTTGGCCTTTAAAAGTAGAATGGGGTTTAATAGGTTCTTGTACCAACTCTTCCTATGAAGATATGGCTCGTGCTGCTTCAATTGTAGAACAGGCGGTAGCTCATGGTATTTCTCCTAAAGCTGAATTTGGAATTAATCCAGGATCTGAACAAATTAGATATACCATCGAAAGAGATGGAATTATTGCTACTTTCGAAAAAATGGGTACTAAAGTTTTCACCAATGCCTGCGGACCATGTATCGGACAGTGGGATAGAGAAGGCGCTGATAAAGGAGAGAAAAATACTATTGTTCACTCTTTTAATAGAAATTTTTCTAAGCGTGCCGATGGAAATCCAAATACACATGCCTTTGTAACTTCACCAGAGATGGTAGCTGCATTAGCAATTTCAGGGGATTTGTCTTTCAATCCAATTACAGATACTTTATTGAATGATAATGGTGAAGCTGTAAAATTGCTTCCTCCAAATGGAGATGAATTGCCAACAAGAGGTTTCGCAGTGGATGATAATGGATTCCAAGCTCCTGCAGCTGATGGAAGTGGAGTAGTAGTAGCCGTTTCTGAAACGTCAGACAGGTTGCAATTATTGGCTCCATTTGATGCTTGGGATGGTAAAAATTATACGGGTGCAAAATTATTAATCAAAGCATTTGGTAAATGTACTACCGATCATATTTCTATGGCGGGACCCTGGTTGAGATTCCGTGGACATTTAGATAATATTTCAAATAACATGTTGATTGGTGCTGTTAATGCTTTCAATCAAGAAGCCAACAAAGTTAAAAATCAATTAACTGGCAACTATGAGGCAGTTCCTGCAGTAGCAAGAGCTTATAAAGCTGCTGGCGTACCAAGTATTGTGGTTGGTGATCAAAATTATGGAGAAGGTTCTTCAAGAGAACATGCAGCTATGGAACCTCGTTTCCTTGGTGTTAAAGCGGTTTTGGTAAAATCATTTGCGCGTATCCACGAAACTAATTTGAAAAAACAAGGGATGCTAGCATTGACTTTTGCTAATGAAGCCGACTATGACAAAATTCAAGAAAATGACACTATCAATTTCTTAGATTTAGTCGATTTTGCTCCAGGAAAACCTTTGGCAATTGAATTCGCTCACGAAGACGGTTCTAAAGATGTAATTCTGGCAAATCATACTTATAATGAAAGCCAAATAGGTTGGTTTGTTGCCGGTTCAGCATTGAACTTAATTGCTGCTGGTAAAGCATAAATTAACATTCT
>Ga0209358_10003342_pt1 | contig 11858 bp, 11 predicted proteins | sample LauGreFa1BDMLBSN_2_FD_187574 | JGI IMG/M metagenome (GOLD analysis project Ga0209358, IMG submission 187574) | Freshwater lake microbial communities from Lake Michigan, USA - Fa13.BD.MLB.SN (SPAdes) (version 2) | ecosystem: Environmental > Aquatic > Freshwater > Lake | place: Lake Michigan, USA...
AAAGTGAACGCAATGCTGCTGTAAACGGCTCTGCTACTGGTGTTAATTGTGAACCAATAAGACCACTAGTTGATGATTGAACTTGTTGCTCTCGCTTCATTTTTTCCATTGCATTACGCAACATACGAATCTCATCACCACTTGTTGCTCTGCTCATCAAGATTCTACCAATCTCATTACGAACAGGCTCTGGAACTCCAGTTCTTGTCATGTTGTTTGACAACATATTGACCAAAGAACCAATGTCCATTGTCTTTGCAGCAGCAGCCACATTTACTGTGTCTTTGAGATTCTCAAGGTTTACATCCTCCATGCGAGCCTCACGCCCAGCAGTACCAGAACCTCTGCCAACAGATTGAATCTCTTTCTTACGAGCCTCTGCTGCTACTGTAGAAGCAAACTCTCTGAATGAACGCTCACTTGGGAAAATCTCTTTCAAACGCTCTTGTGTAGCTGGCTCTCTCCACATATTGAGCAAACGAGTTTGACCTGTTTGTGTACCAGCCAAATCACGCAATCCCTCATAAGCACCAACTCGGAATGATTCCAACTCTGAGTCGCTCATGTCTTTAACAAGAGTGCGAATAGTAGCTGCTGGTTTGTTGATTACTGTGCGTCCAAGTTCGGCAGCACTAATCAATGCGCTTGGGCCTGCATACGCATCTCGTGCGCTTTTATACAAAGATTTACCAGTCTCTTGGTCTGCTGTCATGTCATCAAGACGCTTGACAAGGTTTTGCTTTAATTGAATAACAGCACGCCCAAATTCATTAAAGTCACCACGCTCATTCAAAGCAGACTTGCTATTGATAAGGTCATCAAGACCACGCTTAATCTTATCCAAGTCAGGCATTGAAGCGTCAGTAGTCTTCTTTACATCCTTCAATGAAAAAGGCTCTTGCAAAGCAGTAGAAATCTTTTCAGCACGAGCAAATGCGCCTAGCTTTTTAGACGCATCAAGAATCTGCTTCAAGTCATCATCAAGAGTAACGCTGACAGTCTTCAGTTGTTCATACAAAGGAGTAGCTTCTACATCACGCTTTGTCATCAATGATTCAACAGAATCAGCTAATCGTGCGCCAGTAGGTGACAACTGAGTTTGTGCTTCTTCTGAGATTCTTTTGCCAAGCTGTGACTGACGATTACGAATGAATTGCTCTGTGTAGTTCTTGGTACGGCCTGGCAACGTAGCCATCGTATCCAACAAATCACGAGTGTTATACCCAGATGATTCAGCCAAAATAGCATCATCACCTAGCTTTGCCATACGAGCAGCAACTTGGTCTGTCGTAGCACCATCACGCAACATTGCTTGTGCCACACGCCTACGAGCCAAGTCAACAGATGATGTACCAAAGTAATCACGAACCGACTCTGGGACTATACGCTGTGCTTGACTTGAAATAGCCTGTTTAACAGGACGAACAGCCTTCATGCCTAGTTCAGTACCAGCACCAAGAACAGCACTTGTAGCACCTGTTTTAGCAGCTTCTACTGGAACATCCTCAATCTCTTTAGCCTCACCAGCACCACCAACAATGCCAAAGCCTAGACCAGATGCAGCAGAACGCAGGACAGGGCCAACATTCGGGGCAATGTTTCGTCCAATGTTCAACATACCCAATGGCAAAGATGCAACACCCTGAGATACAGCAGCACCGATAGGTTGTTCTTCTTTATAGCTTTCAACACCAGAACGATAAATGTCTCGTGCTTGTTGGTAACCTTTAGATGGAGATTCTCCACGAACCAAAGCAGCACCACCACCTACAAGACCTGCTAGTTCGTCAGCAAAGCCAAGGGTAGGCCCTTGCAGGGCAGTCATTCCAAGACGAGTACCTTTTGATAACTCTTTTCCAGCAGTTTCTTCTTTTGAAATTTGCAAAGATGTTGGAAGTTCTTTTCCATTAGCCAAATATGCTGCACGAATTTCAGCAACACTATAACCAGCGTCTATTGCTTCTTGGATTCGTTGATTCTCATCCATTTTATCGACCTCCTCTTGGGCGACTAAAGCCTAAAATTTCTTCTACGCTTTTAGACTCTTGCAGAACACGCTCATAAGGATTAACAATTGCGGTTTCTTTTCCTTGCAAAGTAGCGTTTATATCTTTGTAAGCATTTAAAGATGGAAGCAATTGTTTTTGTCTTTCAGTTGCAACACCAGTAGCAATCTTTTTCAGATTCTCTCGTTCTTCTGGTGTAAATGTTCCACCAGCTTTAAACTTTTGTGCCAACAATGTAATTTGTGTTGGAATTGAACGACTACCAATAATGGCATTTATGTCGTTTGCTTGAACAGCACCAGACGAGTCATAAATCTTTGCAATGTTATATAGCATCGCACCATCGCCACTTGTATTGCCTTTTTTAGCTTGCTTGTAAGCATCATTAAAAGCACCCAAACGATTAGAAACAACATCATCACCAGAGTTCTTTAAATAGGCTTCCCATTTGTTCATTGTTTCCAATTGGGCTTTAGCTACTGCTGTTGGGTCTTTTAAATCAATAGCAAATTTAGGTGCGCCAGCATTTTTCAAATCTTTCTGATACTGCATGAAGTTACCTTGGTAACCTTCTTTTACAGCTTGTTGAAAGTCTTTATAAGTTGATGTTAGGTTTTCTTTTGGTGCGCCTTCAGCAACAGTTTCAACTTTTCCAGTAAGAGGATTAACACGAATAAGTTTTGCGCCTTCAGCCAATGAAGTTGTTTCACCAGCCATTGCTTTCTGAGCAGCAACCAATTCAGATAAAGTCTTACGTCCTTCTGCTGTTCCCATCAGTTGTGGCGCAATACGAGCTAAGTCAAAGCCAGCAGCCCTACCTTCTACAGCAGGTGTCTCACCAATGTATCTGCCTTCTTCCTCAACCATCTGAGCAGGTCTTGCCATAACTTCTGGAGTAAGACCTTGAGCCAACACAGTCTGAATACGCTTTTGTTCAGCCAATGCTTCTTGCTCTAACTTACGCTTACGAATCATGTCAGCCAACTGGACATTCTGCAATTGACCTTGCAATGTCTCTTGCATACCGCCTTTATAGGCTTTCTGACCTTGTTGCAATCCCTCAACGATAGATTGACCTGTGTTGCCACCTTGGAACAAGCGTCCTGCTAGGGCATACAAGGCTTGTGCTTGTGCGTCTTCACGATTACGAGCAATGTCAGCTTGTGACATACCCAACAGACCCATTGTGTCTGCACCGCTAGTACCGAAAATGTCTAATAGTCCAGCCATAATTTATCAATCGTAAATGATGCCGTTAAAGGATTGTTGCCCAAATGGTTGCATATTAGGGTCAATAGTACCCATCCAACTTGTGTTTGTTGGTGTAGAACCAAATGGATTCAACCAACTAAGGTTAGGTGAGCCTAGATTCTTATAGACAGCAGCACCAGTAGCAGCAGTACCCAATACCTTCTGCAAGGTAGAAGTGTCAGCAGCACCTGACGCTGTAGTCTGTCCTACTCGTCCTAATGGGTTGCCATATACCAATGACATATAGTTCTGCAAGTTCTGTTGTGGTTGGTTTTGCAAGAAGTTGAAACGCTGAATGTCAGCGCCCAACTGTTGACCTTGATAGCCTTCACGCAACTGACCAGCTTGCAACAACTGGTTAATGTCTTGGTAATCAGCAGCAGCCAACTGAGGCGCAGCACCGATAGCTTGCTGTTGTCTTGCTCGTTCTTGCTCGTAGTTCTGGTAAGCCAACTGACCTGCTGTGTTAGTCAATGCTTGTGCATATTGACCAGCAGCACGATTCTGTAGGTTACCCATAGCACCAGAGCCATAACGCCCTGCTAGGCTTGCTTTAGAGCCAATGTCGCCTAGTGTGCTTTGAAACTGCTGTTGAGCAGCTTGAGCAGCAGGGGCAAACGCACCTTGGAAGAATGGATTGCCACCCAAGTAAGCACCACCCAAAGTACCCTGCAATTGCTGTTGAGCAAGACCAGTTAAAGGGTTACCAGCTAACGCACGAGTTTCTAGGGCTTGAAGACCAGCTTGTGTAGTCTGGGAGGGTGCTACAAAGGTTTCACCTGTGTAGTATTGTGGGCCACCGCCCTGATACAGATTCGATGCCTGTTGCAGACCATATGTCAGATATGGTGCTATTTCTGGTGCAACTGTTGATGTGGTAGTAGTAGCCATCTTTTACTCCTAAAAGTTCGGATTCCAAGATGGGTCATCCACAGAATCCATTATACATAAATTATTAAAATCAACCAATAATTGCATATCTATAGGTCTTATTAGCCGTTGAATTTGCAAAGTGGGTAATCGTTGCCGTACCTTGTCCCTGTGAACTAGCGTAGATGTTTGTTGAGGCAGCAAGTGACACTAAGTTAACAGTCGCTATTACAGATGGTGTAATTGGTCTTGTAGGGCTTGTTCCAGCAGCGTAGTGTTCAATCATTGCACCTGTATCTGATGCTCTCCACATCAACTGAATATAGTCATTGGCTGCCAAATCTGCGTAAAAGTTCATTGCCCCAATTAAGTGAAATGGGTCACCAGATGCTTTTCTTGGTGCTAAACCAAATTTGCTATTTGATGCAGCTATATCTGTTCCATTCTTTCTAAACCAAATGTCCACATCTTGCGAGTCATTTGTTGTGTTTTTCAGTTGAACAGAAAACTGTATGTTATACATACCTGCAACTTTTACATTTAACCTAGAACTGTTTGATAAAGTAACTCCATTAGAGAAGTCTGTTGTATCAAAAGTAATAGGATATGCAGTCGTTGTATTAGCTACAGTTTGGTCTGTTCCATCTTGGAACGCACCATAAGGCGCAGAATCAGCAAAAGCAGCAGCAGAGGCTGGCGCAAATAGGATTACGCTATCTGGGCCTATCCTTCGGTCTGTCAAAGTGGTAGTAGTTGCACCACCAGTCGCTAGAGTAATCGTTCCTGTGTTATTGGTCTTGCCATCCATGATGCCACGAACCACCTCTGCCACGGCTCGTTGGTCACCACCGAAAGCAGGTAGGCTTCTAAACATCAGCGAACCCCTTGACCAACAACATCCACATCAATAGCTACAGCGTTTTTCCAGTCTGCACCAGTTGGAACTAACTGGAGTCTGTGGTATCTACCAGAACTACGCAAAGAAACCCTGTTCTCTGAGTCTGCTGCTACTGCTGTACCATAATTAACACTCTGGCTTAACAAAGCACGAGAAGCTACCGCAATAGTCGCTGAACCATTGTCAACTTGTGGACGAGCCAATGTCACTACAGAAACACCACCTAAGTCAATGTCGCCAGTAGAAATCTGACCTGTAAGGTTTGCGCCTGTGTATGTGTAAACCTTTGCGCCTAGCGTACCGCCAAGGAAGTATTTACCGCCAACATACAAACGAGAGTCAAGGCTTGTTGTCAATGCGTCAATAGATGAGTTAATGCTATCCAACTGCTCAAGAGTTACAGACGCTGTAGAGGCTTCAGACAAATAGTCTGTACCTGCATCTGCATATGTCCACTTCTTCGTTGCAAAGTTGTAAATAATCAGTTTACGATTTCCATCGATAGCAACATAGTTCCATATAACCAACTTGCGAACAGGGTCAACAGCAGCAGACATAGAACCATAATCAGATTCTGAAGCGTCCTCAATAAAGAATCGGTCAACCTTTTCACTTCCAATTGGTTGAATCGTTTGACCATCGCATAAATAGAAACCATCGTCAGATAAGAAGAATGTGATACCTTGGTACTGAGCAATTGAGCCAGCAACCATACAACCCTTGTTACGAGAGATATTGTCAAACTGGAAAATGAATGGTGTACCAACATAGGTCATTCGGCTAATGGCTCTTTCTAAGAAGACCAAGCCAAACTCACCACCACGAATACCTACAATTTGACCACCATCAGGAATATCTTGATAGTCAGACTGAGTGTTTACATCCTCTGTCCAATCTGTTTCATCATTGATTGCAGACCAGCGAACACGATATTGTTGCTGTGCGCCACTCTCATAAGTGTTAGCAACAACTACAAAGTCACGCACCACAGTAATGTACTTAGCAACAGGTGCAGAAGCGTCCAAGTCAGCAAATGAAGTTGATGTTCCTAGCGTCCATGCTTGCAACTTGTCAGCATTGTTTGTTGTGATGACAACCTTGCCAAACTGAGTAAAACGAACCTTATCGTTAATGCCAGTAGTCATGCCTGACTTAACCAGAGTCAATGCGCCAACACCATCAACTGTATAAATCTTAGTGTTGCCAGATGTAAACAACTGAGTGGTTGAGTCTGGATTCTTGGCAGCGTATAAGGTGAATAGTTCTTCCGCAGCAGTACCAGAAAAGGCTACAGCACTCGGGAAAGGGCCGTACCCGATAGCCTGAGAAACTACATTCTTAGCGTCTGTCAATACGCCAGAAATACCTGACTGGTCAGGCATCCACTCACCAAGTTGTATTCTTTGTGTAGGCATATCAGATATATGTTGTTTGCATTGCCAAAGGAACGCCAGAGAATTGACCCTTCTCATCAGAACGAGTCAACGAATTCATAGCCCTGTCAAACATAGTTCCCCATGTGTTAACACGAGCATCATTCATCAGGTAAGGCTCTGCTTCTAGCAAAGACGCATACAAAAGCAAATCAGGACACACAGTCAAGAATGTATTTGATGTATTGCTATCACTCAAGAAAGGAGGCGCAATAGAGTACACCAAACTCAATTCATAGTTGCCATCAGGAATAGGTGCTAACTTGAATGTAGTTGCCAATACTGTGTAATTTAATGGCTTACCTGCATCCATGCTTCGTGAGTTACGAGAGAACAAAGATGGAGATTCATAGTTCAATGGCATTACTGGATTACCAGCAACTACAAAATCTTTTACTTCCAAGAAGTCAGATGGGATATTAACTGTTGCTGTACCTGATGTGCAGGTCAGCGTTGTAGTTGACAACATCTGGCGAATACGCAAGTCTCTACGCAAGCGTACTTCTGCCAAACGAATGAAATCTGGGATTTGAGTTGTTAGGTCTGAACGAGCCAAGTATCCTGCGATAGTTGTCTGTAGTTCAGCATAGGTAGTAAAACTCATACAACTCCTGTTCTAGTGCGCCATGCACGATTCAATGGGTCATTCAGAAAAGCAGCAAAACGCTTCTCATCAAGCACAGCATAACCACGCATGATGCCTTGTTTGTTAAGGTCATCAATAACAGTTAATGGGATAGACGCAACCTTATTGCCGAACAAGTTGTCAGACCATCTTGCTCGCTCATCAAAGGAGTTATATTCCTTTTTGTTCTGCTCAACAATGGCAGAAACATCTTGACGAGTTTGAATGATGATGCCACCTTCACCATCGGCATGAACAGCAGTTTCTCTAATCTTTTCCATAACCTGATTCTATCAGTTTGATTAAAAAAGAAAATGCCCCAGAGGGTTAAGTCTGAGGCATTTTTCGGAGTTACCTTAGATTAAGGTGTCAAGTCAGCAATGATGCCGTGAGCAGCTTGGTTTTTAACTTCCAAGGTGTACTCAGCCAACAACTGTGTAGACTCATTGTCACCAGTCACAGCCAACTCGTTGGTCTGGAAAGGACGCAAGTAAGCGATAGCAGCCATGTCTGGGTCAATGATAAACGCTGTCTCATCGCATGAGTTGGTAGAAGTCATAAAGCGGTTGGGAACAACAGAAATTGTACCGAAGTCGCTCATATAAACATCGGCCGCGGCCACGATTGTGGTAGGGCTGTTTGATGGGGCCATGAAACGCTGTGCAGCGATACCAGCGAAAGCAGAAACTACTTGCTTGTGTGCAGGGTTGACCATCAACACTTTAGGATTGCCACCAGAAGCGTAAACTTCTTTAATGACAACTTTCAAAATGTCTTCTGTAAAAGTGCGGTTTGTGCCGTTGGTACGAGCAGTTGTACCCAAGTTACCAGCAACACCATCAGTACCACCATCATAGTTGCTGTTCAACCATGCTTGCAGACCACCCAATTTACGAGCAGTAGTGGAGTCACCATTGGCGGCAATCTGGTTGCTCAACAATGATGTTTCCATGTCTCGCTTAATTTCGGCCGATGCTTTCGCCAGTTGATAGGCTTTTTCTGACTTGCGGCCAGCTTTGTCCACGCTCTGCAAAGTGCCAGAAATCTTGATTGTTTTCTGTGCAATCTGAGTGCGGTTACCAACACGAGTTGTTGGAGACATAGTAGCGTCAGACGCTGTGGCCCCTTCAACTGCGTAGTTCGTCAAAACGCTGGCGGCAAGACTATCTGTTTGCCATTCGTGATAAACAGCAGTAGCCTTTGTTTTGCCAATGGAAGACATGAAAGGTGTGTCTGTGGGGCTGATGTTATAGATAACATCCGAAAGGTCTTCTCGCATACCGATAGCGGTATAGGTTTGATATGTAGCCATGTTAATACTCCAAATTTAAAAGAATCGTTCAAATGCTTTTGCTGCGTCTTGGACTTTGCCAGTTTCACGCAACCTTTGCATTACCTGTTTATCTTGTGACGATTTTGTAGGAGGCGCAGAAGTCCCAGAACGCATCATCTTAGGGGCAGCCTGTAGTTTCTTGGTTAACTCAGGTTTGCTCTTTTGAAGTTGCTCATACTTCATTGCTTTATACAAACTCACCACAGCCCGACTGTCATATACAGAACTGAGTTCTTGGTCAGTCCATCCTACAGACCTCGCATAATCTCGAATTTGCTTTCGGATTGCATCGCCCTGCGGAGTAGCCAACTCAGGAATCAGACCAACTAGCTTTTCAGATTCTTGTCGGAGATGGTTTTGCAAAGAGGCTTGATGCTCGGCTTGTTGCTGTTGTGCAATGCGTTGCTGTTCTTGCCTTACTACTGCCAACTGCTTCTCACGCTGATTCTGTTCAGCTACCGCTACCGCATAACCGATAGGGTCTGTTTCCTTTAGAACATCTAAGTCCACACCCTGATTTTGCTGCGTAAGGAAGCTATCCAACGCTTGCAACTTCTGGGCATATGCCTGTCGTTCTTGTTTCACCTGCTCTAAGTGAATACGCTCTGCTTCTACAGCTTTGCGTTGTTCAGCTAAAGCCTGAGACTTTTTAGTGTAATCAGTACCTTGTTGATAACCTTTGATAAGTTCGTCAAGTTCTACCTCAACTTCCTCACCAGATGCCTTGACTTTATATCTAGGCTTTGGTTGTTCTTCTTCGGATTCCTCCTCAGAATACTCAACTTCATCAGACGCTTGTAGTTCTTCTGAATGTTCCTCAGATTGGCTGTTTTCAGCTTCTTCAGAATCACCCATCAGTCCCTCAAACGCTGAAGCGGCTTGGTTTACATTTAGGCTTTCACTCCCTTGTGGGTTGGTGTTTTCCATTTGTCATCTCAAAAATCGCTAGACACCTTCTAGACAGAGGGTAAGGTTTCCCTTACAGAATTTTCCATTTCTTCTCTCTAATCACAGTTTCCGAGGCTAAACCTTCAAGGTGTCCTGTAATTAGTTCTAAAGTCTTAATGTGCCTATAAGCGTCTTCACGCCTATCAGATTCTTCTGCACTTGTGTTAATTATTACACTAATTTGTTCTTTTTTCAAATTATCTAATACTTCTTTGAAAAAGTCATCATTCAGTAAGTTTTTAGCCCATTGAGCCAAAACTGATTTGTCATTAGAATTCAAGGATAGTCCTATTCAAGTCTATGTTAGCTTTACCGCCACCCCCACCAGCAACAGGTGTGAACAAGTTAAAGTAACTGTTACCTCTGGCAGTACCTAAGTCAGCAATCGGGTTATAGGTTGAACCGCCACTACCAGCCATAGCCAATAATGTTGATTTAGCTTCTTGGTCACCAAGTTCAGCTAGAACTCGTAAGTCATTGACAGCCAAATTATCATAAGCAACACCAGCAGCCTTTCGGCTTGCGTCATCAGTTCTTGCTATGTTAGCAGCACCTAACAAACCATATTGGTCAACTGTTCCCTCTGGAGTGTTTAGCAAACCATTAACAACATCACCAAAGCTGTAACCTGTAAGAGCATTAGAAATCGTATTCAATGCAGACAGTTGTGGGCTAGTCAAAGACAGCAGACTGTTAGCCAACAATGATGTGTTATCAGTCAATCCACCTACTACGCTACCAACAGTACCAGCGTTACCACTTAAACCAATTGCTACATTGCCAAGAGTATTTAATACATCCTCTGCGCTACCAGCGTTAAGCAGTTGACCAGCAATGTTTGTTAATCCACCAACTTTAGCTAAATCTGAGTTACCTGCCAATATGCCTAGACCACTCATCACAGCACCAGTAGCAGCAACATTGCTACCACCACCTGCAACTCCTGACAAACCACCTGTTCCAGTATTTGAGAAGTCGTTGTTATAGATAAGCGTACCAGACAAGTCTCTGCCACCACCTAAACCTGTGTTGGCTGTCTCTGCGCCTGTCTTGATAACACCAGAGTCAACACTAGCCATTCCATCAGGAGTTACTGCCTTCATGGGTGTAGGCAATTTTCTAGGTTGCGCTTGTAGCAATGAGCCATAAGCAATTCCACGTTGTTCTGGCAACTGCTCACCCAATGTGTCTAGCAATGACTTTGTAGGTAAAAAGCCCAACTGTGGCGCATATTGGCTTTGAACAGCAGAAATAATGTCTTGATAAGACGCACTCTGTGGATTATCTCCACCAACAATCCCACGCAGTTGTTCGTAGTTCATGGCTTTATCACTTAGAAATCATGCTTAACACATTGTTTAATGATGGTGCAGCAGTTTGTTGTGTTCCAGTTGGGTTATAAAAAACTCCACCTGCTGTATTAGTAATGTAAGCCATATCAGCATCAGACAAACCAAACTTAGACTGCATAGCAGGTGCTGTAAGTTGATTTGCTTGGGTTAGTCTGTTGAACTCAGGCATATTGCCAGCACGATAAGCATTGTACAAAGCAGATTCTGGTGCTGAGTAATTTACACCTTCAACAGTAACAGGTCTAGCAGCATTAGAGTTAATCATGCTGATGATTTGTTCTGTAGTAGGACGATTAGCAACTACTTGACCTGCCAAACGCTTAGATTCTGCAAACGATGGGAACAACTCACGAAATTGACCAACTGGTGCTGTTTGTGTTGGAGGATTACCAGTTATGGTATCTATAACACCATTGATACCTGTTTTTTTAATTGGTGCTTGGTTATAAAACTGACCACCTGCATTGTTTGTTATCCAAGCTATATCAGCATCAGATAAGCCAAATGTAGATTTAACATCTGCACCTGTTAGCTTGTTAGCAGCCAACAGACGATTAACTTCAGCCATGTTTCCAGCACGATAGGCATCATATAAAGCAGCGTCAGTTGCTGAATACAGTTTATCGCCTACCTTTACAGAACCATCTGCATTGACTACTGCGCCAGCAGCATAGTTGTTATTAGCAGTATTTGTATCAACAGTAGTGTTGTCAGTTACAGATTGGTTGCTTTGATTTAAAGCAGAGTAAGCATTAGCAATTTGTGCATCTGTCAGACCATAAGTAGCTTTAGCATAAGCAGCCAAGTCAGCTTGTGGAGTATTAGGACGAGCAGCTAATTCAGCTACAAGGGCAGCGTTAATTTGTTCCTGTGTATAAGCCATGATTAACCCTTAATCTCTACGTTAGATGTAATGCCAGCACCAATTTTCATTGCTTTCAATTGTGCTTCTGCTTCAAACTCTTGTTGCTTCATAGCAAAGTAAGCCTGTTGTTTCTCACGCTCAAGCATCAACTTAGCAGCTTCTTTCTCACGCATCAATTGCATCTCAAGAGCAGCCTTCTGTTGTGCCATCTCCATGTCAATCTGTTGTTGCTGTTGCTTCAACTGAATGTCAGCTTGTGCTTTGGCTTGGTTAGCTT
>Ga0209358_10003343_pt1 | contig 11855 bp, 16 predicted proteins | sample LauGreFa1BDMLBSN_2_FD_187574 | JGI IMG/M metagenome (GOLD analysis project Ga0209358, IMG submission 187574) | Freshwater lake microbial communities from Lake Michigan, USA - Fa13.BD.MLB.SN (SPAdes) (version 2) | ecosystem: Environmental > Aquatic > Freshwater > Lake | place: Lake Michigan, USA...
GATCGGGTGTTTCCCAAGTCTGAACAAGATTGTACATGGTTCCTCGTCAGATGTGGTTAAGTGAAGTGCAGCATTTTGCACTGGATAATGCCCTGGATTGTTCATAGCCTTTGCAGGCAGGCACATGTAGGAAACAGGTATTAAGCTTTTATACTGGGATTCATAGAAGGATTTCCGCGATAGACAAGGAATGAGTCAAGACACACGAGGAAAAAGTGATTTAATATCCAAACACGGGTGACTGCCACGATGAACCAAATGTTGAGGGCTGGCTGCCACGACCAACCGTGTCAACAGGGTTGTCTAATTCCTGGCCCAAGAGAGCATGGAAGATCCATACCTTTGCGGGGCTTCTTCGAACAAGAAAATGACTGCATGCACATTGACCGCGTCACAAATGGTCACAGGGGCGGGCCAGACGATTTCCAAGGTTGCATAATGGAGGGTAATAACGCAACGGTCGGTCACGTTCATACGTAAGTCCCCTGCCAATCGTGGGTCAGACGGCTCAATGGGTGTGAACGTTTGCCCTTGGACCACTGTTTGTTCAGTGTCACGCCCAACAATCCGTTCCACACGGTAGACGAGAACAGGGGCAAGCACCAACGGGCGAGAGTCATAATCGAACAAGATTGCTACGTTTTTGTCATCAGATGTCGTGACGTGAAGGGCAGCAGCAGGTAGTGCATATCCATGCGGATGAGGGTTAGCCATGATAGGCTAGTGTGTCTTGGATGCATGCATAAAGCTTAAATACTACATGGAGATTATGTTTTATTCAGGTTGATTTCTCCGAATCACTATGATATGATGCTGGTTCTAGTCCTGTTTTGATTTCCAGTCTTGAACATCGATCCATCAGAACGTAAATGTTTTCTAATAGATTGGCGTCATTTTTTCTCAGCTCCTGTAGCTTGGCGGCATGATTGTTCAATGCCTCTTTCAGCGCGTCAATGTCTGCTTGCACTGGTCGAGAGCGAGGAAATAAATTGATTTTTTCAAGGTCGCTACCAACGTCCTGCATACAAACTAATATTGATGCGTTATGAGGCTTATATACGACCATTTCTTTTGTCTCTTGGGTTGAAGAGTGATGGTAAGCGGATTCATAGTATAAAATTTTTGTGACGAGTTTATTCTGGGTGGGACAAGAGCATCTCACTCGCGCACATGAATTTTACCACAAAGATTTAATCACTTGTGCACATGATTTTTCCCGCTCTCACCGCGTCTTTGTCATGATTATACGAGTTTCACGCGTAAAATAAGAACGGTGCAGGATTTACTGCATGTTTCTGGTCATCTTAATGGAACAGATTCAACTCCCGAAGAAGAGTGACGAGGATCCTTTCCTGGGTCTTGGGTTTGATGAGATGAGAGAGGAAATTCTGCACATACACCTTGATGTCGTCGTAGAGCATTTTCTTGGTATAACCCAAGTGCTCGGCATGCAGGATCGTACGGGAGAGCTCCTCCTGCCAATTAGGAGCCTCGTTGATCCCATCCAATACCGCCCTGAGAGCAGCCTTCATGTGAATTTTGCGGACGCTCGCATGGAAAGGCATGAGCCAGAAGCAGGCGGTGATACGCAAACGACGTGGAGTTGCTTAAATAGGAGAGTAGGATATCCGTTTTACGGACTAGGATATCCGTTTTAGGACTGGGATATCCGTATTACGGACTGGGTTATCCGTATTACGGACTGGGATATCCGTATTACGGACTGGGATATCCGTATTACAGGATCTAAACAAAGCAATTTAAGCGCGCAAATCAGGATTTATGATGGAGGGGATACCATTGACCTCACGTTAACAGGTTTAGAGTTTTAGGATCGAATCTAAACATAGTATAAACACGGCCGCACAAGCCAGCATCTATATATGCGCGCATTGATCCAGGCAGGATGCATTTGAAACATGGGCCAGATCATATCAAGCATCCACACTGCTTGGATAGCAGCTGGCATAGTCGAGAGGCATACAGATGACAGGCCGCCTCAAGGCATTACGCATCTTCTGGAAAACACCATGGTTGATACGCTCAGCACATCCCCATTATCGAGGATCTACGTGCACTGGGGGGCGTATGAGTCTGGCAAATCCAGAGCCGCTAGGAATGCCAAGGCAAGACTGCAAATGGATGGCAAGCTGGTCATGCTCTTTCACGGTTGGGAATTCACATATATGACCAGTGCCAGAGAGTGGCTGCGCGTATGGATGGGCGTGCCTAAAGATCGCGCACAGGAGGAGCTATCCATGTTTCTGCCAGCAAACAAGCAGACAGTGCTCATCATCGACCATGCAGATGACCTGCTCAGACGTTATAATGAAAAGGACCTGGCAGAGGCCCTGCGCGAACTGAACGTCCCGACCTTGTTATTGTTCGGCTCCTGGGAGCGAGCTGTGGACATGCTGAAGCAGGAAAGTTGCCGGTTATTGGGTGAGCCAGGTCTCGGGCGCTGGCACTGGCAGGATCTCGCAAAGTTGTATGACTCGTTTCCCGAAGACATTCGGAAGCAAGCTGACACAAAGAAGGATGCGCTACGTCGGTGCGCGCTTCTTTCAGGCTCGCCTGGCATATTGCAGTTCGAGACCTACAGATGCGCTGAATCAAAAGACCCGAGTATGCTGAGGGCAGAGCTTATCGACACCGAATGGGAAAACGGGATTCGTGCGCTTAACGGTGAGAACATGCAAGGCGTTACTGGCCAATTCCCAGACAAGAACCTCCGCTTTCGTTGGGAGAAGTCCTCATCAGAAGTGATTCAGTGATGGACAATCACGAGAAGCTTGCAAGTCCTAGCAGTACCCAGCGATTTCTCGTGCCAACTGCATGTATAAAAGTCTGGGACAAGGCCTGCCCTTAACTGATCATTCTATTGACATGTCTTCTACCCAGCACAACAAGGACGATGGCAAGCGCATGCTTCGTAGCCGTTTAACTTATATCGAATGGGAAGAAGAGGAAAAGAGCACCGCCGACTTGTGGGAGTCCAGCAAGAAATTCAAGGCTCACGTGCAAGACCACAACGAGCATCTCCGCTTCTTAGAGTTGAACCACAAGCTCGAGAGCGATATCCCAGACTTGGATGTGAACAAGGTGCGTGCCTGGTTGACGAAATTGACCAGAAACCTCCATCGCGACATAATGTTTGTGGAGGGGGTTATGGACCGTCTTTCTCATGCCTAAAAAGCCATGTTGGTTTGCGGCTGAATTAAATCTAGGCTTTGTCTAGTCTAATATGTGTGACCCGCTAATCACGGATAAAACGTTTTAATGAGAGTCTTGCCTGTCACGGGCCAAGAAGCTGTAACACAACACAGACCAGGGCAAGACAGGAATTGCACCCTGCAAGCACGGCGCAATTAAACGTCGGCTTGCATTGTAATCTTTTCTTTCTGGCCCTTGCGCGTTTCGGCAACCTGGTCCTTGACTTTCTGCTCAAGCTCGGCTTTGAACTCAAACTCCAAATCGCCACTCTTGCCCTGGATCCTCTGGACGAATCCAGCAGTCTGCCACAACTTGTACATCTGCTTGTACTTCGAATCTCTGTTCTTTGCCTCTCCAAAAATACCAGTCGCGGAGAGAGATGGAAAAGGCCCAGCGTCAAACTCAGCACGTTTATCCTTCTTCACGATGAATTTGATGATTCCAAACAACCCCTCCGAGATTGGGCCTCTGACAAGCTCGATGGTCCCTTGATATCCAATCATGATCAAGTACAAGTACAAGACCTTCAATTGGTTGCCCGTATTTTTCTTGGTTGCTCCCTTCCACGGGATCGGTTCGTGCACTCCTTGGGCCTCAAAGAACTCTTCAAACTCCGCTTGTTTTTCCTCACGTATTTTGTACCATGCCGCAACCCCCAAATGGAGCGGGGGAAACGTGCCTTTTTTAACCCTGAATCTCTGGTGTTCGCCTGGTCCCATAGGTTCCTCCCTCTCAGTGGCGGAGCCCGGGTTCCCCTTTCCAGCCTCTGAGGCCTGACCTGTGACAACAAGGTCATCCCGAAGTTGCATGGAAGTAGCAAGAGCAGGCAAGAGAGGAGGCAAAGTCCGGCCAACTGGAATATGTGAAAATGCAGCGGGGATTTGAGCAAGCAACCGCATCACGCCTGGCAATGCATGAGATGACGACGCCGCGCCGAGCGGAATCGATCCTCGCGAAGGTAACAATTGAATGTTGCGAATCGAACCGGGAACGACCTGGACTGAAGCCTGCACTACTGCCGAAGTGCGCAAGATCGTATTGTCTCCGTCAGTCATGGAAGTGTTCTGATCCATGGCTAACACTGCTTGTACTAGACAAATGCTTGCCCTACCTTTCCAACGGTGTTTTTATACATGGTGGACATGGCTAAAACCATCTATTTTAGACACCAAACCCTTTAGTCAATAATCATTCATTAAACCCTTGTAGTACTAAAAGTCAGCCGCGTCGAAAGACAAGCCTAACTGGGTGCTATGCTGGCTCAACACGTCGTCCTCCAAGACCCCAACCGCATGCATGGCAACCCACTCATCCAGGTCGTGCGTGTTCTCAGGCTGGAAGTCTTCCAGATCTGGGTCGTACGATATCTCAGTCTGAAAGTCGTCCAGAGCTGGGTCGTACGATATCTCAGTCTGAAAGTCGTCCAGAGCTGGGTCGTACGAGATCTCAGACTGGTAGTTGTCCACACCTGGGTAGTACGAGATCTCAGACCGGTTTTCGTCTAGAGCTTGGTCGTACGAGATCTCAGACTGGTTTTCGTCCAGGGCGTTGATGCCCTCATCATGGAAAAGCGGGCCAGCGAGGGTGGACATGTCTAAAGACAAGTGGTTGGTCGAAACATGACATTGCAGCCTTTATACTGGGTTATCATGCCAATTTCAGCATAAATTAAAACCCTCCGTTTGGGACACGACATGAGATGCAATGATCTTAGCTCGATTGCATTGGGCTGTCCTGAAGTCGGCCAAAAGAGTGTTCAATTTCTTTTCAGTCTGCTTGGATTTTTCTTCTGATTTGTCAAACCTCACTCTCAAAACATGGATTGATGCTGCCAATGCATCAATATCCACTTGCTTCGCTTGTTGCTGTGGTGGCTTCATTGCAGCTCCTCAAACAAGAAGAAATTTATAACAGGTTGGCCTCTCAGAATGACGAACCGGCCTGCGTCGGTAGCTGGCAACAATTTCAGGCGCATGTCGTCATGGGCCTGTTGATTACATAGATTCATTCCAGTCACATTACAGGAGTCTGATAAGGCCTATTGCTAATGAACAGGCAAGGGTGCACATGCATGGACCATAGCCTCCCGGATAGCCTGCTCCATCATGGGCCGGTCACGCTCCATGTAGGAGTTCACTGGGATGTAGTTACCGGCCACGTACTGCTTGTGTTTGGGCGGATCGCAGCGATAGGCCTCGCGGTACTTCTTGGCCATCTCTCGGCCTGCGCGCTGGAGCTGGGCATCCGTCAGGTTGACACCAAGCTCCCTGGCCACAATGCTGACATTGATCGCGGCGGTCGGTGATAGGCCTGGCTGGTCCCCGTTTGTGAGTGTCAAGGCTGGCGTTTTGGTGGGCATTGAATTGAACAAGACATTCTTGATATAATCCTCCATCTGCAGCTTGGTTCGCTCGTCGACGTGCGTCCAGTCCTTGAGCGCGTTGAGCGAGCCCAGTGCAGTGTTGGCATGCTCGATAAGCTTGGATGCGTGCGATAACTTGCGTTCGTCCAGCAAAACCTTTCGCTCCTCGAGTGTAGTCTTGCGCTCAGCAATCTCCAGTTCAAACAGGAGATCTTCACGCTCGCGTTTCCTTCCAAGGCAAATCTCGTCCAACACTGGTGAGACCGGCTCTTGAGCTAGAGCTGAGCGATACGCCTGCTGGACAGGAGCTTGAGAGGCCGCGTTTGCATTGATCACCTCGATCAGGCTCTGGTCCCCAGCCATGACGCGCGTGAAAGTCCCCTCGATAATCTCGCGAAATTCAGCGGCCACCTTGCCTCCTAGGATCATCAAGAGACGCTGCAGGCCCCGGATTGTCATGCAGGGGGTTTCGCGTTGGCCTTTTCCAGGGAATTTGATGTTCTTACAAAGTGTAAGAAGTTCGTTTTTGAACTCGGAGTCGTCCTGGGTCAGTCTAAAGAAAGTCGTATTTGCGTACGAGCTCTTATCCGGTTTATTGCAAGCAATTGTCAGGAAGTCATACACTGAGAAGACCTGAACCCCATCCGGTCCAAGCATCCCTCTCACAGAAGGACCTCCGGCTTTGTCAAGAAGTTTCAATACCAGCGAACTCATGTTTCTCGAATGAATGACGATGGCCATGTAGTAATCAGGCAGCACCCATTCTCTTTCGAGTGTTTTTTGAGTTTACGCTTGCTTACCTTTCTGGCCCAGTGGGCTTGGCGGTTGATTTCTGCATATAAAATGGAGCACGAATGTCTGCTGGGTGTTCGGGAGGACGCGTAGTATTTTACCTTAAGGGACCGCATGACTGAGTCCCTGACAGATATTTTTCGGAAACACATGCCATATGTGGACGAGTCCATGGCTACCTCCTTCGCAGGTGGTATGCAGGCCTACCATGATCAATTCAAGGGCTTTCGTGATAAGTCAATCAATTATGAGGATCTTTCAGAGTACCAGAACGCGCAACAAACACTCGCGGAGGTGTCACTGGATTCGTTTTGGGTATACTCTCCACACTTCAGGAAGACCATGGCAATGGCGATTGAATCCTTGTTTGGGACCAAGATCACCAAGATGAGTTTCGCTCTTTGGAGTGATTGCATCATTTTTATCGATGCGCGTTCGAACAGGTGGGTTCTGATCATTGATGAACCTCGAACACGTGGTGAGGGCACTCGCAAAATTAGCATGTTTTATCCTCGAAGCAACACCAAAATCTGCACTTGCGCAACGTACAAGTCAATTTCCCATAAAACTTTAGCAGACCCAGTAGCGACCCATGCACTGGCGGCTCTGGACTTTGATTCGAGCGAATTCTGCTCGGAATAAAATCTTGATGGTGTAAGCTGGTCTGATGCGGGTAACAACTTGGGTTATGCAGGGGTTCTCGCGCCTGTGGGAGTGCTCTTGGCGGTTGGTTTCTGCTTCCAATACCGGATTTTGTTTGTTCTGGTCAATAACACTGGCACAAAAGCTTGGGTTTATACCAGGATGTAACCAGATACGGTCCGTCTATGATCACTTCTCACTAGGCGTTTGAGACAAATGAAATCAAGATAATTTAATTTTCGACAAGGCTCAGACGAGATCATCCTCGTTCTCGCCATAGTCCTCCTCCTCATCATCGTCAAAGTACTCCATGTTCGTTCAATCGCTGCCTTAATGGATGCGAGTGTATCTTAAAGCCAATCTCTAACTGCAAATTTGATGATTCGAATGAGCGCATGCACGTGCAAGACAACAGCGGGCATCAGTTTCGTCATCTTGTTCCTTCTATCGTCAAGGCGGCTCTGCTGGCACATTATCCACGAATGACGGAAGAACAGGTACTCTACTGGTGGCGGGCCCAGAGCAGCGCCTTTCTAGCCAGGTTCAATGACGAGACAGTAAAGATCGTAAAAAGGATGCGACAAGAGGTTCCTGGCATCCCTTTCCCCCTATCTCCGGGTGTGATCAACGCGCACATTCGGGGTGGGGACAAGAAATTCGAGATGAAGCTGGTCTCGACTGAAACGTACATGGAAGCAGCGGTGGAACTGGCAGCCAGCATGCCGAATGGGTTTGGACAACACACTCTACTGATTATAGCAGATGATGAGAAGAACGTGCAGGCTAGTCTACAATTGGGTCGAGCCAGCGGCTTTCAAGTCATCCATTCGAATTTGAAGCGGCTACCTAATGGATACCATCACAGCGAATTGACACTGCTGGAAAATCCACAAACACGCTTTTACAACGATTTGCTGGAGCTTGTACTGGCACTTGAGGCTGATGCTTGGATCGGGACGCGGGCCAGCAATTATGGACGCCTTATTGACGAGCTCCGCTGCGTGTGGGTGGATAAGTGCCTCCAGCCGTTTCGCGAGGTGGGCGAGTTGAAGCTCGGAAGATGCGACTGGTAAACTCGTGGGATAAACCCTACAATAAACACACCTCCTCGTCTGTATCTTCCTCACTCATGGCGTCAACATCTCTGAGTCGTGCAAGTGCTAAGTCTTCCATTTGGTCGTAATAATCATACCAGTCAAGAGTTGGAATTGTTACTTCTATTGCTTCCATCGGTCGTTTTCGCGAGGATAGAATCGACCATTATCTCTCGCCCGGCCTTGAACGCCTCCATTGGTCGTCATCACGAGTATTGAATCGACCATTATCTCTCGCCCGGGCTTGAGCAGGAGGCCTCTGCGTGACAACTCTTCGCTGGTCATGACGGTCGTAAACATGATGAATGTCCGGTCGTAGATCTTCCCTCAAGTTTTGAGGTACATAACATTCCAGGACCTCAGAATACCCCCCAGACCGGTCGTCTAAGTACTTGTCAAGACACGGGAATTTGAACGCGATTGTATAGTTGTGAACACGACTGCCAAACGGGATGCCATGGCTCCATAGCAATCTGGCTTCCCCATCCATCATGGTAATCTCACCTGGCCAGGTATATACACGCAGTGCTGGAGTTCCTTCGGGTTTCAGTGTTGGAAACAAGTCAAATGGCTTCTCGTCCTCATTCATGCTGACAGTGAATATTGGTCCTGATGTACCACCGAATGCTTTCAAAGAGTCAATATGAGCTAGAAGCCCCCCATCGGGCAGGTAATGGACCAGGGTGATATTACATGCTCTTCCCAATTCTTCGTCAGTGATACCCATTGTTCGAGCACAAAACTGGGCATGTTCCACGATATAGCTGGCAAACTCAGGATCATATTGCCTTAAGAGGTTAATCACTTGGTTGTAAGTTGGGGTTTTTCCATGTTCGTCTCCTGGAGCAATGAAGAGGATATTGTTCTTTGCATCTGGGAGCGGGGGTCTTAACTGGAAGCGCTCGTCGCCCTTCGTTACATTATCATCAATTTCGCCGTTCTCAATAATGTCGAACAGCTTCCTAATGCTTGCCAATGCATTGCTCATCGTTTCTGGGGTTGTCAACCTGGAAAATACATGCAATCCATTCGGGGGTTTCATGATTCCTCCTTGTACTGGCGTGCTAAGACTCGTTCTTTCCTTTTGTAAGTTGCCGCCTCTTCCTGCTCGCCCATCATTATTACAGTAGTAGACCTTTTCGGCCACATTGTCAATAGGCCATACCTTTCCCTTCCTATCTCGTGTATGCGGTGGGAAATGAGTTATACGCCATATAAATGTGGGGAGAATTTGGCGCACAACAGGGTTGTCCTGCATCAGAATGATCTTAAACGGAGGTTTGAGCTTAAATATACAGGAATCAAGCACAAAACACAGGATCACTAGGGAGATACGACTGGTAATTTTGCGTCAAATACCCTACAATAAACACACCTCGTCGTCTGTATCTTCCTCGCTCATTGCGTCCGCGTCTCTGAGTCGTGCAAGTGCTAAGTCTTCCATTTGGTCTTAATAATCATACCAGTCAAGGCTCGCTGGGCAAACAAACAGAAAACTATAATTCACCACATAATCTGTCCAAAACAGCATCTTGGACAAACCCTTACACTAGTCCACTCCTGGGCTTTAGATACAAATGGTATCTGAATCACAATTATCGCACAGACGCAGATCATTGGTTATGCACTGCATAGATTTGCAAGAGAACGTGGAACTTCCCTTTAATCACGAAGACTCAATGTGGTCTACCACACGAAAGAGCAAATCTTGGCGAGCAGGTCCTCACTCAGGTCGTTAAAGCGCGAATGCTTGCCCAAACGAGGGTTTTGAGACATGGCAACAGCCAGGCGTGCGTCCTGAAGCTTTTGGCGGCGTTTCAGTTCCTTCTTTATCCACCCGGTGAGTTTGCTGGTTTCGTCATTGTACAACGAATTTTGGGTCAACCTGCAGGAATAACGAGTTTGCATCCACAGGGACAAAAGCTCCTTGTACAATACCTTGTTGTATAAGAAATTAAGCTCAACTTTAGACCCATTCGTTATGCGAAGGCGGAATTGCGGCGGGGAATACGTGAACATACTGCAAGGCTGTTTGCAGGAATGCTTGCTGCGATGTGCATGTTTAAATACACGTTCTTCTCAGGGATTTGACAATGTTCTCGGGACGCCTTATTAATGAGGTCCGCTGCATGTGGGTGGACAAGTGTCTCCAGCTGTTTCGCGATGTAGGAGAGTTGAAGATTGGAAGATACGACTGGCATGAGCTGGGATTTACCGCCAGTGCCATGCTGGCTCGCACCCGGGGCAAGGACGAACCTGGGTTGTGGATTTGTGGCCTTTCCGTTCTCCCACTGTCTTGTGATGGTGGAACTGTAATATGAAACTTATACTTGCTCCCATAACTGGCACAGATCGTCCATGTCATAAAACCAGCACGCAAACATGCGATGGAACTCACCCGTCTTGCCCATGTTTCGAAAACTATGCCAGCCCTTCGCGACGGTGTAGTGCACAATCGCGATCATGTCCTGATTTTGATGCCACAGGACTGGTTCCAGCATCTTGCTAATAACGTTGGCATTGTAAATAAACGGGAGTGGCAAGAAACAATACCGGAACACAGCGTTGAGGAATGCCTGGTCAGCCCATTCCTGGTCATGTTCCACCTTTGCTATCATGGAAACCAGTTCTTCCACTGATGTCTTGGGTTTGACCAGAAGAACGCCTGAATTAAAGTGGTCTGAAAAGCTTTCAGGCCGATCAAGCGTGGCCGCCAATTCAAAACCCTTGCTCTCCATTTCTGGATAGATCTCTGTAAAGATGCGCGTCGGCTCTCGAATTACAAGAGTATCCAGGTCCAGAAACAGGAGGGCCTCGTACTGGACAAGAGCCCACAGGTTGAGCTTGGAGTAAGTCCTGGCATCGTGGAATCGAGATTCAACACGCTTCAGGGGGTGCTGGATCGGTGGCACGCTGCAAAAAACAGTCCAGCCTGCTCCCCTGAGCAATTTTTGATTGGTTGTTAACCCCGCATGTGGCTGGGCAGAGAACCCGAAGCCTTGAGTTGTCATGAGCACAAGATCCATCTGCTCCGGGTCGATCCACATTCGGATACTGCGAGCCAGCTTCTGGGCACTTTTCAGGTACATATTGCTGGCATCACTGGAAAGCAAAGCCACAATGGCAAAGCGCGTGCTCGCAATGGCTCCAAGGCTTTCTGGTAGACAGTGGGTCAATGGTGCCGGACCTTTGGCACGGGACCAGAAGTTTTCCTGGTGTTTGTTTTGTCGCCATTCCTGGGCCCGTCCCTTCAATGCCAGAAACATGTCTTGAGCACTGCTGGCAGAACTCATGGAGTGGTCCATGCAGCGATAGGTAATTAACAGGAAGATCAGGCACAACCAGGCAAAACATGGTGCCCCTCTGATCTTCATATCCCACAAGTTTTGCTGATCCAAGCTTGCTGCGCTTTATAGCATGCGAGCGGGTCACACCTAAAACGGCCCTGTCGGTATACAGCATATCTATACTGTGCGGGGGTGGGCTGGACAGGCTATGAAACTTCTAGGAATCTCCCGCTTGAAGATCATCACGCGTTCATTAAAGCGTCTCGGTCGGCACAGCGTGCATGCGGATGACACCGACTTCCCGAGAGGTAAGGCTCAGATGGACGAGCATGAGTTGGGCATTAACGCAATAATGAGTCAGACGCGCTGGAAACCGCTCGAGGTACTCGCGAAACATGTCGCTCTCCAGGTACACCGGGTTACCATCAGGTCCAATAATGTGCGGCCTGTTGAACACTGTATGTC
>Ga0209358_10003345_pt1 | contig 11852 bp, 11 predicted proteins | sample LauGreFa1BDMLBSN_2_FD_187574 | JGI IMG/M metagenome (GOLD analysis project Ga0209358, IMG submission 187574) | Freshwater lake microbial communities from Lake Michigan, USA - Fa13.BD.MLB.SN (SPAdes) (version 2) | ecosystem: Environmental > Aquatic > Freshwater > Lake | place: Lake Michigan, USA...
TTATTATTCTGCCTAAGACTTGCCCATGTCGTCTCTAGAAAAAGAGAGAGTGGCGCGTTGCCACTTATAAAAGTGCAACAAAGTGCAAAAGGATTTAAATTAAAAATTTCTAAGGTTTGGTTAGATAAGAATCCGTTCATTCAATTTGGACTCAATAAAGAAGCGTCGGACTGGAAAAAGATTGAATGGAAATACGAAATTGAACTTTATTAAGTTGATTCTTTAGCTTTGCCGATTCTTGTATCCATGTACCGTGATAAAGAAGATTTTTGATTGATAGCGCTCTTATAAAACTTAGCGACTTTTTTAGCTAAAACACCCGCTCCCCATTTCTCTTGCGCATATTGTCTGCCCTTTTCGCCAATCATCTGACGTTTGGGAGCATCAGAAAGAAGAGCGCTTACTTTATCTGCAAAGTCATTAATATCATCTTTTGCAATAAGTACACCCTCACCTTCAATTAAAATCGATTTAGTGCCAAGTTCTGCGATAGCTACGACAGCTGTACCTTGTGCCATTGCTTCTAAGAGAACCAGGCCTTGAGTCTCACTTTTTGATGCAAATACAAAAATATCCGCGGCTTTATAACAGGCAATCAGTTCATGACCGCGATCAAGATAACCAATCATTCTGACTTTGTTTGAGATACCTAATTTCTCAATGGATTGCTTAATCGACTCCTCAGCTGGCCCCTCTCCTGTAATCACGAGCAACGCATCAGGATGGTTTTTAATAAGCTCTACATGCATTTCAAGCAAGAATCCAATATTCTTTTCGTGCGCAACACGGCCTACAAATAAAAGCATGGGCTGGGTTAAAGGAATGTCATGACTCATACGGAAATGCTCTCCATCCACGTTCGCAAAACTCGAGTCATCTAACCCTGTTGCAACCACTTCGGCAGGGGTTTTAATCCCGTATTGTTTTAATACATCTAACATCGGCTTTGAGGGTGAAACAATCCCATCTACCGCATTACATTGTCTTCTTGATATCGTTCTTGCAAGTTTTCTTGAAATAAACTGTGGAATGAAAGGGAGGTAGTGATGCAGATAATCCTCAAAGAATGTATGGTAAGTTTCAACCACAGGGATGTCTAATTTTTTACCAAAGTGAATGCCAACATAATGCGCGGTAAATGGCGTATGAATATGAATCACATCAAAATGTTTATCTCTGATCCATGGCAATAAGGCTTTTAATTTACCAAAGTTCATTAAACGATCTTCGGGATCAAAATAAATCTTATGGGAAGGCACTCTAACAATCCATTCTTCTTGTTTATCTTCATCAGTGTAAGAAGGTGCTATGAGTGTGACTTGATGTCCAAGCGCTCTTAATTCTGTTGCAAAGGTATTAATTGAAGTGGATACCCCGTTGACTCGCGGGAAAAAAACGTCTGAGATAAAAAGTATATTCATTTAAATGATAGAAAAAGAAATAAGTGAAATTAAAGTGCCAATCAAAGCACCTACTAAAACATCGCTTGGATAATGGAGTCCTAGTATAGGTCTAGATAATCCAATTAAAATCGTGAATGGAATTAAGCCGATAGATAGCATTGGATAATAATGAATCGCAACGAGGGTAAATATAACCGCATGCAATGTATGGCCTGACGGAAAGCTAAATTGGTCTAAAGGAATACTTCTGAGTGAAATTTGTTGATACACATTATAAGGACGTGGGCGCAAAGTTTTCACTTTCAACCACTTATAAATTAAGGTACCTGTAAATCCTGCGATTATCATATGAAGAACAGGCAATAGCGCTTGAGTTTTGTCTATAAGCAACATCAAAGCCATGAGGCTATACCAAAAAATACCATCGCCAAGACGGCTAATCGCTTTAAAAAAATTTCTTACAAGAATATTATGGCTTGTTCGATTAAATGAAATGCATAAATGACTATCAACATGTTGGAACTGACTCATGTATAACCGAAGCTTATTTGGCATAGTATTTAACGTTGCATGTTATTTATTGCACAAGGTTAAAGTTTAATTGTGAAATTTTTATGACAAATTCTGTGATAAATTTTTGTGGATTATTTCTTGTATATAAACGGCTAACTCCTTCCGGTTTCCCCGAGGTCTTATCGGCTGAAGCACATCGACCTCAACACTTATATCATTTTCATTTTTAATTTTCATAATGGAATCCACAAGCGACATATCCCCAACAAATGCAACCTTATCTGAGTAGATGCTCTTCTGTTTGTATCTTAGGCATAAAGGCAAAATACTTTTATTTGTGTCAATTGACGCCTGAAATAAATTACTTTTAAAAGGTAGAAGGTATCTTCCATTAGTTGAAGTCCCCTCCGGGAAGATACATACCGACCTCTTCATTAAACGTCGCTTCATCTTCTTTAATGCTTTTTTTATGTCTGATACCTTGTCGCGCTTGATAAATATCGTGCCTGTCATTTGTGCAACCCAGCCAAAAAGAGGCCAAGATGCCACATCAGATTTAGCAACAAAAATCGAGGGCTTAATGGATTGAATCACAATGATATCTATCCATGAAATATGGTTAGCCACCATTAAATATTGCTTTTGGTTAGAAAGAAAGCTATCAAGGCCTAGCACTTCCACTTTAATTTTAAAGATTGATAGAAGCCTCTTACACCAAAACTGAATTATTTTTTCTTGCTGTCTCTTTGTGGAAATAAGAATCAAAAGACACAGCGGAATCACAAACAATATATGTAAAAGTATTTTTAAAGTTTTCATGGTCCTATATTAATCATCTTCTATGTCATATTTGTGACACTGTTTTGTCACGAAACTTTCACACTCATCCTATTTAATGCACACATATGAAACGTTATCGTGCAATTTGGATTTCTGATGTTCATCTTGGCACCACAGAGTGCAAAGCCGATTATCTTCTCGACTTCCTTAAAAACAACACCGCAGAAACCATATATCTTGTAGGCGACATCATTGATGGATGGGCCCTAAAAAAACGTTGGTATTGGCCACAAAAACATAATGATGTGATTCAAAAGCTCCTTCGAAAGGCTCGAAAAGGCTCGAAGGTTATTTATATTCCTGGAAACCATGATGAACTAGGTCGTCAATTTATTAATATGACATTTGGTGATATTGAAATTAAAAATGATTTGATACATACCACGCTCGATGGTCGAAGACTATGGGTCACACATGGCGATTTATTCGACAATATCATTGCATGCGCTAAATGGCTTTCATTTGTGGGTGACACGCTTTATTACGTGATCTTAAGAATAAATCATTTCTCGAATACCTTAAGACATAAATATGGCTTTCATTACTGGTCATTTTCTTCTTATATCAAGAATTCAATTAAGAATGTCGTGAAGTATGTTGAGAATTTTGAGGGGCTTATGGCACGAGAAGCTAAGCGAAAAAAATGTGATGGCGTTATTTGTGGTCATATTCATAAGGCTGCGATAAAGAAGATTGAAGGTGTTGAGTATTATAACGATGGTGACTGGGTCGAAAGCCTTACAGCGCTTGTTGAAACTAAGAATGGTAAGTTAAAGCTTGTTGATTGGCATAAGAAGCCATTGTCATAAAAAATTAAAGCTAGCTTCACATAAATGAAATATTACAGTTTTAAAGTGGTACAAACTTTCGAAAGGAACTTGTTATGAGCGAATTAACTTTAGATCCAGCATTACTAAGCGAATTATCAACTCAAAATCAAGAACAACTACATTCCCATCAGAATCAAAAAGATGCCATCCAAATCTCTTGGGCACAAAACGACAATGAGATTAAAGAAGCTCAACAATTAAGATACAAAGTATTTGCAGAAGAGATGGGTGCCCACCTACCTTCAAACTACGAAAAAGTGGATAAAGATGTGCTTGATCAGTATTGTGATCACCTTCTTATTCGGGACAAAGAAACATTAAAAGTCATAGGCACTTATCGCGTGTTACCTCCTCATAAAGCAAGAGAAGCCGGTTTTTATTACTCAGATATGGAATTTAATTTAGATCGCTTGAGCCACCTCTCAGATAAAATGGTCGAAGTTGGTCGCTCATGTGTTCACAAAGATTATAGAACAGGTGGAGTCATCATGGCGTTGTGGAGCGGATTAGCTCAATACATGACAAAACATGGCTACGAGGTGATGATCGGTTGTGCAAGCGTTCCTATGGGCGATGGTGGCCACTACGCGGCTAGCTTAGCTAAAAAAATTAATACATCACATCTGTCAAGTATTGAATATCGCGTGACACCGAAACTACCATTACCTATTCATGAGCTTGATCAGGATTTAGATGTAGAGCCTCCTGCTTTATTAAAAGGCTACTTACGTGTAGGGGCTAAAGTATGTGGCGATCCTGCATGGGACCCTGACTTTAATACTGCAGACTTTTTAACTATGTTCTTTTTGAAAGATATTAATCCTCGTTATGCTAAGCATTTCTTAATATCAAATTAATTTAATGAAATTACTATAGGCAAAAAATAATCAACTTCTTAATAGATGGCCATGAAGAATATCCACGCATGTCTTCCATGACCATCGATTTTTTAGATAATGACTTATTTTCTTTCTATCAAGCTTTAGGCACTTCCTAATATTCAACTCTAAATCATTCCCGAGATAACCTGTTTTACCATGTTCCACAATGTCGACAGGTCCTGTGACTTTAAATGCGGCGACAGGAAGATCGTTCATCAAGGCCTCAATCATCACGATGCCAAATGTATCGGTCTTACTCGGAAAACAAAAGACGTCATGTGTTTTATATGTATCCGCTAACTCACGACCAAAACAGTAGCCCAAGAAATTCACCTTGGTATATTTTTTCTTATAAGCTTTTAGACGGGGCCCTTCACCCACAATCGTGATATCGAATTTATCTTGCAACTCACAAAGCACCTCTAAATTCTTTTCTCGGCTAACACGACCAACATATAGCACGCGAGGATTTTTATGTTTCACAATATTTTTTTGACTGATAAGTTCACTTGAGACGCCTCTCGTCCAAACATGCACATGGTTAAATCCTTTTTGCTCTAACTCCTTCTTGGAAGAAAGTGAGGGTGTTAAAATTGCCTTGCTATCGTTATGAAAAATTTTCAGGTAGCCATAAGTCATTGCACAAGGTATACGTGCTAGCTTCCATAGGTACTCAGGAAATTTTGTATGGTACCCCGTCGTGTAGGGAATGTTATGGATCTTACAATAAATCCTTGCGGCTAATCCTATCGGTCCTTCTGTTCCAATGTGAATATGTGTAGGTTGGATAAGCTTTATTTTTTGATAGGCTCTAAATGGCTCGGTACAGATTTGAACCTCAGGGTATACGCGGTAGGTTGTCCACTTAAACATCCCAGGGTGAATTATCAAAGTCTCAACATGGGAAAATTTAAGAACGTTCCTGTAGGTGGTGGATACACCGTTTACCTGATCAAACGAGTCGGTGGCAATAAGTATTTTAGGCACAATAGATTCTTACAAATCCATATGTCATTTTTGTTACAAAAATAAAAATTATTTTTATTTAGCTACACAATAGTAGTTAGTGGGCTTAAATATTCGTGTGTGGCGTATGACACATTTATAACTGTCGCGCGTAACTAATTTTTATGCTAACTTTTCACATGTCATAAACAATTAGGAGTTAAGTATGTTTAAAGAGCAAAATATAAATGCACTTATCGGAATTCTTTGGGGCCTTGCAGTTTACTTTAATCTTCATAGTCTTGATCCTAATACGCTGAATGTTTTTGCCATCTGGGCGGTATCCATCAACCGTTTCTTTCACCACTTTAGTCGGGGCAAGAAGAAAAAGAAGTAGATTAATCTTTTTTTTAAAAAAATATGAAAAGTCCATACAAAGGTAAAACAGGTCTTCGTCGACTCATGAATGCATTTGGCTATTCGATCTCTGGTACATTTGCAGCATTTAAATATGAGGACGCCTTTAGGCAAGAAGTCTTTTTAAGCTTAATCCTTATCCCTCTTGCTATTTACTTAGGTGAGAGTGTGATCGAACAAGGTCTTATGATCAGTAGTATCTTACTGATTATTATTGTCGAGTTACTCAATTCATCAATTGAAGCGACTGTGGATCGAATATCGATTAAACGTCACAAGCTTGCAAAGCGCGCTAAGGATATTGGAAGCGCGGCTGTGTTTTTTAGCCTTATTAATGCGGCTGTGATCTGGTTCCTCATTCTGGTGAAATAAAAAGTATTTTTACTTGAAATTTTTTAAGGTAAAAATGGGAGTGAGATTAATCGTAAGCCAATCGATATATTCTGATCCTCACCCAAATGATTAAAACGATTACCGTAAGTCGTATCAATCTGCACACGATCTTTCTCAATCCAGTAACGTAAACCAAATTGGAAGTAGCTGTACCTTGAAGACTGATTAAAAAGTTCAGTGATGAGTTCAACCTTGTTGCTGTATTTATACTCTGTTGAGAACCCCCAGTTCATCTGCTGTCTTTGCTCATCGGTTAATTGTGTCACCCCTATATTAGTATGAAGCACTAAAAAATCTGAGTACTGATAGCTAATAGGGACGTTCAAGTACCAATCCTGAACGATTTTTTTATTTATACGTTTCGGGTCACGTCCATTACCTAGTGTTACTCCAAATGCAAGAGGACTCTCCTCGAGAGTTCTTATGAGGGATTTTATTTGATAGGTTTCATTCGCGAAATAGGTATCTCCATTCATTCGCTCATAGCTACCACCAATTGTGACTTCAGCATTGGTACCAATATTACACGCAGGGTAGGCCCAGAATTCCTTGACCTCTTTTGTGTCTTTATACTATGTCTCAAGTTGACAGGCCTTACTCTCTACAATTCTTGCGTCGTCTGTCATCATTGGACGTGCTGCAAAACCAGGAGTTGCTATGAGCAATAGCAAAAACGCAAGAGTTACTCTTTTATTCATAACTAAAAAATTTATTTAGGTTCGAGATGAGATAGAGATTCCCTAACTCAAAAAAAGTCAGTGTCATTTATTTTTCTATTCATCATTTTTAAAGTTTAGGGTTTCAATTATTTTATTTATCGGTGTGTTCCAATCATCTAGATTATCTTGCTCGAAGGTCTTCAATGTCGGGTACCACAAACTTGAATCTTGGCAATGGTGCCAATAAAAATGTTTTGCTTTTCCTTTTGCTGACAAAAGATAAGTTGTCTTACCTAAGGCACCTGCTAAATGCGCATTTATATTACTTATAGTGACAATAAAATCACAGGCATCTATTAAAGAACATAATGATTCTATATCATTATAAAGATCTATATCAGGAATGTTTACAATTTCCATTCCCATATTTTTAATTTCTTTTTTTTCTTGCTCGCTAATTTGATACTGTAAATTTATAAATTTAAACTCACTCAATTCTAGGAGAGGTTTTAATTCGCGTAAATCAATACTTTTTAAATTTCCGATCGTTTTATTATCGCTTCTCCATGATAAGCCACAAATTTTTTGCTTTGGATTTGTTTTTATTTTTTTGAATAGCTCTTTAAATTTTTCTTTCTGATTGTCTTCGCTTTTTAAAAAAAAATTTATTTCTTTTTTAAAGGCTTGAATATCTCTTCTTAAATAACCGCCAAGTGAAGCAATAGAAAGCACATGGTCGAATAATTTTTTATCTAGCTGATTTATATTTTTTATAAACTTAATTTTTTTAAAAGAGCGTTTCATTAAAGGTAAAATACGCTCATCTGTCTCGACGATTATATTTTTTCCATCCAAGGATAAATCAGAGAGAATACTTGAAAACATAATAAAATCTCCAAGTCCCTGTTCCTTTAATATCAATATGTTTTTAGCATTTTGAAATTTTTTTTTAGAAAAATCTTGAAATAATTCCTGATTTTGAGTTGTATATGTCGTATGGCGATATTCATATAGCTTCCAACCTTCGTTAAAATTTAACATCTTTAGAAGTGCTAATGATTTATTGTAAAGTACCATAAAAAATTTTGGATTGATTTTTAGTGCTAGATCGTAGAACTTTAGAGCTTTTTTATTTTCATCTATATCAAGATAGATATCACCCACCGTTCTATAAAAATCTGAGTTTTTATTGTCTATTTGGAGCGCTTTAAAAGCAAAAATAAGTGCTTCGGAATTTTGACCCATCTGATTAAGAGCAATCGCCATACAGTCATAAGGATCTGGAAAAGATTGGTCGAGTTGATTCGCTATTTCGGCGGCTTGGTATGCTTCCTGAAATCTTTTTAATTCATTGAGCGCATAGGCTTTATCAGAATATGCCTCAGCATATTTGGGATTTAGCTTGATTTCTTTATTAAAAGCAATTAGTGCGTCATCAAATTTTTTTATTTTAAAGAATGCCCTCCCAAGAACCTGGTGAGCAAATAAAGCCTCTGGCTGCTGCTCTATAAAAAAATGTAATGAGTTTATTGTATTTTGGTAATCTTCAAGATTGAAATATGCTATAGCCAAGCGCAGGGATAGGTCACTCTTATCTTTTTTATACTCTCCAGCAAGCTTATAAAGCTCTATCGCTTCTCTATATGCGCCCTGATCTGCGAGTTGATTGGCTGATAAGAACAGCTCATCATAATTATCTAGTCTAGTCATATCTTTCATTGTAAATAAAAAACCCACCATGTGAGGTGGGTTTTTTATTACAACTTTTAATTTTAGAACATGTATTGCAATCTTGTCATAAACAAGGATTCTGCACCTACATCAGCTGAGTTAACAGCTCCACTTGATTGCTCAAGGTCAATTGGCGCATAATTATTGCCTAGTTTTGTATAAGCATAATTAACTTTGACAACTGCGTTTGGGTTTAAAAGCCAACGAATACCTGCAGTATAGGTTGTTGCCTTAGATGTTACTCCGCTTCCAGTCGGACCAGATAAAGTACCTTGGAATCTGCTGCTTGTTGATCCCGAATAGGAAGTATCGTCAACTCTGTATCCTTCAGCACGGAATGCAAGTTCAATTGCACCAAGATCACCCTTGTCTAAATCAAAGTTATTTTTTGGTTTAAAGCCGCCAAATACACCATTCTTGTAACTATCGGCATACTTTTCACCGGTAATAAAATAACCAATCTCAACATAGCCTGTTTTAGTATCAAAATTCATTTGGCTAACTGTCTGAGATGCTTCGTATTGTCCTCCACTGTATTCGCCCATAACTTTCATAGGGCCTCGGGCAAAAATTCCCTCTAGGCCATAGGCTCGTTGTTGGACTTTAGCACCAAATTCTAAGTTACTTGCTAAGCTACTTGCTCCAAGTGATTCACCGTGTATTTGAGCTCTAAAAATATTATTCAAGCCCCGGCCTGCACTCCTAAAGGATTGAATAGTCGCTCGTGCAGTACCAGATAAAGTGGTATCTGTTTGACTTGACGAAGTAGCTGTAGCTGAATAATTATTTTCTAAGCCAGCCACACCTATATGCATCACACTCTCTTTGTCGCCCATGCTCTCAGCAAAGTTAAATGTAAGTCGGCCAGCCCCACTCAAATAACCATCACCATTCAGATCACGCTCATTATCATTATGTTGATATGTTGATAAGGCGTAAGTCAAACCTTTCGCAGGAGCTCCCATCACTTGAAGTCCTATTTTTTTACCAGGCACAGTTTGATCGAGATAACTTCTCTCCATCATAGTAATATTATTTGAACTAATGAGCTCTTCTAAACCAAACGGTTGCTTGAACTTACCACCTCGAATTTGGAATGCATCATATTTAGCCCAGTCAAAGTAAGCCACGTCAAGGGTGGCAGTGCCAGGTAAGTTACCCACTATTTCGTATTTGAAATCTTTTGCTAGCTTGCCCTTAACACCTAAACGCGTGCGTCTAAGTTCAAACTGGTCCGCAACTGATGCTGTGTCTCTGTCATCGGCTCTAGCCATTCCCAAGTCGTCATTGTCAAGACTTGAAGCCCTGAAATCAAGGTGCATACGACCTGTAAGTTGAATACTGTTCGCTTCATTAGCGCTTTCTAAAATAAAGGCACCGTCTTTCTCTTTAACCACGGGTGCTACCTTAGTCTTTGATGTATGGCCTTTGTTAATTAACTTACCTTCTTCTTCTGTTAATACACCCTTCATCACTAAAGCATCAACAATATCTGTAGTACTGTCTGCTAAGGCAACTTGACCTGCCATAAGCAAAACCGCACCCGATACAGCGACTGCTAATTTTTTATTGAAATTCATTTATTGCTCCCTTGAGTTTTACTTTATAAGTTTATTAAATTCGAATTTAGTCAAACTTTAAAGCCTTTTGACATGATTGAATTTTACGGAGGGAATATGACGCTTATGTGACAAACAAATATTACATGTAGCTTTTTTGAATATATTTATGATTTGTTGTAAAAAAACAACAAAAATTCCAACTAAAGCCTACTAAACCCGTATTTGAAGGAGTTTTCATAAATTATTTTAAATAAAAAACATTATTTAGCAATACTTATATATAAGTATGATTGTGATCAAACTCAACTTCACCCGATGCAAGGTTGTACACAGCACCGATCAGGCCAATTTCTTTTTTCTCAATCATCTCAGTCAAAAGTGAGCTTCTCTTTAAGATACGCTCCATTTGAATCTCGACATTGTGGAAGCAAACTTTACCCACAAATAAATCGTTAGTTGAATTGCGGTGTTCTGTAATTGTTTTTTCTAAGCTCACAGCCGGATCAATGAGTTCGATGATCTCGCCAATATTGCCACCCTTGTAATGATCGCATGCCGCCTTAATCGCGCCACAGTTGGAATGTCCCATCACGATCACTAATTTAGAGCCTAGATATTTACAAGAAAGTTCTAAGCTACCAATCGCTTTGTTAGATGCAATGTTGCCCGCAAGACGCACACTAAAGATATCACCTAAGTTCTGATCGAAAATAAGTTCGACAGTAGTCCGCGAATCACTGCAACTTAAAACGGATGCGAAGGGATGTTGCTTATCAACACTCTCATCTCGAACACGAAGCATGTCGCGCTCTCGGAGCACATTATTTTTAAAACGCTGATTGCCCTCGATTAAAATATCAAGCGCTTGTCTCGGTGTTAATTTATCTCGATCAATGTCAGGATGACGATACATATTGATCTCTTTTATTGATTCACTTCAGCACGCATGTGCGGAAATAAAATTACATCACGAATTGAAGGGCTATTTGTGAGAAGCATCACAAGACGATCGATACCAATGCCACATCCTCCCGTCGGTGGCATACCGTATTCAAGTGCACGAATAAAGTCAGCGTCGTAGAACATCGCTTCATGGTCACCCGCTTCTTTTGCTTTTGCCTGATGATGGAATCGTTGCGCTTGATCTTCTGCATCATTTAATTCAGAAAATCCATTTGCAATTTCTCGTCCCGCAATAAAAAGTTCAAAGCGTTCTGTGATGTCTTTATTTTTATCAGATGCACGCGCGAGTGGCGAGACTTCAACTGGGTAATCAATAATATAAGTAGGATTCCAAAGTTGCGCTTCTGCAGTTCCCTCAAAAAGCGCTAACTGCAATGCGCCGAGCCCAGCGTGATCGAAAGCTTTGTGATCATATTTTAAAAGTTCTGCACGTAAAAATTTTTCATCGTTGAGTTGCGTGTCGGTATATTGCGGTGCGTATTTTTTTATAGCACCCACAATGGTGAGTCGCTCAAACGGATCTGTGAAATTAATTTCACGGCCCTGATATTGGATCGTTGTTTTTCCTAATGCAATCATCGCTGCATCGCGAATACAATCTTCAGTAAATTGCATCAGCCAATGATAATCTGTATATGCGGCATAAAATTCCATCATCGTGAATTCTGGATTGTGTCTCACACTCAATCCTTCATTTCTAAAGTTGCGATTAATT
>Ga0209358_10003347_pt1 | contig 11848 bp, 10 predicted proteins | sample LauGreFa1BDMLBSN_2_FD_187574 | JGI IMG/M metagenome (GOLD analysis project Ga0209358, IMG submission 187574) | Freshwater lake microbial communities from Lake Michigan, USA - Fa13.BD.MLB.SN (SPAdes) (version 2) | ecosystem: Environmental > Aquatic > Freshwater > Lake | place: Lake Michigan, USA...
CTCGATGCCGTCTCCATGAACGGTGATGAGTTAGTAAGGCGCTACGACATAAGAACCCCGAACGCTTCTGCACCAGCAAGTTCACTCTCTGGTGGAAATAAGCAGAAGACGGTAGTAGCGCGAGAGTTAAGCCAGAATCTCCCTGTCGTCGTTGCATCACAGCCGACGCGAGGCGTTGATGTCGGTTCAATTGAATTCATCCATAAACAATTGATCGCTGCGCGAGATGGGGGCGCTGCGGTACTCCTAGTCTCTGCAGAACTCGATGAGATTCTCTCGCTCTCTGATCGAGTAGCGGTGCTCTATGGTGGAAAAATCGTGGCGACCTTTGACTCTAAGATCGCAAACCGCGATGAGATTGGGCGGTTAATGGCTGGATCTGAAGGTAGTCGAAGTTAATGGCGCTGATTGGAGTTATCGCAGGAACTGGCTTCTATAACTTGCCAGCACTTGAAGGAAGAGAGTCAAGGGTAGTTGAAACCACATATGGAACTGCAAAGGTAACTGATGGTTCATGGAACGGCGTAGAGATTCTCTTTCTCACGCGCCATGGCAGTGATCACAGCGTTCCGCCTCAGGCAATCAACTACCGTGCAAATATCCAGGCACTCAAGGATTGTAAGGTCGACTACATTGTCGCGGTAAATGTTGTCGGCGGTATCGATCCGACCTTGAAACCCGGTGACTTGCAACTCGTCGATGATTTCGTTGACTTTACCTCTGGCCGAGCACATACTTTTTTTGACGGAATCCAACCTGATGGTGTCCAGCACGTTGATGTGATGGATTGTTACGACTCAGATGTGAAAGATGCGCTCAGTCAAAGCGCCTCTCATTTAGGGATTCCGCTTCGAACCGGTGGTGTCTATGCCGGTTTCAATGGTCCGCGCTTTGAGACGCCAGCAGAAATCAGATTTGCAGCTCTTGCTGGTGCAACAGTTGTCGGCATGACTGGCTGCCCGGAAGTTAGCCTTGCCCGTGAGGCAGGTCTTCGCTATGGCGCGATCGCTCTCATCGTTAATCCTGCTGCTGGACTCTCGCCGATTCCAATTACTACCGATGAGATATCGCGAGTGCTGAGTGAGACAAGTTCGCGCGTGGTACAAATCATTGAGGGTGCTCTTCCCATTCTTGCTCGTAAAGTTGGATAAAGATGAGTGAACGTCTTGTCATTGATGACATCGATTACCTCGTCACCTGTGATCCTCAAAACCGAGTACTGCGCGATGCCTCCATTGCGATTGAGGGAGGAAAGGTCGTTGAGATAGGCAGTAGCGGCTCGCTTCAAGGAACTAGAAGTTTCAGTGCACAAGGTCGAATGATCACTCCTGGGTTGATCAATACACATACTCACCTTGCGATGACTCTGTTGCGTGGATGGGCCGAAGGAGTTGATTTAGACGGGTTCTTGAAGCGAGTCTGGGCGGCCGAGGGCGCAATCATGGATGAGGCGACCTGCAAACTCGGCACTGAACTCGGGGCTCTTGAAGCAATCCTCTCCGGTACAACGACGGCTCTCGATATGTATCTTCATCCGCAGGCGACACATCAAGGTGCAGTGCGGGTAGGCCTTCGTCATATCGCGGGCCCGATCTTCTTTGATTTTCCTGGCCTTGATTCACTCCAGTGGCCCGATCGCATCGCATTCGCCAAATCGTGGCCCCTGCGTCTTGCCGAGATAGGTGGACCATGGGTTCCTACCTACTTGATGCCGCACAGCACTTACACGGACTCTCCAGAACATCTTCACGAGATTAGCGAGATCGCCAAAGAGCTAGATGCCTTTATTCACCTTCATGTCTCAGAAACACTTGCTGAGAATGCCGATGTCCAGGGCCGATACCAGAAGAGCCCGGTCGAGATCTTGGAGAGATCAGGAATTCTTGACCGCCACACAATCTATGGTCATGGCGTTCACCTCAGCGACAGTGACATCACTATTACAGCAAAGCACAAGGGTGCTGTAGCACATTGCCCTGGAAGTAACATGAAACTTGGAAGTGGACTGGCAGATATCACCACATTTCTTGACTCGGGCGTCAAGGTCGGAATAGGTACTGATGGTTGTTCCTCAAGCAACGATCTTGATATGTGGCAAGCGATGCGAATGGCAGCGCATCTCATCGCAGTCAAGAGATCTCCATCAAAGGTTGATGCCTCATCCATATTTCGATTGGCCACGATTGACGGAGCGCGTGCGCTCAACATTTCAGAGCAGGTAGGCAGTATTGAAGTTGGAAAGTGCGCTGACCTGATTGCCATCGATGTGGCTAAGCCGCACCTCACGCCGATTCATGACATCTTCGCGCTCTTGGTCTTTGCAGTAGGACGAGGAGATGTCACAGATGTCTGGGTCGATGGTGACCACGTGGTTGAAAGCGCTACGGCGACGAAGGTAGATGCGAATGAGATTATGGCGAGGTCAAATGAACGTGTACGAGCGCTCAAATCACTCGAGAAATCTCTCTAACTGGACTCCACGTGAAAAGCCCTGAGACTTTTATAGATCGCTTTAATTTGATACCTCTTGAAGGTGAGGGCGGACTCTGGGCGCCGCTCTTTCGCGCAGAGAGTTCGAGCGCGATCTACTTCATGATGATGAAACCTGATTTCTCGGCATGGCATCGAATCCCAGAGAATGAACTCTGGGTACATCTTGCTGGCTCCCCAACAATTCTCTACACGGTCGATGAATCAGGACCAAGACCAAAGGTTCAGAAGCGACGACTCTGGGCAGATGATGGCCACCTTGAGTTCACTGTCCCTGCTTCGACATGGATGGCGGCCAAGCCTGAAGGTGATTGGTCAATGGTCCTCTGCTCGTTAGTTCCTGCCTTCTCCTCAATGGAATTGGCAAGACCAGATTTGGTCGAGGGGTGGGCTCTCCATCTTGATTCCACTAACGCTTTTGATTTAGCAGGTGAAGTGAGAGAGTTGCAACATGCTTAACACGACGTTAAAGAAGCGAATCCTCATTACTGGTGCCAGCGGCACGGTTGGAAGTTCTATCGCTACCCATTTTCGTGATCGCGAATGGGAGGTATTCGCAGTTTCAAATGGCGGAAAGATTCCTGTCGTTGGCGTCACGCAGATGGAAAAGGACCTCCTTGCACCTGGTTCGGGTGAAGAGTTGGTAGAAGCAACGAAGCCTCATCTGCTCGTCAACTGCGCGGCAGATCAGTCGGTCTATCCACTTTATAAACCGGATTTATCAGGTAAGACTCTTGATCAAGTTTCGAAAGAGATGCTTCGCCTTAATTTGATTGCACCGCTCGAACTGCTCACAGCAGCAGCGCGAGTAGGAACGAAAGTAGCCGTCAATATCTCATCAGTGGAGGCGGTTCGTGCCAGACCTGGTCACGCACTCTATGGCGCGAGTAAAGCTGCTCTCGAGTCTCTCACGCGAAGTGCAGCCCTTGAGTTAGCTCCGATGCGAGTGCTAGCGATAAGACTTGGTTTGATTTCTCGCCCCGGCATCGAAGAGGCATGGCCGGAGGGCGTCTCTGCGTGGAATGAGATGGTTCCCCTAAAGCGGATGGGTGATGGCATCGAAGTCGCTCGAGTCATCGACTCGATTGCATCAGATGACTTCCAATGGGCCACGGGGACGACTATCGAACTCGATGGTGGCGCAAATAGCGCTCCTGGATGGTAATCGCTCGTTTCGCTAAATAACTCTTTCGACAAACAACTTTTCAGCAAGTAGCTAAGCGTCGATTCTCTCTCTACTTATCTCCGCCGTTGAAATGAAATCCTTGCGAGGCGCGACTTCATTGCCCATGAGGAGTTCGAAAATCCCCTCCGCTGCCTGGCCGTCGGCGATGGTGATCCGTCGAAGGGTTCTGTGAGCGGGATCCATCGTCGTTTCCCGTAGTTGGTCAGCGTCCATCTCGCCAAGACCCTTGTAACGCTGAATCGGCTCTTTCCAGCGCTTACCCGCCTTTGAGAGTTCACCGATTCTCTTCTTCATCTCATCGTCAGAATAGGTATAGAAGACTTCGCCCTTCTTTCCGCCGCCACCTAAGACATCGATGCGATGGAGCGGTGGAATCGCTGCGAATACACGACCATCTTCGATCAACGGCTTCATGTAGCGATGCAATAGCGTCAAGAGAAGACAGCGAATGTGTGCGCCATCAACATCAGCATCTGACATCAAGATGATCCGACCATAACGTGCCTCATCGAGATTGAAGGATTTGCCTGAACCCGCACCAATAACTTGGATGATCGAGGCACACTCAGTGTTATCAAGCATTTGAGAGAGCGATGCTTTCTGAACATTAAGGATTTTTCCTCGTATTGGCAGGATTGCTTGATACTCAGAGTCTCTTGCAGCTTTAGTCGTGCCAAGCGCTGATTCACCTTCAACGATAAAGAGCTCGGTACGCGAGACATCTTCGGATCGACAATCAGAGAGCTTGGCAGGAAGTGATGAGCTCTCCAGAGCATTCTTTCTTCGCTGCAACTCCTTATGTGCACGGGCCGAGATTCGAGTTCGAGATGCGTTTGCAACCTTCTCTAGAACAGCACGTCCAGTAGCTTTCTCGATTCGCTTACTTGATGTAAAGAATCGCTTCAACTCATCCGTGACCACCTGAGAGACGATCTTGACCACGGCAGGAGTTCCGAGGACTTCTTTGGTCTGACCCTCGAACTGAGGCTCCTGCATCCTCACTGTGACTACAGCAGTGAGGCCCTCGAGTATGTCGTCTTTGATGACATCGATCTCGTTCTTCTTCAAAGTTCCCGTGGATCGCAGGAATTCATTGAAAGATTTTGTTAGCGCTCGTTCGAATCCCTGGACGTGGGTGCCGCCTTTGGGTGTCGTGATGATATTGACGAAGGAACGCATATTAGTTTCATAGCCATTACCCCAGCGCATCGCGATATCGACGCTCATATCTCGCTCGACTTCGGTGGGAGTCATCTGACCTGCACTATCAAGAACCGGCACAGTCTCTTGATAGTGGCCAGACCCGGTTAAGCGAATCACCTCACCTATGGGTTCATCACTTTGGATGAATGAGCAGTACTCTGAAATTCCACCTTTGTGGAAGAAGGTTTCGCTCTTGGGGCTCTTTGCTCGATTGTCGTTGATAACAAGGGTAAGTCCAGGTACAAGATACGAAGTCTGTCGAGCGCGCTCATAGATCTCTTCCAAGACATACTCGGCATCTTTAAGGAAAATTTGCTTATCTGCCCACCACTTGATGCGGGTCCCCGTTATTTTCGAAGAGATTCGACCGATGATTCGAAGGCCGGATTCAGCAGCGAAAGGCGCATTCGGTCCGTCGCCATCGAAGATTCCTGCAACGCCGCGCTTAAATGACATCCAGTGAATCTTTCCGCCGCGGTCTACCTCGACATCAAGACGAGATGAGAGGGCATTGACGACAGAAGCACCAACGCCATGAAGTCCACCGGTGGCAGCATAAGAACCACCACCAAATTTTCCACCAGCGTGAAGTCTTGTCATGACTACTTCAACTCCGGTTAGTCCCGTGCGTGGCTCCTTGTCGATAGGAATTCCTCGACCATCATCGTGAACTTCAACCGATCCATCCTTCTCAAGATTGACGATGATTTTTTTACAGTGGCCCGCCAACGACTCATCAACCGAGTTATCAATAATCTCCCAGAGGCAATGCATCAATCCACGTGAATCGGTAGAACCGATATACATACCTGGACGTTTTCTGACTGCCTCGAGACCTTCGAGAACTGCGAGATCCTTCGCCGTATAGCTATCTTCTACATGCACTTCGTCGGCCAAATCTCCACCTTTTTTCTCTCAATTCTCAGGTGCGCACTCTAACGAGGCAAAAGAAGTAAATCCGATATATGAGATTTGAGACACGCCCGAGTGCTCGAAATCTCTATCCTTCGGGGTGGGAATAACGAGAGCATGATTAGATGTTGGTGCTTTCAGGTACATTTTTTCAGTCTCAAGTAATGGAGCAGGAAAAGGACGGAAAGGGAGGCAAATGTGATGAATGACCAAGTGATCTTGGAGCAAACTCCGCTAAATGCTGTCGATCGGTGCGATCGATGTGGAGCACAGGCCTACGTTCGTGCCACCTTGATCTCAGGCGCATCACTTCTCTTCTGTTCCCACCACGCAAAAGCCTACGCAGAAGGACTCAAGGCACAGGCGCGTCATATCCATGATGAGACACATCGCCTCGACGAATCTACAGGAGCAGAGTAAAAGTCACTCATCTCTCACTTTCCGATGAGAGGTGATGCACCTTTATAGATAAAGCTTTCGCGTCCAGTGAATCTCTCTTCATGATCAGCAACTTTCACCAGTGAAACGAGTGCATTCGCACCAAGGAAACGAAGCGGCTCAATAGGCCACTTTCTCGAACGATTCTCGAAAAATGGCATGTCGATGTATTTTTCTCCACCGAGCATGCGATCTGCTAGCGCTTTCGCTGATAGATAACTCATCGTTACCCCGTCACCGACATAGCCGCCAATAGAGCCAGTTTGAGTGAGTGGGTCAAAGAAAAGATAACTCTCCCAATTCCAGCGAACCGCGACCGGCCCACCCCATCTGTGGGTCACGCTCCACTGCCCTAGTTGAGGGAACCACTTCTCCAATAAATCGGAAATCTGACTATGGACACTCTCCTTATTTTCTTTGCTGGATCGGAGTCGACTTCCATAGGGATAACGTGCGCCGCGCCCGCCGATCGCTATTCGTCCATCAGCTGTCATCTGCGCGTAGTTGACGTTATGGAGTGCTTCCATAAAGGCAAGGCCCGCGACATCTGTCACCATCCCTCGTTCCTCTGCAGTCAGCGGTGAGGTTGCCATCATCAGGGAATAGATAGGAATTTGTCTTCGAGACGGCCTTTTGTAGGCCTCTGTTGCGATGACGCGCTGCCTACTCGTCACCTGATATCCATTTACTTGGCAAATCTCTCGATCAATCTTTGCTTCTGAGCGCTCAAAAATCAGAACTCCGCGGGAGAGAAGATGTTTCGCCAAGGCGATGACTAACGGATAAGGCGCAATAGTGGCGCAATCAGGATCAAAGATTGAACCAATCGCCCCATCTACCTTGAGCATCGATTGAGTCTCATTCGGACCAAGTAATCTCTTTTTTCCAAAGAGAGAACCTTTGATCCGTTGCAGTTGAGCTCTATTTCGGGCGAAGATGAGAGATCCTGCTTTGCGGAATTTTGCCTCAGGAGAATGAGTCGAGGCGAAGTCTCCGATCTCGTCAACGCAAGATCGCATCGCATCCCAAAATTTCTCGATATCTGCTTTGGGATGTCGCTCTTTGAGAGTTACTGGATCAACTGGATAATCGGATGAAACCCACCCGCCATTTCGACCACTTGCGCCGAAACCAATTTCCTCTGCTTCGAATATCGCGATACTTAACGATGGGTTGCGTTCAAGGAGATGAAAAGCGCTCCAGAGCCCGGAGAAACCGCCGCCAATAATTGCAACGTCAACCTCGATGGGCGAATCGAGTGAAGGAAGATTGAGCGGCTGAACACCATCTCGCCAAAGCGGATGGTTACTCGGCTTGGAATCCTGCCTCACGGTGAGAACCATCGCACATTGGCTTCTCCTTGGAGTGGCCGCATCGACATAATGAGAAGTCAGTCTTTGTTTCGACGACATTGCCGTCGCCATCGACAAACTCAACGGTCCCAGTAACACGAATCGAGCCGTTGGGCTTGACACGCATAGTCACTTTCTCACTCATTGGTCTTCCAATCTTTAGTCGAGGTAATCACGTAGCGACTGTGAACGAGAGGGGTGTCGAAGTTTGGACATGGTCTTCGACTCGATCTGGCGGATGCGCTCACGAGTAACGCCATAAACCTTGCCAATCTCATCAAGAGTCTTTGGCTGGCCATCTGTGAGACCAAAGCGCATCTTTACAACACCGGCTTCACGCTCAGACATCGTATCGAGAACTTTATGTAACTCCTCTTGCAAGATGGTGAAGGAGACTGCTTCTGCGGGAACGATAGCTTCAGAGTCTTCGATCAGATCTCCGAACTCGCTATCTCCCTCTTCTCCAAGTGGTGTGTGAAGGGAAATCGGCTCGCGGCCATACTTTTGAACTTCCACGACCTTCTCAGGGGTCATATCGAGTTCTTTTGCGAGCTCCTCTGGCGTTGGTTCTCTTCCAAGATCTTGAAGCATCTGACGTTGTACTCTCGCAAGTTTGTTGATGACTTCGACCATGTGAACTGGGATTCGAATCGTTCGAGCCTGGTCGGCCATCGCTCTTGTGATTGCTTGGCGAATCCACCACGTCGCATAGGTCGAGAACTTATAACCCTTGGTGTAGTCAAACTTTTCGACCGCTCGGATAAGGCCAAGGTTTCCTTCTTGGATCAGATCGAGGAAGAGCATTCCGCGTCCGGTGTATCGCTTAGCTAAAGAGACAACAAGACGAAGGTTTGCTTCAAGGAGATGATTTTTAGCTCGCTTACCGTCTTCAGCGATCCACTCCAATTCCTTTTTCAATTTTCGATCCATCTTCTTATCGTGAGTGATTCGTTCTTCTGCGAAGAGGCCAGCTTCAATTCGCATTGCTAACTCAACTTCAAGTTCTGCATTGAGAAGAGCTACTCGACCAATCTGCTTGAGATAATCCTTAACGGGATCAGCCGTCGCACCTGCAGTAAGAACTGTTTGTGGTGGAGCGTCATCCTCTTCTGAATCCTTGAGAGTGAACTCACCCTCTTCACGCTTTGCTTCTTCACTGAGATTGACGACGCGGACATCACTCTTCTCTTCGCCCTCTTCGCCCTCGCCCTCAGTAGCGATGCTCTCGAGATCTTCGAGTTCGACATCCTCGACTTCAACTTCCTCGCCATCAACGATAACTTTCTTCGTCGCTCCCGGAACTTTTGCAGTTGCAGCGCTCTGCGGATTCTTTGCTGCTTTCATCGCCTCAAGTTCGGCTTTGGTTGGAAAGCGTCGCGGACCTTTTGGTGCTTCGGTGGCGAGCGCGCCCTTCTTCTTCAACTCTTCAAGTTCAGCCTTCGTAAGGAAGCGACGAGGAGTGACCGCCTTCTTCGCAACTTTTTTCTTTGGTTTTGCCTTCACTGCAGGTTTTGCAATGGTGCGAATCGGAGCGAACCGTGACACTGTCGCGCTCTTCTTTGCCGCTGACTTCTTATTAGCCTTCACAGTCTTTTTTACCGACCGCTTTTTGGGCGCACGAAATACAGGCAATTGAGTTCCTTTGGATTTCGGCTTCTCGGAGGGTTCCGGAGCCTTCTGGTTCTGGGCATATTATAAATTGTCCACAGGCTTATTCCACCCAGATTCCACTCAGATTTCAGCCAGATTCGACTTCGAGTCCACCCAGCCCAAACAAAAGCTCGGCAAACCCCTATATGACGCGATCGAGTGCGTTGCGAATGATCTCCCCCACCCGCTCGACCTCAATTAAGAAGCCGTCATGGCCAAACGGTGAGGAAATCACCTCGAGTTCTCTGGCGGTGGGGGTTGATTCGACGATTTCGCGTTGCAATCGAGGCGGGAAGAGGCGATCCGTGTCGATGGCGACCACCGTTGTCTCTGCCATGATCCGTGAGAGTGCCGCTCCTACCCCACCTCTACCGCGCCCGACATCATGAGAATTCATTGCCTCGGTCAAGTGGATATATGTATTGGCATCGAATCTCCGCTGAAGCTTTAACGCCTGATGGTCGAGGTAAGAGGCAACTTTGAAGCGTCCACTTCCATCGTCTTGTCCCAGTGCACCGAAGCGAAGATCCATCTCCAGCTCTGTTCGGTAAGTCAGGTGAGCTATTCGACGAGCGATTCCAAGGCCCTCAATCGGGCCTCGCTCTTGCTCGTAATAGTCACCACCAAAGAAGTGTGGGTCGCTCTTTATTGCTCGAATCTGGATGGACGCGGTCCCGATCTGATCTCCCGTGGCAATCGCCGAAGAACCAATCACGCAAATTGCCGCGACTGCATCTGGATAAGAGATCGCCCACTCGAGCGCTCGCATTCCACCGAGTGAGGGGCCGGCAGCCAGTAAGAATCTTTCGATTCCAAAGTGTTCGGCAACTTTCTTCTCAGCCAGAACCATGTCACGGATAGTGACGGTAGGAAATCGTGAACCAAACCTTCTGCCATCTGGGGCAAGGGAAGAAGGTCCAGTGCTTCCTTGGCATCCACCGATCACATTCGGACAGAGGATGAAGAAGCGATCAGTATCAAAGGCAAGACCCGGTCCCACCATCTTTGGCCACCACGATGGGACATCCGACCATCCAGTGAGGGCATGGTTGATCAAGATTGCGTTGCTCTGGTTCGAATTGAGTGTGCCCCAACTTTGATAAGCAATCGTGGGATTTTCCAGGCGAACGCCACTTTCCAAGTGGAGCGATGCAAGGTTTAAGAACTGACGCTCTCCCGGATCGTGGCTCTCGAGCCAAGCGCCAGTGGTATTTCCACTGGCGTCAAAGTTCTCGATATTTCTTACGGCTTCTTGTTGTGGTGACATCTACGCAGTTGCCTTAGCAAGAGCAGCCGCGCTAAAGCCACGCTCCAGATCAGAGATGATGTCGTCGATATGTTCCAGTCCAAGGCTCAGTCTCACCAATCCCGGTTCGACACCGGCACTTACCTGCTCCTCTGGCTTCAATTGGGAATGTGTTGTCGAAGCCGGATGAATAGCCAGTGATCGCACATCACCGATATTGGCAACATGGGAGAAGATGGTCAGAGCTTCGATGAACTTCTTCCCTGCCTCTACGCCACCTTTGATGTGAAAAGAGAGGACAGAACCAGATCCCTGCGGAGAATATTTCTTAGCAAGAGAATTCCATGGCGATGAGGGAAGAGATGCATAGTTCACTTTCTCCACTTGAGGATTCTTCTCAAGCCACTGAGCAACTTTCTTTGCATTCTCCACATGGCGTTCGATACGAAGTGAGAGCGTCTCAAGACCTTGAGCAAGGAGCCAAGCATTGAATGGGCTCACGGCAGCTCCAACATCTCGAAGAAGAGTCAAGCGAATCTTGAAGATATAGGAGAGATTTGCGCCGAATGCCGAGCCAACTCCCAGAGCCTTTGCATATTCCAGACCGTGGTAAGAAGGATCTGGATTGTTGAATCCTGGGAAACGATCTGGATACCTTGCATAATCGAAGTTTCCTGAGTCGATTATCGCGCCTACTACCGCATTTCCATGACCTGAAAGAAACTTCGTAGCAGAGTGGACAACGACATCTGCGCCATGCTCTATTGGGCGAATTAAGAACGGCGTTGCAACAGTGTTATCGACAATGAGTGGCACACCCGACTCATGAGCAATCTTTGCTACAGCTTCGATATCAAGGATGTCATTCTTAGGATTTGCAATAGTCTCACCAAATAAAGCCTTGGTATTGGGGCGAATTGCTTTCTTCCAGCTCTCTGGATCATCAGGGTTCTCAACAAACGTGACTTCGATACCGAATTTCGGCAACGTGTAGTGAAAGAGGTTGTAAGTTCCACCATAGAGCGAGGGCGATGAAACAATGTGATCGCCCGCTTCTGCGACATTAAGAATCGCGAAAGTTGTTGCGGCAGAACCTGACGCAAGAAGGAGAGCTGCAACACCACCTTCTAGCGAAGCAAGCCTCTGCTCCACAGCATCTTGAGTGGGATTCATGATGCGGGTGTAGATATTTCCAAGTTCTGCCAATCCAAAGAGATTCGCGGCATGGGTCGTATCGCGGAACTGATAAGCCGTGGTCTGGTAGAGCGGAAGAGCTCTAGCGCCGGTTGTTGGATCAGGCACCTGACCCGCATGGATTTGGCGTGTTTCGAATGCTGCGCCGCGAACATCGAATGGAATTGCTGAATTGTT
>Ga0209358_10003348_pt1 | contig 11848 bp, 10 predicted proteins | sample LauGreFa1BDMLBSN_2_FD_187574 | JGI IMG/M metagenome (GOLD analysis project Ga0209358, IMG submission 187574) | Freshwater lake microbial communities from Lake Michigan, USA - Fa13.BD.MLB.SN (SPAdes) (version 2) | ecosystem: Environmental > Aquatic > Freshwater > Lake | place: Lake Michigan, USA...
ATCAAGGTCATCCTCGACTTCGTGGCGTACGGCATCAGCCACAACTCGCCGTACTACCTCTCGGCATTCCAGAATCCCGCGAGTCCGTTCGATGGATGGTTGGCGTTCACCAATGCGGCGAACTCCAGCTACGTGGGCTACACCTTCAACACATGGAACGGCGCGCAGGTCGGTTTCATCCACTGGAACCTCGACCAGCCCGCCGTGGTGCAGACCATCGTGGGCTGGGCGCGCAAGTGGCTCGACCCCAATGGAGACGGCGATGTGTCGGACGGTGTCGACGGCTTCCGCATCGACCACGCGTGGGCCTCTGGTGGCGAGGGCTGGGGCGCGGACATCGACTTCTGGAACGCCTGGTGCTCGGCGCTTCGGGCGGTGCGCCCCGATGTGTTCATCTTCTGCGAGCCGAGTGACTGGGGGAACTACGGCACGGATCTCCTGGCTCCGGCTGCATTCAACGCCGTGATCACCAAGCCCTGGCAGTTTGCGTCGCGCGACGCGGTGAATCTTCGCAACGCGGCCGGGCTGTACAGCTCGATGTCGGCGACGTGGGCGGCGGTGCCTGCGGGCAAGCTCGTGGTCGCGCAGATGAGCGACCACGACTCGGACCGCTTGGCGTCGGTGCTGGCCAACAGCGCGGCACGGCAGCGGGTTGCGGCGGCGATCCAGTTCACGCAGCCGTTTCCGCCCAACATCTACTACGGCGACGAGCTCGGCATGCGCGGCACCAAGGCGGCCACGGGAACCGACGCCGACGACATCCCCATGCGCGAGCCCTTCAAGTGGCGTGCGGTGGCCGGTGCGCCCATGTCCAACTACTGGGCGATCACGTCGGGTGCGCTACCGCCCGCGTTCAGCGCCAACAACGACGGGCGCAGCGTGGAGGAGCAGCGCGGGGTGGCGGGCTCGATGCTCGAGACCTACCGGTCGCTGATCGCCGTACGGCGGAACTCGATCGCGCTGCGCCGCGGTTCGTATCTTCCCGTGACGACGCCCAACCAGGGCGTGTATGCGTTCGTGCGGCACCATGAGGAGGAGACCGTCCTCGTGGTGATCAACCTCAATTCGGGTGCGACGTCCACAACGCTCGATCTCTCGCAGTTCGGGGTGGCGAAGGCGGGCAGTGTTCCCGTGAGCCTCGAGAGCGGCGGCGCGCTCGCGGCGATCACGCCGGCGAACCGCGCCGCGTATCCCGTGTCGCTCGCGGCGCGCGGCTGGATCATCGCGCGGGCCGCGCTCGCGCCGCCAGCCGATACTTCGCACGCCGACATCGACGGGCGCGCGATTCCATTCGATGCGGGGGCGCTGGCGCTGGTGTCCACGCAGTCCACCGCCTCGAGCCTCGGCGACAACATCGGTGAGCTCAACCGGCTGTTCGTGCGGACCGATGGTGATGCCCTCCGTGTCTCGATCACGGGCAACATCCCGCAGGACGGGACCGCGCTGAATGTCTTCGTCGATGTCGATCCCGGCGCGGCCAGCGGCCAGAACCGGCTCGCGACGGCGCATCTGCCCGCGCCCCCCGGCGGCCTCGCGTTGCTCGATGGCACCCAGTTCGACGCGGGATTCGCGCCGGACCTGCTGTACTACATCAACACGGTGGGCGGCGTGGTGTACGCCGACCGCGTGTCGCTGCCGACGCCGCCAGGAATCGCTGCCAAGGAGTTTCGGGGCAGCACGGGCCTCAACTCGGGGCGGGGCGTGCTCGCGGGCGGCGCGAATCCGCACGGACTCGAGGTGGCGCTCGACAACACCAACCTGCTTGGTCCGACGGCGGCCACGACGGGCTTCGAGTTGCGGTTGCCGTTCGCGGATCTCGGCCTTTCCGCGGGATTCCGCGGGCGCGTGGCGATCACGGCATGCATCGAGCGCACGAACGGCGCGCTGTCCAACCAGTGGCTTCCCACGCTCGGCGAGGGCGTGGTGGATCCCGGCGTGGCACCGAATCTGGCGGCCGTGGCAGGGCTGCAGCACGCAGTGCTCCATATCGGTGTGCCCGGCGATCTCGATGGCGACGGAGCGGTTGCGGGAAGCGATCTCGCGCTGCTGCTCGCGGTGTGGGCGCAGTCGTCTGCGGCCGCGGGCCATCTCGCCGCCGATCTGAGTGGTGATGGTGTCGTTGACGCCGCCGACCTGGCGATGCTGCTCGCATCCTGGGGCCAGGGCGGCTGACGCGCCGCGCAGGTCACTTTCCCTGCGGTTGGGTCGCGCGTGCGGGCCAACGATGCCTCCATGACCACGCTCATCCAGCCCCCGCGGCTTCCCATCCTCGTGCGATGGCGGCGCATTCGCCTCGTGCACGGATTGCTTGTCCTCGGCTTGTCGATCGCGACGGTGGTGGTGCTGTTGTCGGCGCCGACGAACCGCAACGCAGCGGGCTGCCGCGCTGTTGTCGGCGCCGAGCCGCGCGTGGATTCCGGCGATGATGCTGACGGCCTCCCTCGCGGTCGGGACGGTGCTCCACCTCGGGTGGTGGCGCGCGACCCACGCAGCGGCGCAGGCCTTGGGCCCCGAGGAGCGCGCGGCGCGCATCCGCGAGGCAGGCGTGCGCACGGTCGTGCATATCGCGCTGGCGCTCGTGTTCGGTGCCATGTTCCTCTCGTTCTTCGCCTTTGGGTTCGAGCGCACGGCGCTGGTCGCGACGGTGGCGTTCTGCGCCCTGGCGATCTTCGGCGGTCCGGTGTGGCTCGCCTCGGTCGGCGACGAGGAGGATGAGGCGCGCGGCGACGGCGGCGGCAACGGCCCGTTCGGCAGCGGTGGTGGAGCCGGTCGTCGGTGAAGTCCGGTGTCCGTCGCCGCGGGGTAGCGGGGCTGCTGCGCTGTCGGCTACCGTGTGGCGATGCCCCTCGACCACCGAGTTCCCATTGCGCTCACGATCGCAGGATCCGATCCGTCGGGAGGCGCGGGGCTGCAGGCGGACCTCAAGACCTTCCATCGGCATGGCGTGTACGGCGCAAGCGTGGTCACGCTGCTGACGGTGCAGAACACGCTGGGCGTGACGGGCATCGAGTTCCTCGCGCCGGCGTTCGTGGCCGCGCAGTGCGACGCGGTCATCGGTGATCTCGCTCCCGCTGCGGCGAAGACAGGCGCGCTCGGTCGCGCGGACATCATCGAGGCGGTCGCAGGGGCGGTTGGATCGTGCGGGATTCCGCTCGTGGTCGACCCCGTGATGTTCACCAAGCACGGTCATGCGATTCTCGAGGACTCCGCGGTCGATACACTCGTGCGGCGGCTGCTCCCGCTGGCCCACCTCGTCACGCCCAACCTGACGGAGGCATCGCGATTGGCCGGATTCGCGGTCGATTCGCCCGAGTCGATGGAGCGGGCGGCCCGGGTGATCGCGTCGCTCGGACCGCGGCATGTGCTGGTCAAGGGTGGGCACCGCGAGGTGGGTGCGATGGATCTGCTCTGGTCCGATGGCCGCGCCCACGTGTTTGCGTCCGAGCGCATCGCCTCGACCCGCACGCATGGGACCGGCTGCACGCTCTCGGCGGCGATCACGGCGCGGCTGGCGCTGGGCGAGGAGCTCGTGGCCGCGGTGGCGGCGGCACGCATGTTCGTGCGCGCGGCGATCGCCGGCGCGCCGGCGGTGGGCCATGGCGTTGGTCCCGTCGATCACTTCGCGTCCATCACACCGATCGCTGCTGCGGGAGGTGCACATGGGCGGTGATTCGATGCAGGAACACGGCGGAAATGACGCCTGCGCGGTGGGCTGGCGGTTCGATCACTCGTACGCGCGGCTTCCTCCGGCACTCTTTGCGCGCGCGCAGCCCGAGTCGTTTCCCGCGCCAGGGCTCGTGATCCGCAACGATGCGCTCGCGCGCGACATGGGACTCGATCTCTCCCGATGCGACGACGGGCAGCTCGCGCGGCTGTTCAGCGGGCAGCACGTGCCGGCCGGCGCGGACTGCATCGCGCAGGCGTACGCAGGGCACCAGTACGGTCACTTCACCATGCTCGGAGACGGCCGGGCGCTGCTGCTGGGCGAGCACGTCGTGCCCGGGGGTCGTCGGCTGGACATCCAGCTCAAGGGCTCGGGTGTCACGCCCTTCTCGCGTCGTGGCGACGGACGCGCCGCGCTCGGGCCCATGCTGCGCGAGTACATCGTGAGCGAGGCGATGCATGCACTCGGGGTGCCGACCACGCGAAGCCTCGCGGTGGTGACGACGGGCGAGTGGATCGAGCGCATGGGATCCAAGCCCGGTGCGGTGCTGGTGCGGGTGGCGGACAGCCATATCCGCGTAGGCACCTTCCAGTATGCGGCGGGGCTCGAGGATCTCCCAGTGCTGCGCGCGCTGGCCGACCACGCCATCGCCCGGCATGATCCGGCGATCGGCGAGGGCCCGCTGCAGTACGCCGAGTTCCTCCGCGCGGTGATCGCGCGGCAGGCGGACCTCGTGGCGCGCTGGCAGTGCATCGGCTTTGTGCACGGCGTGCTCAACACCGACAACACGCTGGTGTCGGGCGAGACCATCGACTACGGACCGTGCGCCTTCATGGACGGGTACCACGCCGACACCGTGTTCAGCTCCATCGACCATCACGGGCGATATCGGTACGGGCATCAGCCGGCGATCATCCAGTGGAACCTCGCGCGCTTTGCCGAGGCGATGGTGCCGCTGCTGGCGGAGGACGAGGCGGCCGCAGTGGCGGTCGCGAACGATGCGCTCGCGGGTTTCGCCGTGCGCTACCGAGCGCAGTTCCTCGCGGGCATGCGCGCAAAGCTGGGGCTGGCCCGTGAGGACGACAGCGACCTTCCGCTCGTGCAGCAGCTCCTCGCTGCGATGCAGGATGCGCGGGCCGACCTCACCAACACCTTCCGTGCGCTCTCGCGCGGCGAGGAACCTGCGGAACTCGCCTCGTGGATCCCACGGTGGCACGCGCGGCTGGACGCGGAGGGTCGGCTGCGATCGGAGGTGTTCCGGGCGATGCGCGGCGCGAATCCCGCCGTGATCCCGCGCAACCACCGCGTCGAGGCGGTGCTGGCCGCCGCAGAGGAGCGGGGCGACCTGCAGCCGCTGCGCGAACTGCTGGCTGTGCTGGCGCGCCCGTTCGATCTCGCAGCCGAGCACGCGCACTACGCCGATCCGCCGCCGCCCGAGTTCGCCGGCTACTGCACCTACTGCGGGACCTGACCGCGGCGGTCGCCGCGCAGCAGCGCGTACATCGCGTCGTCCTCGAAGACGCCGTGCTTGAAGAACATGCGGCGGCGGACGCCCTCGCAGGTGAAGCCCGCCTTCTCCAGCACGCGCATCGATGCGTGGTTCGAGGTGAACACGCCCGCCTCGAGGCGCTCGAGGTCGGTGTGGCGGAAGAGCTCCGCCGCGAAGGCGGCAAGTGCAGCCGTGCCGATCCCGCGACCCCAGTGCTCCTCGCCCAGCCAGTAGCCGACCTCGGCCGTGAAGCGCGCGTTCTCCCGCCCGCGCATCGCGCTCATGCCGCCGACGGCCTCGTCATGCACGGTGATCGCGAGGTGGACGTCCTGGTCGGGCTCCGCTGCCGTGGCGATGGCGATCCAGCGCTCGGCGTCGCGCTCGGTGTAGGGAAACGGAAACCGGTCGAAGAGTGCCCGCGAGACGTTGCGGTTGTCGGCGTGCCGCTGCAGCGATCGAAGGTCAGCGTCGCGCCATGCTCGCAGCGCGCAGTGCGCAATGGGGAGTGCGATGGGACCGCTCAGGCGCATGGCTCGCCTACGCGACGGTCGCTGGCTCGGTCCAGCGCGCCCGCATGGCGTCGCGCTCCCGTGCGGTCCAGAAGTGCGTGCACACCGCGTCTCCGTACATCGCCGCAACCGCATCGGGCCGCCGCGCGATGGCCTCGCGCGCGATCTCGGAAACCGTGGCACTGATCGGCGTCTTGGAGAGCGCGTCGTTCTTTCGCTCGACCACGATCGATGGGCGCTTGAAGAACGCGCGCAACGCCTCCGACTTGCGCTCGTCGGGGATGTCGGACCGCATGAGCTGGATGCGCCACGGTCCGTGCTCGTACTCGCACACGCCGCGCTCGGCGTCGAATGGCTGCGCGAGAGGGTTCCACCCGAGGGCGGTGTGCACATCCTCGCGCACCCAGCGGCACATGATCTCGCGCGGGAACGCGCCGAAGATGATCTCCTCGGCTCGATCGACCATGCGGGCGCGCTCGTGCGCATCACGCGGGGCCGCCGCGAACTCGGGGTGCGTGCGCGGTCCGCTGAGGACGAAGATGCTGTGGGCCACGGCCCACGGATCGCGCACCAGGATTACGAAGTCGGCCTCGCGCCGCGGCTCGACGATGCCGAGTCGGACCGACCAGTCGCCCACATGGCACGACTTGGGGATCTGCGTGTCGGCGTTGGCGAACCGCTGCCGGTCGCGCACGCGCTCGACCATATTGCCGAACGCGAGCATGTGCGCCTTGACTGATACGCCTATGCCGGCGCTGCGGATGGCGTGATGGATCGCCGTGCTGCCCGTGCGGTACGAGGCGTAGGTGACTGCGGGCCTGCCCGACAGGAGCGGGTTGGCGAACCTCGCCCGCTTGACCAGATAGCGGAGCAGGAAGCTCGGTCCGTTGCTGGCGAGCGAGGGCGCGTTCGTCGTCACAGACCGCAGGATAGCGATTCGCTGCGTCGGATTCTCGGCACCGCCGCCTCCGGTCCATTCCTGAGTGGCCGCGATTGTGCCGATGAACGGGGGTGCCCGTGGATCACCCCGCATCCCATCCCGCGAAGGATGGCGGCGTTGCCGTCATCGGTCGACGACGCCTGTGCACGCTCATCACGGTCGCACTGGCGGTGACCCTGATCGTCATGGACGGGTCGATCGTCAATGTGGCGCTCCCCACCCTTGTCCGGGCGCTGGGCGGTGCATCGAACAGCCAGCTGCAGTGGATCGTGGACGCGTACATCCTCGTGTTCGCCACGCTGTTGCTCACCATGGGCAACGCCGCCGACCGTTTCGGGCGCCGTCGGCTGCTGGTGCTGGGGGTCGCGGTCTTCGGCGTGACCTCGGTCGGAGCGGCGTTCGCGGGCACCCCGGGTGCCCTCGTCGGATGGCGGGCGGCGATGGGCGTCGGCGCGGCGATGGTGTTTCCCGCCACGCTGGCGATCCTCACGCACGCCTTTCCCGAGCCGCGTCTTCGTCGCCTCGCGATCGGCGTATGGGCTGGATGCAGCGGCATCGGCGTGGCCATCGGGCCGGTCGTGGGCGGATGGATGCTGCGGCACTTCGACTGGGGGGCGATCTTCCTCATCAACGTGCCGCTCGTGGCGGGCATCGCCCTGGGCGCGCTCTTGAGCATCGACGAGTCGCGCGAGGCGGATCGGGCGCCGCTCGATGTGCGCGGCAACCTGCTTGCGATCACCGGCATCCTCGTGCTCGTGTGGAGCTTCATCGAGGCTCCCGAGCGCGGATGGAACTCCGCAGTCATCCTGGGTTCCGCGGCAGGGGCCGTGCTGCTGCTGGCCCTCTTCGTGCGCCACGAGTCGCGGACCGCGCACCCGATGCTGGACCTGCGGCTCGTGGGTTCGCGTGCCTGTGCCTCGGCGGTCCTCGCCATCGGCGCGGCGTTCTTCGGACTGTTCGGCTTCGTGTTCATGGTCACGCAGTACTTCCAGTTCGTGCGCGGACACGACGCGCTCGAGGCGGGACTGCGCACGCTCCCGTTCGCGGGCGCCATCGTGCTCGGCGCGCTGATCGCCGCGTGGTCGGCCCGCCGCTGTTCGCCCGGGGCATCGTGCGGCATCGGGCTGCTGCTCATGTCCGCCGGCTTCGCGTGGGTGGTGGTCGACCGGATCGACACGCCGTACGCGGTGCTGGTTGGCCAGATGCTCCTGCTGGGCACGGGCCTTGGGATCGTGAGCGCCACCGCGACCGAGGTCGTGATGGGCTCGATCTCCTCGGACCGACTGGGACTGGCATCGTCGCTCAACGACACCGCGCGCGAGCTCGGTGGCACGCTCGGCGTGGCGGCGATGGGCAGCGTCTTCAACGCCGTCTACAGAGCCGATGTCACCGCGGCGTTCGCGGGCTCGCCCCTGCCCGCCGAAGCGCAGTCCGCCATCCGCCAGTCGCTCGGCGTCGCCATGTCGGTGGCCGAGCGCGTGGGGCAGGTCGCGGGAGCCGCAGCGGAATCAAAGGTCCGCGGTCCGGTGTTCGATGCCTTCATCGCCGGATTTCACGCAAGCTCCCTCGTGGCGGCGGCGCTCGCACTCGTGGCGGCCGCCGCGGTGTTCCTCGCCATGCCCCGCCACCTATCATCTGTTTCCGCGCCGCGTGAGGAGAGACTCCAGTGACCGTGAAGCTGCATGACGACCAGGCGAAGCTCGCCCTCATCCGCGATGTGGGGTTCGCCCGGCATTTCCGCGCCTCGCGCTGGCGCGACTACAACCGGCAGTTCTTCGACGGACTCGCCGAGAAGTACGACGCGACCAACGAGTTGCACAGCTTCGGCACCAAGCGGCGCTTCGATCGCCGTGCGGTGGATCTGCTGCCCGTGCCGCGGGGTGCGCACATCCTCGATCTCTGCACCGGCACCGCCGATATCGCGATCCTGCTGGTCCAGAAGCACCCCGATGTGCGCGTCACCGCGGTCGACGCCTCGCCGCGCATGCTCGAGGTCGCGCGCCGCAAGGTCGCGCAGCGGCTCCCCGCGCACCTTGCGGAGAGGATCGAGTTCGTGGAGGGCGATGCACTCGCGCTGCCCTATCCCGACGGCCACTTCGACGGCGCGGTCATCAGCTTCGGACTGCGCAACCTCGAGTCCCTCGAGGGCGGACTCCGCGAGATGCACCGCGTGGTGCGCGGCGGCGGCTTCGTGAGCAACATCGACCAGGGCAAGCCGCGGAACGCCCTGTTCCGCATGGCGTACGAGGTCCACTTCAAGCGCATCGCGCCCGTCCTGGGCAAGCTCGTGTTCCACCGCGGCGAGTTCAACTCGTTCCGCTACCTGCCCGAGTCCAACAAGTACTTTCCCGACCAGCAGACGCTGGTGCGGATCTTCACCGGGCTCGGGTACCGCGATGTGGTCAATCACGACTACTGGTGCGGCGCGGTGGCGCAGCAGATCGCGATGGTCGGGACGTCCCCGGCAGCAGACGGTGCCGCGCATGGCGACGCGGGAGGGCCCGCGTGAGCGCACGCGTCATCGTGGTCGGCGGCGGCCCCGTGGGGCTCACGACGGCGCTGCTGCTCGCGCGGCAGGGTGTGCGCGTACTGGTCGTGGAGCGAGGCGAGGCGGCGCAGCGCACCACGCGCGCGATGCAGCGGCGTCTCCCACGCACGGTTTCGCTCGATGACGAGAGCCTTCGCATATGGCAGGCCTGCGGGATCGAGGATCGCATCCTCGGCGACTGGGAGGGTGGCGAGCAGGGGGCGGTGATGTGCCGCTACCTCACTCCCCATGGCCGCACCTTTCTGCGCCTCCGCCAGGCGGAGACGGATTTCGGCTACCCGCAGGCGGTGGTGGTGCACGAGGGCCGCATCACGGACGTGCTGGCCGCAGCCGCGGCCCGCGACGGGCGCATCACGCTGCGCGAAGGATGCTCGGTGTCGGCGCTCGACCAGGATGTGGCCTGTGTCCGCGTGACCGTGCGCGACGCGGCCGGTGCGCTGTCCACCGAGTCGGCCGACTGGGTGGTCGCCTGCGACGGTGCGCGCAGCACGGTGCGCGGGCTCCTCGGTATCGCCATGCACGGCGCCACGCTCGAGACGCCATGGCTTGTCGCCAACCTCGCCGACACGGAGCCCGTCCGGCACGCCGCGATCCGCTGCGATCCGAGGCGTTCCAGCGTCATGGTCTCGATCCCGCACGGCGTGCGCCGCATCGAGTGCATGTTGCGACCTGACGAGGAGGCGCGCGTCGAACAGGGCAGCGAGGCGGTGCGCGCCATCCTCGCCTCGATCTGGAGCGAAGCGGCCTCCACGCCCATCCTCTCGGCCTCCGTGGTGCGCTTCGAGTCGCGCATGGCCGAGCGCTGGCGACTCGGGCGCGTGTTTCTTGCGGGAGACGCCGCCCACCTCAGCCCACCCTTCGCGGCACAGGGGCTGGCGGCTGGCCTTCGCGATGCAGCCAACATCGCCTGCAAGCTCGGTGGCGTACTCCGTGGTTGGCTTGCACCAGAGGACCTCGCCAGCTACGAGGCGGAGCGCCGCCCGCACCAGGAGCGCCTGTCGCGACTCGCGCTGCGGCTTGGCCGCATCATGGCACCGAGATCGATTCCCGAGGCCGTTGCAGTGCAGGGAGCGGTGCGCATGCTCACCGCGCTTCCCTTCGTCGATCGGTTGCTGCACATGCGCGGCCGCGCCATCCGGCCGCACTATCGCGCCGGCTTCATTGGTTCGGGCGCGGCGGCGGGAGCGTTCCTTCCGCAGCCCACGATCGTGCTGCCCCACGGCGGCATCCGCCGGCTCGACGACCTGCTTGGATCGCAGCTGGCGTGGATCGCCATCGGCGATGGTGACCGCCCCGGGGCGGGGTACGCCGCACCGTTCGCGCCCGATGCGCCACGACTTGTCGAGAACATCGATTTCCGCGATCCCTCGCGCACCCTGCAGCGGGCGCTGGGCCGCGGCAGCCGCGTGCTGGTGCGGCCCGACCGCATCATCCACACCCACCTCCAGGCAGCCGGACGGCTTCCGCACCTCTTTGGAAGGACAGCATGAGCAACCGACCTGAACCACCCGCGCCGCGCGACGTGGCGTGGATGACGAGCGCGCCCATCCTCGCGTCGGCGCTGCTGCTGCTCGGCGGCTGCGTCGCGAACAGCTCCAACCCCCGCGTGCTGATCGGCGGCGCCACGGTCTCGCAGCACGACGCGGCGCTCGACCTCGACCTCAGCAATCCCGGCGGACGCGATCTGGTGGTCACGGCCATCGAGTACCAGCTTGCGCACGGCGAGATGGCGTTTCCGGTTGCGGAGGGCAGCTGGACGGGTGACATGTCGCTTCCCGCGGGCGAAACCAGGCGTCTCGCGCTGCGCATCCCCTTCACCATCGAGCCAATGGAGGCGGACTCCCGCCGCCTGCACCTGAGCGGGACGCTGCGCACCAAGGACCGCACCGGTTACCTCGGGCTCAAGTTCATGGACCTCACGGCGACGCCGTTCCAGACCGAAGTCGACGCATCGCCGCAGGCGGTGGGGAGCAACCCGTGACCGATGGATCCGGAAGGACCGCGCATGTCGCCGCGCTTCTCATCGGACTGGCCTCGGTCGGCGCGTGGATCGCCACGGGGCGTGAAGGCTTCACGCGCTGGCCGGACGCGCGCCTCGAGGCTTCCGATGCCCCGGTGTCCGATGCCGAGCAGGATCTGCTCGATGAGATCGGCGTGGGCTCGGAGCCTGCGTCCGAATCCGCCCGCATCGAAAGCCGCTTCGCCTTCGGCCTCCTGCCGGGCGGGGCCGACCCCAAGCATCTTCCTTCCGTCGCCACGGGTCTCGTGCTCGCGACCGGAGTCTCGGCCGTCGCCATGCTGCGTCGCCGCCTCACGCGAAACCCGTCCAGGGAAACCACGCCATGACCAAGCGCCACTCCATGCTCCTGTCCGCGTCCGCCTTCGCCTCGGTGCTGATCTCGCTGACGGCGCCCGTTCTCGCCGAACCACCGGCGGCGCGGGTGCCGGAGCCCGAGATCCCCGCCGAACTCGCCGCCAAGGGCACTGTCTACCACACCATCTCCGGCCGACAGGCCCAGGTCACCTTCACCTCCGATGCACCGCTGCAGAACATTGTGGGAAAGTCCAATTCCGTGGTCGGCTACGCGGTGGCGGGACCCGCCGACGCTCCCGCATCGCTCGCGGGCGGCCGCTGGATCCTGCCCATCGCCTCGCTGGCTACAGGCATTCCACTTCGTGACGAGCATCTCGCGGGCGA
>Ga0209358_10003349_pt1 | contig 11844 bp, 2 predicted proteins | sample LauGreFa1BDMLBSN_2_FD_187574 | JGI IMG/M metagenome (GOLD analysis project Ga0209358, IMG submission 187574) | Freshwater lake microbial communities from Lake Michigan, USA - Fa13.BD.MLB.SN (SPAdes) (version 2) | ecosystem: Environmental > Aquatic > Freshwater > Lake | place: Lake Michigan, USA...
CTTGATTTGGTATCTCAGCTTTAGCATCTGTAGAAACAGGAGCTGCTTGTTTAATAAAACTTCTAACTTGAGACAATAATTGATCTCTAGCAGCAATATCACCTTGAGTAAACTGAGCAATCAAAGATGCTGGAAAATTACCCAGCACCCAATCAAATGCACCTACTATATCTTTTACATCTTTGAGACGATCTACTACATTATCAATAAGCTGATTAGCTAATATAGATTCTTCTATTTGTTTAGCTGTATTGACAGTTAATGGTTTTGTTTCTACTGATGCAGGAGCAAGTTGTTTCTTTATCTCAGATGCAATGATGCTCCTAATGAGGTTTTCAGCAATTGGAATTGCATCATCGTTAGGAGTGTCTTCTGTAATGCCAGACTTAGCCATTTGAGAAAGTTTTCCAATAGCTGCTTCAAGAACAAGACTGTACTCAGGATCACTAGATGGGTCAGGGAGCATCACTCCTTTTTTACCATTTGTCTCTTCAAACTTTGCTTTATCTACTGTAAATGTAAACTTGCCAAGTTTTGTTTCTATTTCATTCTCTTTTCCAAAGAGATCAAACTTCTTAACAGGTTGAGTTTTCTTAGCCTCAGTTGCTGTGGCTGGTATAACCACTTTCTTTTGTGGTTGAACAGGAGGAACCTCCTGTGATGTATTACCCTTCTTATCTATAAGTGTAAAGTAGATTCCTTTTCTGTTTGTATCTTCAGCATTCTTCAAAGGTCTAATCCTAGTTGTAAGAGGAACATTCCTTGCACTACCATCAGGATTCTTTGCAGAGAGAAGGAATGATTGATAGTTCTTCCACTCTCTTGTTTGAATTCCTTCAGGCGTGATTGCTGTGATTTCTTGATATGGCTTATTCCAATCTCCTTTCTGACCACCAGTTACAAGTGTAGAATTGACATTGTTATACATTGTTTGCAACTCTTCAATGATTGCAGTTTTGTTTTTCTTTAGATCAGAAGGTTTGATTGAGAACTTCTTCTCTTCCTTACCCATCAAAAGCATACCGTCCTCAAAGAATACACTACTAACACCAGCTTTCTTTCTGTTACCTTGAGGATCTTTTGGTGTTCCCCAATAAATAACTGACTTCAACCAGTTGTAAAGCATCACAGACTCATTACTTTTCAAGTTCTTATCTGTGAATAGATTGTTAGCAAGCTTTACAATAGCATTGTAAATCAACTCAGCTTCAGGTTTAGAGATGTTTCTGTTATTCAATCTAACTAATCCATTGTTAGCATATAACAATGGAACACCTTTTACATCATTGAATGTAGAACTTCCATATACAACAGCACCATCTGTAGTGGGTACACCCACAACTCTCTTTGTCCTAAGATCTGTTTCAGAAACAAGACCAGAACTTTCAACAGGTATTGTAGCTGTTCTATCAAATATAGGTTTACCTTTTTCATCTAAAGATGCTACAACACGCTGGGGAGTTCCAAAGGAAGCACCAATTTTATACAGGTCGTTTGTAGGATTTGCTAGAGTTTGTTCTCTCCAAGCCATGTAATCTTTAGTCAAGGCTATCTCAGTCTTCTCATCTATAGAATCTCTAAACATTGATTCTCCAGTAGACCATTTCAGAGTTTCAGGGAACGTCTGGTAGATGATTGTATCTAGTGTAGGCTTATCGAGTTTCTTACCATCTACACCTACAAAATATCTTTCATTTGTAATAGGATCAGTTCCCATTACAACCATTGCAATAGTTTTAGATGGGTCTACAGCAGCATCAGCTTTACCCTTGTCCTTAAGCCATTGCATAAGTCCAGGTATGCCAAGTTGTTTTTCATTACCCTGTGTAACCACTACACCACGGAAATTATCCCTATTAGCAAATGTGTAATAGTTAGCTCCAAACCTATTAGCACGAACATAATGTTCAGCCAAAGGTTCTTTCTGAGAATATCCTTCTACAGGAGGTGTTGTACTATCTACAACTTCCTGATTTGTCTTTTTACTATTTGGCTCAAAACTTCCTGATGACACATCCCTTGTCTGAATACCTATATCAGAAGTTTCATTCAATGCTGTGTTAATAACTGTGTCTTTTGCCAATCTTTCTTCTTCAGCAATTTTACTAAAGAACTCTTCAGATTTAGCATTCACTTCTTTCTCAATATCAGCAAGAAGTTGTGGATTGCCTAATGAGTTGACATAAGCCACCTTGTTACCTTCAGGCTTAGCAATCTTGTTATATTTCTTTTTCCTTAGAACAGTATCTATAGCATCGTCTACAATAGATTCAAAATCTTTAGAATCAACCTCTTGTTCTGTAAGTTCGTAAGCTTTGAACTCTTCTGGTTTCAAGAATGTAGTGGTTCCATCAGGAAGCCTCACTTCATATTCTCCGCCCAGTGTTTTAGAAAGCACAGTGAGTTTAGGAGCAACTTGAAGTTTATCTCCCTCTATCTTGGCAATTCTTTTAATAGAATATTCCTTACCAACCTCAACTTCTTTCTCAATAGTCTTCTTTTTCTTTGCCCCCTCTGGAGTGATTTGTTGTTTTACAATAGCAGGTTCTTCTGTATCTATTGTCTTATCCACTTCTTGATATGCACTAGGATTTTTCCTAATCCCTTCATAGTCATCAATGAATAATTTTCTACGCAAAGAAAGTTCAATTACATCCTGAAGATCTCTCTTGAGAGTGTCTTTTTCTTCAGATATAACGTTCATGCTATTTATCTTATCTAAAGCAGCTTTTGTTGCTTCTACTGAAGGTTCATTATTTTCAATGATTCCTTCTAAGACAGATTGTGTATCTATACCAGCAGTTAAAAGAGATAGGTTCAACTCTGGTATCCTTACATCATAATCACTCACCTTACTAGCAGCATACACCATCCTATCAACTACACCATCAGAAAATATACGATTACCATCAGCATCTACATAAGCAGAATATCTGTCATTTATCTGTGAATATATCTTCTCTGTATTTTTTGCTAGCTCTTTTACACTATTTGCTCTTTTGATAAATGATTCTCTTGTCTCACCTTCACTAACAATTCCTTCACTCTTAAGCTCATTAAATCCTTCATCACTTGCTGATTGTTGAATATAGTTATCAACCTCATCATAGATTGAATCAGTTTTACCATATTTGACACGAGGCATTATATAAGAAAGAGCATAATCTCTTTCATAATCTTTTTCAGAAAGAACATCATTATTAGCTATTCCTTCTTGCCTAAGTCTCTGCGAATTGATACCAATTGCAGAATATTTTATTTGGTCCTTTAAGACTTGTTGAGTTCCTGTTTTGTTTAATGAAGACACTGCAATGTCTGTATTTTTTGCACGTTCACCACCTGTTCCAAAGAACCCTTGCTCTTTAACATTTCCTCTAATCTGTTGTATTCCACCAGATAAACCTCCAATAAGAATACTCTCGAGTCCTTCTTTACTATCAAGAGTTTTCTCAATACCTTCATTCATTGTTCCTTCGAACACACTAGCAAGATTGCTCCAGAAGCTAGAAATATCTTCTTTGTTCTCATAGGCTCTATTGAAGAAAGCCTCTGTTCCAGTTTGAATTGCAAACTGTGCACCCTCTTCAAAAGCTTCACCCTTAGAGAAAAATAAACCAGCTGCACCTTTTGTCTTTTGCAAAAGTCCAGGTCTTGGTGTATACCATTGAGAACCAATAGGTTTTGACAAGTCTCTCTCAATCTCACCAAGCAACAACTTATCATTCTTTCTTGAAGATCCTAATATCTTAGGAAGTTGAATATAGTTTGTTCCTGTAAGAAGTAGTGTATTGAATCCCCATGTGAAGTTACCAACCTTCTCTGAGTAATCATTTATTTCATCTAGAGCTGCTCCTGTAGGAGCTTCTCCATATGTAGCTTTATATTCTTCAATTGCTTTTTGTCTAAAGCCATTCATGTTCTGAAGAGCCTCTAAGGAAGCTTCTCCGAATGTACCCATTGCTGAGGTGAGTATTCTATCAGAAGACTTTAGAATAGAAGATGCTGGTCCTTGTAGAAACTTCTTACCTAAAGAAGTGAGTGTGTTTTGCATTGCAGCATACTGCTGAATACGAGGAACAGCAGTCATTGCTTTTTCAGTTTCAGTTACAAGCTCTAGTGCTTTTCCAGATTTTACAAGTTGATTTGTTAATCCTATTGTTTTAAATAAACTACTCCAAGCAACACCACCTGCAAGAGCTCCTGCAGAATATCCTATATTTTTAAGAACTTTATCAGCCCAAAAGTTAGCAGTGAATAAGTTATCAGGACTCCACCAATCTGCATTTTTTTCCTTAGCAGTGTAATAGTTTGGCAAAGCATCTTCTAAATACTTTGACATTTCATCCATAGATTGAGTCACCTCATTGTTATACAAAGAAGAAAACTTTCCATCATATGCTGCTTTACCTATTCCATAAACCAAACCTGCTGTACCTGATACAAATGAACCAGTGGCAGTACCTGCCATTTTACCAATAGCATTTACCCATTTAGCACCAGAAGATTGTTGTTGAGCAGCCATCTCTTCTGTATCTGTTCCAGGAAGAGCTGATTCATATCTATCACCAGTGTAAAATGAATTAATAGAAATAGAAGGTCTACCTACAGGTTTTTGTCCTATAGAATTATAGATGTCACTAACAGAAGAACTTGCTGGTACACCGTTACCACCATTGAAACTTCCAGTCTGTTGTACAGGAAATCCTTCAATAGTTCCACCTAAATTAACAACTTTCTCTTCAGGCATTATTTCTCATTTAATATTGCAGTAATTAAGTTTGGAGGCGTTGCTAGTAATTTATTTACTGTTTCTGCAACATCTTCTGTAGGATCAAGCACTCTAATTTTTGGTTCAGATTTTCCATCATTTACATAAATGATTCCATAATTCAAACCATCAACTTCTTGAATGTTAGCTTTTACATCATACGGCATTCCTTTAAGTTGTCTTAAGTTTGATTTTTCAAACAAAACATCACCTTCTAAATATGTACTTGTTCTTCTAGGATCACTAAACGATGTGCTCCTAATTGGGTTTGAATTAATTCTACTTCTAATGTTTCTTATCTGAGGAGACTCATACAGTTTGTTTGAATCTACACCAAATGCATTAGCCTCTTCTGATGTAATAGACATTCCAGAAACTCTTTTACCACCAGAGTTATAAAATACAATCTCAGGAAAAACCTCACCAGTTGCATCATTTCTTGTTGTCTTAAGCTCAAATGGCTTAAAGTTATTCTTATCAGCAAGAACTGTATTTATAGCTTCTCCATCAAAATCAGGAGAAAGATTTTGTTTGTTCGTTGCATAGTTTCCTGCAGTGGTTCCAACAAAATTAATTGTATTTCTATCTGTTTCACCATCTCCTGTCAGGAGTTGCATTCTTAAATTTGGAGACACAGAAAATCCAGAAGCTTTGATTGCAGTTGATTTAGCTTGTACAGCTTTCATCAAAACATCATCATCCAAAGACTTATAAGCTTTGTTAAGTTGTGTAACCAAACCTTGATCTCCTGAAATTGAATCTCCAAACATCATCCTACCAACACCTTTTACACCTCTAAACAAAGTGGTTGCAGGCGGTAGTCCTTCTGGAACAATTGCTCTCTCGAGAGCATAGTTGAGAAGAAATCCTTTTCCTGATTGATTAAGTTTAGCTTCTGCCACTTTAGCTTGGTTTCTTAGTTCTGGACTATTCAGAAATCCAAAAGAGCTTTGATTTCCTTTTGCATAAAGTGCAGCATTAAACAAATCTTCTCCAGTGACTGTAACAGGTCTACCATTAATTGTAATTGTTGTAGCTTGTAAACCTTTACCCATTCCTTTAGAATCAAGAATTTCTAGAACCCCTTTGTCAAGCTTTGATTCAATTTGTTTCTTGGTATTACTAAGATTTATAAAATCATTTTTTGCAGAACTAAAACTATTGTATGTATTTTGTAACATTGGATCTTTCTGCAATTGTGATGGGGACATTTGGTTTATTTTTTCAATAGACTTTTGTACCCACCTAGATCTGAATTGATCTGCATCCTCATTGTTTAATTTGGCTGCATTTCCAATTAGAGCATTCATTGCCTGTTCTTTTGTCATTCCACCGTTAATCAATTTATTTAACTTATCTTGATTTGCTGGAGTGTTTAGAGCAGTTGAGAAAACTAATTCATTTGCAGAACCATCATATCTATCAGCAGCATTTGTGTAAGACTGTTCAAATTGAGCAATGTATACACTAGGATCTGAAGTTTGAAAATCTTGTATTGTACCAAATTCACCAGCGCCAACCTTCTTTTGTTTTGATTGAAGCTCAAGTACTTTAAATTCCCTATTCCATCTCTCATTTCCTTTTTTGAAATCCATTTCTTCTCTAAACCTTGCAGAAACGTTTGCTTCTTTCATGAGGTCAAAGTTGGCTTTCCATCCAGGATTATCAAGAGTTTGAGTTTTTGTTTTGACATCACCAAACATGGTAGTGTATCTAGCAGAAACATCATCCTTGTACATAACTCCTCTAATAGCATCTGGATTCTCTAACGCCAAACTTTTATACTGATCATACTTGTTTGTAACATTCTCTATCTGCAAGTTAATCTGATCTATCTTGTTTTGGACATCTTTACCTGTGTTCTTCTCTAGTGTGAGGTCAGCAAGTTTATCATTTAGTCCCTCTAATAGAGATTGTTTTTGCAACTCTGCTCTTTGAGAAAGCTGTTCTGGAGAAAACCCTTTGTAATTGTATTCTCCAGTTATATTGAGTTGTTGATTAACCCTAGCATCTGAAAAGATTTGATCTATTGTTTGTTTAACTTTTTCAGGAAACCTTCCTTCTTTTTCCAATCTAACCATTACAGGAGAGTAGATAGGGTTTCCTGTACGGTCAGTTTTTACAGATCCATCTGCGTTTGTAGCATACACTTGATCATATGAATATCCATCAGGCTTCACAGCATCAAATGTTTCTCTTGCAAACTTATCCACATCAAAATAAGGAGTGTATTGAGCACTAAACTTCTGACCAACCTTTTTATTATTTAACCATGCAAATGCTTGTTTATCAAACTTATCTAGATTTGCTGGATTTGATTTCCCTTCATCAATATCTTTTTGAATTTTTTCCCTTTGTTTTCTATACCATGCTGTAGAAGCAACAGCATTTTGTACATTACCGTCTTTACCAATTTGATTAGCCATTCCTCCTACAGAGTTGACTAATTGGAAGTTTGAGAAGTCTCCAGCAGCAACAGTTTTTAATTTGCTTCCTAGTTCGTTAAGTTTAGATTGGAGGTATTGTTTATCAGCATCGTTTGCCACATCCAATCCAGCAACCTTATCTATCTCACCTTGGATTCTTTGTACACCCTCTTCGTATTTCTGTTGTTTATACGTACCCACCTTCACCATAGCATCTATGGGAAGTTGGGAAACATAAGGGTTAAATTGTGATATTGCGTCTGTAAATGAAGCCATGTCTGATTAAGTTAGCAAATGTAATTTAATATATTATATAAACCAAGACATCCTAACGAAACTTGGTAACTTGGTATAACTGAATGAGTTAGAGATTTTTGATAGCTTTTACAATAGAGCCATTCTTAGCGTCATCTTTTGTTTTCTTCTTTCTTATTTCTGTCGTATACTCGTAACCTTCAGGAAGAGTTGGCATACCACCACCACTAGCCTGACTGCCTTGCATGTTAAAATCATAAGGAGCATTTACATTAATAGCTCTTCCCTTAGGACCAAACCTATAATTGTACATGTTCTCATAAACTCCCAATGTTCTGTTCTCTAGTTTATGTTTAGCTATTTTGTCTGCTATAGAACTAAGAGCTGATTGAGCTTGTGCTTTTGTAGCTGATCTAGCTTGAGATTGTCTTTGCTGTTGTTGATCTAGAATAGAAAGGTTCTTAAGAGTGGCATCATTAAGGATTCCTCTGTTTCTATTGAATGTTCCCATTTGCATTTCTTGGTTAGCCCTGAATTGTTGTCCAAGAATAGCAGAGTTTGCTGCGTATTTCTGTGCAGCAAGAGCTGAAGCAGCTGCTGGATTATATCCCATTTGTCTTTGTAGAGCATTAAAGTCAGCTTGGTTAGCATTCAATTGATCTTGAAAAGACACGCTATATGGTGTTTCTAATAGAGGTTGGAATGTTTGTGCCTGTACAGGTTCTAATTGATTAGTAGCAAGAGCCATCATCTCTGGTGTAATTTGAGAATAGTCGAATGGTTCTTGATTACTAGGAATCAAATATGGTTGAAGTTGTCTTAGTGCATCTTCTATACCAAACTTATCTTTCTTTTCTTCTGATTTAGGAGCTTTCATGTTCCTTGCATAATCAGGAACCTTAGCAGTTATTTTTTGAGCAACATCCATATCTGCAGCATTTCTTAGCTTTCTTGGAGTGTCTATGGTAACAAAAGGTTCAAGTCTAGTACGACCTGGTTTTTGTTCTTTTTTTGCAGCTGCCTTTGCTGAAGATGATTTGGCAGGAGCTTTCTTACCAGTTGCAACAACTTCTGGTAATGATCCATAAATAGGCTTGTTGTATACTGGATTACCATATTGATCTCTTACTAATGGTATATCAATTACTTTTGTACCAATTTGAGCTTGTGTAAACTTACCACCAAATTTAGCCATTTCTGAATCTTTGTCTTGTTTAATTTTACCCTTAGCAAGTTCAGCACTCTTCAATCCAAATTCTTTTGATGTATCTAGGATAGCATTTTGGATTCCTGCAAGAAGTTCTTTTTGAGCAGCAAGTCCTTTGAGTTGCATGTTTGCACCCTCTATAGTTTTAGACAAGCTTTCAAATTCTAATTTCTCAAAAGATGTTGTAGGATTGAGATTATCTAATTTATTAATAGCCTTCTCTAGAATAGAACTTTGTCTTTTTTCTATTTTACTAAGATCGTTTGCATAGTTCTTAAACTTCTTACCTTTTGCTTTTGGATCTTTAAGTTCACTTACACCATAAGAAGGAATCTTCATATCACCATAAACAATCATGCTAGTTTCTCCAGTGGCTTTATCCATGAGTTCTGTAGCTGGTTCACCTCTTTCCACTTCAACATCAGCATCAGCTTGTTCTGTTCCATATTCAGCATAATCAGTGTAGCTATCTTGAGCACCCTTTCCATATTTAACACCAATTCCTGTATGTCCATTTCCATCACTTTCTTCATGTGACTTACCCCTGAACATTACAGTTTCTCCAGATCCTGGGAGATATGGATTCTGTGAAATAGGTTCAGCATACCCACCCCATGTAGTTTTAAGTTGACCACCCATAGCAAAGTCAGGTCTTTCTGTAGACATAGCTCGTGCGCTAGGAGGAGTGTAACTATAGTCTTTTAGATGACCACCAGATCTAAGAGTGTCCATAGTTGGATCATCTTTAAGAAGATCTTTGAGATTGTATTCACCAAATTTAGCTATCACTTGTGGTTGCCAATCATGACTAACCCATCCACCATCTTCCATAACATTACTAAATTGATTACGTAAGCCTTGAGCTCCTGACATAAATGCTGCACTCTCTGTATTTTGTTGTGCTTCATTTTGCAACCTTTCTGTTTCAGCTGCTGACTTTCCACCAAAAATACCACCAGCTATTCCACCAACAGCACCAAGTACTGCAGATGCTCCAGGGATAGGAATAAATTTACCAACTGTAGATCCAATTGTACTTCCTATTTTTCCACCAGCTGTAGGTCTTCCTTTGCCTCCACCAATCAAACTACCAAGAGCACCACCTGCTTGTCCTGCCATTTTATCTATACCAAATTGAGCTCTTGGAATAAACCCACCTGCTCTATATTGTTTAACTATTTCACTATCGCTCAATGGTTCATATCCAAGATCCATGTACAAATCTCCAGGATTGTACATGTTTTGAATCTCTGTTGGATTACCACCAACCATAGCACCATATTCTGCTAAGAAGTTTGTTCCAGAACCATATGCTTGCCCCATCTCCTGTGAACCAAACGCCATATCTTCAGGACGAGCATATTTACGTTGTTGTATATCTGGAGCTAGACCTGCCACTTGTTTTGTAAGACCACTAAGTTCATTAGCTTGTCGTGCTCCTTTCTGAATATTTTTTTCTTCTTTTAATTGTTGAAAACCTTCCATAAGATCACCAGCAATACCTATTCCTCCTTGAACACCTCCAATTTTTCCAAGACTTTTATCAACCTTGTCATATCCTTGACCAATACTTTTACCAGCCTTATTACTAAAGTCAGTAGCTTTTTTACTAAAGTTTGTAAGACCTTGCATGAAACCACTCTGTCCCTTTGGAACAAATGTAGATTCAAAGTCTGCTCTATACGATGCAACATCAGAATTATCAGGACTTAATGCATCAAGTTGTGGAGCCATTTGTCCAAGCATATCAAGAACACCTCCCTTCTTACCAGAATTAGCAGCTATTTGTTGTTGAGCTGCAAGATTTTGATCTTGCATTCTCATTTGACGATTTGAACCTGTATTAGCATAATCAGCATTATCATACAGCTCTGTATAATTCATTGGTTTATATGCTGCTGATTGTCCACCACCAATGTAATCACCCACCTCAGCCCTAGGTATATATCCACCCATTTCAAATCCAGGAAGAGCTCTAGTTGCATAAGGAAGAGCTTTACTTGCTACTCTTGATGCTCCTACAACTCCAGGTATTTGCACAGGATTATATGGCATCATTTTAGTCTGTCCAATGATTGAATTACTCATTACGCCCATTCCTAATAACTTAAGAAGTGCCATTGGATCTTGGTCAAGAACCACTCTAGCACCTAAGTTACGAAGTCCTGAGAAAGGAGCATCTACAGCTTTGATCCAATTTGGATCAGACTCTTCAGCAAAGAAATATGGATCATTAGCAATGTATTGTTCTGCTCTAGATAACTTACTTGCCTCAGCAGCTTTTGCTGCTTTTACCTGTGCAGGTGTTTCTTTCTTCTGAGGAGCAGATGTTGTAGATTGTTTTTGAGGAGCTGCTTTCTGAGGGGCTGGAGTTTTTCCTTTAAGAACAGACAAAAGACGAAGATTCTGCTCAGCAGTTCCTGTATATCCTTTTATACCACGACTTTCAGCAAGAGCTTTCCTTGTAGCAAAGTCAGATTTTTTATCATTAGCATTTAGAAAATCAACAACACTATAATTATTACCAACAGACTTTTTAGCTTCTGTAACAGATTTAGGTACATTTACAGAAGGAGTTCTCATTGGACTCTCTGCTATGTTTCTAGCATCCATTTCAGATATATACGCAGCCTCAGAATCATCTGCTACTGAATATTGTGCATAAGGATCTTGGTCCCATTCTGAATGCCAACCAGATTGTGCCTGTGGAGGATTAGAGAAATCTGTAAGCTGGGTTAATTGTTTTTTAACCATAGCAGCACCCATCTTAGCTTTTTTGAACTCTTTTGGAAAAGCTCTTTTGAATGCTTCTTCTGTAGGATAGAGATAGTAAAACTCTTTCTCAGATTTAACACCAGCAATTTTTAAAATGTCTTTCTTCATAATATGTTATTGTACAGGTTTTTTATTTATATTGTTTTCCAGGTCCTACCACTTTGGATACCCTTGTAAATATCAACAGATATTTTATATTTATCTAAAGTAACTTTTCTTTTTACTTTATTTTTGATATCTTCTTTGATTAGTTTAGCAATCTCATTTGTAATTGTACTTTGTGGATGGTTTTCTAAACTATTAATGTTTTTCATTTTATTGGCATACTCTAAATCAGTACTCCATTTACTTTTTAAATACTTAGATAGTTTATCTTTTTCTGTTTTATCTTTCCATCTTCTCAGTTGTCCTTT